>Ga0272443_10001015_pt1 | contig 44780 bp, 34 predicted proteins | sample SSMAcet12_FD_193581 | JGI IMG/M metagenome (GOLD analysis project Ga0272443, IMG submission 193581) | Marine sediment archaeal communities from Little Sippewissett salt marsh, Falmouth, MA, United States - SSM-Acet-12 | ecosystem: Environmental > Aquatic > Marine > Wetlands > Sediment ...
AACCTGCGGAAGATCGTCCGACGATTGCGCGAGACCTTCCTGTCGCTGGGCGGCCGAGTGTTGTTCGAGACCTTGCTGACCGACTTGACGATTCGCCACGGTCGGGTCGTTGAGGCGATCACGAATGCCGGTGTCCTCGACGCGGATACCTTCGTCATTGCCACGGGGCACTCGGCCCATGAAACCTATCGCATGCTGATCGGCAAGGGCGTGACGTTTCGCACGAAGAACTTCGCCATTGGTTGTCGCGTCGAGCATCCACAGGAACTGATCAACCTGGCGCAGTGGGGACGAAAGCATCTACCCGGTGTCAAGGCGGCCGAGTACCGGCTGACCTCGAACGCTGACGGGCGGCTTCCGGTTTACACATTTTGCATGTGTCCCGGTGGCGTGGTCATTCCCGCTGCGGCCTACTCCCATAGCAACATCGTCAACGGGATGAGCGCCTACCGGCGCGCCGGACGCTTTGCCAACGCCGCCTGTGTGGCCGGGATTGGTCTGGATCGGCTCTTGGGGCATCAGGTGACGCCTCTGGAAGCGCTCGATTGGCTGGGGTCGCTGGAAGGGGACTTCTACCGCTATGCCCAGGGCTACGCGGCGCCGTATTGTGGCATTGGCGATTTTGTCGGCCGTAGGGAGCCGTCGGGTGTGTGCGAATCGAGCTATCCTTTGGGCCTCGTGCCTGCGCGCTTGTGGGAGTTGTTGCCGGCTCCCGTCAGCGCGGCTCTCGGTGAAGGATTGAAGGACTTCGCGCGGAAGATCAAGGGCTTCGAGACCGGCAGCATCATGGGCCTGGAGAGCAAGACCTCGTCGCCGATTCAGGTGGTGCGCGACAAAGCAGGGCTCTGTGCCGGGTTCGAGAACCTCTACGTGGTGGGCGAGGGGAGCGGCTACGCCGGCGGGATTGTCTCCAGTGCGGCCGATGGCATCAAAGCGGCGCTGCAAATCGTGGTGACGGCACCGACAAAACGGAGCTGATCGGCCGGTGAGTCCGGAAAAACGATCGCGTGGGGCCTGCACATCGGCCGCCAGGACGAATTTCTGCCCTTTCTGGAGCGGTTTGACTGTCACTGGGAGCTTTCTCAAGGGACGTCCCCGGAGACGTTATCGGGCCCAGGCGTCCAGAAATAGTCAAGAAAAACGGATGACATAGCCGACAAATTCCGCTATCAAGGGGTCACGTAAGTGCGAAGGGGCTGGTCCGAGGCCCAATGTCCGTTTCTTTTAGGAGGTACACGATGAGACAGCGAGAAATCCTTGTATGGGGCGCAGGCGTGCTGCTCTTTTCTCTGCTCACCGCGCCGGTCGGAGCCTTCGATCAGCCTTCGGTGAACCTGGGCTTCACCAGCTTCATGGATGGCGGTCCGCCCGCCGGTCCCGGTTGGTACTTCACCGAGTATATCCAGTACTACACCGCCGACAAACTGCCCGACTATCCCGTCCCGAAGACAGACGTGGACGCCTGGATCAGTCTCAATCAGTTGATCTACCAGTCGGATCAGGAGCTGTTCCTGGGCGGCAAGTGGGGTGTCGACGTCATCGTTCCGTTGGTGTACCTCGACTCCGACCCGGCGGCGCCGGACAATGCCGGTGGCGTGGGCGACGTCCTGGTCGGACCCTTCCTCCAGTGGGATCCGATCATGGGATCCGACGGACCGCGCTTCATGCACCGTATCGAGTTGCAGTGTATCTTCCCGACGGGCAAGTACGATGACCACGACGCGCTCAACCCGGGCAGCAACTTCTTCTCGTTCAATCCGTACTGGGCCGGCACGTACTTCTTCACGCCCAAGCTGACCGGAACCTTCCGCGCCCATTATCTGTGGAATGCCGAGAACGACGATCCGTGGACGGGGCTTGGTAATCTCAAGGATACGCAGGCGGGCGAAGCGTTCCATGCGAATTTTGCCCTCAGTTATGAGGTCATGCCGAAGCAGTTGCGGGCCGGTGTCAATGGGTACTACTTCCGGCAGACGAGCGCTTCGAAGTGGAACGGCAACAGTGTCAGCGGACGTGAGCAGGTCCTGGGTATCGGCCCCGGCGCCATGTGGAGCTTCTCGCAGGATACGCACCTATTCTTCAACGCGTATTTCGAGTCGCACGTCCACACGCGTCCCGATGGCGAGCGCTTCAACCTGCGTCTGGTCCATCATTTCTAGTCGTAGCACCGCCAATTTCGGGGACATAGTGGCGTCTTGCGGAAAGCCGGCATGGCTGACCTGCGATAGCCATTATGTCCCCGTTTCTTTTTCGGGGCCCTTGGCGAGGAGCTGAAAGGATGGGAGTCAGAGACAATTGTGGTCGCATGACGCGGCGCACCTTTCTAAGACGATCGGCAGCAGGGGCCCTCGGCATCCTGGGCGGCGCCCTGGCCTCTGCAGGCGCGCCAAACCGGCCCGGCCAACCCAATATCGTCTTCATCCTGGCCGACGACATGGGCTGGGCGGATGTCGGCTACCACCGGTCCGTGATCCAGACACCTCATCTCGATCGCCTGGCCGCCGGCGGCGTGCGCTTCGACCAGCATTACGTCATGCCCACCTGCACGCCAACCCGGGTGGGGTTCATGACGGGCCACTATCCCAGTCGCTACGGCGTGGTCTCACCCGCCTACGGGGAGATCTTCGACGACGACACCCTGACCCTGCCGGCCGCCCTGCGACAGAAGGGCTATACGACCCACATCAGTGGCAAATGGCACATGGGCTCGCCCCCAGAGTGGACGCCTCGCAAGTATGGTTTCGATTCATCCTATGGCTACTTCCACGGCCAGATCGATCCCTACACCCATGACTACAAGACCGGTGTGGATTCCTGGCATCGCGACGATGCCTACCTGGAGGAGAAGGGGCACGCGACCGACCTGATCACGGACGAGGCCGTGCGCGTTATCGAGTCACGCCGTGAGCGGCCGTTCTTCCTCTACGTGGCCTACAGTGTTCCGCACTATCCGCTGGATGAGCCGCAACGCTGGACGTCGATCTATGAGGACAAGATCGCCGAGCCTTCGCGGCGCTGGTTGGCTGCGAGCATCACGCATATGGACCACGGCATCGGGCAGATCGTCGCGGCTCTGGACCGCGCCAAGCTGCGTGACAATACGCTGATCGTTTTCGTCAGTGATAATGGTGGCCAGAAGAGTTGGTCCAGCAATACGCAATACCGCGGACGCTACGCGGACAAGCCGCACACGGTTCTGGGCGACAACAAGCCTCTGCGTGGCTGGAAGGGCGACGTCTACGAGGGCGGGATTCGCGTGCCCGCGCTGGCCAACTGGCCGGGCGTGCTCAAACCGGGGCAGTGCGATGCGCCGATCCACATCGTCGATTGGATGCCGACGCTGTGCACGCTGACCGGAGCCCGTCCCGGACGCGATGTGAAATGGGATGGTCAGGACATCTGGCCGTGGGTTCGTGGGGCCGGAGGTAGAGCGCGGAATCTCTACTGGAAGGCGCCTAGGTTCTCGGCCGTACGGTCCGGCGATTGGAAGCTCGTACTCAAGAACGATGGTAGTGGCGCCGAGCTCTACAATCTGGCGTCCGATCCCTACGAGACGACGGACCTGGCCGCGCAACAATCGAAGCGTTTGGCAAAGCTCGAACGCCTGTGGACGGAGTTTGCCGCAGACGATCGCTAGGGCACGTTACGTCGGGTTCTGCAGCGCGCGCATCTTCTCGCGGTAGTAGCGCTGGATGTCCTCGCGGTGACTTAGATCGTGCGGCGGAACGTTCGGTTGATCGATCTGCCGGGCATCCTGGTCGAGATGAGGTTTGGGCTTGGCTTCCTGGCAGCGCCAGGCCGTCAGCTTCGCTGCCATCGCCTCAATCTCGCCTCGGTATTCCGCGGTTCCATACAAATTGGTCAACTCGTACGGGTCCTTCTCCAGATCGAAGTAGAGGTTTACGCCGTTTCCCGTGCTGAGGATCAGTTTGCGCGTTTGCGAGCGCGCCATCACCTCACGTCCTCCGCGTGCTTCAGCGAAGATCAACTCATGACCGTCGCCGCTCTGGAGTGCGTGTCCGTGCATGGAATCGGCCGCAGTGCAGCCTGTTTCCCGGCACAGGGTCGGAGCCAGATCGATGTTGTTGACCAGACGCCGGGAGACCGTGCCAGCTGCCCGATTGCCGGGCCACTTGACGATCAGCGGGACCTTCACCACCGGATCGTACATGTAGTTGCCCTTGAGCAGCATGTGGTGGAAGCCCATGTAGTCGCCGTGATCGGACGTAAAGACGATCAGGGTGTTGTCGTAGAGTCCTTTGCGTTTGAGGATCTCGATCATGCGTCCGACGTGGTGGTCGATCTGGGTAATGGTCGCGTAGTAGAACGCCAGCACGCGGCGCAGGGTCGGTTCGGAGAGCTTGTCGTGGGGGAAGTAGCCGCGACTGTATTTCAGATCGCGATCGAGGCAGTCCGGCGTCCATCCGGGCAAGAGCGTCAGTTTATCTGGATCGTACAATCTGTCCCAGGGTGCAGGTGGATCGAAGGGGTGATGCGGCTTGATGAACCCGACCATGAGCAGGTGTGGGTTGTCCGCCGTCCAGTCCTGAAGGGCCTCGACCGCGCGATCGGCGACCCAGGTGGTGCTGTGATGTTTCTCGGGCAGGTTGGAAACCAGCGCGCCGCACGTATCCCAGTATTCCTGGGGGGCATGGGTACGATACTCGCGTACGAGCTGGTCCTCCAAATCGTTGCGATCGACCAGGTCGTGCGCCCTGAGGTAGCGATGATAGTCATCGTCCCATCGCCCGGGGCCGTTCTGCTCGGCCAGGGCCATCTCACTGAAGCCCACGTCCAGGTAGGTCGGGGTGAAGTGCATCTTGCCCACGGCCTTTGTGCGGTAGCCGGCGGTTCTTAGCATCTTCGGAAACGTGGCGATTGCCGGCGCCAGCGTACTGTGATTGTTCCAGCCGCGATGCTCGTGCACGTACTGCCCGCACAACAGCGAATAGCGCGACGGCGTGCACACCGGAAACGGGCAGAAGCTGTTGTCGTAGCGCACCCCGTCGGCGGCCAGTCGATCGATGTGCGGCGTTTTGACGTCGGCATTGCCGTAGGCGCCGAGGCATTCGATCCGGTGCTCATCGGTGTGGATAATCAGGATGTGGGGCTGCTTCGTTGGAGTGGTTGCGGCCCGTAACTGTCGCGGTGCCAGATGGACGGCTGCGACAACCCCGGCCGCCTTCAGGAAGCGGCGTCGGTCGAAATGGTGTGTCATGTCGATAGCCTTTCTCTGTCCGATTGATTCCATCGCTTCAAACGAGGGGCGGCACTTGGTTTCCATTCGGTTCCCGCGGCAGCGGATCGCTCTGAAATGCCTCAATGACGCGCTCGGCCACCTTGGGCGATTCGAACGTGGCGACGTGAAACAAGGCTTCCCCTTCGTTGACCAGGGGCAGATTGGTTCGGCCGATCACCACGCCGCCGACGTGGGAACGCGCCTCGAATTCTTCCTGACCAAAGGGGTCGGTGATGATTCCGGCGACGTCGTCCTTGTGCAGTCGTGTCCCCAGCGCGGCGGCCGCCGTGAGAATGCCGCTCTCCGGCGCCCGTACCCACGTGCTGGACCGGGCGATGACCGGCTGCGTCTCACGCCGTTGCCATCGTCCGACCGGCAGCATCTCCAACTCGCGCAAGACCGAGATGATGCCTTTGACCCCGGCGCGCACGGCGCGTTCGTCGAAGCGCAACGCCTCGCCCGCCTCGTACAGCACCATGGGGATGCCGCGTTCGACTGCCTGCTCGCGCAACGATCCGTCGCGCACGTCGGCGTTCAGGATGACCGGCACGTTGAACGCACGAGCCAGTGCCGCCGTTCTTGGATCGTCCAGGTTGGCGCGGACGTGTGGCAGATTCTCCCGGTGAATGGCGCCGCTGTGGATGTCGATCCCGTAGTCGCTCCTTGCGACGATCTCCGTGAGGAACAGGTCCGCCAGGCGGGCGGTCAGCGAGCCGCGGGCCGAGCCCGGGAACGAGCGATTCAAATCGCGACGGTCGGGCAGGTAGCGTGAGCGGCTGACGAACCCGTAGACGTTGACAATGGGAATGGCCAGCAGCGTGCCGCGCAACTGCTTGAGCACGGGCAGGCGCAGGAGGCGACGGATGATCTCGACCCCGTTGATTTCATCGCCGTGCAGCGCGGCGCAGGCGAACAGGGTTGGCCCTTCGTGCTTGCCGCAGACGACGCGAACCGGAATGGCCATGGGCGTATAAGAGTAGAGACTGGCCGCGGGCAGTTCGACGGTCGTACGCTGCCCGGCCTCTACGGTGCTGCCCGCGATGGAGATGCCTGGATGTTTCACGTGGTCTTCCTTACCCTTTGCCCTTGGTGCGCGTCCGGTGCGGCCGGGCGTTCTTCTCGATGAACTGGTACACCATGCCGGCAATGTCCTTGCCCGTGGCGGTCTCGACCCCCTCCAGGCCGGGCGAGGAGTTGACCTCCATCACGACCGGGCCATGATTGGAACGCAGCACGTCGACGCCGCAGACGTTCAGTCCCATGACCTTGGCGGCGCGGACGGCGGTGGAGCGTTCTTCCGGCGTGATCTTGATCGGCGAGGCCGTACCGCCCCGGTGCAGGTTCGAGCGGAACTCGCCTTCCTTGGCCTGACGCTTCATCGCCGCGACCACTCGATCGCCGATCACGAAGCAGCGAATATCGGCCCCCTCCGCCTCGCTGATGTACTCCTGGACGAGAATGTTGGCCTTGAGCCCCATGAACGCTTCGACCACGCTCTCGGCCGCCTTGGCCGTTTCGGTGAGCACGACCCCGATGCCCTGGGTGCCCTCCAGCAGTTTGATCACCAGCGGAGCACCGCCAACCATCTTGATCAGGTCCTGAATATCGTCGGGCGAATGGGCGAAACCCGTCACGGGCAGGCCGATACCCTTGCGGGCCAGCAATTGCAGCGAGCGCAGTTTGTCGCGCGAACGCGTGATAGCTACCGATTCGTTCACCGGATAGACGCCCATCATCTCGAACTGGCGCAGCACCGCGGCGCCGTAGAAGGTGACCGACGCGCCGATACGCGGGATGACCGCGTCGAACCCGGTGAGCACATCGCCCATGTAATGAATGGCGGGGCGGTGCGAGACGATGTTCATATAGCAGCGCAGGGTATCGATGACCTGGATATCATGGCCACGCTGTTGGCCGGCTTCGACCAGACGCCGGGTGGAGTAGAGTCTGCGATTGCGCGAGAGAATGCCGATCTTCATGAAGTCTTCTTCTTTCCTTTCTTGGCAGGGCGGCCCAGCAGGTACGAATGCGCCGGGTCCACCACGAAGTGTTTGCTCAAAGCCGTACGACCGAGCAGCATGCGGAACTGCAAGTTGTCCCGATTGGTCAGCGTCAATTCGATGGGAAAATGGATCTCCGCAACGGTCAGGACGGTCTCAATGACATAGCGTTTCTCCCGGTGCCCGCCCGAATCGGTGATCCACCGTTCATCGGCGACCTCAGCCTCGCAAATGCGTTCGACTTTGCGGTTGCGTTGGAACGGATGCAACCCAAACCGCACCCAGGGCGCCCCGTGTCGGCGGTGCGGTTCGATGAAGAACGCGTGCAACGCCGATGTCCGGGCGCCGGTATCCAGCTTGGCCTTGATCCGTTTCAAATTCAGTTGGGGCAGGCTGACCCATTCGCGCCAGCCCAGGACCACTGGTCCCTTCTTGGGTTCGGGCATGGTTTCCCTACTCTGTTTGCCTTCGCCTTGCGATCCGGCCCCGGCGGCGGCGCGACGCGGTGCGCCAAACGATTCCGACAGGGGCCAACGACAGGGCCCTATTCTATGGCATCATCGATGCTCTCACAATGGCAGATCTGCCCGGGCGAATTCACAATCCCGGTCGGGCGGTGAGTCGTCGATTGTGGTACAATGCCTGGCCCGTCAGCGGTATACGGACACAGATGAATCGGTGGCAGGTCCCCGGGAGGCCTGCCCGAGACAGAGGGATCTCTATGCGATTGGACCATGTGGCGATCTGGGTCAGTGACCTGGAACGGATGAAGCGGTTCTATGAGAGCTGGTTTGAGGCCGTGGCCGGCCCGAAGTACGTCAACGAGCGGAAAGGCTTCGCGTCCTATTTCCTTTCTTTCGCTTCCGGCGCCCGCCTGGAGATCATGCAGAGACGGGATATCGGCGCCCGTCCGGGCGGTTGCGAGAGCGAACGCCTCGGATTCGCCCACCTGGCCATCTCCGTCGGCTCCGAGGCGGCGGTCGATGCCCTGGCCACGCGTTTCGCAGCCGCCGGCTCCCCCGTCCTGGATGGCCCCCGCCGGACCGGAGACGGATGCTATGAAGCCGTCATCGGCGACCCCGAAGGCAACCGCATCGAAATCACCGCCTGAGGGCGTTCAACGCCGGGCCGATCTCGCTCCCATTCATTGGCCGCGTGTCAGTGGATCAGCAGCAGGCTGTAGAGGGCATCGCGAGGAGCGACGTCGAAGCGCAACATTGCCTCATCGTTGGCTTTGTGCGATCGGGTCGCGATGGCCTCGTGGTGGGCATTCTGGACCCGCACCTGGCGGGGCGGCCACGACTTTGGCAGCGTCACTTCGATCGTCAGCGGCTGGTCGTAGAGTTCCGGAGGCGTCGAGCACGACAGGCGCAGGTCGACACGGCCGGGATTGACGTGTTCGAGGGTCAGGGTCGCTCCGCTGCGTTCGGTCCGGTACTTATAGATGTCGGCCATTCCAGCGATCCAGAGATCGGCTTCGTACGCTTTGGCGATATCCAGAGCGGCCCGGAAGTTCTCCTTGTTGCTGTTCAACCCTTTGCCGATGGCGTGGTAGTGGACGCGGTACCATCCGCCGCTTTCCAGGTGCCTCTCCAGCAGTTGTCGAAACCTAGCAACGCGGTCTCCGTACACGTCGTCCATCCCGGTCGATCCCGATGAGGCGTCGAACAGATGGTATTTGTCCAGGTAGAACCTCAGTGTCCTCGTCGTTGTCCACCATGTCCCGCCCCCCAGATTCAGGGCGAGCAGCTTGCTCTTGTTCGGACACAACTCCCAGATCGCTTGCGAGGCCGCGCCGATCTGGTAGGCCGTTTCCTCGTCGTTCGCGGCGCCTTGGTGATCCAGCGTGTGGTTGGCCAGTTCGTGCCGGCCGCGCTGCGCGACGGCTTGCCATTCGCTGAGGTGGTCCTGGAACGCCGAGCGCCGGCGCGGCCGGGGAGAACCGTCATCGGGTGTACCAGGGTTCACCATGAACGTGCCACGGAATCCATACTCGTTCAGTATCGGGATGGCCGTGCTCAAGTGGGTTGGGTGAGAGTCATCGAACCGAATGCTCAATGCCGCACGCCGACCATCGTGCCACCGGCAAATCGTTGCGCTCACACACGTGTTCGCATCCGTCGCGTGGCATTCCTCCTCCGGTCGAATCTGGGGGCCACCACTCGGGACAGTGACAGCGTGCACGACAAAGGTGTTTCGCTCCGGCGGTACGGCGATGTGGAGCTGGTGCCATTCGATGCCGGCGCGCCGGACCGGCACGGGGCGTTCCTTGGCATTGAGCACCTCGACGTCGGCCGCCGGCCAGGCATCACGTCCGGAGATGGGAAGGTCGACCCGAATCACCACGCCTCGGCTCTCGGCCCCGGGGTCGAAGTCGATCTCAATTCGGTATCGACCGGCCGATCGTGCCTGGACCGTCGCCGGACCCTGATAATTGTCAATGACCACCGTCACGCCCGCCAGGTCGGCCGACAGACCGGCGCCGACAGGCATTGACACGAAGCATAGAATGAGCCATCCCATGGCCCCCAGCGTTCTATCGCGAGGTATCATCGGCGTCAGCATCCCATGCAGCGCTGCTCCTGTCAAGATGGCGGGAAGGCCACTCGCGTTCCATTTTGTCTCTGTTCCAACTCAGGAGCCGCCGATCCTGAAGGAGGGGCGGAATATGGGTGGCGTGTCGCCATTTTGCGATTGTCCGGGCCCGGGGAGCAGGCCTTTGAACACGATGGGCGGGGCTGTGGTATAATCGCCGGATGAGTAAGGGTACCCTACATATCGATCGATTTCTGCCGACCACGGCCGATGAGCTGCGGCGGCGCGGCTGGGACCAGGCCGACGTGATTCTGGTGACGGGCGACGCCTACGTAGACCATCCCTCGTTCGGCGTGGCGCTGATCGGCCGCTGGCTGGAACATTTGGGCTATCGCGTGGCGATCCTGGCCCAGCCCGACTGGCGGAGCGTCGAGCCTTTCCGGGCCTTGGGCCGGCCGCGGCTGTTCTGGGGCATTACCAGCGGTTGCATCGATTCGCGTCTGAACGACTATGCCTCACTGGGCCACCGCCGCAAGCAGGACGTCTATAGTCCGGGCGGGGCGGTGGGCCTGCGCCCGAGCCGGCCGCTGCTGGTCTATGCGGCCCGGGCGCGCGAAGCGTTCCATGGCGTGCCGATCGTGCTGGGGGGTCTGGAGGCCAGCCTGCGCCGGCTCGTGCACTACGACTACATCGAGGACAAGCTCAAACGCTCCGTGCTCGTCGACGCCAAGGCGGACCTGCTGATTCACGGCATGGGCGAGCGGGCGGTGGCCGAGGTGGCGCGGCGCCTGGATGCGGGCGAGTCGATCCACGAACTGACCGACATCGCGGGTACGGCCTATCTGGCCCGCAAAGGCATCGCGCCGCCGGACCACGCCGTGCACTTGCCCTCCCTGTCGCAACAGGCCGACGACCGTGCGTCTTTCATCACGACCCATCTGGAATACCAAGCCCAGGCCCGACCGGCCGGGCGACCCGTCGTCCAGGAGCAGGACCCGGGTACGCTGGTGGTCTTGCCGCCGGCCGAGGGGATGAGCACGGAACAGTTGGACGTGTTGTACGATTTGCCGTTTGCGCGTGCGGCGCATCCACGGTACGACCGTGACGGAGGCATTGCGGCGCTGACGCCGGTGCAGTTTTCCATCACGACGCATCGCGGCTGTTTCGGGGGCTGTTCGTTCTGCTCGATCGGATGTCACCAGGGCAAGCAGATCCGTTCGCGTTCCCTGGCGTCGCTGCTGGAAGAGGCCGAGCGCATTCGGCACCACCCCCAATTTCGCGGCACCATCGAAGACCTCGGCGCACCCTCGGCCAACATGTACCGCATGGCGTGTGCCCAGGCTGAGACGTGCACGCGAGCCAGTTGTTTGTTCCCTTCGCGCTGCAAGAACGCACGCTTCGATCACGGTCCCATGCTGGAGATGATGGAGGCGTTCGTGCGCTGGGCCCAGCCGAGCCACGGGCGGAAGCGCACGAATGTCTTCGTGGCCTCCGGGATTCGACATGATCTGGCGCTGCAAAGCCGCGACTATATCGACATGCTGGTGCGGCATTTCGTGGGTGGGCATCTCAAGGTGGCGCCGGAGCACTACTGCCCGCACGTGCTGGACCGGATGGGCAAGCCGCACTTCGACGTCTTCGAGCGGTTCGAGGAGCAGTTTGCCGCCGCGTGCCGCCGGGCGGGGAAGGAAGCGTATCTGGTGCCGTATTTCATCAGTGCCCATCCGGGCTGCCGGCCGGAAGATGCGCTGAAGCTGACGGAATACCTGGTGGCGCGTTCCTGGCGTCCCCGGCAAGTCCAGGACTTCGTCCCCAGCCCGTTGTCGCTGGCGACGGCCATGTACGTCTCGGGTGTCGACGAAGCCGGCCGCCCAATCCATGTCCCGACCTCGCGCAAAGAGAAGCGGCTCCAGGCGGCGCTGCTGCAATACTACTTGCCCCAGAACCAGAAAACCATCGCCGAGTTCTTGCGCACGCGGCACCGAGGCGACTTGATTGCGGTCCTCCAACGCCTCCGCCGGCCGTCGCGCAAAGGCCGTCACAAATAATGCAAACGATACAAACGGAAACCTCTGTCGCTCTCGAGAGTCACCAAGGCGGTTGTTCCGGCCCGCTTCTGTTGACCCGAGGCCCTGTGACATGCGATAATAGATGCCATGCGACTACTTGGCGTCACGTTGTCCATCATGGTCGTAGGGATTGGAGGGTGTCAACATGTCGGGGGCCTCGAACAGCCGGATTTCGCGCCGACTGTGCCCCATGTCACGGTGGTCACCTACAACGTCAACTTCGGCCTCGCCCAGCCCGAGCATGTCACGCGGTTCCTGTCGGAAGCGCAGGCCTCGGTCATTTGCCTGCAGGAGACACATCCGCGCTGGGAAGGCATTCTTCGCACCGCATTGGAGGAAGAGTATCCGCATTGCGTGTTCCAGGAATGGCAGGAGGCCGGGGGCATGGCGGTGATGTCACGTCACGAGGTGCGGCGGGTCCGCGTGCTCGAACCGCGAGCAGGCTGGTGGCCCGCGCTGCTGGTCGACGTGGCGACGCCGCTCGGCACGATTCAGGTGCTCAACGTTCATCTCAAACCGCCGTTGACCGAGCGGGGCTGTATCAGTCTGGGGGCGTACTGTCGCGCGCCGGCCGTCCATTGCCGCGAGCTGGCCGAGTACCTGGCATACGTCGATCGGAGCCGGCCCTTGATCGTGGCGGGCGATTTCAACGAGAACGAACTCGGCATGGCCATGCGCTCGCTCGAGGACCAGGGGTTTGCCAGTGCACTGTCGAGTTACGATCGGCGCTCCAAGACCTGGTATTGGAAGACCCTGCTGGGCCTCGTGGTCAACGATCGCTACGACCATATCCTGTTCGACGACCACCTGGATTGCACGGGCGCCGAAGTGGTGGCGACCGCTGGCAGCGACCATCTGCCCGTCCGGGCGGTGTTGGTGCGGCGCGAAGCGCTGGTGGCGGCCGACGACACCATTCGCCCCCGCTAGCCGCGTTCTGCGGGCGATTGCTTCCTGCCGCAGACGCCGTTTCGCAAACACTCCTTGAGCCGAGTCCCTGCGGAGGATAGCATACGTGCCTTGTGAATCGATGCTGGTCTCGAAACGAATGAACGTCGACGAGGAATGTGCTATGCAGAAATGGTGTATCACCATGCTGGTCGTTTGTGCCGTAGGCTTGTCCCTGCTCGGCTCTGGACACTGTGCGGCGGCGTCAGACCCGTCGTGCCGGCTTTGGTACAGGCAACCCGCCAAGACGTGGGATGAAGCATTGCCGCTCGGCAACGGGCGTCTCGGTGCGATGGTCTTCGGGACGGCGCCGAGAGAGCAGTTGTCGCTCAACGAGGAGAGCCTTTGGGCCGGCGCGCCGCTCGATGTCTATCCGGACGATTTCGCGCAGCATCTCAAGAGGCTCCAGCAGCTCGTACTCGCCGGCCGCGTCACGGAGGCCAGGCAACTGGGACTGGAGAAGCTGACCAAGTCGCCCACGTCGTTTCGCTCCTATGAACCGTTGGGCGATCTCTGGATCGAGATGGATCACGGCGAGACCGTGACGGACTACCAGCGCGAACTGGATCTGGAGACAGGTTTGGCGCGCGTGCGCTACCGGGTCGACGGCGTTGGCTTCCAGCGGGAGGTTTTCATCTCAGCCGTGGACGATGTCCTGGCTGTGCGTCTGACCGCGGATGAGCCTGGGAAACTGAACGCTACAATTCGCTTGACCCGCCAGAAAGACGTGCAGGTGACAACCGCAGGGACGCATTTGCGGCTGGACGGTCAGATCGTCGACGTGCCGGCGCCGGAAGGCTACGACGACAACCCCGGAGGCTCCGGTCCGGGCGGGGCCCACATGAAGTTCGCCGCACGGCTGAGAGTGCAGGCCGTTAACGGGTACGTGCGGGCTACTGGTGAGATTCTCACCATCGGGGAAGCCGACGAAATCATCCTGCTCTTCACGGCGGGGACAGACTTTAGCCTGGAGCAGATGGACTTCGATCGCTCGATCGATCCCGGACAGCGGGCCGAAGCCATTCTGGAAAAGGCCGCGCGCAAATCCTGGGATCAACTGCTGGGCGATCACGTCGCGGAGCATTGCTCGTATTTCAATCGGGTCAGCCTCGATCTGGGAGGGGAGTCGGATAAGGACGCGTTGCCGACCGATACCCGGCTGGCAGCGGTCAAGGAGGGGGGCACCGATGACGGGCTCGTCGCGCTGTACTTCCAGTACGGCCGCTATCTGCTGATGTCCAGCTCACGCGCGCCCGGCCGGCTGCCCGCCAATCTCCAGGGCATCTGGAGCCATCGCATGTGGGCGCCGTGGGAGGCCGACTATCATCTGAACATCAACCTCCAGATGAACTATTGGCCCGCCGATTTGTGCAACCTCTCGGAAACGATAGACCCACTGGTTGACTGGTTCCAGCGCGTCACCGAGAAGGGCAAGGTCTCTGCCCGAAGACTCTATGAGGCGCGAGGCTGGGTCGCCTTCACGACGGTCAATCTGTTCGGACGCACGACGCCCGGCGGGTCCAACGAAGGATCGCAATTCCAAAACGGGGTGCTGGACCCCCTGGCCGGCGCGTGGATGGCGCTGACCTTGTGGCGGCACTACGAGTTTACGGGCGATCGCGCTTTCCTGGCCCGTCGCGCTTATCCCATCCTCAAAGGCGCCAGCGAGTTCCTGCTCGACTACCTCGTGACCGATGCCGACGGGACGCTCGTGATCGTTCCGTCGACCTCGCCGGAGAATGCATACCTCCACCCCGAGACGGGCGAGGCGGTGCGGCTCTCCCGGGGCTCGACCTATCACACGGCGATCGTTCGGGCGGTCTTCGAGGCCGTCATAGAAGCGGGACAGGTGCTGAAGCGTGACCGGGAGTACTGCGGTCAGTTGCGAACCACCCTCAACAAGCTGCCGGCGCTGAAGATCTGCAGGGACGGTTCCATTCAGGAATGGATTGAAGACTACCAGGAGCGCGAGCCGGGTCATCGCCACATGTCGCACCTGATCGGTTTGCATCCGTTTTCTCTGATCACGGCCGAAGATCGCGACCGCTTCACGGCGGCCCGGCGGACGATCGAGCGGCGCTTGAGCCACGGCGGGGGCCATACTGGGTGGAGCCGGGCGTGGATCGTCAATTTCTACGCGCGCCTGTTCGATGGCGACGCCGCCTACGAGCACGTCGCACTGCTGTTGCGCAAGAGTACGCAAGCGAATCTGTTCGACACGCACCCGCCGTTCCAGATCGATGGCAATTTCGGCGGTTGCGCCGGCATCGCTGAGATGCTGCTGCAAAGTCACGCCGGTGCGGTGCATCTGTTGCCGGCGCTGCCGCAGGCTTGGCCCCGCGGATCGGTGACCGGCCTGCGGGCTCGCGGTGGCTTTGTGGTCGATATCTCCTGGGAGGATGGAGACGTGTCATCGTATCGCATCGAGGCCACCCGTCCGGCGACGCTCCGGCTGCGCGTCGGCGATCGGATGATCGAGCGACTGATGAAAGCGGGGGAGGTCTTCAGTGGGTGATCATCGGTTCACATGTGGCGCAAGGGTAGGTGTGACCATTCGTTAGTTGACAAGGAGTCGTGGTTCATGTCGGTGTTCGAAGCTGTGATGCTTGTTTGTTTCGGAATCAGTTGGCCCGTGTCGATTGCCAAGACGCTGCGGACCAAGGTCGTTTGTGGCAAGAGTCCGTTGTTCCTGGCGATTGTGTGTCTGGGATATGTTTGCGGCGTGATCCACAAAGCCTTCTACAACTACGATTGGATTATCGTCCTGTATGCGATAAACATGGTTCTGGTCGCAGTCGATCTCCTGTTGTATTTCCGGTATCGTCCGTCGTGCGGATCGGCCGGCGCGTTCGCCCGCGTCGAGCAGGCCGCTTGAGTCGCCTCTCTGCTCTGGAGCGTCATGCGACCGAAGCATATCAGTCTAATCCAACTCAATGTCGCCGTGCTGATGTGGGGCGGAACCGCTATGTTCGCCAAGGGCATCGCGCTGCCGGTGACGCATGTGATCTGTCTGCGTTCGCTGATCGGAGCCGGGGCGGTGCTGGCGGTTTTGCTGTTGCTCAAGAGTCCCTGGCGCGTAAACCAAACCCGTCACTACGGCCTGATGACGATTTTGGGCTTGCTGCTGTGCTTGCACTGGCTGACCTATTTCAAGGCGTTGAAAGTCTCCACGGCGGCAGTCGCCATTCTGGCGCTGCACACGTATCCGGTGATTACCGCCTTGATCGAGCCGTTCCTGTTTCGGGAGAAACTGCGGAAATCGGACATCGCCCTGGCCCTGTTGGTCTTCGCCGGCATTCTGATCATGACGCCGACGATGAGCCTGTCGAATGCCACGACGCAGGGGATCGTGCTGGGTGTGATCTCCGGCCTGTTCTTCATGGTGCGCAACCTGCTGACCCGCAAGTACGTGCACCAATATTCCGGTTCGGCGCTGATGTTCTGGCAGATGCTCGTGACGGGGCTGGTGCTTGTCCCCTGGTTGGCGGCCGGTCGGCCGCAGATCTCCCCGCAGACGGGTGGGCTGCTCGTGCTGCTGGCGGTCGTGTTCACGGCACTGCCCCACAGTTTGTTCTCGGCCAGCTTCAAGCACCTCAGTGCCAAGACGGTCGGCATCATCGCGACGCTGCTGCCGTTCTACGGCGCCTTCTTCGGCTACCTGATCCACGATGAGAGGCTGGCCCTGCGCACTGTGATCGGCGGACTCATCGTCCTGGCCGGCATTGCCTTCGAGACGTTGCGCAGTGTCAAGGCATCCTGAGGCGGGCGGCGCAAAGAAGAAGCGGAGCCGCACATGGTAGGCGCGGCCCCGCAGTGTTCTTTGACCGGTGATTGATCAATCAGCCTTTGCCGCTAGTTCAGGCTCTTGTCCTTCCAGTATTTCTGGCCGGCGACAGTGGCCTGAAGGGCCAGGCCCGATTCGGTCATCGAGTAGACGTCGATCTGGGAGCGGATGTCGCCTTCACCACTGACCTCGGCGCCCTTGTCCCCGGCCTTGGCGGCCGCATCGGCGTGAGCGCCGAAGTCCCAACCGCTCTCGACGAATCTGTCCATGGCCGACTTGTCTTTGAAGATCATGACCACCCGGTAGTCCTTGGCGCCCAGGCCGAGGCCGACGCCCCCGAGGGCCATCTTCATGTACGTGCGTTGCCCGGTGGCGTTGTCAACGACGACACCGTATCCGCCGCCGGCACTGGCGATCAGAAGGTTCACGTTGGCGTTGGTGAAGACGCCGTAGCCGGGAGCCTGAGCGACCTTCTCTTTGGTCTCCGGAGCCTCCTGATACAGCCGCTCGAGGGTAGCCTTTTCCATGTCGGCCACCACCTGGCGTCGCTCCTCCAGCGTCAGGCTTTTCTTGGGTCCGCAGCCGGCCAGTGCGATGAGAAACGCCAGTCCCACAAAGACCACTGTCGATGCATGCTTCATGGCTTCACTCCTTTTCTCACAAGTACTCTTCGTCGTGTGCCTGTATGATTTGCGAGAAGTCTCAGGCCTTCTCCTCGAACAGATGCACATCGCGTTGCGGGAACGGGATGCTGACGCCTTCGGCGTCGAAACGTTCCTTGACGCTACGGGTGACATCCCAGTACACGGTCCAGTAGTCGCTGGTCTTGGTCCATGGGCGACAGATGTAGTTGACGGACGAATCACCCAACTCATGCACTTTCACATTCGGGGCCGGCTCGTCCAGAACCAGGGGATGGGACCGCAGAATCTCTTCGAGAATGCCCTGGGCCTTGCCCATGTCGTCGCTGTAGCCGATCCCGAACATCATGTCGACGCGGCGGGTGTCGCTGCCGGTGACGTTGGTGATGTTGTCGCCCCAGATGGACCCGTTGGGTACGACGACGATCTGATTGTCGAACGTCTTGATCGTGGTGGTGTTCAGGTTCATCGATTGCACGAAACCAGTGACGCCGGCGGTCTGGACGACGTCGCCCACGTCGTAGGGCCGGTGCGTCAGGATCATCAAACCCGCGGCGAAATTGCCCAGCGTGCCCTGGAGGGCGAAGCCGACGATAAAACCGATGGCCCCGATCCCTGCCACCAGCGGGCCGATGTTGATGCCCAGCATCGACAACGCCACGACCACACCGATGACGAAGACGCCTTTGCGAACGATGTTGACCAGGAAGTCGCGCAGGAGGTCGGAGCACTTCTTGTTCATTTCCACCGCCCGCTGTGTCAGACGGCTCAGAATGATCGATAGAATCCGGGCGGCGACCACGATCAAGATGAACGACAGGATGCTCTTGCCCCAGCGGAGGCCTCCTTCGGGCGACTTGAGCCAGCCCAGGATAATTGCCCGTGTCGCGCTGATGTCCTTGACGTCGACTTTCAGGCCGGAGATGGCGTCGACGTACTGCCGGTACTCCTCGACGTCCCCTCCCTTTTCTTCCAGTGCGGCGATTACCACGCGAACGCGGTCGGTCAAGGCGGTCTGTTCCTCGCGCAAGCGGTTGATATTGGCCAGCAGTTGTTCGCGGACCTTGCTGTGCAGCTCCAGCTCCGCATCCCCGAGTTTCTTGACCTTCTCCTCCAATTTGACGTCGGCTGCACCGACCTCGGCGGCCGCCTGCTTGAGCTTCTCCTTCGCTTCCGCGACGGCCTCGGTCTTCTCGACCAGATCCTTCTCCGAGGAACGCACCTTTTTTTCGTCAACCGTGTTGATGTCGGCCACCACCGTCTGGTTCACGTCCTCGGCGGCTTCCGCGATCTTCTCCGTCTCTTCATCGATGGTCTCGAGCTTCTGCCGAATCTTCTGTTCGACTTCGGCCGCCGGCTGATTGGCCTCGGCAACGGACGGCGACACCTCGTTTGGCTCGGCCTTGGGCTTGGAGTCCGTCTTGATCTCCTTGATCTGCTCTTTGATATCGGCCTTGGTCTCGGAGATCTCGCGTCCCTTCTTCTTCATCTCAATCTCGGCCAGGCTGATCTGCTGGACCTTCGCCTGTAGCAGGGCCAGCCAGGCCTCGGTCTCGACGATCAGTTCGCTCTTGCGCAGGGGCTTGAGCAGCAGTTCCAGATCCCCGGGGGGGATGTGCGGATCGACGGTGGTGGTCGCTTGGTACGGGGTCTCTGCGCCGCAGAGCGGAGCGGCGAGAAGAAGTGTTAAGCTGACGATCAGAACCGTTTTCACTGTGCCCATCCAGTTGTCCCTTGACTAGAAGCCGTATTTCCTGGTTCTCGCCCCGTCGAGGGGGCCACGACCGATACTGCAAGGTCGCCACGGGTTTCGGCGGGGATGATGCCGGCTGGGTCTGCACGGCCCCCCAAGGTTGCTATCTGCCGAATTCACCACCGCGGTCGATACGAAGACAGCAGCGCCCTGACGCGCAAGGGCCTCCGCACCATGTCACTCGACGTACGTATCGAACACGCGCACGGTTCTCCAATTCCCCTGGTTCTCTGCGATGAATTGGTGGTGTGCTTCCGCCTCCTGATAGAGGTCGTGGGAGGCCTTGTCCTGGAAGACGAGGTGCAAGCTGACGTCCCAGTCGCGCACGTTGACGTCGCGGTTGTGGGACTCGACGATCGTGCCGGCGGCAAAGAACGTCACACCCGGATGGTCCCGGAGGTACTTCTCACAGGCCTCCACGAGCCCGGCTTTGGCGGCCGGGGAGTTGTCATGCAGGGCGAAGTAGACATTGTGGGCCAATGCCATTGACGGACTGCTGCCGCGGGAAAGGGGCTCGTGGCAGCCAGTGCAAAGGACGCCCACGGTCAGGATCGCGATGGAAAGGCACGGTCGCATAAGGGAATCTCCTTGGTTTCTTGCTGATGATAGACGTCGTAGGCCATTCGTCAAGTAGCAAGCCAGGCGCGGGCCGTGGATTCTCAGAGGGGATCAATCCGATGCTTATCGCTGGCATCCGCGTGGTCGTCGGGCTAGAATGGGTGCCGCTTGCCGGAATGTCCACAAGCGCAAAACGTGGTTTTTGTCAGAAGGAGCACCAACATGAAAAAGGCGCTGGTACTGGGGATGCTGGGCAGCATCCTGTTGCTGTCGTCGTGTAGTCAGAACGTTTCGATTCCCCCCAAGGCGCATCCCAAGGTGGGCCAGTGGCAGGATCTGTTTGCCCCGGACCTTTCCAATGCCGAGTTTCCCGAGGGCGTGTGGACCTTTGACGGCGGCGTCCTGACCGCCAGTGAGGACCAGGTGATCTGGGCGAAGAAGGACTACGACAACTTCGTCATCGACCTGGAGTTCAAGACGGCTTCAGGGACCAACAGCGGCGTGATCGTCTACTGTACCGACACGAAGAACTGGATTCCGAATTCGGTCGAGATTCAGATTGCCGATGACTTTGCCGAGCAGTGGGCCAAGAGCCCCAAGACCTGGCAGTGCGCGGCCGTCTTCGGTCACCTGCCGGCCTCCAAGAGCATGGTGAAAAAGCCCGGCCAGTGGAACCGCATGACGGTGACCTGCAAGGACCAGATGATCTACGTCATGCTCAACGGTGAGTTGGTCACGGAAATGGATATGTCGCTGTGGACCAGCGCCAAGACGAACCCGGACGGCAGCGAGATTCCGTCGTGGTTGAGCACGCCCTTTGCCGAGTTGCCGACGCACGGTCGGGTGGGGTTGCAGGGCAAGCACGCCGGCGCGCCGATCTATTTCCGCAACCTGAAGATCAAGGAAATCGACTGACATCGATCCGATGTCTCCAGTCCCTGGGATGGCAGGGCGATGGTTCGATGAGAGCAGCACAGGGCCCGGCGGCTTGCCGTCGGGCCTTTTCCATTGTCCCTGCGGCCCACTCGCGATAGAATGCGGGCATGACTGAGCACGGGGATACGAACAAGGTGGTGCGCCAACATCTGGAGATGGAGGCGTTCTTCACCGGATTTGCGATCAAAGGGAGAAGCGACGTGCCTACCGAACAGCCTCAAGCCAGCGCAGAGCCCGCGGTCGAGACCGCGGGGACGCCCGAAGCGACGGATACTCTGGAAGCAATCGCGGCCGAAGTGCGGCAGTGCCGCAAGTGTGATCTCGGTTCCCAGCGCACCAACGCCGTGCCGGGGCAGGGCCATCCGAAGGCCCGCATCATGTTCGTGGGCGAGGCGCCGGGGGCTGACGAAGATGCCCAGGGCGTGCCTTTCGTCGGGCGAGCGGGCCAGCTTCTCGACAAGATCATCGCGGCCTGCGGCCTCCAGCGTGAGGACGTTTTCATCGGCAATATCCTCAAATGCCGCCCGCCGGGCAACCGCGATCCCAAGCCGGATGAGATCGTCAGTTGTTTGCCCTATCTCCAGAGGCAGATCGAGAGCATCGAGCCTGAAGTCATCGTGGCGCTGGGGGCCCACGCCGCGCGCACGCTGCTGAACACGAATAAATCCATCGGCCAGCTCCGCGGTCATTTCCAAGAGTATATCGCCGGCATCGGCCGGCCCCCCATCAAACTGATGGCCACCTACCACCCAGCGTACCTGCTGCGTAACTACACGCCGGATACCCGCCGGCGCGTCTGGGAGGATATGAAGAAGGTACTGGCCGAACTGGGTCTGCCGGTTCCGGATTAGGGTTCGGGTCGCCTTTCTGCAAGCGGCCTTGGCTTTCGGAGCCCTCACAAGTCCGTTGGCCGTGCTTTTCCTGCGCGTCATCTCCTGCCTTCCATGGCGACATCTCGGAAGGTGCTGTCGTCCCTCTGTTAGCGAAAAGTTGACTTTTTGGCGCAATAGTCGGGCCCAAGGCGCGTCTAGATAGGTAAATGGTCAAATTGCATCGGTCAGGGGAGGGGCCGGATTGCGGTACGGGTACTCTGAATTGGCTTGCAAAAATGGGTGAAGTTGTTTATAAACAACAGGTTACGATTCTCGGAGGCAGGTCTATCCCCGTTCTGTCCTCTCTTATGACGTGCGGATCTATCGGAAAGGTGAGACTCATGAAAAGGACATGTCTGCTCATTACTCTTCTGGTTGCTATGGCGGTTGGCGTCGCTCAGGCGGAAACCCGAAACGTTCCCAGTGCCGAGTATCAGACCATCCAAAGCGCCATCACGGCCAGTGAGGATGGCGATGAGGTGGTCGTCGCGCCGGGGATCTATTTCGAGCGGATCAACTTCCGGGGCAAGAGTATCACCGTCCGCAGCACCGACCCGGACGATCCGCGGGTGGTGGGCTACACCGTGCTCAATGCGGACGGGGAGGGCTCGGCGGTCGTCTTCATGGAGGGCGAGACGTCCGAGGCCGTGCTGGCGGGTTTCACCATCACGGGCGGTTTCGGCACGTTGAATGCCGACGAGAGTGGGGGCCAGGAACGGCTCTATATGGGCAGCGGCGTCTACTGCGAATACAGTTCGCCCACGATCACGAAGAACGTCATCGTGCGCAACGAAGGGCCGCTCGACATCTCCGACGACTTCATGCAGGTCAACATCTCCTATGGCGGCGGTATCGGCTCCTGGTTTGGCAGCCCGACGATCACGCACAACACCGTCCGCAACAATGGGGCCTACGCCGGAGGCGGCATCATCACGTTCTATGGCACGCCGATCGTCCACAATAATATGGTCTACGAGAACTCCGCACACATCGGCGGTGGTCTCATCGCTTTTGGCGGTGACATCTACAACAATACCTTTGTGCGTAACGACAGCGACTATGGCACGCGGTTCCCGGTCCAGGGGCTGGGAACGTCGATGGGCGGTAACGTCTACATCGCGTTTCTCACCGACTCGGCGCCGGCCCGTATCTTTAACAATATCATTGCCGAGGCGCCCTCGGGCGGCGGATTGTTCTGGGAGGGTGAGGCCAGTGCCGGCCTGATGGCGTTCAACAACGTCTGGAACAACAGCCCCGACGGCTATGGATCCATCGACTACGATACCTATTCGCCGGTCTACGGCGGTCAGATGGACCAGACCGGGGTCAACGGCAACATTTCCGAGGACCCGCTCTTCCTGGCTTCGATGAGCAAGAACTTCCACCTGACGCTGGATTCGCCTTGCATCAATGCGGGCGATCCGGATTTCGTTCCACTGCCCGGCCTGACCGATATTGACGGCGAAGAACGCGTCTACGCCGCTCGCATCGACATGGGGGCCGATGAATACGTCGGCTACGTCAAACCGATCGCCTTTGCCGGCGGGGGCGTACACGTCCTGGCGCCGGGCGATCTGGTGACGCTCGATGGACGGTCGAGCTTCTTCTACGATCCTGCCGATCTCCAGACCTATCGCTGGTCTCAGATCTCTGGAGTGGAGGTTGTCCTGGATAACCCGACTTCGTCGACGCCGACGTTCAGTGTGCCGGAAAACGGGGAGTACGTCTTCGAACTGGTGGTGGGCGACAGTCAATACGAGAGCGAGCCGGACCAGGTGCTGGTCTTCGTCGGGCCCAACGTGCGTCCGGTGGCTCACGCCGGCTCGGATCGTGTCTGGCAGACCCCGGGGCAGGTCGCATTGGACGGGACGGGATCGTACGATCCGGATCCGGTGGATCAACTGACGTTCACGTGGACGCAATTGGAGGGGCCCACGGCAACATTGGCGAATGCCGATACGGCCACGCCGACGTTTGGCGCCGAGCCCGGGGGGCAGTATCTCTTCGAACTGGTGGTCACCGACGGATTCGATGACAGCCTGCCCAGCCAGGTGCGGCTCATCACCGTAGGCGGGACCACGGAGGTCAGGGGGCTGAGCGTCACGCCCATCGACGATCGGTTCCCGCGCTACCCGGACCTCAGCGGTACCAGGACCGTCTTTGCGGCTGATACGCTCACGAACACCAGTTGGCGGATTGCGTATCGGGACTTCCGCACGGATCAGACCGAGACGTTTGGCGGCTCAGGAACGAATACCCAGCCGAAGATTGCAGGGGATCTCGTGGTCTGGACCGGAGACATTCGTCTCGACGGCGGTGGAACGCCGGGGACGAACGCCAGCGTTTTCGCGCGGAACCTGGCCACCGATACGGAGATCGCCCTGCGGCGCAAGAGCGATACCGAGTCGTTCAGCCATCCGGCTGTCTCGGGCCACCGGGTCGTTTGGGTCCAGCATCTGGGCCTCGATACGAGCGCGGCCGACCAGTGGCGCAACATGCCCTACGATATTTGCGGGGCGGACCTCAGCGATATGGAGAATCCCAGCTACTTCACGGTCGCCACGAATGTCGGACGGCGCGATCCGGTGCCGGTGGACAACATCTACGACGACTACGATGACGTGGTCGATATCGACGGTGACATCGTGGTGTGGGAAGGCGACGGTGACATCTATGCGGCCGATATCTCGGATCTCAGTGCCATACGGGTGTTCGCCGTCTGCGCCGCCGAAGGACGGCAATACGACCCGGCGGTGTCCGGATCGTATGTGGTGTGGACAGATGAACGCTACGGCGAGGCTGACATCTACGGCGCCGATATCACGGACTCCGAGAACGTCAGAGTCTTCGAGGTCGTCAAGCGACAAGGCACGCAGCGGCAGCCTGCAATCGACGGCCCCATGGTCGTCTTTGTTGAGGGCGGCACCTCGATCGGCCGGATCGGAGCAGCCTGTATCACCCGTCAGTACGGGGTGATGGATGTGCCGATTGCCGAGACCGTCTTCGGTCTCGCTCCTGCACTCGACGGCAGCGCGGCGGTGTGGCTCAGCGACCGCACGTACGGGGCCGTGCAGGGTGTCCGCGTGGCGTTTGGCTACTCAATTTTCGACGGGACGATCGAGAATGTCACGACCGGGCAGCGCTACGATTATCTCCAGCACGCGATCAGCGATGCCGACAGTGGCAGCGAGATCGTCGTGCCGGCCGGCGTCTATCAGGAGCAGATCGATTTCGTCGGGCGGGCCGTAACGGTTCGCTCAACCGATCCGGCCGATCCGGCGGTGGTCGCCGCGACCGTACTGCAGAGCGACGGGCACGTGGTGACGTTTGCCGAAGAGGAGACGGCCGAAACGGTTCTGGATGGTCTGACGATTACCGGAGGCAACCGCGGGATCTACTTCTCCGGGGCTTCACCGACGGTCAGACGGTGCACGGTCACGAACAACGAACGATCCGGGATGTTGCTGGTCAATCGCAGCCGGCCGCTCCTGGCGCAGTGCGATATCGTGGCCAATGCGGGCCCCGGCATCGAGATGTGGATCCCGACCGATCGGCGCACCGTCCGGCATAGCCTCCCCACCCTCCAGAACTGCCTCATTGCGGGCAATAGCGGCTCTGGGATTCTCAGCGGCCAGGCCCAGATCAATAACTGCACGATCGTCGAGAATTTCGGGGCCGGCATCCTCTCGGTGGCACCGGAGATCGCCAATTCGATCGTTCGGGACAACGACCGTGCCGGCGCCGGTGTTCAGATCGGTGATGAGCGGGCCGTGGTGACGTACTCGAACATTGAGGGCAACTGGCCGGGCACGGACAACCTGGACGTCGATCCGGCATTCGTGACCGCGGGCCAGTGGACCGAGGATGGCTGGGTGGCGGGCGACTACCACCTCCAAAGCCAGGGCTATCGTTGGGACAGCCAGACGGGGCAGTGGGTCTCCGATGCGGTCACCAGTCCGTGCATCGACGTCGGTGACCCCGCAGCGGCGCTGCTTGACGAAGCGACGACGATGGCGGGCGACCCGGCGGTGATCAACGAACGCATTAACCTGGGTGCCTACGGCGGAACGACGCAAGCCAGTCTGGCGCCGCCGAGTAATTGACCCAGCCTGCCGCTAGGGACAGGCGGCTGTGTCGGAGGTCGGGGCCCATGGAGGCGCCGACCTTGAGGCCGAGCCGACAATCTGCGGCAGGTGTTTTGGTTGCTATGTGGCAACCTGGGCGGTCTGGGTGGCTGCGTCGGTAGACAGGGTGGGGCAGCCGCTTCGCGTCGCCAGCGAGTTGTGCCAATGGTTGGGTGTCACTTGCGAAAGCGGTCACGTCGTTACGGCGCCGAGACGGTTCCCAGAACAACTAACAGAGTTTCCGTGAAAACCGCAGAACAAGCCCTCAGAAACGCACGTAAAAATAGTAAGATTGCGGGTCGTGAATGGGGTGATTTTCTGTCGGGGAGGCAAAAAAGTGGGGATTTGCCGATTTAATCCTTGATTATTCGGGACGACGTGATATTTTCTCTGTATCCTTGGTTTTTCCTTAAAGAAATCGGGGTGCAGGCTACGATGATTGAGGTAGAGTGAGTTGGGTTTTCAGTAGTTACCGCCTTCATGACGAAGGCCGATAAATAGCTTTTCATCACCCTCCTCCGAAGCCAGATTCTGTTATACTAGGATCTGGCTTTTTAGAGGCCATGCCTGTTAAAATGCACAGTTCGCGAAGTGGGTAGGTGGGTGCTGTGGATCGTCAGGGGTAGTGCGGTCGCCTTTATTTCTGCGTGTTGTGTGATTCTATCCTTCCTTAGTTGACTTGCTTTTCCCATGTGTCATATTTTCGGACGCACCCCTGCGCCGTTGCGGTAGGGCGCTGCGGAGATCTGGCCGGCAAACCGAGATGTGAAGTCGTAAGGTTTGCCCGAATTCGTTTTCAGTGGCGGCCCGTTTTGCCCGATGGTGACGGTGGTGGATGGTTCAAGCGCAGAGGGGTCTTTCCGTTGGTGGTCAGACTGAACGCTGGACCACGCAGAGTTCGAGAATGCGGAACAGGCCATGAAGACGATCGCAGTAGTGAATCAAAAAGGCGGCTGTGGGAAAACGACGTCCGCGGTGAATCTCTCGGTGGCGTTTGCCCGGATGGGGCAGCGTGTTCTCCTGGTGGACCTCGACCCGCAGGGGCATGCGACCATGGGAATGGGGTTTGACCCGGACGCGTTCGAAGAGACGGTCTACGACGGACTGGTGGATCGGACGGTGCCCTTGTCGCGGGTGCTGGTCAGTACCGAGGTCAGCGGGCTCGATCTGCTCCCGAGCAACGTAGGGCTGGCGGGGGCGGAGATGCACCTGCACAGCATGTTGGGCAAGGAACTGATCCTGGGTGAATGGCTGCGGACGGAGTCGGGCCGCTACGACATCTGCATCATCGATTGCCCTCCATCACTGGGGCTGTTGATGCTCAATGCGCTGGTGGCCAGCAGCGACGTGATCATCCCGGTCCAGGTCCATTTCTACGCCTTCGAAGGCCTTAAACGCCTGCTGGAGACCATACGGCTGCTGAAGGCCCGTTTCCACCCGTGCTCGGCGCGCACGCTCGGACTGCTCCTGACGTTCGTTGAGGACCGGCCGCGCTACACGCGTAAGATTCAACTGCAATTGCACGAACTGTTCGGCGACCTGGTCTTCAACACGGTCATTCACAAGACCGTCAGGCTGGTCGAAGCCCCGGACGCGGGACAATCGATCTTCACGTTCGCGCCGGACAGCAAAGCCGCTCAGGAATACGCTCAACTGGCCGAAGAGGTCGAGGCTCGGCTGCGGGAGACCGAGCCGGTCTTCGTCGGAACGTAGCACCGCCGCTCCAACGCTCAGCACGTCTGCCCACTCTTGACCAGGTCAGAAGCCGGTTGTACGCCGGGTGATACGCAGGTATCATTGGCCCGGTGTTTTCCCGGCCTGCTGTTTGGCTGGGTCGCAGCGAAAATCCCTGGGAGTGTTGAGCCATGGTGCCTCAGATCGATTTGTGCAAAGACGGACCGCGTTTTTCCCGCCTCGTTCACGGCCTCTGGCGGCTAGCCGACTGGAAGCACAGCGTCAAAGAGACGGCCGATCTGATTGGCCATTGTCTCGAGGTGGGGATCATGACGTTCGATCACGCCGATATCTACGGGGAATACACGTGCGAAGGTCTGTTCGGCCCGGCCCTGGCCCAGACCGGCGTCGACCGGTCGGCCATTCAGATCGTGACCAAGTGCGGGATCAAACTGGTCTCCGAGAACCGGCCCGCCCATACCGGCAAGGCCTACGACACCAGCAAGGTCCACATCGTCGCCTCCGTCGAGACGTCGTTGAAGAACCTGTGCACCGAGTACGTCGACCTGCTGTTGATTCATCGGCCCGATCCTCTGCTCGAGCCAGAAGAAGTCAACGAGGCCTTTGTCTCATTACGCGACGCAGGCAAAGTGCGCCACTTCGGGGTGTCGAACTTCCTGCCGTCGCAGTTCGACATGCTGGCGGCGCATCTGGATGTGCCATTGGTGACCAACCAGATAGAATACTCGGTGCTCCAGCGCAACGCCGAGGCGGACGGGAGTATCGACTTGTGCCAGAAGCTGGGTTTGCGGCCGATGGCGTGGTCCCCTTTCGGAGGGGGCCGGCTCTTCCACGAGGACAGCGCCCAGGCCAAACGCGTGCGCGAGACGCTGCAGAGAATAGGCCGGGATCTGGGGGGCGCCTCGATCGATCAGGTGGCGTTGGCCTGGGTGCTCAGGCACCCTGCGGCCTTTCTGCCTGTGTTGGGGACGGGCAAGGCCTCGCGTATCACGAAGGCCGTCGAGGCCCTCGATCTAACGCTGTCGCGCGAACAGTGGTTCCAGATCTGGCAGGCGTCGGCCGGCCACGACATCCCGTGAAGCCGGGGGCGATCCGTTCGTTAGCGGGCCGCCCGCTTGAACCAGAAAGCCGACGTCCCGTTCGTGTCGGTTTGAACGAGTTCCCAGCCCTGTGCGCCAAAATGGTTGGCCAACTCGATCTCAATGGTGGCTCTGCTCGCCGGTGCCTTCACTCCAAGCTGCTTGCAGAAGTCCGGGAGATTGTTGGCGAAGATCTCGGCATCCGGGGTCTGCCATTGATGGCGATTGCCCAGCGATCGATAGACGGCATACTCCCACCTCGTGGTTGCTTCCGGGGCCCTCTCAACATCGGCTAGCAGTGCGGCCGTTGAGCCCAGCGCCAACAGCCCGAGTAGGATCGGAGCTTTCCAACTCATCGTCTTCTCCTCTCAAGAAGCGTTCCTCGTCCTGTCATCGTGTCCCGCAGCGACACGCCGCCGCCTGGGGAGTTCCTCCTATCGAATATAGGCAATCCAGGAGGGCGGCGTCACGTGTTTTTTAGAAGTGCATATGTCAGCCGTCCGGCCCCGGTCCCGAACGGTTCGCCGGCCGGAACCGGGTGGCTTTCCGGTCGTCCTACACCTCGGGCAATTTGATGCCGCTCTGGTGCTGGTATTTGCCTTGGCGGTCGGCGTAGGAGACCTCGCAGGGGATTTCGGACTCGAAGAAGAGCACCTGAGCCAGGCCTTCCTCAGCATAGACCTTGGCGGGCAGGGGGGTGGTGTTGGAGATCTCCAGCACGGCTTGCCCCTCCCACCCCGGCTCGAACGGCGTGACGTTGACAATGATCCCGCACCGGGCATAGGTGGACTTGCCCACGCAGATCGTCAGGACGTTCTGCGGGATGCGGAAGGTCTCGACGCTCAACGCCAGCGCAAAGCTGTTCGGCGGGATCAGGCACACGTCGCTCTCGATTTCGACCAGGCCACGGGCATCGAAGGCCTTCGGATCGACGACCGACCCATACACATTGGTGAAGATGCGAAAGTGCCGGGAGACACGAATGTCATAACCGAAGGACGACAAGCCATACGAAACGATGGGATGGCCTTCCTGTTGTCGTATTTGTGTCTCGACGAACGGCTCGATCATGCCGTGCTGGGTGGCCATCTCCTTGATCCACACGTCCGGACGGATGCTCATGAGCGTTTTCTCCCCGTTGATATCAATGCTATTGCCCGGCCAGTTCGTTACGCAGTTGCCGGGCGGCCGCGACCATATTCTGCAATGACGCCTCGACTTCAGGCCACTGGCGCGTCTTGAGCCCGCAGTCCGGATTGACCCACAACTGTTCGGCCGTCAAGACGTCGATCATCTGCTGGAGTAATTGTACCATTTCCTCAACACTCGGCACGCGCGGGCTGTGGATGTCGTATACACCGGGGCCGATCTCGTTGGGGTATTCGTAGTCCACAAACGCGTCGAGCAGTTCGATGTCGGAGCGCGAGGCCTCGATGGAGATCACGTCGGCATCGAGACCGGCAATCGCTTCGATGATCTCGTTGAAGTCGGAATAGCACATGTGGGTGTGGATCTGCGTCTTGTCTTCGACGCTACAGGTGGCCAGGCGAAACGCCTGGACGGCCCAGTCGAGGTACTCCGGTCGGTGCGCTTGACGCAAAGGCAGACCTTCACGCAAGGCGGGCTCATCGATCTGAATGACACCGATGCCGGCCGCCTCCAGATCGTGCACCTCGTCTCGGATGCTCAAGGCGATCTGATAGGCCGTGTCACGCCGCGGCTGATCTTCACGAACGAACGACCATTGCAGGATTGTGATCGGTCCGGTCAGCATGCCTTTGACGTGTTTGGCGGTCAGCGACTGGGCGTAGGTGCTCCACGAGACCGTCATCGGATTGGGACGGTAGACGTCGCCATGAATGATCGGCGGCTTGACGCACCGCGAACCGTAGCTCTGCACCCATCCGTTTTGCGTAAAGGCGAAGCCTTCGAGCAACTGACCGAAATACTCGACCATATCGTTGCGTTCGGGCTCGCCATGGACCAGGACGTCCAGGCCGACGTTTTCCTGGAACCGAATGACCGTCTCAATCTCCCGCTGCATCGCCTGGGTGTATTCGGCGTCGCTGATGTTGCCCTTGCGAAAGCCGGCTCGCGTCTTGCGGATCTCCGGGGTCTGCGGAAACGATCCGATCGTGGTGGTAGGCAGCAGGGGCAGATCCAACTCGGCCTGCTGGGCTTTCTTCCGTTCTGCGAAAGGACTCTTGCGGCTGAACATGGCATCCGAAAGCGTCGCCAGTCGCTCGCGCACGGCCTGGTTGCGCACCTGGCTCGACTCGCGCTGGCGGGCGAAGACCGCGCGGCTGGCTTCCAGGGCCGGGCCGACGGCGTCGCGTCCTTCGTTGCCGGCCTGCGTCAGCAGGGCAACCTCCTGCAACTTCTGCCGGGCGAAGGCGAGCCGTTCCCGGATGGCCGGGTCGAGCTTCGCTTCGCCTTCCACATCGACCGGACTGTGCAGCAACGAACAGGAGGGCGCCAGCATGATGCGTTCGGACCCGACCGCCGCGACCGTTTCGTCAATCGCGGCCAGGACGCCGTCCAGGTCGGTCTTCCAGATATTGCGCCCGTTGACCACGCCCAGAGACAGCATGGCGCTCTCAGGCAGCAGTGACACCGCCTGGCCCAATTGGCCCCGGCCCCGTACCGCATCGAGATGAATCGCGTCGAAGGGCAGTTTCATCGCCCAGTCGAGGTTGTCTCCCAGATCCCCGAAATAGGTGGCCAGGCACAGCTTCAGACCCTGGCGCGCGTCAGCCAGGCTCTCGTACGTCTTCGCAAACGCTCCGGCGGCTTCCGCCTCCAAATCGAGCACCAACACCGGTTCGTCGATCTGGATCCACTCGGCGCCGGCCGCTTCCAGTTGCTTGACGACCTCGACGTAGACGGGCAGGAGCCGATCCAGAAGATCGAGCGGCTGTGCGTCCGGCGTCTTCATCTTGCCCAGCAGGAGATACGAAATGGGGCCCAGCAGCACCGGCCGCGTGAGGATGCCGAGTTTCCGCGCTTCGTTGAACTCATCGACCGCCTTCGAGGAGGCCAGGGAGAATTGCTGATCGTCCTCGAATTCCGGCACGATGTAGTGATAGTTGGTGTCGAACCATTTCGTCATTTCCATCGCGGCCGCCTGGTCATCGCCCCGAGCCATGGCGAAATAGGTGTCCGAGTCGACCGTCGCGCCGGAGAACTGGAACCGCGACGGCACCGCGCCGACCATGCACGTCGTATCGAGCACCTGGTCGTAGAACGAGAAATCGTTGGACGGAATGTGATCGATACCCAGGTCCTTCTGGAGGGTCCAGTGCTCGGCCCGCAGTTGCCGGGCGGTCTCCTGCAGCGACGCCAGGTCGGCGCGACCCGCCCAGTAGGCCTCCAACGCCTTCTTGAGTTCTCTGTTCTTTCCGATACGGGGGAATCCGAGATTCGCACTGATGCTCATGGCTTCATTCTCCTGACAGCAAATCGATATGGTGGGGCAGGTCGTTGGTTCTGGTGTCCGGTTGCATGGGCGGAGGGCCCTGGGAGGCGCAGATTCGAGGCGCCGTCGATCGCAGCGCTTCGTCCAGGGCATGATCCGGGACGAACGGTTGCACCTTGTAGGTGGCTTGCGGCGGCAGATACGAGCGGATTTCCTCAAGGTCTCCCTCGGTGAGCAAGGCCGGTACGAAGGTGGTACGAAATTCACACGGCACGTCGCCGGCAGCCAGCAGAGCCAGACTCTCCTGGATGTCCTGGATGCAGACGTCGACGCCGGACAGTTGCGGGTATTTGTGGAAGGGCGCTTTGAGATCCATCGCCACGTAGTCGAGCAGATTCTCGCGCAGCAACTGGCGCAAGACCGCGGGACGACTCCCATTCGTGTCGAGTTTGACCTTCAGTGGCACCCCCTTGAGACGTGCGGCAAACGTGGCGATATCGGGCTGAAGCGTCGGCTCTCCCCCCGTGACCACCACTCCGTCGAGCACGCGGCGGCGGGTCTGCAACGTCTCGAAAATGTCACGTTCCTGACTCCTCGTCGCATCGGACGCGGCGGTCGAGGCCAGCAGCGCGGCATTGTGACAGAACGGGCAACGGAAGTTGCAGCCCTGGGCAAAGACGATCGCCGCGACATGCCCGGGAAAATCCGTCAATGTCAATGGTTGAAAGCCGCCAAAGTTCACGATGTCTCTCCAATCTGGAAGTACCGACGTCGCTCGAACTCTGCTTGCTTGCCCTCGTTCCACTGATCCACCGGTCGCAGGTAACCTACGACGCGCGCATACACTTCCGTTTCGGCCTGGCAATGCGGACACTGCTGCTGCCGGCCCGGCAAATACCCGTGGTCGGGGCAGATGCTGAAGACCGGGGAGACCGTGAAGTAGGGCAGGTGGTAGTTGGTGCAGACCTTGCGCACGAAGCGCTTGACGGCCTCCGGATCGGGTGCTGCCTCGCCCAGGTTGATGTGCAGTACGGTGCCTCCGGTGTATTTGGTCTGGAGGTCGTCCTGGAGTTCGAGGACCTCCCAGATGTCGTTGGTGTAGTCGATCGGCAACTGGGTCGAGTTGGAATAGAAGGGCGTTTCCGTTGCCTCGGCGGTGCGGGCGTTGGCACAGGTGATCTGCGGGTACCGCCGACGGTCGAGCTGGGCGAGCCGGTAGGTGGTCCCCTCGGCCGGCGTCGCCTCGAGGTTGTACATGTTGCCCGTCTCTTCCTGAAACTCCACGAGGCGCTGTCGCATGTGGGTGAGCACGCGCGACGCGAAAGCACAACCGGCCTCGGCCCCGATGTCCTGGCCGAACAGGTTCAGGCAGGCCTCGTTCATGCCCACCAGTCCGATGGTGGAGAAATGATTGTGCCAGTACTGGTCGTAGTGCGCCTTGACGCCCCGCAGGTAGTAGCGCGTGTACGGATACAGATTCCGGTCGGTGAACCGTTCGAGCAGCTTGCGCTTGGTCTCCAGACTGGTTCGGGCCATTTCCATCAGTTTGTCGAGTCTCCGGACAAAATCGTTTTCGTCTTCCGCTACGTGTCCCAGGCGGGGCAGGTTCATTGTGACCACGCCGATCGATCCGGTCAGGGGGTTGGCGCCGAAGAGCCCGCCGCCCCGTTTTTCCAGGTGACGCAGGTCCAGTCGCAGCCGGCAGCACATCGAGCGGGCGTCGGCTGGGGACATGTCGCTGTTGACGAAGTTGGCGAAATAGGGGATGCCGTACCTGGCCGTCATCTCCCAGAGCCCCTTCAGTTGCGGCGCATCCCAATCGAAGTCCGCGGAGATATTGTAGGTTGGGATGGGGAAGGTGAACACTCTGTTTTTGGCGTCTCCCTGCGTCATGACATCGAGAAAGGCGCGATTGAACATGTGCATTTCTTCGGTGAACTGGCCGTACGTCGTGTCCTGCAACTGACCTCCGATGACCACGGGCTGGTCGGCCAGCAGGGGCGACGGCTCCAGATCGAGCGTGATATTCGTGAACGGCGTCTGGAACCCCACGCGCGTGGGGATGTTCACATTGAAGATGAATTCCTGGAGAGCCTGGCGGACCTCCTTTTCGCTGAGGTTGTCGTAGCGGATGAAGGGGGCCAGCAGGGTATCGACGTTGGAGAACGCCTGGGCGCCGGCGGCCTCGCCTTGCAGGGTGTAGAAGAAGTTAACGATCTGGCCCAGCGCCGTGCGGAAGTGTTTGGCCGGGACGCTCTCGGCCTTGCCCGCCACGCCCCGGAAGCCGCTGCGCAACAGATCGTGCAGGTCCCAGCCCACGCAGTAGACGCTGAGGATGCCCAGATCATGGATGTGGAAGTCACCGGAGAGGTGTGCCTCGCGAATGTCCGCGGGGTAGATCTTGTTGAGCCAGTAGGTCTTGCTGATTTCGCTGGAGATGTAGTTGTTCAGACCCTGGAGCGAGTAGGACATGTTGCTGTTTTCCTGGACCTGCCAATCCAGTTGGTCGAGGTAGTTGTCGATCAGGTCGACGTCGGCCTTCCGTACCATTTCGCGCAACCGCGCGTGCTGGTCGCGATAGAGAATATAGGCCTTGGCCGTTTTCTTGAAGGGCGAGGTTAGCAACACCTCCTCGACCAGGTCCTGCAACTGCTCCACCCCTGGCTGCGCCGTCGTGAGCGTCATCTGGGCCAGATTCAATACCCGCAGCGCCAGTTGTTGGGCGGTATCGGCTCCGAATTCGTCGGTGGCCTTGCCCGCTTTGAGGATGGCGGCCTGGATCTTCGCGAAATCGAAACCCGCCAGCCGTCCGTCGCGCTTGCGGACCTGGCCAAAGCGGCGCGACATAGTCTCTGGTATTCTGGTACTGGATCGTTGCTCGTGTGTCACTGGCGTCATCATTGCACTCCTTGCCGAAACCGTAGGGCGTTCCATCGAAATCACGGAGAACGGATGGGCAGACAGGCGCGGCTGAGGCGCGTGAAACCAGAGGCACGCGCGCACCCGGCATCCGAACGAGCGACAATCTGAGACGGGACACTACCACAGGCAGGGACACAACGACCGGCACGGAGGACCTCTGGGCCGGTAGCCGTACGATGCAATGGCCTTTCCCGCGAAAGCTAGATTGCCGTTCACCACACGATTCGTGTGGGTCGCTGGCAGGTCTTCGGACTTGCGGGCGTTCCAGAGCCTGGCTCTGAACTCCTACTGGCCATCGCTTCCCGTCCTCGCCGGACAGTGCTTGATGATGGCGTTCGTTCCCACTTACCGCTGCGCGGCAGTTCCGGATTCACACCGGATTCCCTCTTGGTCGATGTCCCAAACGGTGGGACAAACCAACGACGGCCCCAACTCTACGCACCTCCGCTGCGCGCGTCAACAGCAAAAGCGCGAGAATTCTCTGCCCGTGTTCTTCTCGCCTCTGCGCGGGCCATTACTTGTCGAGGAAGCGATGGAGCATCAGGGCGCAGACTTTGTCCAGGCCTTCGGCGGCGCCGTTGCCACCGCGATTGGCCGCCACTAGAACGGCGAAGTTCTTTTCCGGGGCGACCCAGGCCACGGCGTAGTTCATCGTGTTGGTCCCGTTGTGCGTCAGCACGTGGCCTCCCCAGGGGCGCTGGCAGGTTTGCCAACCCAAGGCATAGGAGCCACCGAAGGGCGGCGCCTGCACGGCCGTGTACTGCGCGATGGGCAGGAGTCCTTCTTCCTGGCGGCAGGCTTTTAGCACGCCACAGATGTAACGAGCCCAGTCGGCCATGGAACAATGCACGCGTCCGCCGGGTGCGAGGAAGGGCGGATTGTCGCTGGTTGGGCCCGGATTGACGGGTACGGCTTGATCCTTGTGGTACTTGTGCTGCCACGGCGCATCGATGCGATCGGTCGTTCCCATGGCGCCAAAGCCGGTGGTCTTCATACCAAGCGGCGCAAAGAGCCGCTGGGTGATGAGATCTTCCCACGGCGCATCCATGACCTGCTCGATGATGGCAGCAACGATGGTGTACCCGGCATTCGAGTAAAGGTATTGCTCTCCGGGCGGGTGAACCGGGGCCTCGCCGAGCACGATCTCCGTCACGCGCCGGCGCTGGGCGCGCGGATCCAGCTTGAGGATCTTCCGGAGTTGACGGCGACTGACGGGGGCAAAACCGTTGGTCATCGAAGGCAACCCGGCCCGATGCGACAACAGGTGCACCAGCGTCACGGCGCGATAGTCCGCATGGAGGCGGTCCTTCAACTGCGGGAAGAACTCCGCCAGCGTTGTGGTCCAATCGAGCTTGCCTTCCTCGACCAGCAGGCAGACCAGCGAGGCGGTGATGGCCTTGGTGCAGGAGCCCAGGTGGAAGCGGTCGTTGAGCTGGGCCGGGACTTCACTGCCATCCTTGCGCACACCCACCACGCCCAGTGCACCCAATCTGCCGTCGAGAATAACGGCGGTCGCCAGAGCCGGAAGGTCGTACTCCTGGCGGATCGGTTCCAGTTCGGCCGCGATGTCGACCAGGTTCGCATCGTCGCCCGCCGAACCGGCTGCCAGTGAGGCCAGGGCCAGCAAGAAGGCGGTACCGTATTGCCTGAGCGTGTTCATGGCGTTCTCCAAATAGGCCGGGATTATAGTCGGTAGGGCACCAGCCGACAAGGTGGGGCAAAGGGGTGGGAAGAGGTGGCCGTTGCCACTATAATGAAGAACGAATTGATCGCGACGATCAACCGAGGATGCCGATATGGCGCGGATAGAATGCGACGTATGCAAGGCGCCGATTTCCCAGCCGGCGGAGGCCTGCCCGCTGTGTGGTGCGTCTGCCCGGGAGCGCAAAGCCAAGAAGCGCAAGCCGTGGTACGAGCGGACGTCGGTCACTTTGTGCGTAGCGGCCGGGCTGGTCTTCGCGGCGCTCGGCTTCGTCCATATCATCACCGGGGTCGAGTCGCCTTTACGGCTGCCGGTGGACATCGTACGCCGCCAGTCCTTCGGCTACCGCGAGGCCTTCATCGACGCCCGAGCCATCGCCGCCTTGCCCTATACGGCCGCGAAGCTCAAGTATCCGCTTGGTTGTGAAGTCCTCCAGCGCCGGGGCTACCTGCCCTCGGGGCACCGTTTCGAGGCGCGTACGGCGGTTCGGCAGATGCAGGACATCGAACGCTGGCAGACCCAGTTTGCGCGGGCCCTGGGACGGGCTGAACGGCCCTGGGAGGAGCGTTTGCAGACGGGCACGATCGAGGGGCAGGCGGACTCGGACAGTGCCCAGGCGGATCATGCGCAGGGCATCGCGGCGGCCCGCAATGGTGATTATCAGGCGGCGCTGGCGGCCTTTGGTCAAGCGATTCGCAAGGCTCCGGCCTACGCCGAGGCGTTTCACAACCGTGCGCTGGTTTACCTCGCGCTGGGCAACCTGGGGCAGGCCGCGGCCGACTTCGGCAAGGTGACGGAGATCCGACCGGGGACCGTTGAAGGCTATCTCGAGCAGGGTCACCTCTATCTGAAGACGGGTCAGCACGACGAGGCCGTGGCGGTCTTTTCGCGGGCGATTGAGGCCAACTCCACCTGCGCCGGAGCTTACCTGGGCCGGGCTTTGGCCTGCTATGTCCAGGGCCGATACGACCGCGCCTGGCAGGACGTGCGGCAGCTCGAACGCCTGGGCACGCCCGCACCGGCCGGCTTCATTGCGGCGCTAAGCCACGCTTCCGGCCGCGACCTGGGAACCTAACGGGCGCTGGCGGCCGGCTCATCGGGTGGCAGCCGCGAGTCCGGCGGTCTTGGGGTTGGCCAGGTAGTACAAGCGTCCATCCTCGGCGCCGATCAGCAGGTCGCGGATACCGTCGTGGTCCCAATCCACGGTCGTGGGGCTGGTGGTATGCCCCGCAAGCCGGTGGTCGCTGACATCGCCCAGATCGTCGAAGCGCCAAGGCGGCCCGTCGGCCGACGCCTGGCGCAAGACACTGACGTTGACGCTGTTGACGAGCAGGTCGCGGCGACCGTCCCCATCCCAGTCGGCGATGCAGAGCTTGCGTCGGCCGCTGCCCCCGGCGGTTCCGTCGTTCAGTCGCAACGGGCCGCCTTTACCCTTGGCCCGATGTCGGTTGTCGTATGCGCCACCTTCGAAGAGCCGCTGCCCGGGCAGCAGGACAAGCCGACCGTCGCGGCGCTGGCGCTGGAAGAAGGCCAGATAGCCCTCGTGATCCAGCATGAGCAGGTCGTTGAGGCCGTCCCGGTCCCAGTCAACGACGCAAGGTGTGGTACGCCATTGCGTCGCCAACTCTCCGGTCTGAGGACGCCACCAGTTCCACGCCGGCTGGGGCGGATCGCCTTGCCATTCGACCGTGACGGGCCGGGCGCCGTCCAGCTTCGGTTGCGATTTCGTGCCGACGTTGCGATACCAGACGATCTTGCCCCAGATCGAGTTGACGACCAGGTCGAGCAGCCCGTCCTGGTCCCAGTCGGCGACACTGAGGGTCGTGTAGCCCCACTTGGCCTCGCACGGTCCCTGGATCGAACCGTTGGGACCGGCTTGGAGGCGCAGCGTGCGACTGTCGGCTTTCAGCAACTCGGGCCGCGCCCACTTCGGTGGGTTCCCGTCGTCGAGGTTTTCGATGAACGCGATATGGCCGGCCGTGTTGCCGCAGACCAGGTCTTCGTCCCCGTCCGCGTCCCAGTCCACACTGACCGGCGTCACCAGCGCGCCGAATTTCACGTCGCGCGCTTCCTGCTGAAAATAGCGGGGCGGCAGGAACGCCGGGACGCCGTTCTGAATCTGGCCCGTATGTTCGGCCCACGCCACGCGACCATCCTCGTCTCCGACGATCAGATCCACGTCGCCGTCTTGGTCCCAGTCGACCGCCGTCGGCGTAATCATTTGCACGTTCATCGCGAGGGCTTTGCCCTGGTGCGTAAGGCGTTGTCCCGGGGCATAGCGCGGCTGGGTGCGGCTGCCGACGTTGCGAAAGTATGTAAATCCGTCCAGGAACTCGCCGCACATCAGATCCAGATCGCCGTCTCCGTCGAAATCCGCGAAGCACGGCGAAGGCATGCCGTAGACGTCGACGGGCGCGCCGCCGGCCTCGATCTTGACCGGCGTTTCGTATTGGGGGTTGTCCGTCGTGCCGCGATTGCGAGCCAGATAGACATAGCCATGCAGCGGTCCGCGCGTCCACTGGCCCTGGTCGTTGAAAGCATTGTCCCAGCCGTAGTCGCCCCAGTAACCGATGCCGATATACACATCGAGGGCGCCGTCGCCATCGTAATCGACGTAGTGCCACTGGTTGGCGCGGGTGCGGCCTTCCCCAGGCTCGATCTTGGCAACCTGGATCTGCCGGTGGGCGGAGAAGCCCACGCCGAGAAAATCGGTCCACTCGGTGCCCGGGGTCAGCACGCGGGGGCGACCGTCGACATAAGAGATGCGAACGTTTCTCAAGGCATCGCCCAGCCGAACCGGTGCGCGAAAGACAGTCGCCTTTGGATTACCCCCCGGATTCTCGAAGAGATAGGTGCCGTTGAAGGGCACATCCGGACACGATACGACCAGATCCAGGTCGCCGTCGCGATCCCAATCCATTGGCAAAGGCCAGGCCCAGAGCCCGACGCCGAGATCGACGACCAGGCCTGGATGATTGTACTGGAGTCGGACCAGCGGTTTGGCCCACGTTGGGGTCGGATGCCATATGCTCAGCAACGCGAGTGCTACCGCGCCGGTGAATACAATGAACGGTCGTCTGGAATGTCTCTGCATAGCGTTGCTCCTCACTCTTCGCATACCAAGGCGCGTGCTGGATATCCGGTGCCACATGGTGTCTGCACCCGCCTTGCCGATTGTCGTGCGGTCTTGCGGACAAATCCAGGGAATTCTGGCGTGTTGGCGCGGGCCCGTTTACAATACGCATTCGCATGGCTATCCACATGAACGATTTCGACTGAGGAGTGTCACCCGTGACTCGAATCGCAACCCCACAAGTGCTTTCTGTGTTGGTCGCTGTTTGTGTCGGCTGTGGCATCGCGGCGGCCGACATGATGGCCGATTCGCCTGTAACGTTTCCCGCGCAGGGGGCACTGCCGTCGAAGTACCCGCCCGATCTGTCCGGAGGCGAGAACCAGGCGACGGAGGAGGGCTATTACATCTTCCGCACGCCCGTGCGGTCGCTGGGCCAGATCGTGACGATTCAGGTCGAGATGATCAAGGGGACCTTCACGCCCCCGGCGCCGGATTGGACGCACCTGCAGCGCGCGCGACGGGTTCTGGCTGAGGGTGGGCGACTGCGCCTGTTGGCGCTGGGCGACAGTATCGTCAACGACACGATGCGTTCGGGCTGGGTCGCAAAGTTGCAGCAGATGTATCCGAAGGCGACCATCGACGCGGTGCTTTACGTTCGTGGGGGAGGGGGCTGTCAGCACTATCGCGAAAACGACCGCATCACCAGGAACGTGGTCCCGCGCAGGCCCGATCTCGTTTTCATCGGTGGTATCAGCCAGAAGAGTATCGAAGATATCCGAGCGGTCATCCATCAGTTGCGAGACGCTCTGCCCGAAGTCGAGATTCTCCTGGCCACCGGCACGTTCGGCACCACGGACCCGCGTGACCCGGAGGCATTGGCGAAGGCGGCCCATTCGGGGACGGGCGCCTACGGCCAGGCGCTCCAGAAGCTGGCCGTTCAAGAGCGCTGCGCTTATCTCGACATGACCTCACCCTGGGCCGAGTACATCCGCTCGGCGAAGGTGCACCCGCACTTGTTCTACCGCGATCGGGTGCATGCCAACGAGTTTGGGGAGCAGATTCTGTCCAAGATATTGATGGCCTTCTTCGGCGCTGCCGCCGACGCCCCGATGAAGTAGCGTTCCAAACCGTCTAGCGGTTGCGGGGGGCGGGCCAGCCGCGGTGGGTGCGCTTCAGGTCTTCGATGCCTTCGACCGTCTGCGGCGTCGGCTGCTGCCAACTGGTGTAGTCCCGGAAGTGCTTGAGTGTTTCAATGCTCCATTTCCAGGTCTCCGCATGCCCGTCGGCGAAGCCGAAGCTGCTGCGCGCGCCGTGCCAGACCACGAGCGGATCGGACCAGTTGGTGGCCTCGGTGGCGCCGGCCGGATCGATGACCCAGGAGTTGATGTTGTAGCCGCGCGGGTCGTTCTCTTCGAGCATGACGTAGGCTTGGGCCGGGTTGGCGATCTCGGAGAGACGCGAGAGATTGCGCCAGTTGGCGAAGCCGCCCGGCTTGTCCGTGGACCACCAGCCATTGAGGCTGTCCGGCATGGAATAGCTGCGGAAGTTGTCGCCCACGCTCTGATCGCTGGGGCAATGGTAGCAGGCGAAACTCCGGGTGTAGGGATAGAGCGTGCCTCTGCGAATGCCCTCGTAGCGTTCGTCGCGCGTGGCATTGAAGTAGTCGCTGACGGCCGCGTCACCATTCACCTCCCACGGTGCCCAGGCCCAATCGGAGGGCTGGCCCCAACTGCCGCCGTTGTAGTTCCACGAACCGCAGAGCTTATCGTCATTATCGACGGCGTACGTATACCACGCCGTGGTCAACGTCCGCAGGTTGGCCTGGCACTTGACGGTCTTGCCCGCCTCCCGGGCCCGCGACAACGCGGGCATGAGAATCGCCATCAACACGGCGATCACCGCAATCACCACCAGCAACTCGATCAACGTAAACGCGCTGGCTCGTCGAAGACTCATGGTCCAACCTCCCTATTCGCGTCCTTTGCCGTGTACCGATTTCCCCGGTCGTGCCCGACATCTCCCGCCTGCGATCATCCCCGAGGCGTTGGCATTCAGCTTACCCTATCATACTTCCGCGCCACTGGTGATAGCAATAGCCCCGGTCACTGCTGAGTTGTCTGTGAACGTTTCCCGGCATCTCTGTTTGGAACACCCGGGGCCGTTCGTTCTTGTGGGGGGCGGCCCCTGTGGTTGCCCGGGTTCGAGGCCAAGCGTCCAATCGCCAGTGCAGGAGCGGGCGACGCATGCGTCGCCACTACGCTGTTGCGGGGGATGGACGCTTGCCAGGATATTCACACACACACCTGCTGAGGTCGATTCCTGGCGTCACCCGTTGTGCCCGACCCGCCGGTACGTTGGAAGTCTGTCCTTCCGAGGAATCGCGAAACTCCTGGTATCTCAACATGGGACACGCTAGAATGCGAATGCGGAATCTGCATACTGGTATCCCACGGGGCAGTGAGGGATAGATGCGCCAATGGGCGATTGGGAGGCACGGGCGGCCAGAAGCCCAGAGGCTACGGCTCGCCAGGGGAATTGAGAGGTGACAATGGACTCCCGGATCATGTACGTGGAATGCAAGAGTGAGGGGGCGGCGGAGCCGGCTCGAATCGGGCGCGTCACCTTCTCGAAGACGGGTTGCACGTTGCGCTACCAAGACCGCGAATTCCAGCCCCTGCGTGGCTACAAGGCCAATTACTTCGACATTGCGACCGGGCAGGAGTATTGGATCTCCGGCTGCAAGAAGGCCGGCGACGACACGCTCTATCCCGGCGTCGTCGAGATCGACGAGGACGTCAGAGAAGAGTACTGGCTTCGCATCCGGAATCGCCCAGACTGTGTTCACTTGTTGTCCTTCCGCTCGGAGGGCAAGTACGCGAAGCGGCGGCCCAAGTGATGCGCTGTGTAGGGTGGGTCCTTGCCCCACGCGGATTCGCGCGCCGCACAAAGGTGACGGGATGCGCGGTTGTGGCGCGTGGGTTGAGAACCCACCCTACGATTTGGGGCAGATGACAGGGAGTTTGTGGCGTGCGAGGGTGTAGTCGAGGGTTTGGTAGGTGCCGGGGCAGATTTCGCCGTCGTTGCAGAGTTGGGAGGGGCGGTCGAGGGTGACGGAGAGGGATTTGGCGCGAAAGCGCGTGGCTTTCCTATGTCGCTCCATGGCCTGGCGATAGACCAGAGCGATCAAATGCAGGGCCTCCAGCTTGCCGGCCATCTCAATCAGGAGGCAGTCGAAAACGCCATCGTCACACTCGGCGCCGGGTAGCATGGTTAGTCCGCCAAAACGCGGGGCGTTACCCACCAGTAGCACAGCGTATTCGCTGGAGAAGGTTCGCCCGTCAGTGGTGACTTGCATCGCCCATCCCGAGTCCAGTCGGCGTATGACCGACAGGGCGGCGGCGATGTAGCGGGGCGAGCCGCGCAGGCCTTTCATGTTATGGCTCTCGGCGGCGATCTCGGCGAAGTAACCGAGGCACGAGGCGGAGCAGAAGTAGTGCGATCCGGCGCGGCCCACGTCGATATGTCGGGCGGTTCCTTGTGTGATGATTTGGCAGGCACGGCGCGGATCGAGAGGAATTCCCAGACTCCGGGCCAGGTCGTTTGCCGAGCCGGTGGGGATGATGCCGAGCCGGGGGAGGGAATCGGATGCCGATGCGCAGAGTCCATTAATTGCCTCGTTGACCGTTCCGTCCCCACCGACGACAACGAGTGCGTCGACCTTTTCGTTCGCGGCAGTCGCCGCGATGTCGGCCGCGTGGCGAGGCGTCGCACTGACAATCCGTTCGAAGGCAAAGCCCCGTTCACGGAGGAGCCGGCAGGCGTGTTGCGCCTTGCTGCGGCTGCGCCGCCAGTTGGCGTTCTCGTTGACGATGACGATGTTAGAGCTCATGGGCCGGGGGTTCTCCGTCTGCAGGATCTCAGGTCGACTGGCACTATACGCGTGGTTTCCGGTGCGATCAAGGATGCAGCGTTTTCGGCCGGCCCCTGCGGCGCCGAAATGCCCGCGTTTTCAGTGCTAATACAGAGGTTGTCGCTTGCACATAAGGTGGCCAATGTCGCTCCACTACCTCGGGTGTTGGGCGGCGGCGACAAGGGAGACGCACCGGGCCCCGCGAGGGGGCCTGCGGAGGCTTTGAAGAGGGGGGAATAAAATTTATGGAAAAATGTTAAAAAAGGATTGACCGGTCGTCGATAGGGCAATAGAATTGCGTTTCTGAGGCATGGGTGTGGCGACGCTATACCGTCGCCTAAGTGTAAAGGACAAACGAGAATCTTGAAGAAAGTGTTCAAAACTCGGAAGTTCTTGCTTTAACTGCCGTAACGGATATTCGTTGCGAGGTGGGAACCGCTGGCAGTTGGGCAGCGGTTTTTTTTGTTGCTCTTTAGAAATTACAGAATCGAAGGAATAACCGGCATTCTAAGCCAATTTGGGTTCTAGGGTGTTGTTATTGAGCTTTAGACGAAGCAGTCGAGCGAAGGGCTCGTAGCTCAGTTGGTTAGAGCGCACCCCTGATAAGGGTGAGGTCGGTAGTTCGAATCTACCCGGGCCCATTCCGACATCTGCAGGCCAGTGGCCTGAGATTCACGGTTGCCCGGGGACGTAGCTCAATTGGGAGAGCGCCGGCTTTGCAAGCCGGAGGTTGTCGGTTCGAGCCCGATCGTCTCCAATGACAGAAATTTTTGTCGTTGTTTCGATTTTGTTGTTGCACTGTTAAGAAGCGGCCGTATAATGGCCGTTTTTTATAGTCGCGGGTGACCCCGCGGCGCTCTTTGACAAGTTCAGATGCGGATATGTGGGAAGTAACGATCCCATGCAAGTGTCTCCGCCGAGAGGCGGGGAGGCTTGGAATTTTGAGCGCTTATTGATAAAGGCGATGTGACCGGTTCAATCTTAGATTGATATGGTCAAGTTACTAAGGGTGTATGGGGGATGTCTAGGCGTCGAGAGGCGATGAAGGACGTGGCAGGCTGCGATAAGCCCGGGGCAAGTGCCGAGCAACTGTTAATCCCGGGATTTCCGAATGGGGTAACCCGGCGGGACTGGGCAACCAGATCCCGTCACCTGCGGTTGAATGCATAGACCGTATGGGGCGAACGCAGGGAACTGAAACATCTAAGTACCTGTAGGAAAAGAAATCAACAGAGACTCCGTCAGTAGCGGCGAGCGAAAGCGGATAAGCCCAAACCAGGGGGCTTGCTCCCTGGGGTTGCGGGCACCGACATAGCAAGGCAATGGTTAGCCGAACGGTCTGGAAAGTCCGACCACAGAAGGTGATAGTCCTGTAGGCGAAAACTTGAACTTTGTGTTGGTGTACCAGAGTAGCACGGAGCTCGTGGAACTCTGTGTGAAGCTGGGGGGCCCACCCTCCAAGGCTAAGTACTCCTCGACGACCGATAGTGAAAAGTAGCGTGAGCGAACGATGAAAAGGACCCCTATT
>Ga0272443_10001018_pt1 | contig 44699 bp, 34 predicted proteins | sample SSMAcet12_FD_193581 | JGI IMG/M metagenome (GOLD analysis project Ga0272443, IMG submission 193581) | Marine sediment archaeal communities from Little Sippewissett salt marsh, Falmouth, MA, United States - SSM-Acet-12 | ecosystem: Environmental > Aquatic > Marine > Wetlands > Sediment ...
CCCAGCCCGAACAGCTCATCGAAGAACTGCCTCTGGTTGCCCCGCAGCAGTTCCTCCAACTGCTCGCGCCGATACAGCGGATCGATGTACTCCTCCAGGATCAGCGTGGTATCGTTCTCCACCACGGCCTGCCGATACCCTTCCAGGAAGACCCACAAGTCATCGCAAGCGTAGGCGCGCCTGTCCCCCCGCTGTCCTCCACCACAAGAGAGCACCAGGACAAAGGGACAAACCAATAGAACCTTGCTCATGAGTCGTTTCCTCCCTGACCCGTCACCACCTTGACCTGCCCGTCAACCACCCGCCATCATAGTCGGCGAGCAACCGCACGACAAGGGGCTCCGTTGTCCGTCTCCCGCAGAGGCTTTGGACATAGCGAAAAAAGAATAGGGCTGCAGGCCAGGCCCGCAGCCCTCGGTGATCCAAATCAGCGTAGACTGCCTACGGCGCGACGACGCCGAAAAGCTCCACCTACGGATACAGCCGGATGTCGTCGACATAGACAACGCCACTGGCCCCGGCGCCCTCGATGCCGATCGTCAGGGACCTGACGCTACTGACATTGCCAACAGTGGACAGATCGATGCTCCACGATTGCCAACTCTGGCTCGCGAGGTCTGCCGCCGGACCATCGTAGTCAACCCTGGTATCGTTGATCTTGACATACAACTGGCCCGTGTTGTCGGGATCGCCATAGAAAGACAGTGACAAACTCCCGACGCCATGAGCCGTCCAGTTCGCCGACAGCTCAAGTTCGGCCTCGGCCGTAGCACTCTCGCTGTTGTCGTAGAACAGCGGCATGGACTGGGTCCCGCTGTTGACAATCGACCGCTCAGCAAACGGCGACTCGAGATGGCCAACGGTCGAACCCGTGTCGTTGACCCAGCCGTCCAGCCACGTGTCGTAGATGCGATTGTCTTCGTCGTCATAACTCTCGAAATCGTCGACCACGAGGTATTCCTGGGTGACAAAGTCCCAAAGAGTACCGGCCCAGGACTCCACGTCCTGGACGGCCGTGACCTGCCAGTAGTACGTCGTCGCGAGATCCAGCGCGCCGGGGGTAGTGCTGGTGCCACTGGTGGTATCGAGCAGCGCCGGCGCGTCGGCGTCGGTACCGAGATACACCTCGTACGACACCGCGTCGCGGCCGGCCCGCCAGGCCAGGCCTGTGGTCACACTGACGTCCGCGGCGCCGTCGGCCGGCTCGGGCTCCCGGGCGTGAGCGGGAATGTACAGGATCTGCACTTCACTGAGGCCGAGCTGGCCCATCGTCCCGTAACCATTGTTGACGGTCAGGCGGACATACTGGGCGGGCACGCCACCGAAATCGACCGTGGTGTTGGCCGTGTAATCCTCGCGGGCCGTCGCCTGGGCGAATTCGAAATCGCCCAACACCGTCCACTCGGCGCCGTCGACGGAATACTCGACCGTGACCTCCTTGAGACCAAAACCGAGGATCAGCTCGAACAGAACGTTGTAGTTCCAGACGTGCATCTCGTGCAGCTTGTAGACCCGGTCGAACTCGTAGGTCAGTTGCACGGTCTCAGCGCCGGCCGTCACCAGCCACATGTCCTCGCTCGTAGTGGAATGTGTGCCATCGGCGCGCAGGCCGGAGCCATCGACCGTCCGTTCGGGTCCAACCCCCTCGTCCGAGGCCAGGTTGCAGGTGGCCACAATGCCTTCAATCGGATAGCCCACCGGCTCGGCGGTGAAACTCCAGAGTTCGCCCTTGAAAATGGTATTGTCCGGTGCCGCATTGACTTCATCGACCCGCCAATAGTACGTCTGGCCCAGTTCCAGAATACCTTCGGGAGCGAAGCTGGCGTCGGTCTGCCCCTCGCTGAGCAACACGCCCATCGGGTTGGCCCGGTCGGCGTTGTTGACATCTTCGGCGACTGTGCCAAGGTAAACGTCATGCGTCGCGGCGTACTCGCCGGGCGTCCAGGTCAGCACCACGTCGAGAGGAATGTCGATCGCCTCGGTCTCGGGGACGGGATCGGCCGCTATTTCCGAGGTGGGGGGCTTGCCCGCCATGGCGGCCAGCACCTCGGCCTCGGACAGCGCCCGCGTGTAGAGGCGGACGTCACTCATGAAGCCCTCCCAACCTTCCGCCGCACCGCTGAAGCCATCGGCTCCCATGTAGAAAGGATTCTCGTCGAGGGTTTTGGTCATCGTATTGGTGTGCGTCACCACGCCGTTGCGATAGTAGGTCAGTTCCGCGCCGTTCTTGACGACAGCATTATGGACCCAGACGTCGCTGGGGAAGGGATCGTAGTTGATCCCATTGACGTAGGCGCCGTCATCGTTATAGGCCTCGAACCGCGTGGGCGTGAACTTGCAGAACTGCAAGGGCGAACCTGTCCCACCATAGCGATTGCCCAGAATCGTGTCGTTGTTCACCGCCTGACTGGCCGGCTGCATGATCCAGAAGACCCAGGAGAAACTGTTGTCGAGGGTCTGCGCCGGGATGATCACAGGCGTGTCGATGTAGCCGGTGCTTCCGTCGAAGCTGATGACCGCACCGCGATCGGCGTCATCGACCCAGGTGGCCCCACCCATGACCGTCCCGTGGTTCTCGTAGCCCGAGGAGTCCAGCGCGACCGTGCCGGTCCCATCGTCCAGTTTCCACCAGGCAATGAGATCCGGATCGGCGGCCTGCGCAGCCGTTCCGAACAGCAAACCCACCGCCAAGGCACACAGTGTCACTACCATTACCTTCTTGTCCATGATCGTCCTCCTTATAGTGAGAATGATGAAAGGGTGAAATAAGTGAGAGATGCCCACACAGTAACTGACCTCCTGACCGCAAAGACGTGACACAGTTCAAGATTCCGTGTGTTCCTGGTGGGTGCGGGGCGGGACAGACGCTCAGCCTTTCGACCCTCGACGCGCACGTCATGGCCGCAAGTGCTCGCTCTGTTTGTTGCTCCACGTTAAGAGGTTTGCGAACGGATCTGGTCGCAACGGCGCTGTTGCCTCATCAATGAAGAACTCGCTCTTGATCGCACCGTCGCGTTGTACTAATCCTGCGGACCTCCCGGCCTCCATGCAGATATCCGGCCGCACACCCAACCATTGTTCAGTATACCGTCGCCCCGCCTGACCGTCAAGCAAAGATCGTGACGGGACAGCAAGACAGAGGGCTGTGAGCGACTGCCCACAGCCCCCCGTTTTCGTCCTTACACCGGCGTCACAGCCGGAATCCAAGACCTCCTGCTACTCGGCCAGCGGGCTGCCATAGCCAATATCGTCGACGAAGATGGTGCCCGTACCGCCGGCGGTCGGATTGTCCCGATCGCCCAGGCCGATGTACATCATGCTGACGCTGTTGAGGTTGATCCCCGCCAGGTCGCTGTAGGGAATCAGCCACTCGGTCCAACCCGAACGCACCGCGGCGTTGGGATTTGTCACAACCGCGACGTTGCCCGCACTGTCTTCCAGCGCCACGTAAACCGGCTCCGCGTCGTTGCCGGTCGTCGGCTGCGCCACACCGATCTCCGCCACCTGCCACGAGCCCGTCACGTTGCCCGTCGTGCTGATGTTGCTGAATTCCGCACCGGTGCTTACCGCGGCGTTATGACTGGTCAACGCCAGGCCGATCAGCACCGGATCAGCCATCGGCACGCTGACCGTGTCGCCCGCCTGCTGCCAGGTTTCGCCGTCGGGCGAGATGTAAGCGGAGAAGTCATTGCCCGCCCGCTCCAGGCGCACCCAGTACGGCGGCGCGAACGGGTTGCCTTCGTACGTATGCTGTGACACCGACGCGTCGTCGGTGGCCACGCGCTGCTGGAACGTGGCCCCGCCGCCGTCGCCGCCGGTCATGGCCATGAACGTGTTGATCGCACCGGGCTCGGTGCTCTCGCGCACCATTACGCCGGCCTTGGCCCAGGTACTGGGCGTCCCGTCGAGACGATCGACGCGGGCGATGATCCTCCCATCGCCGGTCAGTTCCTGGTAGACGTAGCGCATCTCATCGGCGTTGTTCCAGATGTCGGCGCCGATCGCGTTCATTAAAATGTCGCCGTCGGCCGTCTCGACAAAAGCCGGCGTCTGACCGGCGACGAACAGCCGCAGCGTGTCGGCCCCGTTGGTGTCGAGGTCCATGCCACCCAGGTCGTACTCGGCTTCGGAATACAGCGCCCCGGCCGAGTTGTCGTACAGCAGCGGCATCGACTGCCGCCCGCTGTTGACGATCGACGTCTCGGCAAACGGCGCTTCGAAGTAGCCCACGGTGGAACCGGTCTGGTTGACCCAGCCATCGAGCCAGGCGTTGTAGATGCGGTTGTCTTCGTCGTCGTCATCGTAGCTCTCGAAATCCTCGATGGTGGCGAACTCCAGCGTCTGGAAACTCCACACGTCGCTTTCCCAAGCGCTGACGGCCTCGGCCTCGTTGACCTCGTCGACTTTCCAGAAATAGCTCATGCCGAACTCAAGGTCGGCCGGCGTCGTGCTCGGACCGCCGGCGCTCTCGATGAGGGCCAGGTCATTGGGATCGGTTCCCAGATAGACCTCGTGCACGTCGGCCTTCCGGCCCGCCCGCCAGATCAGCGCCGCCGCAACATCCACATCGGTGGCGCCATCGACCGGCTGGGGCTCGCGGGCAAAGGCCGGCACGTGCAGGAACCGCACCTCGCTCAAGCCGTACTGGTCCAGCGGGCCCCAGATACTGTTGATCGTCAGTCGCACGTACTGGGCCGCCACGCCGCCCAGATCCACCGTGGTGTTCGCCGTATAGCCCGGCATAGCCGTCCCCTGGGCGAATTCGACGTCCCCCAGCACCATCCAGTCGGTGCCGTTCTCGGAGTACTCCACCGTGACGTCCTTGACCCCGAAGCCCAGGACCAATTCAAAGATCACGTTATAGTTCCACACCTGCAACTCATGCAGTTGGTAGACGCGGTCGAACTCGTACTGGAGATAGACCGGCTCGGCCCCGGCGGGCGTGCCCAGCCACATGTCGAATGATTCCACCGAGTGCTCGTCCTGGTCATTGAGCCCGGAACCGTTGACGGTGTTCTCCGGCCCCTCGTCGGGGGCTGACGTCGCGTTGCTCGTCGCGATCACGCCCGCGATCTCATAGGCGAGCGGCTCGACCGTGAAGCTCCAGACAGCGCCCTTATAGATCGTGCTATCCGGCGCCGCGTTGACCTCGTCGATGCGCCAGTAATACGTCTGGCCGAATTCCAGCCGGCCGGCATCGTAGGTCGCCGCCGCCTGGCCCTGGCTCGGCAGCAAATCCATTGGATTGGCCCGACTGGCATCGTTGACGTCGGCGTACGTCGTCCCCAGATACACATCGTGACTCGCCGCGAATTCGCCCGCGTCCCAACCCAACACGACGTCGCGCGGCACGTCCGTAGCCGTATCAGCCGGACGGGCGTTGGTCGCGAGAGTGCGCGACGCACGCATGCTCTCGGCCGGCCCCATGTCCGTGGGCGTGTAGTCAGGGTTGGTGGTCAGGACGATCTTGTCCACCACTGAGCCATCCTCGCGCATGTAGATGTTCAGCGTGTGCAAGCCCGTCGTGGGCACGTCAAACATGATACGCTCCGGATCCTGATAGGCGGTGTTCGTCCAGTGGTAGTTGAGGTTGATGCCGCCGATGCGGTCGGCCGTGGCGATCTCCTCGCCGTCCAGCCCGGAATGGAGCGAATCGGAATTGCCGTCCATGCCGTAGGCGAGCACCCAAACGTAATGCGTCCCGGTGTGGGTGAACTCGATCAGGTAGTCCAGGTGCGGACTGTTCTCGGCGTATCCTTCATTGACACCGGCGCCGCCGGCCAGGGTCGTGGGGGTCGACTGCATGGCGAAGCCGCCGCTGAAGCCGTCGGCCGGCGCGAAACCATCGGCCGACTCGGTAATCAGTTCCCAGGTGTGTGGATCGACCGGGACGTTGTTGTCGAAATTCTCGGCCTCGACGGACACAATCCCGTCCGGCCCGGGATCTTGTTGCAGAGGCTGCGCGCCGGTGATACCGGCCACGAACCCCAGAATGCCGATGAGTACGTAGATCGGTTTTCCCTGCATGATGGTCCTCCTTCGACGAAAATCTTACGCCATCGCGCTGCGGCCGGCGCCGCAACGGTTGTCCCTCCACACGAGATGTCTGCACCCGCGCTGCGCTGCGGACGCTTCCTCGAGACTTCGAGGGCTCAAGCGCACACAGTCGCGCGTGCCCCGAGCGGATCGTTCATCCGACCACCTCCCTTCCCAAAGTCCAGACGTTGTGCGCGAAATCTAAAAGGTGAATCTGCCCCGCGGCAGAAAGGCTCGCTCGACACCCCCACTCGTGCCCTGCGCTGACTCCGACATGCATTTCCAGGCGCTCCACCCCTCCGCCACGCCCTATCGCAACCGCCGGCCCCGACCGGACGAACCCCGATCAAGACACTCTCATTTATACCAAACCCACCGCCCGCAAACAACCCCCTTGCCCCGCTCCCAGCGACCTGCACCAGCGCTGCTGAACGGCCCCTTGTAGGTCGTGCGTCCCCGCACGACGCGACAGACGAGCGCAAGCCCATTGCCAGGCAGGTCGAATGGTACACTCGCCCAACCGGTGCGGCCGGGCGCTGTCGGCGGACAGACCTCAACCGCCAATCACGCCCATCGACAGGGGAAATGGCACCAAGAACTGAACCCGCCCCCCCCCGAGCGCCCCGGGGCACCGCACCTCACTTTATACGCCCCCACCTGGGCTAACACGTGCATCACACGTCGGCACGGCGCCCCCAACGCCCATCCTTAAGCACGTTTCATCCTACCGCCCAACGCCCCGCCGCGCCCATTGTGGTGACTACGTATTTTGCGATGACGCCCAATGCCGAAGCCCAGGCCCATTTCACTCTTGAAATGAGTATAACGTCCCCACGTGTCGTGGGTGCGAAGGATGATCGCACGATCAATCGACCATGCGGCTCAAAAACAAGAAATCGTCAACGAATCTACTCGACTTGGCTCCATAGGACCTCAGGCGGCGGAGCCACCAGATACCCAATCAGCCGCCTCCAGGGCTACACCGTAAGCCACTAGGTGACCATTCCAAATCTCTATTCGCGGAGGCCTGATGTCACGTTATTTGACCCACACCTTCTCAGGTGATACAATGCATGCAACTTCGGAAGTGACGAAGATCGGGTGCGGATGACGGAGGTATAGAGACCAATGAAGAAACTGACCCCCATTCTGTTGATCTTCGTTCCGGCTACTGTCGCGTATGCCAATCCTATGGTTCTGCGTCCTGCCCCCCCGGTTTCGTTTCTTCTGGCCATTGAGATCGTCTTTTCATACGTGGTTCTGACCTTCTACGGCATGGCCCCTGTTCCGACATTTTGTGCTTTGGTCGCTGTAAACATTGCCAGTTACTACGGGGCAGTCATCCATCTGGAGTTTGAACAGCGAGTACATTTTATCTTGGTCGAAGGGGCTGTTGTCGCCGCCGCCGAAACCGCCTCCATCATCCTGTTGAGCCGCCTGGCATTCTTTCGGAAAGCCCCCTCCGTGGCGTTCAAGTGGCGGTTCGCGCTCTTTGCCGTTCTGGGAGGAAACTTCATTTCCTGGATTCTTTTTTCTGTTGGACAGATGTACCGTACCGTTTGGTAGAGTGACGTGTACAGGAATAGGTTCTCTTTCCATTGGCGGACCCCCGCCTAGCATTGTCAGGCCAAAGGACGGCCCAAAACATGAAATGGACAAGAAATCTGCTGCACGCGGCTCTATGGGGGCTCTCGGTGCAGCCACGCCTGACGCGGAGTCGGAGCCCCGGCGTCGTCCTCTCTCACTATCGAGACACCCCAAGGAGCCATCTCTGACTTGAGGTAATTGTCTCGATGAAGCGAGACCACTCGGCTTGTCGACCGCTTGCTGCCCCAGCCCTCCCCAAGAACGTCAGCACTCCATTTCAAGATGTCACGACATGCATTTTGGAGTAGTCCGTTGTGATGACAGACTGGAGACTGGAGACGGGCGGCCGGAGCGAATCGCGACGGGGCCTTGCTGCGGCTTGCACGCCCCGAAGGAAAACCGCCGATTGCTCCTGGGATGCCGCGATGCGTGTCTTGGAGTGGTTCCTCGCGATCAAGATGCCGTAGACTGTGAATCCGAAGGCAGAGTATCTCGAGTGGGCCGCTTCGCCGCCGTGGTGATGGGGCAAGCGGGGACGCTTGCCCTACCGGGCCCATCCGATCCAGGTACACCATTTCGTCCGCCACTGCGGCCTTCACCCAGACCAGACCATCCCGTACGTCGCTGGCTTTCCGCTTACTCCATCAACAAGAAGAGTCGGCTGTTTCTCCCGTGATGTCGCGACATACTTTTTGGGATAGTCCTTTGTAATGACAGACTGCCCGCTGGCGGCAGGAGGGCAGGGAGGGCTGGAAAAACGGCGGATTTCTTCTGACGCCGAACTCGGAGGCGCAGAACTTCGAACGGTACGCCCCGACGTGATGGCGCTGGGGCAAGCGGGGACGCTTGCCCTACCAGGGCGCATCCGATGCGGCTGCAGCATTTCGTCCGCCTGCCCGGCCTTCACCAGAGCCAGGCCACTCTGAGCATGGATGGCTTGCCGCCCCCGTCTTCGCAATGAAGAGCGAACTGCCCTAGAGGCTGCTGTCGCGACATACCTTTTAAGGTAGTTTCTTCTTGATGACAGGCTGGAGGCGGAAGGCCGGGGAGGGCTGGAAAAACGGCGGATTTCTTCTGACGCCGAACTCGGAGGCGCAGAACCTCGAGTGGGCCACCCCGAGGTCGTGGCGCTTGGGCAAGCGGGGACGCTTGCCCTACCAGGGCCCATCCGATGCGGCTGCAGCATTTCGTCCGCCTGCCCGGCCTTCACCAGAGCCAGGCCACTCTGCGCATGGATGGCTTGCCGCCCCCGTCTTCGCAATGAAGAGCGAACTGCCCTAGAGGCTGCTGTCGCGACATACCTTTTGGGGTAGTTTCTTCTTGATGACAGGCTGGAGGCGGGAGGCCGGGGTGGGATGGAAAAGCGGCGGATTTCTTCTGACGCCGAACTCGGAGGCGCAGAACCTCGAATGGTACGCCCCGACGCGATGGCGCTTGGGCAAGCGGGGACGCTTGCCCTACCAGGGCCCATCCGATGCGGTCGCACCATTTCGTCAGCCCCTGCAAGCTTTACTCAGGCCAGGCCATCCTGCGCATCGCCGGCTTGCGGCCTTGTCCATCAACAAGGAGGGTCGGCCGTTCTTCCTGTGGTGTCGCGACAAACCTTTGGGGCTAGTCCTTTCTGATGACAAACGGGAGACGGGAGGCCGGGGTGGGATGGAAAACCGGCGGATTTCTTCTGACGCCGAACTCGGAGGCGCAGAACCTCGAACGGTACGCCCCGACGCGATGGCGCCTGGGCAAGCGGGGACGCTTGCCCTACCAGGGCCCATCCGATGCGGTCGCACCATTTCGTCAGCCCCTGCGAGCTTTACTCAGGCCAGGCCATCCTGCGCATCGCCGGCTTGCGGCCTTGTCCATCAACAAGGAAGGTCGGCCGTTCTTCCTGTGGTGTCGCGACATACCTTTAAGGCTAGTCCTTTCTGATGACAAACGGGAGACGAGAGGCCGGAGACCGGAGCGAATCGAGACTGGGGCTTGCACGCCGCGAAGGAAAGCCGCCGATTGCCCCCGGCATGTCGGCAGGCGTATCTTGGAGTGCTCCCTGACGCTCAAAAGCAGTGGACGGGAATTGGGAGGCAAAGGATCTCGAGTGGTACGCTCTGATACCATGGCGCTGGGGCAAGCGAGGACGCTTGCCCTACCAGGGCCCATCCGATGCGGTCGCACCATTTCGTCAGCCCCTGCGAGCTTTACTCAGGCCAGGCCATCCTGCGCATCGCCGGCTTGCGGCCTTGTCCATCAACAAGGAGGGTCGGCTGTTCTTCCTGCGATGTCGCGACATATCCTTTTAGGGTAGTCCTTATTAATGACAGGCGGGAGCCGGGAGGCCGGAGCGAATCGAGACTGGGCCTTGCTGGGGCTTGCACGCTCCCAAGGAAAGCCGCCGATTGCTCCCGGGATGTCGGGGTGCGTATCTTGGAGTGCTCCCTGACGCTCAAAAGCAGTGGACGGGAATTGGGAGGCAAAGGATCTCGAGTGGTACGCTCTGATACCATGGCGCTGGGGCAAGCGAGGACGCTTGCCCTACCAGGGCCCATCCGCTGCGGTCGCACCGTTTCGTGCGCCCATCCGGCCTTCACCAACGCAAGGCCATTTCGCGCATCGATGACTTGCCGCCTCCTCTATCAATAGGGAGCCTCGGCGGTTCTTCCTAAGATGTCGCGACATATCTTTGGGGCTAGTCCTTTCTAATGACAGGCGGCAGGCCGGAGAGAGGGTGGAAAACCGGGCGACTTTCCCTTGACGCCGAACATAGGGCACTGTATACTGCTCGCTGAACACAAGGAGTTGCCTATGGCAGAAGCGAGTTATCGATTATCTACCATCAGGAATCAACCGCGACGGGGCCCGGCCGCCAGGCAAGAGGTACGTAGCGACCTTGAGCGTCGAGACCGGCCCACAGTTCAGCTCTGCCGTAGGGTTCTGGTCGCCAGGTCTCGGATGTCGATATTCGCATTTCGTCCTTCCCGGCCCGCGCGGGGCGGGCCAAGGTGTCATCATGTATGCAAAGCGAACCCAATTTCGGGCCGCCTTGAATCGCCGCAAGCATATCTCTTTAAAGGGTTTACGGAACACACGGAGAAATGGCAGGTGACAAAGCGAAGCCAATTGGAATCAGGCCGGAGGACCGAAGACCGGGGACGGAGGGCGGTGGGGATCGGCGCCGAGACCGCTTCACGCAATACGCACGACGCGATACGCTTCACGAGGTGCGAGCGACGAGCTACGCGCAGTTGCGCCAAACAAAGCCAATTCGCAGGGGGACCGCAAATGCCTACTTTCATCAAGGTGATTTTACATGGATCCGGCCGGAGGGATGGACACCGCAAACAAGGCCAAGCGAACCCGGCCTCCGCAAGTCCGCCGAGCCCGCGGAACCGGTCGAAGAAAGTGGGCCCCGAGTAATGTACCGAGAAACACAAAATGTAAAACAAACCCAATACCATAGCCATATGGACCGTGATTCAGTCGAACTCGATCGACGGTTGATGGACCCGGCAGCGTCGGGTATATTCGTGACTACAGCCGTTTCGTGGCAGAACTGAACGACGCAGCCGAGAAAAGCAAGGCCGGCCACTCGGCCGGCGAAAGGAAAACGATGGACAAGCTGTTCGACGTGAAGGACAAGAACGTGGTCATCACCGGCGGGGCCGGCGTGCTCTGTGGCATGATGGCGAAGGAACTGGCCGCCCGCGGCGCCAAGGTCTGCGTGGCCGACTACGACGAGATGCGGGCCAACGAGGTCTGCAAAGAAATCGAGGCGGCCGGCGGGTTCGCCCTGCCCGTGCGGATCAATGTGCTGGACCGCAAGACAGTGCAGGGGGCCTTTGTCTGTGCGCGGGACTGCCTGGGACATATCGACGTGCTGATCAACGGCGCCGGCGGCAATAAGAAGGAAGCGACGTGCGCGCCGCCGACGACGTTCTTCGATCTGCCGGAAGAGTCACTGCGCATGGTGTTCGATCTGAACTGCCTGGGCACCATGATGCCGAGCCAGATCTTCGGAAAGCACATGGCCGAGCGGGGCGAGGGGACGATCATCAATATCTCGTCGATGAACGCCTTTCGGCCGCTTACGAACATTGCCGCCTATTCCGGGGCCAAGGCCGCCATCAGCAACTTCACGCAGTGGCTGTCCACCTACATGGCCCAACGTCACTCGCCCAATATCCGCGTCAATGCGATCGCGCCGGGGTTCTTCCTGACCGAACAGAACCGCTTCCTGTTGACCGACGAAACCACCGGCGACCTGACCGCGCGGGGCAAGACCATCATCGACCACACCCCAATGAACCGCTTTGGCGAACCGGCCGACCTCGTGGGGACACTCATCTGGCTACTCAGTGACGCGGCGAAGTTTGTCACGGGCGTCGTGATCCCCGTCGACGGCGGTTTCTCCGCATTCAGCGGTGTCTAGCCGCGACGGAGCCGAGCACAAGCAGTATGAACAAATTACGTGTTTCTACTTAGATGACTACAAACACGACATACCAGGGCGATTTTCGCCTCACGGCCGCCGCTGGAAACGGCTTCGCAAAGCTCGCGATTTCAATACCTTCCGGCATGCAGGGCCACTTCGGATACAGTAGACACATAACACCACGATCCGGCGACCACAAGGACGCCGCCCGGCCCCGCGCGACCGAGGGACCGGACTTTAGCGAATTATTCCATTTTCAAATAAATTTTATAGACCGAACACAACCTAAACGCTAAACTAGACGGTCAGTCAAGGTGTATGGTTTCCGCCCTCAAGACCTATCCCTTACAACAGAAACAGAGGGCAAATGCGTTACGGGCTTCCGAGCCCAAGGAGAACATCGTGGCAAAGGGTACAGTGAAGTGGTTCAACGATCAAAAGGGTTACGGTTTCATCGTGCCGGACGATGGCAGTGAAGATCTGTTCGTCCATCACTCCAACATCACAGGTACGGGCTTCAAGACGCTGGCCGAAGGTCAGACCGTCGAGTACGTCTCGGCCGAGGGCAGGAAGGGCCCTGAGGCTCAGAACGTCACCCCCTGCTGACACCGTGAGAAGGTAGTCGAGTTTGGGGCCCTTGCGAGGGTCTCATCTCCGCGCCGGGGATTGTCATGTCCCGGAGCCCGTCCCAGATCGGCGGGAGTTGAGTGAGTCGCAGCGTGAGCTAGTTTGAGCGACTGCGGAGAGGGTGTATCCCTGCGGCATGATTCAGCCGGCAGGAACCCCGTCGTCGTCGAGCAGCCTGCGCAGGCGATCACTCACAAGATCCGGTGGTGCATGGTGCAGTCGGTGGTTGGGTTGCGCCTTGGGATCTGTCCCTCCAGTGATGCTTGCGGACCTCCCGACGTGCGGCGTGCGCGGCAGGCGACATCGATGCGGAAGCACGGTTTTGCCACGCGCCCTGCGCTGGTGGTGTGTCGGAAATCCGGCAAGAAGCATGGCTGGGGACCACGGTGGTTGTGCGCCGTGAAATTGCATCGTCCATGAGCGCAAGAAACAAGGTGCCGCAGACGACTGTGGTTCGCCTGCGGCACCTTGACAAGCTCTCGGACGCGGGCTCGGATAACTGAACGAGCCGGCGATGAGCGCTGGAGCCTACGGTTCGTTCGGTTCGGACGCGCTGCCGTCGGGTCCCTTCATCCCGTCCATGTGCTTGCGGAAGAGGTCCGCGACCGCCTCGTCCTTGAGCAGATTACTGCGCGAGCGTTCGGTGTCGGAGATCGGGGTCAGCGCCAGGGCATCGGGTGCTACGTGTGGCGTCAGGAAGATAAGCAGTTCCGTCTTGTCCGTTCCTTTCTGGGTCCGCCGAAACAGGTTGCCCACGATCGGGATATCGCCCAGCAACGGAACCTTACTAACGGTCTCGGTCGTCTGATCCTGAATCAAGCCGCCGATGACGATGGTCTGTCCATCGCGGATGGCCACTTTGGTCTCCGACGTCCGTGTCGAGAAGACGGGCAGAGACAGGTTCTCTGAGATCTGCACCGTCTCTCCGGTCTGCGAGGAAATCTCCGGACGCACGGTCATATTGACCAGTCCATCGGGATTGATCGACGGTGTCACCGACAGGATAATACCGATGTCCCGATATTCGGTGGTGGTTTGCGACTGCCCGGTCGTCAAGCTCTCCCCGGTCGCATAGGGCACTTCCTGGCCGACCGTGATGGTCGCCTCCTGGTTGTTGCTGGTCAGGATGTACGGCCGGGAGAGAATGTTCAGCTTGCCGGTCTCCTGGAGCGCGTGCACGGCCACTTCCACGTCCTGGTCGAACACGGTCGCACTGAAACCGGTCAAAGGCTGGCCAAACGTGGTCCCCAGATCGATATTGAGATCGTCACTGGCACCACGCAGGTTCCAGGCCGAGAACTCGGCTCCCAGATCGACATCATTGTTGTGGGTGATCTCGGCGAAGAGCACCTTGATGAGGACCTGGCCGATCGGCTTATCCAGTTCATCGAGGATCGGCTTGATCTTGGCATAATTCTTCGTCGAGGTCAGCACCAGCAGCGAGTTCGTATCGGTATCCGCCTCGAAGTAGGTCTCTTCATCGAGGTCGTTGGCGCCGCCCGAGGCGGACGAAGAGGTGGTGCTGCCACCGCCTGCGGCCGGTTGGGCGCCGCGCTGGCCACCCTGGAACTGCTGTCCGGTCGTGCCTGTGCCCTGCTGGTTCAGCGCCTGCAATTCCTCGAAGAGATTGTTCAGAATCTCCATGATATTCTCGGCGCCCGCGTTCTTGAGCGGATAGACGAAGATCTGCCGCTCCTGCTCGGGATTCTCATCCAGCTCTTTGATCACGTCGGCGATGATCTTGAGCGTCTCCGGGGCTCCACTGACGACCACCGAATTGGTCAGGGAATCGGCCGCGGCCACCACGGTGACATCCGAACTGCCGCTGCCGGTGTCGCCACCCGTATTCATCGGGGGCCCGCCCCGCATGAAGCGGGTCTGCTGATTCTGCTGGTTGCGCGAGTTCCGCGAACTCGAAGAACTGCTCTCGCCAAAGACTTCGTTGATCAGCTCGGCTGTATCCTGGGCATCGGCATACTCCAGATGGAACACTTTCACATCGGCCACGTTGGGCAACTGGGTATCCAGTTTCTCCACGACTTGCGTGACGATTTCGAGAATCTTGTCGGGACCGGTCACCACCACTGTATTGGTCTGGCTGTCGGCGGCCGCCGTGACCGAGAGTTTGCTGTTGGTATCGTCCTGCTGGCTGTCCTGTTGGCCGCCAGGTCCGCCCCGTCCGAAGGGACCACGGAACATCATGGGGCCGCCGCGATCGCTCTGCGAGGAGGATTGCTCGTCTCCGAAGAGCGTATTGATCACATCGGCGACATTCGTGGCGTCGGCATAGCGCAACTGGAACACCCGGACACCGGCCACTTCGACCGTGGTGTCGTCGAGCGACTTGATCAAGTCCTCGACGAGCGTCAGGGCCTCGCCCGGACCGCGCACGACGACGGAGTTGGTTCGTTCATCGGCGGTCGCGACGATCTTCACACTGGCACTGCCCCCGGCCGAACCTGAACCGCCGCCGCCGTTGTCGTCACCACCGGGGCCGCCCCGTCCGCGTCCCATGCGCCGCATCATCATCTCCATGGGGTTGAATCCGCCCCGCTGCCGACTGCTGGCGCCACCGGACTGCTCCTGCTCGAAGATGTTGTTGATCAGCGTCGCGGCGCTGGTGGCGTCGGCGCTGGTCAGCCGGAAAACGCGAATCTCGGCGACCATCGACATGTGGGTATCCAGGGCCCGCACGATCTGCACCAGACGTTTGATATTGGCGGTGGTATCGGTGATGATCAACGCATTGCCGTCCTCGTTGGCCTCCAGGCTCGCATACTCGGGAACCAGCGACTGGAGGTTCTCTTTCAGCGCCGAAGCGGCGACGTGCCCGACAGGAACCACGTACGTCACCACGTCATCCCCAGCCACGATCGCGTTCGGATCGCGTCCACTGTGGACGGGAAGGTTCTCGAGCTTGGCCTTCTCCAACGTGACGACCTTGAGCGTCTTGCCGCGCAGGACCGTGGTCAGTCCCTTCTCTTTCAACATGGAATTGATCAACGAAACCGCCTCGTCCAGAGAGATCGGCTGGCGACTGATGACGGTCATGGTCCCGTCCATCAGCGGCTGGTCGGAGATCACGGTCAGTCCCGCCGTCTCGGAGAGGTATTCGAGCACCGCCTGGAGTGGCGTTTGCTGGAAGTTGAGCTTGATCTTTATGTCCCCATTGGTCTGGACTATCTCGACCGGCTGGGCCGTGCCGGGCGGTGGGGTTTCGGTCGCCTCCTGAGCCCACGCCGAACTCAGCGTCAACGCGCCGGTCAATGCCAGAGCGGCCAGTACGATTATCACCTTGAACGTTCGCATCGCTGTGATCTCCTGTTTGTGTCCGTCTTCGTACGACATGTCCTGCCTCGCGGTTACTGGCCGAGTTCCTGTCGGCGTCGCTCCATGAGCTGCTTCAAAATGTCCGCAGCCTCTCCGGTCGGCGCCTCTGAGGACGACGCCTCCGACGAGGACGCCGGCGTCACGGCCGTTTGCGACCATTCCATCAACTCGTTCATCGTGACAGCCCCCTGTCCTCCTTCCAGATCGTATCCCAGGCGGACGGTGGTGACCTGATCTTCCAACTGATATTCGACGGTGTCCAGCGTCAGCGTCTTGATGGTCCCCCGCGCGACGCTGTCCCCCTCGCGCAGCTTCAGGACGCTGTTGCTGCGCGTGTCCTCGACGAAGGCAATGAACCTGCCGTCCTCCTGGACAATGCCCCGGAGCCGGAAATAGGATTCGAGATTGGGCATGGCCACTTCCCGGCGCTCTTCGCGATTCTCTCGGCGGCGCGGGCCCCGCTGCCGCGAGAACATATTGCGTTCGAGAATCAACTCATACTTGGTCCACGGATCATCCGGCTGGTTCGGTTCCTGGTTGCGGCTCTGTCCCACGGCCGGCTTCAATGCTGCGATCCATCCCAGCACCACGACCGCCACGATCGTCCCGATCTGTTTGCTAGCGTTCGTCTTCATTTCCAACCTCTGGTTGCTCTGATTCTGAAGCCTGCGGCGCCGTCCCCAGATACAGGGCGGACAGCCGTAGCTGTAATGACATGCTGTCGGTGCCCTCACTGGCCAAGCCGAGCTGCATGTTCTTGACTTTGATGGGCAAAGCGGCCGTCTCGATCTGGTACAACAACTGGGCCACCGAACGCAACGTCCCCTTGCCGGCCACGACGAAGGTCATCTCCTTGAGGCCCTGATCGCTGGCCACGCGTTCCGGCTTGACCGAACTCAGCGTCACCCCCGTCGCGTCCGACCACTCGCGCAGCGCCCGCAGAACCCGACTCTCCGCCTCCGTGTCGTTGCGAAACCCGTCGGACAGCATCGTCTTGTAGCGCGGCGCCAACAGCCGCTGCCGCTCGAACAGCGACTGCGCCTCGGCCACTTCCGCCACCAGCAGATCGCGCTGCACTTTCATCTCGTCCAGCCGGCCCTTGACCGGCCCGAAGAGGACCTTATCCACGACGAGGGCCCCCACGACCACGGCCGTGACAATTAAGATGACCCGTTCTCGTTTCGACAAAACCATATCTATCTCACGCCTTGGAATTTGAATTTCAGGGCAAACTCTTTCTCATTGGAGTTGCGGCCCACGTCGCGGATGTGGATCATCTGCACGTCGGAGAAGGCTCCGTTCTGCTTGATGCGATCCTGGACTTCGATAATGCCCGTGTCGTCGACGGCCCGGCCCACCAGCGACCCTTCACTGTTCTCGTTCAAGGCCAGGCTGGTCGCCCAGACGGTCGGCGCTTCCGGAAAAGCCATCGTCAACTGCCTGAGGCACTCGAGGAACTCAGGTGTCTGACTGGTCCAACTACGGGCATACGCCATGCGGTCGACCACGGCGCGGGCCTTCTCGAGGTCCCCGCTCATCCCCTCCAACTGCTCCGTGTAGGTGCCGATATCCGAGCGGGTGCGTTGCCAATCGACCAGGACGGCGCCCACGACGAGGACGACCGCCGCGGCCGCGAACACCCCCCAGCCCACCAGCCGCTTGTGCGGTGAGGTCTGCCGGCGTCCGATGCGCGGGTTCAGGAAATCCACCTGGGGCTTGCTCATCCCGGCGCCGGTCATGGCGACGGCCGCCGCGGCGATCGACTCGGCCCCTTCCAGACGGAGGCCCCCGCTCAGTTCGGCGCCTCCTTGCCGCACGGTGATCTGCGGGGCCAGCCGCTCGTTGAGCCGGTCCACCAGGCCTTCCGAACCGCCGCACGCGTCGTAGAGCGTCACCTGATAAGGCGGCGTCTGACCTTGCTGAGGCATCAGCATGATCAACCGCTGAAGCGCCGCGGCCAGACGCTGGGTCCGGTCGTCGGGCATGCCGTTGGTGCTCGGCATCGGGACGTGCTTGAGCGCGTCCGGTCGGCCCGCACCCTGACTCCAGAATTCGCAGTAGGTCGGCCGTGCGTAGAGCCCGAAGCCCCGGGCCGCATCGGCCTTGGACCGCTCTCTGTCGAAGGCCAGAGCCGAAACGGTCACCCCCTGCACCTGCAAGCCGGCCACGGTGGCGATCTCCTTGACCTGCTCGATCATCTGGCGTCGCGCCGCCAGCAGGAGAATCTTGCGACCTTCCGACGTGCTGGGCTGGCCGCAATAGTCGAAAATCAATTCGCTGGCATTGAGCGAGAACGCCCGCTCAGCCTGGATGGCCAGCATCCCGGCCAGCGCCTCCGGATTGGCGGGCGGGGCCACAATCTCCCGGGCCACGACCCACTTCGTGGGAATCCCGATGACGGCCTGCTTCGAGGAGAAATGGTTCGCGCGCAGATACTGCTTGAACTGGTGGCCGAGTTCCTGGGCCTGACCGCCGTCGAAGGGCGCCGGAAATGCCCAGTGACCGACACGGCGCACGTCCGGCCGACCGGATCGACCACCGATCTCGGCCACCATCACGCCATGCTCATCGATTGCCAGTCCCAACAGGGTCCGAGTGCCTAGCATAATACGCGTCCCATCAATTCATACTCAAAATCGTATCGGTTAGTGGTTGGCCGGCGCGCAGCGTCGCGATAATCTCTCGGTTCAAGGGCCAGCCGAAAGAGGTCAAGGACTTCCAATACACCATCCGCGGCGTTCCGCCCTGCACGTCGAAGACCGCCTTGTAGCGCTTGTAGGCGCGTCCGTTGCCCGAGAGGCAAACGATGTCGGCCGAATACTGGGACGAGCGCGCCGTGATGTAACTGCCGATCGCAATCGCTTTGTCCTGATCGAGCACGTCGACGATCCAGGCCAGCGAGGTCTGCTCGCTGTTGCGCTCGCGATACGACAGCAGCGCTTCGGCATCGTTTTCTTCCAGGCCGGGCAGGCACAGCAACACTTCCTTCGAAGCCGTGTTGACGTTGACCAGGCCGGAGAGGGTCTCTTCGTCGCTCGTGGTCAGTTTATCCGCGAGTTGGGCAAACTCTTCCGATTTCAGGCCCGCCTGGAAGTAGAACTCCAGAATGTTGTCGTAGGAGGGATTGGTGGACATCATGCCCATGATCTCCAACGCTCGCTCTTCCTTGAACAGCTCTTGCAGCGCCGTCTGGAGATCGGACCGACTGCTCGAATCATTGATATTGATGCGCGCGTTGCCCTCGCTGTCGGTATTGGCTTCCACACTGTAGACCGTCACGTAGTCGTAGAATCCGGTATCGAGTCGTCCGTCCCGATCGTCGGCCGGCGTGCTGAGATCGCCATCGTTTTCCTGATCGTCGAGGATGCCATTGAGATTGGTGTCCTCACCGTAGAGCAGCTCTTCGGAAGCCCCCTTGATCAGCAGGATCTCTTCGACCGTTTGCAGTGGCGCGTTCTTGCAGTTGTAGGGCTCGGATTGGAGCAGGTAATATTCGTTCTCGGCGCCGCCCGTGGTGACTTCGCTGTCTTCGTCGCGCCAATCGATAATCGACGCGGCCAGTTCGGCCGTCATGCCGGGCAGCTTCAGCAGCATCTCTTGCGAGGCGGAGTTGAGGTTGATCTTGCCCGCCTCGTCGGTCAGCCCGTAGTCGTAATTGCTGTCGTCTTCCAGATTCGAGTGCAGGACCCAGAAGTAGCCTTCGCCCACCTCCAACGCCCGGTATTCGTCGGCGTCCGACGACGATGACGTGGTCTCCTCCTCGTCGGTCTGGGCCAACTGGGCGCGGATGTAGGCGCCGGCGCCGGCCGCGACGCACTCGGCCTCCAGCGAGGCGACATGGTTGCTCGAGACGATCGCGGCCACCCGCATCGAACGCGCAAAGACCAACGCCAGGCCCGCCAGCACCAGCACGACCCAGATCGTCACGATCAGAATCGTCCCGTGCGCTCGGCGCTGCCGATCGAATTGTTGGTTCGTTCGCGCCATCATCCGCCCATCTGCCCCGGGTTCTGCGTGCCCGTTGTCGTCGTGGTCTCGGCTTCGGTTGTCGTCAGCGCCTCACCGCCACAGGGGATGGCGAAGCTCTGAACGAGACGCCGCGTCTGATTCTTCTGTGTTTTGACGCCTCCCTCCACCCGATAGGCGACCTGGATTTCCACCTCCATGGCCAGCGGCAGGCTGTTGGCATCGGCCGTTGAATCCCAGGTGTCGAGCCAACTGTCGCCGTCGAAATAGCGCAGGTTCAATGAGGTCACGTTGCGACAGAGGACCTGTTCTTCCGGATCGACATCGCGCGGCGACAGCAAATTGCGTGTGATCTTGCGCATGAGCCGGTAGTTCTCGCGATCGTCGTCGGTGTCTTCTTCCAGCTCCAGCTCGATCTTGCCGACGCCCCCGATCAGTTCGTCTTCGTCGCCATAGACCTGGGTGGTGTAGAACGCCACATAGTCGGCATCCATCCCTTCGCCATCGCGGCCGCTGGCCCCGATGAAGGACTCGGCCAGGGCCCCGTCGATGGGAATGACGCCGATGATATCCTGCTTGAGCAGTTCGATGGCATTGAGGGCTTGTGACGTCGGTTCGACGGCGGCCAGCGCACTGCGGCGCGCCGTGAAACCGGTGTGCAGGGCCGTGTACAACGAACCGGCCACCACCACCATCAGGCTCATCGCCACCAGCAGTTCGAGCAAGGTAAAGCCCGCGGATTGTCGAGTGTACCTTGGCATCTCACTCGTCCTCCACGTAGGCCAGTGTGCTCAACGTCACCGAGCGGTCCCGGCCTCGAGACTGCCAATGCACGGTCAGGTCGATCTGACTGACGATGGCATCCGTCCAGTTGGAGGCCTCGACCGTCCAGCGATAACCGGGCCAGTCGGAACCGAAATCGCCCGCCCGGCTCCCACTCTGCCAGTCGCCGGAGGTGACCAGTTCGGTGAGCCGGGTGCGGGCCAGCGAAACCGCTTCGGTCTCTTTGCGCGACTGCCCCGCCAGGCTCGTACACAGCGCAATCGTCCGCATCGCCACCGGCATGATGATGCCGATCAGCACCACCGTCGCCAGCAGTTCCACGAAGGTGAACCCGCTCTCGCGGCGTCGCCTAGCGATTGGTTTTCGCGGTGTAGTAGCCATTGCTCTGCTCACATTCGACAATCGAAAACGATTCGGTCACCGTCGGGCAGGTGATTTCCAGCGCCCGCCCGGCGCGATCGATCAGCCGCACGGTGCCGGCCGTCACCGTCCCCTGCGGCGTGAACTTCAAGAACGTCTCGCCATCGGCGCTGTCCAGATCCTCCAGCTCCATCACCACATCCTTCGGCAACGTGAACGTCCGGCCGAAGTCCGTCTTCAATTCCTCGAAGAGACCCGCCTGCTGCGCCGTCAGCCAGTACGTGCTCTCCCGCGTATCGAAGTTCAGGCGGTACACGATGCCCTCACTGATCGCCTGCGACCGGGCGAGTTGCGTCAGGGCCAGAATCTGCGCGGCCGTGTCGTGGGTCTTGCGCGAGGCGAAGAAACCACGCAACGACGGGCCGGCCATCGCCAGGACGGTCGAGAGCACGACCATCACCAGGATCAGCTCCAGGAGCGTGAACCCTCTGTCCCCATCGTGTTGTGCCGCACGGGCGTTCATGCCTGCTCTCGTCTCTACTTCTCGGTCGACCAATTGGTGATGTCGTCGTTGCCGCCCATCTTGTGGTCGGGCCCGACGGAATACAGATCGTAGCCGTTCTCGTTGTACTGGCCCGGGTAGCGATACTGGTACTCGTTGCCCCACGGGTCCTGAGGAATTTCTTCGCGACTCAGGTACGGCTGGAGCCAGCCTTCCGAATCCGAGGTTGGTTTCTCTACCAAGGCCCGCAGCCCTTCGGTGGTCGTGGGGTAGCGGCTCAAGTCAATCTCGAAGGCGCTCAGCGCTGTCTCGAAGTTGGCGATCTGCGTCCGGGCCCCCGTGATCTTGGCCTGCTGGGAACGGCCCGTGAACTTCGGCAGCACGATGGCCGCCAGGGTCGCCAGGATCACCAGTACCAGCATCAGTTCGATCAACGTAAAGCCCGCAGCCCGCCGTCCGTTGCGTCGGCGACGCCTGTCTCTGCTATCGCTTGTTCCTACCGATTTCATATCGTTCCCCAACTCAAAAAATCCACAACCGCAATCTGTATTCTTCGGACGTCACGAGCGCATCCGACGGTCTTTCCTTCACCCCCGACGCCGGCTCAGCGAATCAGCTCCTGGAGATTGAAGATCGGCAGGAGCATGCCAATCACCACGGTGCCGACCAGCACCGCCATGAGAAACAGCAGCGCCGGCTCCACCAGCGTCACCATCATCTTCAGATGCCGGTCCAGTTCATCTTCATACGCACCGGCCAAGCGCACCAGCTCCTGATCGAGCCGCCCGCTCTCTTCGGCCACCGAAACCATTTCAATCACCGACGCCGGAAACAGCAGGTGACACGTCTCCAGACTCCGGGCCAGTGGCTGGCCCTTCTGAACGCGTTCGGTCGCGTCCGTGACGGCGTCGGACAACACCTGGTTGCCGATGGCCTCTTTAGCAACCCGCAAGGAGGCAATCAAAGGCACCCCGGCCCCCACCAGCGTGCCCAGCATCCGGCAGAACCGCACGAGCGCGAAGCGGGCCATGCCCGTCCCGAACAACGGCAAGCGCAATACCAGCCCTTCCATGCTGCGCCGGCCCTCGTCACTGGCGAGCATCCGCTGGATGGCGAAGACCGACAGGGCCAGCCCCAGGATCAGGACGAACCAGTATTTCACCAGGATCTCACTGGCCGTGACGATATAGCGCGTCAAAGCGGGCAGCGACCCCCCGAACTCGGCGAACATCTGGCTGAAGCGCGGGATGAAGAAGGTCAGCAGAAAGATCATGATGCCCGCGGCCAGCACCGCCAGAATGATCGGATAGACCAGAGCCGCTTTGACCCGGCCCTTCAAGTCCGCTTCGCGCGCCCGGAACGTGGCGATCTGCTCGAGCACGATATCGAGGAACCCACCCGTCTCGCCCGCCCGGACCATGGCCACATAGATGGGCGAAAAGGCGCGGGGGTGCAGGCTCAACGCATCGGCCAGCGACATGCCACCGGCCACCTGGTCGTGCACGACCGCCCAGAGTTTCTTCGAGGCCACGCGCGACGCCTCACGGCTGAGAATCCCCAAGGCGCGACTCATCGGCACCCCGGCCGCCAGCAGATTGCCCAACTGGCGTGTGAAGGCGTCGATCTCGCGTTTGGAGACGTTGCCGAAACGGGCGAACAGGCCCTGCGGTTGCACCTCCTCGGCGCGCTCGACGGAGACGGGATTGAGGTTCTTGCCAAAGAGTTGCTCGATAGCCGCGGCCCGGTCCGGCGCCACCAGTCTGTCGGTCACCTCCCGCCCTTCGCCATCGATCGCTTTGTACGTAAACGTTGCCATCGTATCTTATCTCATCACCACTACTGGGCGGGCTCGGCCGCACTGCTCGGCCCGAACGTATCGTCTTTGGTCACCCGGAGAATTTCCTCGACGGTGGTCTTGCCCTGCCACAGGTGTCTGAACCCGTCGTCACGCAGACTCGTCATCCCTTGCCTGGCCGACGCCTGCCGCAGATCACGCGGCGAAGCGTTTTCGAGAATGAGCGAACGCACCTCATCGGTGACGACCATCATCTCGAAAATGCCCATCCGGCCTCGGTAGCCCGTGCCCTGGCAGCGGCGACAGCCTTGTCCTTTGTAGAGTTTCTCAGGCAGCTTGTCGCCGAAACGCTGTTTGAGCCGTTCGCGCTCGCTGCCGTCCAGTTCCTCCTTGCACTCGGAGCAAATCACCCGGACCAGACGCTGGGCGACCACCGCCTCCAGTGACGACGCCACTAGGTACGGCTCAATGCCCATATCCACCAGACGCGTCAGCGCCGTCGGGGCGTCGTTGGTGTGCAGGGTGGAGAAGACCAGGTGACCGGTCAACGAGGCCTGAATGGCGATCTCGGCCGTCTCGATGTCGCGAATCTCGCCCACGAGGATCACGTCGGGGTCGTGCCGGAGGATCGAGCGAAGCCCGCTGGCGAACGTCAGTCCCGCCTTGCGGGAAACCTGAATCTGATTGATGCCGTGAAGCTGGTATTCGATCGGGTCTTCGATTGTAATGATCTTGCGCTGAATATCATTGATATAGGACAGCCCGGCGTACAGTGACGTCGTCTTGCCACTGCCGGTGGGGCCAGTCACGAGGATGATGCCGTGAGGACGCTCGAGAATGGTCTTCGTCACTTGCAGGTCACGGTCGGACATGCCGAGTTTGTCCAGCCCGAGCAGGACGGATGAGCGGTCGAGCAGACGCAATACGACGGCCTCCCCGTACAGCATCGGGATCACCGAGACACGCACGTCAATCTCATGGTCGGCGATCAGGATCTTGATCCGGCCGTCCTGAGGGATGCGCTTCTCGGCAATGTCGAGCTTGCTGAGAATCTTCAAGCGCGAAACGATCGCCGCCTGAAATTGCTTGACCTCCGACGCCACCGAGGCCTCCTGGAGCACGCCATCGATGCGGTAGCGCACCCGCAGGGTATTCTCAAACGGCTCGATGTGCACGTCGGTGGCCCGCAGTTCGATGGCCTCGGTGAGGATCTGATTGACGAAACGAATGATCGAGGCGCCCTCGGCCGCATCGGTCAGATCCATGTCGTCGTCCGAGTCCGTGTCGATCACCTGCAAGCCGTTCTCACCGGCCTCGGAGATCATCGACTGAACCGTGTCGGCGCCGACGCCCAGGTGCTGCTTGATACACCGCTCGATCTCCGCCAGCGGCGCCAGCGCCACCTGGAGATCCTGCCCCGTAGCCAGCCGCAACTCATCGACCGCCGACGTATCGAACGGATTGCTCGTCACGACGAACACGGCGCCGCCGTTCTCCTCGACCGGGATCACCCGCTTGTCCAACAGGATGCGGGCGGGAAACTTCGCCAAAAAGTCGCGCGAGAACGAACGGTGCTCCAGTTCCACGTAAGGCCAATCGAACTGCGCGCTCCAGAAACGCAGCACCGGCTCCTCTGCCACCCCGCAGGCGGCAAAAGCCCGGGTGGGCGACTCGCCGGCAGCGAGTAGCCCATTGATTCCCCGGGCCGCCGATTCATCGATCAGCCCCTGCTGAACCATCTGATCTACCAGGTTGTTCATGGGGCTCGTCATGGTTAATTCAACATTCCCATCAGTACCAGTTGTGCTTCCTGCCTCAGACTCAGCACCTCACGCAGTTCCTTCTGGGCGGTGGCCAGTTCCTGGCGGGCCTTCTCCTTGGCGGTGCGCAACTCCGTCAGCTTGGCCTTGATCTCCTCAGGTGAGGCCGAGGCGTTCTCCAGCGTGGTCTCCAGCGCATCGGAGGCCTTGCTGACAGCCGTCTCCTCCTGTCCGACGGGGCCGCGACGTCCGCGTCGGCCGCCATCCTGGGGACCACCCTGGGGGGGACCGCCTTGAGGGCCGCCCATGGGGCCGCCCTGGCCGCGACGTCCACGCATGAACATGCGTGCCATACCGCCACCCATCTGGGTCTGGCGACTGAGATTCATGACCTTGGTCAGCCGGGGCCCGATCACCTGCCACTCCGCGTCGGTGGTGCCGAGCTGCTCCTTCATGCGTTGCTCCATCATCTGGCGCATCTGCTGCGGGTCGAACATGCCCCGCTGGCCACCCCGGCCGCCTTGAGGAGGCTGGGCCATTGAGACACCAGCGGCGATCAGCGCAACGAGACACCCCATCACTCCAACAGCAATCACTTTCCTTCGCATCTTGGTTCTCCTTACAGAAAAAACTGCACCACATTACTATAGCATTGTCTGGCTTGACAGAAGCCATACTTTCGCGCTACGAGGCGAATATCTTACCCAAACTCACTCAATCGGGAGCTGTTGCCGTCGACTCCCCGGACTGCCACGAAGTCATAGTGGGATAACTCAGCGTCGCCGAAAGAGGCCTGCAACCGAGACGCGGGGGCCAATCTGGGGACCCACCAGTCCCGCGGAACGACATCGTGCCCCAGGCCCGCAACCCGGGCGTAGCCGGCACCGGTTGATTCCGTTCGGGCGGGCGACGGTCTCTTCGTCGGCCAGCCACACCAGCCTTCGGCAAGCCCCTGGTTCACGAACGCCTCAAGCTCGATTCTCATGTCCTCAGCACTCATGGCCCCAATCCTTTCTCATGTATTCCCATGACAACGGCTACTCGATATTTCACCGAGCTAGTGGCACTACGACCGGACAGGGTTACACGAAATCAGGTTTTCACCACAATGTCGCACCGGGCCGGCCCTCCGATGGATAGGGAGACGCCAGTGCAACGGGGGATATTTCAGGCGTCCGTCGGAGCCCGCGCGGCCGTCTAGCCGTAAGTGCTTATTTGAAAAGGAATAAAGCCAAACGCGCCGACCGCAAATATCTCAGCGCAGTCGGTCAGTTTCGCTGGGGTCCGATGCCATGAGCGTGCGGCAGGAAACATGACTGACCCGCGAGCTGCGATATCGGCCGCGGGCCTCGTGCAGGGATCGGTTGTGGGGCCGTTGCCTGCCGAGCTGACGACAGAGCTCGAACGACGGGCTAGGACGAAGCGCCGGCCTCTGCCGGGGCGAACAACCCGGCGACCCCAATGAACTCGACCTTGGTGCTGGGCCATTCACCCAGGTGGTCCAGGGTCAACTCATCGGTGTCCGTGCCGCATTGCTTGCTGATGTGCTCGAACCAGGTTGCCAGCGCGGCCACCACGTCGGGATCCAGCTCGTAGCCGGCCGAATCTTTCATGATGCGCAGGGCTTCGGCGATGGAACGCGCTTCGTGATAGGATCGAACGGCGGTGAGCGCATCGAACGTGTCGGCCACCGCGATCACTCTCGACCCCAGCGGAATAGCCGTGCGGGCCAGACCGTCCGGATAGCCGTGCCCGTTCCACTTCTCGTGGTGATGGCGGACGATCGCGACCTCCCTCTCCAGGAAGCTCATCTTCTCGAGGATACGGACCGCGATCAGCGGATGCTGCTCAATCACTTTGCGCTCGTGGGGCGTCAGGTCGCCTGGTTTGGCCAGGATGGCATCGGGAATGCCGATCTTGCCAATGTCGTGGATCATGGCGGCCCGGCGAATCAGGTCCACGTGCTTGGGGCCCAGTTCCATGGTCTGGGCGATGCCCACGGCGTAGTGCATCACGCTTTCGGTGTGCGTCTTGGCATAGCTGTCCTTGGCCTCCAGGGCCTGGACCAACCCCCAGATGCTTTCCATGAACATCTTCTCGGCCTTCTCCGAGAGGCCGGCCACCCGGCGCTGGAGGGTCTTGATCTTCTCGATTTCCAGGTCGTCGGCGTCGATCAGACGCGCCATGGTCTTGTTCCACAGCTTGACGCAGTCTCTGCCGGCGTTCTTGGCCCCATAGAGGGCCAGGTCCGCGCGGCGCATCACGTCGCGGGGATCGTCCTGGTCCGGATCGCTCTCTGCCACGCCGCAACTGATCGACAGCGTCGTATCCTGAGGCAGGCGGATCTTGCGAACACGGACGCGGATTCGCTCCAACAGGATCTCCGCCTGCTCGGCCTTCGTTTCCGGCATGAGAATGACGAATTCGTCACCCCCGTAGCGCGTCAGTGCGTCGGGCGTTCGTTTCTCCTCTTTCATACAGTCGGCCAGCTTTCGGATCGCCTCGTCACCCACACCATGGCCCAGCACGTCGTTGATCATCTTGAAATGGTCGAGATCGATGATGGCGACGGAGAAGGGCCGTTTGTAGCGTTTGGCCCGGGCGAACTCCGCCTGGAGCTTGTCCTCGAGCATTTTGCGCGAGCCGACCCCGGTCAGGGCGTCGGTCAGCGAGGTCAGGCGGGCCTGCTGGTAACGCGTGGCATTGGTCAGATGGGCCGTGACGATTTCCCGGGTGAGTTTGGCCTTGTAGGAAATCAGCTCGCGATTGGCCGCAATGTCCGGGTCGAGGTGGCACATGCACAGGTAGCCCAGCAGGTGCTTCTCGCTGTCGGCGCCGGCCTCTTTCAACCCGCGAATATCCAGCGGAATCAGGACGCGGGGCCCCTGACCACCGCATTCTTCGCATTCGGCCGGCAGCATGTCTTCGCAGAAGCTGTCACTCGGCAGCGCCTCGAGGGCATCGTCGGTCGCCCGCATGTGCCCGTCGAGACACGGGCAGCGATTGGAGCTGATCAGCTCCGGGTCGTCTCCCTCACTGCCGCGCCGGCGCAGACAGAGCACGCAGTTCCTGGCACCGAAGAGCTTGGGGGCCTCGGCAGCCACGATCTCGGCCGCTTCATTTAGATCGATGCTCTTGAGACAGTTGGAGAGCATCGCCACCTCTTCGGCCGCGGCCCGGTCTTCCGCCAGTTGCCGTCCCATGACGTCGCGCGCCGAGAGGATGCCCACCACCGTCCCATCGTCGATGATCGGGACGTGGCGAATGCGGTGCTCGGTCATGAGCTTGCGGACGGCGCCGGTGGGTGTCCCCGGGGCACAGGAGACCACGTGATCGGTCATGATCTGCGCCACCTCGGCCCCATCCAGACTTTGCCCGGTCGCGGCGATATGATGGGCGATGTCGCGCTCGGTGATAAGCCCAACCAACTGACCGTCATCGTCGCTGACGATCAGGCAACCGACATTATGGGCACGCATGATGGCGGCAGCGTGCTGGATCGTGTCTTCGCGGCTGATGGTAACGATCGCGCCGGAACGGTCGGAAGATTCGAGCATTTTGGCCTCTCTGTATGCTATGCTATGCAGTCAACACGTATCAGTCATCTTGTTTTGCACTCTTATTATATCCCTCGGAATAAATGTATCGGTCTGGGGACGATGCCACTTTAGCACCTGCCCGACGCCTTGCGACCGACATCGGCCCGGCCCGCCCCCCGGAGGGCAGGACTCGTGCCCCCCGGATTGGCCCGTCTTCGGGGCCTTATCGGACAGTTGGGACCGGACCCGGGGGGTCAGCGGGCACCCAATCGACCGGGCCAGTCGTCCGATCCGGCTCAGGGCGGAGAAAACTGCTGCGAAATGAAAAAAAACGTTACGTAACCTTGGTATAATGGCACTTGATAGCAGTGAAAACGGAACTTAGCAGGGTCAGGCAACCTGAGATGGATAGTAAGGCTGGGTACATAGAATTGGTCGAGCGGGCTCGTCGAGGAGATAAACAGAGCCTCAATCAGTTGGCCACCATGGCCAGAGACCGGTTGCGCGTGTATGTGTACCGTCTGACCCAGAACCAGGATTTGACGCAAGAAATAGTTCAGGAGAGCTTGTTAGAAATGTGCAGAGTACTGGGCAAACTCAAACAGAACGATCGGTTCTGGTCCTGGCTGTACGGCATCGCCACCAACAAGCTGCATCGCCATCATCGGACGGAGAAGGCGTTGAGGAACGCCGCTGCGGCCGAGGAAAGGCGTCGAGGGCCAATGAAAGAGCGACAGGGAGGGTTGGAGAACCTGGTGAGTCAGGAATTGAAGCAGATTGTCTCGAAGGCGATGCAGAAGCTGCGAACCCGTCACAAGGCCGTGCTGGTCATGCGCTGTTACGATGGTATGACGTATGCCGAAATTGCCGATTCGATGGGTTGTACCGAATTTAGCACCCGGATGCTGTTTGTCCGAGCCAAAAGGGCGCTGCAGAAGGAACTGTCCCGCAACGGGTTCAGCAAAGGTTCCCTGCTGGCGGCTTTGGTGGTTTTTGGCAAGATGACGGCTCCCAGCGAAGCGGCGGCCGCTCAGCTTACGGTCCCGCTCGCGGCCACGAAGGCCGGGGTGCTGGCCTCTCTGGCGGGCCTGGCGACGACCAAGACCGGCCTGGTTTCGATCGCGGCGGTGGGTGCCGTGACGATCGGCACGGTCACCACGACAACGCAGCTTGGCCACCAGACGAGGACCGCGGCCTTCAGGCCGGGTGGAAACACGCGGCTCGTCAGCACGTTGGGAGCGCCGACCGATGCGGCCGGACGCTACCGCTACTATTTCCCGGACGGGCCCGAAGGACCGGTAATGCTCAGGGCCGAGTTGGGAACCACCGTCACGGGACCCGAGCGACAGTTCCTCCAGAACAGCCGGGCGAACTACGCCCATCGGGATAGTTCCGTGGCCATCAACAACCATCGCATCTGGTCGGAAGATCTCAGTGTCATGAGACTGCCCACGGACAGCCCGACACTGACCAATTTCCTGTCGAGAATCGAGGGCAAAGCCAGCAGAACCGAGCCCGTCGAGGTCGGCGGCAGAGGCCTGCTCGTGACGGTCGAACGCAGCGGCCAGGACGATCCGGACGCCGGCAAGGCACGTCCGCTGACGGTGCGCCATCAGAATGTGCTGGAAGAGGACTACTTCCGCAGTGACTGGCCGACCGATGCCCGGATCGTGGACAACCGTGACGCGATGCACAGGCGCGGCTGGACCTACTTCCGCGTCCAGGGCCGGATCGACGGCCAGGACCTCAGCGGCACCGGCAGGATCCCCTTCGTGTACGGGACCAGCAAACAGCACAGCCCCTGGCTCAGGCTGCAAATCGGCGCGGGCGTCACTCTGGTGGACAGCAGCACCGGAGCGATGGTCCTCGAGCCCGACGGCAGCACGGCCGCACGGTATCCGCAGGGCAGCTTCTTCCGAGGCTTGGCGCGCCCGTGGATGGGACTGCACACGATGGACCTGGTTCGGCGCGATGCGGCCGAACAACGGATCCCCTTTGAAACGCAAGTGATGGATGGTGGTTACGAGATTCAGGTAACCATCCTCGGCGAGTCGATCACCCTGGTCTACACGATCGATCTGGAAGCCGACCTCGTCCTGGCGATAGAGTTCCGCCGCGGCAGCACCTCGGTAGGCCGGCTGGACTTCGAATACCTCCGGGACGTCGACGTGAACCTCGACGAATTCAAGGCACCGGCCGGGTTGGACAATCGAGTCTCGCTGCAGAAGAGCCAGGGCATCTCGTGGCTGACTCAACTGGCCGAGGGAACGTTTTCGAAGTAATCCGTTGAGAGAGCCGTTGATACGGACGATACAAGCGCTTGTCGGTTGCAGGATAGAGAGAAAGATAGGTTGCAGGAATTGGCATCTGGAGAAAGACGCGTTCTTGGGAAATACGGGGGTCGGTCATGGTAAGGCAACGGTTGACAGGCATGAGCGGGACGCCGCTGCGAGCAGCGACCGCCCCGGGTACGACCGTGCCCGCCTGTCAACGGAAGTTCCCCGGAACGCCACCAGCAACACCGCTTCCTGCGGTAGCTTCGCCGAGGGCTTGGCTCACAAGCGCCCCATCGTGCGACATCGTTGTCGCCAATCGGTTGACTGGGGCGACTGAAGGCTTCTCGCGCGGCCTTGTGACGTCTCACAGAGATATCGGGCCACGCGCTATGTCTATACGTGCCAGAGCAACGGAGGACGCTGGGCACGATCGTGCATCTGAGTCGCCGGGGGTATCGCCAGGAATTTCGCGATGCCGGGCAAGCAAGGACGCGGCCGACGACCACGCCAGGGACAAGTGGGGGGACGTCTTCACCACCGAAGACGTGGTTACAGGCCGGCTGAGGGGCTCCGGGGAGGTAGTCCCTTGTCCGTCAACCACGACTGGCACAGACCAGTTGCACGATATCCTGAGGGACTCCGGGGCAGTTCATCACGCTGGCCCCGGAGTCTTTCTTGCCACGGGGGGAAGAGATACGGAGATCCCGGCAAACACTGAGTGGGGCAACAGAACTCGTGGCTACCGGCTGTCGGGCGGCATTTTCTCGGCTGGGCCTTGTGCCCGTCCCCGAGCCCCCGTTCAGCTTTGGACTTGATACGTCTCATGGACAGAATTGGGTTGGTGCAATTTGGACTTCTGTGGCTGCTCGTCGCCGCCTTGGCGAGCGGTACGGCCGGCGCATACGATTACGCCGACAACTTCGAAACCAACAAAGCCCAAACCGACAGCTACGCCCACTCGATGTTCTGGTCCGGCGACACCTCGCCGCTGCCCCAACCTTATCTCTACTACCTGGAATACGGCGGGAGCCAGGCTATCGGCTTTCTCGATTACCAGGACCGGCCGGCCGAGCTGGCTTATTGCTTTCCCATAGGAGCGACCCAAGGCCAAACAACCGTCAAGGGAACGCTCCAGGTCGACGTCTCCTTTCCCACCAACGCTACGATCGGCCAATTCTTCCCGGGCAGTCTGACCTACAAAACCTCCAGCGACGGGACCGCCTGGTCGGCCCCGATGCCACTGAGCGCCGGACGCCAGAGGATGTCCATCTCCTCGACCGGAGGAACGTGCTATATCATCTTTTCCGGGATACGGGCGGTGATCGACAACCTGCAGGTATCCCTGTCGTCCCCGACCACGACGATCCGCGTCCCAGGCAACTTTCCCACGATCCAGGCCGCCCTCGATTTCGCGACGCATGGGGATGTGATTGAGGTCGCCCCCGGGAGGTATACCGGAGAAGGCAATTGGGACCTCGAGTTTCATGGCAAATCGCTCACCCTCCGCGGCGCCAGCGGTCCCGAAAGCACGATCATCGATTGCGATTGGCCCGCCTCCGGTGGGGACCATCGCGCCTTCTACTTCCATCAGGGCGAAACGAACGAAACGCTCGTCTGTGGCTTCACGATCAAGGGTGGCCACATCTCCGGCACGACCATCCCCTCGAGCACGTCAGGTTGGTCGAAGAGCCCGAGCCATCCCATCGGTGGAGGCATCTACTGCGAGTTCAGCAGCCCGACGATCGCCGACTGCATCATCACCGATTGCCGCGCCGAGATCGGCGGCGCCATCGGCGGCGTTGGGACCGACGCCGTGATCACCAATTGCGTGATCAGCGAATGTGCGGCCGGCGGCTTCGGCGCCGCCACGACCGGTGGCCGAGGTGGAGCCATCGGACTGCTCGGGCAGTCCGACGTCCTGATCGCCAATTGCGACATCAGTGACAACGCCGCCTACCACAGCAGTTCCGGCGCCGGCATCTATTGCTGGCAGAGCATCGCCGTGATCTCCGGCTGCCGTATCACCAACAACAGCGCCTCGGGCGCCGTGAACGGAGGCGGCGCCTATTGCGGCGGGGGCGGAACCGACGTCCTCTTCCAGAACTGCGTCTTCTCGAAGAACATCGCCACCGCCGGAGCGGGAATCTTCGCCGAATGGGGAGGCTCGTCTCCACGCCCATCGGTCGACGTCATCAACTGCACCATCGCTCAAAACCAAGGCGGCGGCATCAAGTCGGACAGCGTGGACATCAACGTCAACAGCACGATCGTCTGGAGCAATCAAGGGACCGCCCTGGCATTGAGCGGTACGGTCTCTCAACACCCCGTCACCTATTCCAACATTCAGGGCGGCTACTCAGGCACCGGCAATATTGAGGCCGACCCGATATTCGTCTCGTCGTCGAACGAAGACTATCACCTGCAATCGAGCCACGGGCATTACGACGCGCAGAACAGCCGCTGGACGACCGACGGTCGAACCAGTCCGTGCATCGACGCCGGCGACCCTTCCGACCCAGCCACCGAAGAACCGACCCCCAACGGCGGACGCCTCAACATGGGCGCCTACGGCGGCACGCGCCAGGCCAGCAAAGGAACCGAGTACCTGACCTATCACGTCAGCGTTCGCAACGGAAGCGACTGGAGCAATGGCCTCAGCCAAGGGGCGGCCTTCAAGACCATTCAAAAAGCCATCAATACGGCCCACAGTGGCGACACGGTCCTCGTCTGGCCCGGAACCTACCACGAAGACCTCAGCCTGAACGGCAAGAGCATCACCATTCAGAGCGCCGCCGATGCCGCCGTGATCGTGGCCAAATTCGACTACGCTTTTACCTTCTACCTCGCCGAAAGCAGCAGGAGTATCGTGAGCAACTTTGTCATCCAGGGTGGTAGCCAAGGGGCCATTCTCTGCGGACAAGGGGCCTCCCCCACACTGAGGAACCTGACGATCGTGGACAGCGTATTCGGCATCTCCGCCTACGACGGCGCCGATCCCTACATCGTCAACTGCATCTTCTGGGGCAACGCCGATGGCGACCTGTGGGGATGCGAGGCCTACTACAGTTGTGTCGAGCACGACAATCCGCCCGACCGCAGCGCCGGCAACATCAATGAAGATCCGGAATTCGCCGATCCGGACAACGGTGACTTCCACCTGAAGTCGTTCTATGGCCGATACGTTTCCGACCTCGATACGTGGACCCAGGATCTGGTCCACAGTCCATGTATCGACACGGGTGATCCAGACGAATACCCGCGCGTGGAGCGGTTGCTCCACGGCACGCGTGTGAACATGGGTGCCTACGGCGGCACACCGTATGCCAGCCTGAGCGGACCGCCGCCCTTGTAAGAATTGGGATCAAGCAGATGAACATCTGCCAGAACGAAACCATCAGTCTATTGCCTGGAAGCAACCGGGATCGAGCGTCGCAGCCGGAGCAACGCTCCGCTCAGGCGAGGCACGCGCTCCCGATCTGGACCACACCGGTATTGGTGAGTCTCGAAAAGGCCAGTCCTGGCTTCGGAAGAATGCGGGGTGATTGTACAGGTCCGAGGAGTAGCTCCCGCATGAATCATGCGAATTTGAGTGTGGTGATGGGAATTCGAAGACCGGTGCCAACACCGGCGGGGGTCAGCGGAGAGCAGGGCACGACTCGCAAAGCCGCAGGCCGAGCCATGCACCTGCTCTCCTTTGTCGAAGCGAAATCCGGACTCCTGGACACCCGGGAATCCAACGGAGACGTCGAATGCCCTATAATATGTGGCTTTACAGGGCAATAAACGCAACATATAGGGGGCCAATAAATTTACGCACGATTTGTCATTTAGGGACGTAGAGTGAATAATTGGGCTTGTCAGCATTGACAAAGGTCCGTATAATAGGACGTTGAATATTTAGACCAAAGGATTACCCAAATTTCGGAGGGTAGCAAAATCGGCAAGAGATGCCTCCCCATCTCTGTCCGAGACGGTAGGGTGAAAGCATTTTCGCTCGTCGAAATGCTGGTGGTCATCTCTATCATCTCGGCGCTGTTGGCCATTGGCGTTCCGGCCTTGAACCTCGCCCGCCGGCAGGCGCGCGGGTTGATCGGAATGCGCAATCAGCGTGAAGTTGCTACCGCTCTGAGTCTCTTCGCCGCGGACAATCAAGATCGCTATCCGGATTCGGTGGCGACCTTGGGTTTCGACGACAACTTCACCTGGCAGGACCCGACCAAGATGATCGGCCTGCGCAAACGTACGCCGCAAGTTCACCGCGCGATGAGCGCCTACCTGGGCAGCTACATCCCGGACGCGAAAACCGTATTCTGCCCCAGTGCCCCCCAGGAATACAAGTACCTTCAGGAAGCCTGGGATGCGGGCGATGACTGGGACAATCCCGACACGTCTCCCCGATCCGATCCACTGACTGGGACCTATTGCTTCTACTGGAACTACACGGGTTACCTGGCCGAGACCAGGAGCGTTTTCCGCGGTCCGACCGGCCCGGCCAGCATGGGACGCTACAGCCAACTGCTCGTGACCGATTACTTCGGCTACGACCACTGGCGCAGCCCCAAGGCCTTCGGTAGTTGCGAGAAGTTGCCCGGAGCGGACATTGTCCCCGAGACCCAGTTGCTCTCATCTTACTGGTCTGTGGCCGGCGATCCGAACACGGCGATGCCGGAAGTCAAACTCCGGGCCGCCTACACCGACGGCCATGTGGCAACCTATTCTTCTTCCTCCGCTCTGGAAGTCACCCCCATGAAGGTGTCATTCCAGCCGGAAGGCACGCCTCCTTATCAGGACGGCACGGGCGGCGGAATCTACTTCATACCGAGAGATGCGGTCGAGTAAGCCCGAGAAGCCAACGCCTCCCCTGCATCAACCTTTCTACAACGCCCCACTTTTTGCCAAACGACTTCTGCCTGCTTCGTGCGCACGGCCAGGCGTATCTAAGACAATTCTGGCGCCACCCTCACTAACATCTAACACAACCGGCATATTATCGGCGCTGTCGACACACAGGACTGACCGGTTCGTCCTCATCGACACTGGGACACGACTATGGAAAGTCGATTCTTACACGGATGAAACGCCCGAGAAATGAGGATGCTGCCATGACCAAGGCCACGCACACACCGCCAGCCAGTTCGTCCATACCCTCTTTTTCCCCGACGCCAACCGTGGAGGTCCCCTTCACCCCCCTGCTCATTACCTTCCTGATGAAGAAGCATGGCGCCGAGATTCAGGTGCGTTGCCGAGGCTGTCGAGAGATTGTCCCTCTGCGCAGTCCTGGGCCAAGCCGGCTCAAGGGAGTGATCGAACTCGACGGCCAGTTCGTCGGCGTGCTCGACGCCAATGCCTGGCTTGGCGCGCAGGAGATTGAGATGAGCCCTTGCAGTTGCATCGTGGTGATCGAACGCGAGTGGAAGTCACAACGGCTGCGCACCGGGGTCATCGTGGGTGACATCGAAGAAGTGATGCAGTTTGCCGCCGGAGCCGAGGCGACGCCCATGCCGACCGGCATTAGCACGAACATGGATTTCGTCGTGGAACTGTTCAACACGGCGACTCTGGGTGAGCAACTCGCCGAGGCCTGCCAGGAACCTGGATGACTCAATGGAGAATGCAACCCCGCCCGCGTGGGCTCGGACCCTGTCACGGCGCGGACATGAACGTCCGACTCCGCCACCTCCCATCCAGTGTCTCCTCGGCGGCTACGGATGCGATCGGTCCCAATGAGCACCTCGGCGTCGAGCCGCCCCGAACATAGAGTGACACTCCGGGGTCAGGCGATGTCGAAGACTCTGGTCAGTTGCGTGATCTCGAAGACTTTGCGGATCTTCGGGTCGAGATTGAACAGTTGCAGGTGCCCCTCCATCTCCAGCACCCGCTTGTGCACCTTCACCAGCAGACCGAGAAAGGCAGAAGACATGAAGCGGACATGCTCGAAGTTCAACACGAGCTTGCGCTCGCGGTTTTCCTTAATGACCGGCATCAGGGCCTGTTCGAGCTTCTTGATCTGCGTTTCTTCCAGGATGTTCTCATCCTCGAACGTGACAATGCTGACCTCTGTCCCGTATTCAACTCTGATCTTGGGTTCTTTCGGTTCCATAATCGCCTCAGAGTGCCTTCTGTTCCTGCCGGAGCCCAGCCAACCGCTGGCATCCATTACCCCCGTATTGTATGGGCAACCGCTTCGGTCAGTAAGAAAAAAGTCAAGAAACTCCGCTTGGCCCGAATCCAGCTTGTCCCCCGGGACTAGCCGGCCAGGGTGGAGGCCACCGCCACGCCGTTGAACATCGCGTGCATGAAGATGGGGCGAAAGAGCGAACCGCTCTTCTCATAGGCGTAGCCCAACCCCAGGGCCAGAACGAACAGGGCCGGCCAATGAGCCAGGTCCCCATGGACCATCGCGAAGAGGACCGATGTCACGACGATGGCCAGCCAGGGGCGCCCCAGGTACGAGCGGATCATCGTCTGAAACAGCCCCCGGAAGATCATCTCCTCCGTGAGCGGGGCCACGACCACCGCCAGGACAACCAGCACAATCTGTAGCGGCACCGTGGGATGTTGGGCCATCTCCTTGAGGGCCTCGTGCTGAGGCATCTCGAAATCGTGACCCCAGAGCATCTGACTGACCACCGTGGCAACGACCGTAGTGACGATGATCGCCCCCAGCACGAGGGGCCAGATCGCCAGCAGATGGATCGCAGCGGCCGGAAGATCCTTGGGCAGCGACCGGAGGCGCAACCCGAACCCGCGCAAGCCGCGGGCGAAATGGATTTGGGCCAGAGGAAGAACCAAACCGACGACGGTCAGCACCGCCGCAATGCAGTACACCGCCTGATCCTGGAACACTTTCTGCTCGCCTTCGACGGGCCGGACGAATGAATCGATCGCGGACTGGAGGAGAAAAACGCCGAAGAACCATACGACGAAGGGAATAAACGGAACGTAGGGTGCCATGCTGTTGCGGCGTGGCGGCGCATCGACCAGAGACCGGCGTCCCAGGGACGTCCGGAGCAGCCAGGCGGCGAAGACAACAATCCCAACGAAACCGATCACGTGGTCGATGTTGATGGAACTCGTCAGTTGTCTGAGCGTCTCCGGAATCGTCGTCGACCTCTGTTTTTCACACAATGACCGCAGGCGGCCGTCAAGAGGGTTGAAAACTGCCCATCGCTGCACTACACTACGCCCACGGGGTCCGGGCCGTGCGAAGTATGGCAAAAGCCCCTCTCGTTTTCAAGGAAAATAGACCATGGATGTATTTCGGATTGAAGGACCGGTCCGCCTGTCGGGTCAGGTCCCCGTCAACGGTTCCAAGAACGCGGCGTTGCCGATCATGGCCGCGGCGATCCTGGCCGAGGGGCAGTCTTCGCTGGCGGGGGTCCCGAATCTCTCCGACGTGAGGGTGTTTGTCGAGTTGCTCAAGTCCCTGGGATGTGGCGTCGAGCGAAGGGCCGAGGGGGATATGCTCATTGACTCGACGATGATCGACAATCCGGTGGGTGACTATGAGATCGTCCGCAAGATGCGGGCCAGCATCTGCATTCTCGGTCCGCTCCTGGCCCGCTGCGGCCGGGCGGAGGTGTCGATGCCCGGCGGGTGCGCGATCGGTGACCGTCCGATCAATCTGCACGTACGCGGGCTGCGCCAGCTCGGGGCCGAGATCCATCTCAAGAATGGCTACGTCATTGCCGAGGCGCCGCACGGCCTGACCGGAGCCAGCATCTTCCTGGGCGGCTCCTTCGGTTCCACCGTCCTGGGCACGGCCAACGTCCTGATGGCGGCCACCCTGGCCAAGGGCCGAACCGTCATCGAATCGGCCGCGTGCGAACCCGAAATTACCGACTTGGCCAACTGCCTCAACGACATGGGCGCCCGCATCAGCGGTATCGGCTCGCCCCGCCTGGTCATCGAGGGAGTCAGTCAACTAAAGCCCGTGCGATACACGGTGATTCCCGACCGCATTGAAGCCGGCACCTTCATGGTCGCAGCCGCCATCACCAATGGCGAGCTGGAACTGGTCAACTGCCGGCTCGACGACATGATGGCCGTCGTCGACAAGTTGCGCGGCATCGGGATCGCGGTGGAGCCCAAGGGCAACGGCTGCACCGTCGCCGGCACGGGGAAGATCATCCCGGCCGACATTACCACCCAGCCCTATCCAGGGTTCCCCACCGACTTGCAGGCTCAATTCATGGCCCTGCTGGCCCTGGCCCAGGGCAACAGTCTGGTCATCGAGAAGATCTTCCCCGACCGCTTCATGCACGTGGCGGAGTTGAACCGCATGGCGGCCGATCTGCGTAAGGAAGGTCCGGCGGTGGTCGTCGCCGGTGTCGAGAAGCTCGTCGCCGCCCCGGTGATGGCCTCCGACCTGCGCGCTTCGGCGGCCCTGGTGCTGGCCGGCATGGCGGCTGAAGGAACGACCACGATCAATCGCGTCTATCATATCGACCGAGGTTATGAGCGGATCGAAGAACGACTCAATCCGCTCGGCGCCAAGATTCGGCGCGAAGAGGCTCCGTAGACGGCGGCGGCCGATGGGCGAACTCGGAATCGGTGGCGCCTTTGAGGAATCCTGAATGCGTAAGCGACGCAAATCACTCAAGTTGATCGTCGGTACCGTACTGATCCTGGCGCTCGTCGCGATCGTCGGCGTCAATCTCCTGGCCGACAGTGCCGTACGCGTGGCGGTGGAGACCGCCGGCACCAAAGCGCTCAGCGTCGGAGTGGATTTGGATGCGGCCAAACTCTCCATCACGGGCGGGGCCCTGACGCTGCACGATCTGACCGTGGCCAACCCGCCCGGGTATCAGCACGACACGCTGCTGAAGCTGCGCCAAGGCGACGTCCAGGTCCAAACCAAAACGTTGTTGAGCGACGAGGTCCAGATCAAGGACATCCAGCTCGATGGCATGGACCTGGTCATCGAACAGAAAGGGCTGGGCAACAACCTTCAGGATGTGATCAAGGCCGCCCAGCGCGGGGAGAAAGAGCCCTCGGGCAAGAAACTGTTCGTCGAGAACCTCGAACTGACCAACGTCACGGTCAACGTCAAGCTGCTGCCCGTCCCGGGCAAAGCCGACACCGTGACGCTGACGCTGGCGCCGATCAAGATGACCGATTTGGGCCGGGATGAAAGGTTGGACACCGCCACCCTGACGGCCAAGATCATGCTGGCCATCGCCGCTGGTATCGCCCAGCAGGGAACCGACGTCCTGCCCAAGGAGATGATCAACGGACTGACCTCGGTCCTGGGCACCGCCATCGATCTGGGCCGCATTATTCTGGGCACCGGGCAAGAGGCGGGCGAGGGCCTGCAAAAAGGCGTCGAGAGTATTGGGCAAGGCATCACCGAAGGACTGAAAGGCATATTGGCACCCAAGAAGGACGAGTAGTCGCTTGGGACAAAGCGATTCGAGATCACAGATCTGGAATCTCATCGACGAGTTCAGTTGAGGGAGTGCGACCATGCGCAAACCAGTGACAGTTCTGCTCATCATCAGTGCGCTAGCCACCACGGGACTGGCCCAGAAGTTGCCGACGGGCAATCCGAAGGATTTCAAAGTCAAGACCTGTCTGCATTCGGTCAGCTACGCCGGCTTTTGGCGCGGCCAGTCGAGGCTCACGATCGACGAGTTTTTGGTCAAGGCCAAGGACCTCGGCTACGACGGCGTAATGATCATGGCCAAGCGCCCTCACGTCTCGGTGCTCGACTACGACAAGGACGCCCGCAAGGCGCTGCGCCGCCGGATCGAGGGGCTGGGTCTCGAATTGGTCTGCCTGGCCGGCTATACCGATTTCACCGCCGGGATCGACAAGGCGGGCATCCCAAACATGGAGATCCAGGTCAGCTACGTGGGCCAATTGTGCGAACTGGCCCGTGACCTGGGCACCGACATGGTGCGCATCTTCACCGGCTACGAGCGGCCCGGCCTCGCTTACGACAAACAGTACGCCGTGGTGGCCGAAGGCCTGCGCCTGGCGGGCGACCAAGCCGCCAAGTATGGGATTACGCTGGCCGTGCAGAACCATCACGACATCGCCTCGCATCACGACACGATGTTTTGGCTGCTCAACGAGGTGAACCATCCGAACGTCAAGGCCGCCTTCGATCCGTGGACACCCACCTTGCAGAACTTCAATGCCGAACAGATGCGGGCGGCCGTGCTGAAGATGAAGCCGTTCATCGTGCACATGACCGCCGCTGACTACGTGAGGCATCCGCGTTATCACTACCAGAGCACGCTGACCAACTTCATGAAACAGGAAGACGCCATTCGCGCGGTACCCATCGGCGAGGGCATCGTCGACTACGAGACCTACTTCAAAGCCCTCAAAGAGATCGGCTACCAGGGCTATGTCACCTATGAGATGTGCGAGGTCCTCGACGGCGGCGGCAGCATCGAAAACCTCGACCGCACCGCGAAGAAATTCGTCGCCTACATGAAAGATTTCGAACGCCGGAACCGGTAATGAACGCTCTGACTTGCGTGTGGTATAGGTCCCATAGGTCCTATGCGACCTATAGGACCTATACCGCGTGCTCACCTTTGGCATCCCTGGATTTGACCCGAGCACCCCCCTTTTGCTATACTGGAGCCTGAGAATCGAGGCGTTATGCCAGACTGCCGGAATGGGCACGCGGTCCGAAGTGGGACCCAAGAGGAGGATCGGGCATCATGGGAGCGAGCAAGCTGTGGGGATTGAAAACACTCTTTGTGCTGCTTGTTGTGTCTTTCTGGGTCACGACGGCACCGGGCGCCGAACCCTCGATCCAATCAGGTCGCTACACCTTCCTTTCTGACCGAAGCACCATCGTGCAATCCGGCGGCATTGCCGGCGTCCACTGGACGTACGCGATCGAGGGCCAGTTCTGCCTGATCGTCGACCCTGACGCGGGCACCGCTCGCTTCGAGCAGGTCGACGCCAATGCCGTCGACGCCAGCGAGCCCGTTCGCGTGCTCGATCCCAACACGACCTTCCACCTGGAAAGCTTGACTGGCACCGTCGTCGACGAAACGACGGTCACCTTCACCGGATCGATTGACATACGCACGATCGAACTGACTGTGACCTTCGAAGACGATGCCGTCCTGCTGACGGGTACAGCGATCGAACGAGCTTACGATGGCTTCATCTTCGAGCTCGACGCGACCGCCACCCGCAAATACGCCGGCGGCACAGGCGACCCCAACACCCCCTACCAGATCGCCACCGCTGAGCAGATGAACGCCATCGGCACCGAGCCCAACGACTGGGACAAACACTTCCAACTCACCGCCGACATCGACCTGGGTGACTACCGAGGCACCGAGTTCAACATCATCGGTGGCAAGCCGAAGCACGCCTTTACAGGCACCTTTGACGGCAACGGCTATGCCATTTTGCATTTCACGTACAGCGTTGATCAGCCGGACAAGGACCTCTTTTCGATAGGACTGTTCAGTTGTGTTGATTCCTACAAGGCCGAAATCAGACGCGTTCGCCTTCTTGACGCCAATGTCAGTGTACTAACAGCTAAGCCTGCAGGACTTCTTGTTGGCTATCTCGAAGATGGCGCGACCATTACGGACTGTCACGTAACCGGTCGCATTACAGGCTCTTGGGCAGTTGGTGGGCTTGTGGGGTTCATTGACAGGCGAGGCGAGATCATCAACTGTGGTATGAATGTTACCGTCACCGGTGGAGGTGACATCGGTGGACTGGTGGGCTACAATGAGGGCAGTCTTATCGAGTGCTACACGAACGGTGACGTAACAGGCATTGCGCGAGTTGGAGGTTTGGTGGGGAATCACGATGGGAACCAAGTGAAGAACAGCTATTCAATCAGCAGCGTTAGCGGCGAGAGAGATGTCGGTGGCGTGGTAGGATTCCTAAGCACGCGCGCACGTATTACGAATTGCTATGCCAGCGGCATGGTCCTTGGCCAGGTGCAGGTCGGAGGGTTGGTAGGAGACCGGCCGGGATCTTGGCCCTTCATCGGCATCATACACGATTCGTTCTGGGACACCGAGGCGACCAATCAAGCGACAAGTATGGGCGGCAGCGGCAAGTCCACTACCGAAATGCAGACCGCACATACGTTTCTGGGCGCAGGCTGGGACTTTGTCGATGAGACGGAGAACGGCACGGAGGATATCTGGTGGATTGTTGAGGGGTTGGGTTATCCGCGTCTCTCATGGGAACGCCTTTTGGATAACTACGTCGTCTTGCTGCTGGACGATTTTGAACGCTACACAACGGATGAGGGTAATTATTTCTGGGACACGTACGTCGATGGCTGGCTCAACGATACCGGTGCGGTAGTAGGTTGTGTGGACGAACTGTGCGCCCTCCAAGCCATAGTCACATTCCACAGCGGCAAACAGTCCATGCCATTCGAGTACAACAATGACGAAACGCCGTATTACTCCGAGATTGAGCGGATATGGGAAGAGCCCCGCGACTGGACGATCGGCGGCGCAGATACGCTAACGTTGTACTTCATCGGTCAGGCAGACAATGAACCCGATAACCTCTATGTGGCGATCGAGGATGATGCAGAGGCACTGCTGGTACTCACTCATCCCAACGCTGACGCCCTTCTGGCCACTGAGTGGCAAGAATGGCATATCCCCCTTGCTAATTTCCAGGCAGCGGACATCAACGTCAGTTCAGTCAGGAAGATGGTGATTGGCGTGGGAAACCGCGATGCCCCTCGATCGGGTGGAACGGGAAGAATCTTCCTCGACGATATCCAGGTGACGAAGCGAGTGCCACAGTCGTGATTTGATGTCGATTGGTACGGAACTCGAGAGCAGTCATCAAAGATACATGGGGGCGAATGATGATTCGCCCCTACGTTGAATCGGCGGTCTACCGTCCCTCGGCTACGCGCACCACGGGCGTGGGCGGTTGAGGTTGGCGGCGAGGATCTTGTTGGCGATGATCGCGTCCTCGCGGACCTGGAAATCGAACATGCCGGCGCAGATGAAATCGGCGCCGCCCTCGTAGGCATACTTGAATGCCCGGCTGGGCGGGATCGCACCGGCGGCCATCACCTTGTACGCGATCCAGGGCTTCTTGACGGTGCGCATGAACTCGATGGTCTTTTCCGGCGTCTTCGACCAGATGTTGTCGTGCTCGGACCGCCCTTCGGCCGACCAATACCCGTGACTGTGCAGCGTCTTCATGTAGAAGTCCGGATCGAGCCCGGCCTTTTCGCTGGCCATGGGGACCTCGACCGTGTGACCGCCCAGACCAGCGATGGCTCCCGTCTGCTTGATCAGATCGACAGCCTTGCCCAGCAGATCGACTTGTCCATTCGCGACACACGTATCGCTAACCCCGCCGTGAACGAAGGCGCCGATAGCGCCGTGGTCGACCGCATCGGTGACTTGGCTCAGATCGTCAGGCGTGATCTTGATCTGCGCGATCCACTGAATCTTTCCTCCGCGTTCATTCCAGTAGCGGTTGAGAATGCGCTTGCAGTGATCGTCGAGGCGCAGGATGGCGGTGTTGATCCCCCTCTCCTCGCACAGCTCCAGTGTCTCCATCACCTTCTCGTCCGTGAAGTAGCTTTGCAGCAACGACGAGACATAGATCAAATCACGGCTGTGGGCGAAGCCACTGATGAGATTGCCCCCGGTGAACATTCGACTGATCTTGACGTCCTTGATCCGGCCCATCGGCATCGCCCCGCGGGAGCCGGACGGAGCCGCCGGCGCAGGTCGTTTCGA
>Ga0272443_10001019_pt1 | contig 44670 bp, 33 predicted proteins | sample SSMAcet12_FD_193581 | JGI IMG/M metagenome (GOLD analysis project Ga0272443, IMG submission 193581) | Marine sediment archaeal communities from Little Sippewissett salt marsh, Falmouth, MA, United States - SSM-Acet-12 | ecosystem: Environmental > Aquatic > Marine > Wetlands > Sediment ...
AGGGGTTGAAATGCTTCGTGGATATACCCGCCCTTCCTTCAGGAGAGAACCTGACCTGCAGGGACGATGGGATATACCCCGACAGGACAGCCGGGGACGGAAATTACACGGCATCCTATTCGATACCGAACTTCATAGATGGGGATTTCCCGGCGAGGGCGAGACTTCAGAGGCCCCCTCTAAACGATACGTTGGCCCCCGCTGGGATGCTCTCGATCAACACAAGCCTTCCAAGGAGGGCGGAGAATCCCGGAGTGACGGTTCTCCCCGGAGGAAATGCTCTGAGGTTGACCTGGACGGTCCCGGTCGACCCGAACCTGCAGTCGTTCTGGATATACGGGGCCAACGAGACCGAACCGGGGAGCGGTGGGCCAGGTCCATTTTCCTATATCAACAGGACCATGGATGCTGGGAGCAGTTACGTTGAGGGTGGCCTGATCGACGGTGTGCCCAGGTTCTACAGGATAAGGTCATACAGCATCCTCGGTTACCTTTCGGACCCGACGGATATCGTATCTGGAATCCCCAACGACAGCAGAGCACCTTGGATCAAAATAATGTCTCCTGTGGAGGGCCAAAGGGTAAGGGGGTCCCTAGAGATCGTTCATGAATCCGAAAATGATACCGACTATCTGATCATGGAGGGAGCGCTCGATCCCGGTTCCGACGGGGTTCCGGACGGCCCGTGGATACAGCTGGTGAACGACACCACCCCGGATGATCCTGCCGTCTGGGATACCGTGAACGACCTGGGTGAGTTAAAGGAGGGCATGGCACTCATGCTTAGAGCAAGGGCCTACGATGAGGTCGGGAACTGTAACATATCCGATCCTGTTATCGGCCTTACCGTGGATAATGATCCACCCGAGGGGGTTACGATCACCTCAGAGAAGGTCGCGGCTCTTTCCGTTCCCGTTTACAGCATACTGGGCAGCACGGAGGGTCTGGCAATTGTCAGGGCCTACTCCGACAGGGGTCGGAGCGTCGAGGGACGAGCAGATGGGACAGGGCGCTTTTCCATCTACCTACCGTTGGAGTACGGATCGAACATGGTCACCGTTGACGTCTATGACAGCGTGGGCAACGGCCCGGTGACCTTCGAGGAAACCCTTGAGATAACCTACGATCCCGATGTTCCGTCCGCGGTAATAACCCCGATCTCCTGGAACAATTCGGATACGGTGGTCATATCCTCTCTTTGGTCTTGGGACCGGGGGCCCGACTCAGGCCTTGTGGGAATAGCAAACAGAACGTGGACCCTGGAGTGGAAGGAGGAGGACCTCGTTATGTACGGGAAAAAGATCGGACTGGACCTGTCGGAGCCCGGTATCCTTGTTGTTTCCCTATCATTGACGGACCATGCTGGAAATTCAAACCTTACGACCATCGAGATCGAGATACTCGACGATGTACCCCCGGTGCTCTTAAAGATGGAAAACCTGGTTATCGATGAGGATATCGAATTCGACCTGGGCCCTCCCCTTCTGTTTGAGAACGATCCGGAGATGGAAAGGTACGGGACATACCTCTGGAACCTAACCGGTCCTGTTGACCTATCTGTATCAGGCCCGTTGGGGGTTTTGGAATTGGAAACACCGGGCAGTTACATATGCAGATTGACGGTAACGGACCCGTCCGGGAACAGGGCAACAGCGGATTTCAACATAACCGTGATCGATATCACTCCCCCCGTGGTGCAGGACCTTGCCGATCTGAAAGGTGTAAAGGGACAGAAGCTCTTGTTGGACGCATCCGCTACGTCGGATAATTCCCATGATTTTTCGGTGAGTTCCAACTTCACATGGACCATTCAATCCCTTGGATTGGAGCTCTACGGTCCAGTTGCAGGTATTGTGCCCCTGACCCTCGGTGTCTTCAGGGTAACATTGAAGGTTGAGGACGGTGCGGGCAATCCCGCTTACAGATCCTTCTCGTTATCAATAGAACACGATGGACATGGGCCTGTTGTGATAGGGTCGTATCCCTCTTCTGGTGAGGAGAACATACCAACGAGCGCGAGGATACGGTTGGAGTTCGATCAGCCTCTAGATTGGGAGAGCATCGGTTCGGTCCTTCTCTACGACGGGGAAAGCCAGATCGTAGAGGTCAGTATGGACCATGAAGGACCTAATCTGACGCTCATACCCACCTTACCGTTGAAAAGAGGTGAAACCTACCTCGTTGAGATAGGAGCCGGATTGATGGACCTTTCGGGCGCACCGGCGGAAACCCTTTCCTTTGAATTTATAACGGTAAAAAGGCTATTTATCCTATCCCTGGACGGGAAGGATCCAACCGATACCCGGATTGTCCTACGGGGTCAGGAGTACATTGTACTCCGGTTCTCGGATAGCATCAGGGAAATGGACCAAATCGAGCTCGGGGCACCTGACGGTTCGATCATCTACCTGGAGGTGACATTGAGCCCCGCGGGTGATTCCATCACGATCCACCTTGCTGAGGATCTACCGGACGGGACCTATCTCCTGTATACGGATAGCATTGAATCCCGGCACGGCGAGAGGTTGGAAGATGAGGGCCCCCTGGAGCTCGATATCCTATCCCCCCCTTTGAACGAGGGCAGGCCACTACCCCTGGTCCCTGCAGCGGTCATCCTGCTGTTATTGGCGGTGGTGGTTATTGCATCGGCTTTCGCGATATCCAGGTTGAGAAGAAGGCCATCTGATATTGGTACGGATGAGGGGGGGTCTGGAACACAAGGGGCGATCGGACACAGGGGCGGGTCCGATGCGGAACCCCTTCAACTGCATAATCAGATAAAAGATAAATAGAGTGGCCCTTCTTCCGGTTATGACCATGTCGGAGGAACGATATTTGAGAGACCGCGCAGTAAGCCACGGCCACAAGGAAAGAGGCACTGTGGATGGGATCTCAACCATCCTGAAAAAGGTCTTTTCGACGTTCCACAGGGCCTGGCTTCGTTTCCTGAAGAAACTCCTCTCCGGTATTCTGATAACCGCATTTTTTCTCTTTTTCTTTGTCTCGTTTTCCGAAGTGATCATGTATTTCCTGGACAACCTCTGGGCTGAATCGAGCTATCAGGATTGGTATTACGTCCCACTCTTGCCGTTCATTGCTTCCGTTATCAGTCTATCCCTTTTCCTATTGATCAACTACGATAGAATTGGGCCTGCGGCCCGTCTGGTGGGCAGTCTGAAAGGGCGAAAACCCACCAATAAGGATGAGATCGAGCTACCGGAATTCGATTGAAAGGGTGCCTTATTTGCAAAACATTCATTAAACAACAAATAAATACAATCCGAAGATTATACATTCCCTGGCGACCTGTAAGTTTCGGAGGCAGAAGGTATTGAGACACATCACGATGAAGTCACATTGGGTAAAGGATGAGGGGGAAAAGAGGAAGGATAGTCCGGGGAGGATGAATTGTCCCGATTGCGGCGCTCCCCTAAGAAGAAAGGACCCCCTGACAATGATGTGCTGGTTGTGCGAGAAGGAGTTCAGGGTGGCCGACCTCCTTTCAATAGGCAAGGAGCGGGAGGAGGAAGAAGAGGACCTCAATGATGAGGAGGAAGAGGAGGCCGATTTCGGGATGGACGAGGAGGAAGAAGAGGACCTCATTGATGATGAGGAAGAGGAGGAGGCCGATTTCGAGATGGACGAGGAGGAAGAGGAGGAGGTCGATTTCGGGATGGACGAGGAGGAAGAGGAGGTTGAAGAGGAGGAAGATGAGGAAGAGGAGGAGGCCGATTTCGGGATGGATGAGGATGAGGAGGCCGGTTTCGAGTTGGACGAGGAGGAAGAGGAGGTTGAAGAGGAGGAAGAGGAGGTTGAAGAGGAGGAAGATGAGGAAGAGGAGGCCGATTTCGGGATGGACGAGGACGGGGATGAGGAGGAAGAAGCCGATCTCGGTGTGGACGAGGATGAGGAAGAGGAGGCCGATTTCGAGATGGACGAGAATGAGAAGGAAGAGGAGGGGGCCGATTTCGAGATGGACGAGGACGAGGATGAGGAGGAGGAGGCCGATTTCGGGGTAGACGAGGATGAAGAGGAGGCCGATTTCGAGATGGACGAGGATGAGGAGGAGGCCGATTTCGATGTGGACGAGGATGAAGAGGAGGAGGAGCTGAATTTCGAGATGGATGAGGAATGATCTCCCTGCCAGGATTGATACGGATCGTTACGAGAAATTCAATAAACCTGGACCTCATAAAGAGGATTGATGGTCATTGAAACCGGCGATCTGCCAAACACATGCGGGGTGTACCTGTTCAAGGACCTTGAAGAAAATGTCATCTACGTTGGAAAAGCGGTGGATATCAAAAGCAGGGTCATGAGCCATTTCCTGGATAACCGATCACAAAAGGAGAAGATACTAAAGCATTCCACCGCATCCGTTGATTGGATATCGACAGGTACGGAACTGGAAGCCCTGATCCTCGAGGACACATTGATCAAGAGGCACCAACCAAGGTACAACGTCAGATTGAAGGATGACAAATCTTATCCATATATTGTCATAACCAGGGAAAAATACCCCTCCATCCTACATGTGAGAGGTATCAACAGGGAGCAGGGGGACCATTACGGACCCCACGGAGATCCAAGGACCGTAAGGCGGTCGATGAGGTGGTTGAGACGAATTTTCCCGGTAAGGTCCTGTACAAGAGACCTCTCACGGAAATCCAGACCCTGCCTTGAATACCACCTTGGCAGGTGTCTTGGTCCTTGTAAGGGAGATGTCCAGCCCGATGATTATTCGGAAGCGGTGGAGGGTCTGAGGAAATTCCTACAGGGTAAAAGCTCAAAGCTTGTCACCGAACTCGAGGGTAGGATGTGGGAGGCATCGAGTTCGGGAAATTACGAGAAGGCGGCCATCATCAGGGACATTCTCAAGGGGCTAAGGAGGATGAGGCAGTCCCAGAAGGTGGTCATGATCCGGGGGGAGGACTGCGACCTCATCTCATTCACCGAAGACAGCAGGTTCTCATCCATAGTCAATGTAAGGGAAGGGAGGGTCACTGATGTTGTATCCTTCAGCCTTGAAGTGGACCCTCTGGAGGAACAACCAGGATCGGGTTTCCTCTCGTCCTTCTATTCGGTGGCCGGCCACATACCACCGAAGGTGATCATGTCCCCTTTCAATATCGACCGTTATGATAGGACGGAACTGGAGCATTTTCTATCCCTGAAAAGAGGTGCATCCGTTAAGATAAGGGGCCCCCGGGGACAAGAGGAAAAGGAACTCATACACATGGCGAGGAGGAATGCCTACATATTTTCCAGGAGGGGTTCCTGGGCCGTGGAGGCCGAAGAGGCACTCCTCTCCCTCAAGGATACATTATCGCTGAGGAACCTGCCGGTTGATATCGAGGGTTTCGACATCTCCCATCTCTCGGGTACGGGAACGGTGGCTTCCATGGTCCATTTTCACAAGGGAAAGCCGAAAAAGAGCGAATACAGGCGCTACAGGATAAGGAACGCCGAAAACGATGATTATTCCTCGATGTTCGAGGTGGTCCAGCGGAGGTTCAGGAGGCTGTTGGATAATGGACAGGGTCTGCCGGATCTGGTTCTTATCGACGGAGGGCCGGGGCAGCTCAAGAGCGCACTTGATGCACTTTATGAACTGGGCATCGGAAACAAACCCGAACTCGTCTCCATAGCAAAGAGGAAAGAGGAGCTGTATGTGCCGGATCGAAAGCTACCGATATCTCTACCCCCTACGGACCCGGGGTTACGCCTCCTTATATCGGTAAGGGACGAGGCCCACCGGTTCGCTGTCTCTTACCAGCGGAGAACGAGGAGGTTTGACATCTCGACCCTGAAAGAGGTGCGCGGGATAGGGCCTGTCCGGGCGAAGAGGATATTGAGTTCCTACAGGAACCTTGCAGAGATAAGGGAGCTGGGGCCGGAGGAACTCTCGAAAAGATGTTCCGTTCCGACGGAGGTGGCAGAGGAGCTCCTGGACCGAATCGGATAAAGGCTTATCTCAGAGAGGATTTGGCGCACCCACAGGGCCATCCCTTCCGGTCAAGGTTGTGCGGATTTTTCCTACTACTATGATATTTCTAGAAAAATATATTATCCAACCAGGACCTTATCCTCGTGATTCATGGTAGGAGCCAGGCAACCGTGAAGCTGGAATATGGAGTGATATTCATGGTTTCTTTGAGGTCGAGAATGATGCGGATAACGGCAGTTGTGCTCATGGCGCTGGTCATGGTGGTCCCGGTGAACATCTCATTCGGAGAGAACCCAAGCGCTGCTGACACGAGCGATCGTGCGGCACCGGATCAGGCACCATCATCCAGGGAGTATGACATGGATTCTTCCGAAATCGCTACAAGGAGCGCACCCTGGTTGGAATGGGAACGTTTCTCTTACCACAGCGGAGGCGAGGACGGTGCGCTGTTCTACGACAGCGATGAGGATATGGTCTATGCTTTCGGGGGAGGATATACCGGACAGCAAGGTACGAATTCCTATGATGATTTCTTCAAGTTCGACCTCAACGAGGGGAAGTGGATCAACGTACCCTATTCGTACGGCCCGATGGGAAGGTACCAGTGCTCCTATGCCTGTGACGAAACCACCGGGAAATACTATGTTTACGGTGGGTACCAATCCGGCACAATGCTCAACGACCTGTGGGTCTTCGATTCAGGAACCCAAACATGGTCCCAGCCAAAGAGCAGCCTTCTGGGCATACAAAGGGTTCGCTCACCCATGGTTGTGGATAGGGTCAACCAGAAGCTCTATCTGCATATGGGACAGGGAGATGCTTTTACTCAAGGCAGCTCCAACCTTTCTGGTTTCTTCGAGATCGATATCCAGGCGAATTTCGCCGTCACTGCCCTCACCAATGACGGAAGGGAGGCTGGAATGGAGTTGAGATACTCCCATGATATGTGCATTGACGAGGTAAACCAGATCATCTACATGTGGGGAGGATATCACAGGATAAACAGGTGGCAGGGTTTCTATCTCAAGGAGCTATGGGGCTACGGGATCCAGAATGAGACCTGGTTCAGGATAAGGCTCCCTGCGGGTATAGGTGAGAAATCGGAAGCGAAGGTGTTCTTCAGACCCTACGACGGGACTGTGAATATATGGGGTGGAAGGAACGGTTCCGAATGGAGCAGGGATGAAAGGCTTTGGACGTACAATCCAGTTACGGACGAATGGACGGTCATCGACCTGACGAACGAGATCTCCGGTCGTGACAGGTACGCGAGGTATTATTCATTCGATGATGACAGGTATGTCATTTTCGCCGGAAGAACCGGGGATAGAGAAAATACGGTTCACTATCTGGATATGCCCACCCATAGCTGGACCTCATATCCAGAAGAAAGAAGGTCCTCTACGAACCAGAACGGCATACTGGCACATGATAGAACAAGGGGAAGGCTCTATTACATCGGCCCCTCAATCAATTCCGGATGGGGTGGCAATGATACCGCCTATTACTACTATTTCGACCTCCTGACCGAGAAATGGGTCGGCCCGATATGGAACAACGGGAACGATGACCCCATATCAAGGGACTGGCCCGGGATGTGCTACGTGCCGGACGAGAACGCCGTATATATGTACGGAGGGGAGTACCAGACAGGCAACTGGCAGAACCGCAGGTACTGGAACACGGCGGACCTGTGGAGGATAGACCTGGATACCAATACCTGGGAGAAGATCTACGAGGTCGCCGGACCCGGTGAGAGGTCGCGCTTCGACATGGTCTACAATGAAGTGGATAAGAAAATATACTTCTACGGAGGATGCAAATACAAGGTGGAGACCTCATCCGATGTGGACGTTTTCGATGATTTCTTCTCATTCGATCCCGCGGGCAGGAGCTTCCAGAGGATACAGATAACCCCCAATCCCGGCAAGATATGGGGTGCCGGGGTTGTGATAGAGGACCGGGACCACGAGATGTATCTGTTCGGGGGATGGCTCGAGAAGGATACGAACCCCGATTACGACGATGAAATGTGGAAGTACAATTTCTCAACGAGGAAATGGACCCAGCTGCCCTGGAACACGAACCCCTCCACGAGGGCGTTCGTCGAGATGGACTATGACCCTGTGACACACGAGATAATCATGACCGGGGGCGGGTCGGGGGGCGGGTCCAATGATGTTTTCAGGTACAGGATACTGGAGAACTCGTACAGCTCGGACCTCTATCTGCTGCCCAATCCGGGGAGCCTCTACGGACACGGTTCCGTTTTCATAGTCGAGACCAGGGACCTGTGGGTCTACGGCGGCGGAGGGGAACACGGAATATGGAGGCTGGGCATACCACCCAGATTATCCATACAGGAGGCCGTTTTGACGGATGGGGACGAGGAGGGAGGGGTCGCATATGCAATGAAGAGGCCCTACACATTCAGAACCACGGTAAAGACCGTGAACGGACCCGCGGACCTGAACGAGGTGGTGATGGATATCGCCCATTCGGGGACCTTCGGCAAGCTTCAGATAAGGTTCAACAATACCGATTCATCTTTCCGTGAGGTGGACCCGGCGGATTATGCGGAGGTAGTGGATTCATCCTACAGCTGGGACGGTATATACCTGACCCTCCAGGCAAAGGTGATGTTCCACTGGAACTGGTCAACACCCTCGAATTACTACAACAGGATATTCAAGGTTATGGCCTCCGGGAACGATATCATCGGTGACAGCGTGCTCATAAGGGATTTCCTGGTAGTGAGGAACACACTCTCGCATGTTGGAGAACTTGTAGTAAGATCGGATCTCAGGGGCAGGTTAGAGAACGGTTCGTGGGTGCAGGCCGATGAGAGGATCACATTCACGGGACCCGTTATCGTCTACTCGGGAACGGAGGACGTCTACCCATCCCAGGGATCGTTCACGGTCAACCTATGGGATGACAACGACAATGTCAGGCAGATGCAGCCGGCCGAGGGGGAGCCGATCAACCTGTCCATGGTGTCCCCGGAGAGCTCACAGGAGGATGTTGACTATACGTTCAATCTGACCGGTATACCTGCCGAGAACGATGAGCTGAGTCTGGGTTTCGTGCTGAACACCGACGGCACGAGCCCCCTGCCCCCCGAGGAGCTTAAGATAATAGGGGATATCAACTCGGTGACACCGAACACAAGGTTCGATAACGACACCGAGGTAAGTGTGGAGTGGAACTCCATAATCGACTCCGGTTCGGGAATCAAGGGGTACTATTGGTCCTATGAGGATAATGGAGGTTCAAGCGACGGGACCTGGGTCAATGAGACGAAGTTCCTGCTGGACCTTCCTTCGAACGGGACCCATACCGTCTACGTATGGGCGGAGGACAATGTGGGTAACATTGGCCCTTCCTCGAATGCATCCATAATGGTTGACACGGAGCCGATCGTGTTCAGGGTGGTCTCCCCGAACATCGACAACCTCATCCCCTATCTGGAGATAGAGATCACCTTCAATCTTACCGATCTCGGCGGATCCAAGATAAGACCCTATTTCGTCGAGTACAGGTACACCACATACGGACTCAACGATCAGGAGGACTGGGTAAAGGAAAGTGCCTGGAAGGTCGTCCCCGACGCACAGTTCATGGACCCTTCCACCTATTTCGAGTTCACGCTGCCCCTGTCGGGATTGACGGAGGGTGTCGATAACTACATACAGATTAAGGCACAGGACAGGGCTGGCTCCGTCTTCGAGTCCGAGATCTACAACATACAGGTGGACACTTCCTTGAAATATCCTGACGTTACCCTCATCCATCCGGAGGATAACGCCGAATTCGAGACACCCGAAGGCATCGGGTTCAACTGGAGCGTTGATTTCTTCCTTCCCGAGGATGTGAAATATTATCTGCTGGTATCAAGGGAAAAGGAGTTGATCCAGCAGTACCTTGACAAGGAGAGCAATCCCCTGGAACCCCCATCGGACGATGTGGTCAGAAGGGTTCTTACGGTCCTTGAGTTCAGCCCCGACTGGCTGACTTTCGGTGATTATTACTGGACAGTGATACCCGTAGCAAAGGATAAGTGGATCGGGAACTGCACCACGGGATTGAGGAAGCTATCGATAACCAGCGAGGATAATTACCGCATATCTGCCAGGGTGGACGACGACTATCTCGGATACATAAGGGGGAAGAACTACCCGTTCATGACCTTCACGGTGGACAACGAGGGACAACAGGATGCTATCGTATCCATCGATTACGCCCTCAGGGACGGTATCACCGTATCCTGGAACCTGCAGCCGAACTATGAGGACAGGTACAGGATAATCGTTGGGGGAAAGCTTGAGATAATCGGCACCCTCACGATAGATGACAGCGTTCCCGCCTCGAACAATTACACCCTCTATTTCTACTTCAACACGACGATGGGGGTCAAAAGGACCATCCCCATCACCCTGGAGGTAAAAGAGTCCCAGGAGATCGGAGGGGAAGATGAGGAGAAGGACAACACGGCCACCATAGCGATAATAGTAGTGGCCGTGATAGTTGTCCTGATGTTGATACTGGGCCTTGTCTATTTTTTGGTCATAAAGAAAAAGGACAAGGAGAAAAAACCGGCGTACGGGAGCTTTACCAATTTCGAGGAGATGGAAAAGGAGATGGGACTCGATAATAAGTCCGCACCAGTACCAGTGGGTCTGAGGAAACCACTTCCGCAGAAAAAAACCGGAGAGGGGGTCACCTCCGGGGAGGTAAAGCCGGAGGCAGAAAAGCCGGAGTTGGCGCTCCCGGGGGAGGGCGAACAGGGGCCACCCACCCTGGCTGAGGAGGGGTCCGAGGACGAATGGATGAACCTGGTTGCAAAGGAGACCCTAGAATCCGAGACCGTTGAGGACACTATAGAGGTGGATGACCATCTGGTCACGGGGTCAACGGCCGATACGGGAAAGACCCTGGAGGACATACTGGCTGAGATGGAGGAGAACATAGATTGAACAGGAGGTCATAACCACCATTTCGCTTACGTGACGGACCACATAGGATTCGGGTACCTCTCGGGCCCCAAAACCCCAATAAGATCCGTCAATAATCGGCGGGGAGCCCATACTCCGTGCTCTCAGGAGGTTCACATCTTCATATCGTCCACTGACGGTCCCAGCACCGACAGGCCGCCGGCATCGATGTCCATGATGTACTGTTTCATGGAATGGTTGTTCTGCCTCATCTTGACGACCTCGATGTATCTCTTCTTCCCCTCCATGGTCCTGCGCACTCCCAGCTCTATGACCCCGTCAGCAAGGAAGTTCTCGTCCTGCCTGACCATCATGTAGTGGGAATCCTTTGGCATCTCCTTCAGAATGAACGATGTAAGGTTGGCATCCCTTAGAAGCTTGAAGAAGTAATATAGCTTCATCCTCATCAGGGATTCCTTGTCCATCTTGGTCAGCGTGTAAAGTGCATTGAGCGAATCCAGTGCGAACAGGCTGAAAGAGTCACCGCGCTCCTCCTTCGTCGATATTATCAGTTTCTCGGTAAGCTCCATGAAATCGGTGTTCTCCGATTCCTCCCTGTACATCTCCCTGGTCCTGTTGTAGTCCGCTATGAATATCTTCTCGTTGGGTTTGACCCCGATCGATTTGAGGTTCTTGAGGAGGGATTCCTTTGTCTCCTCGATCGTTGCATACAACCCTATCTGTTCCGGATGATTGTCAAGGAACTTGGACATCATGCTGTATGTGAACGTGGATTTCAGCGCCCCCGTGTACCCCTCAACCATGATTATCAGATTCTCATAATTATTGGTCCTGAAGACCTTATCGAGCCCCTTTATCGTATTTTGGAACATGGTCATCGAATCCTCCTTTGAAAAGGTGTTTTGAACCTCGGCAATCAATGGTATATCTGTTTAATATAAATATCGGGTAAATAACAACTTCACGTCATTTATCCGGCCAAACCCTTCGGTGTGTCCATTCCGGGAAGAAGATATATTGGACCTCTCCATACACCGGATGTGGAAAGAAAGAACTGGTTGGACCTGCTCGTTGTATTGGTCGCCGTAACATTGCCTTTACTCCTAACCTTAGGATGTATTCTACAGCCCGATATCTTCTGGGACCGGTTCATCTGGAAGTACTACTGGGGGCCGATCGAATCCGATGCGGGAGGGACGTCCTCCATCTCCTCCAGCTACAACTGGGTGGACACGATCACCTACGGGATAATCCTTGCTCTGGCCATCTACTACATTAACAGGGCGTTGAAGGCGGCCGATCTGAAGGTCTCCTTCCCCTTCTTCCTGGCGATGTCCCCCGTAATCCTGATCGGCCCCTCCACGAGGGTACTCGAGGATATGGAGCTTTTCAGGGAGCCCCTTCAATATCTCTTCATCTCCCCCATCATATACGTATTCCTTGGATTGGCCACCCTAGGGATCATAATGCTCTCCGTGGGTATGGAGAGGAGGACGGTCCATGGTACGAGAAGATGGAAGATCGCCTCCACGCTTTTTCTTCTGATCCCCGGATTGGCGGTATCCCTCGTCATCTCACTTTTCCCGGAATGGTTGAACTCAGGGGTGAGCGTGGTACCCATCCTTCTGATATCCCTCATTACAGCGGTGGCCTTTCCCAAGGTGGCAGGTTCCAACAGGTATGAATGGACCGTTCTGGCGTTCTGGTCGGAGGCCCTGCTCTTTGTTGCATATCTGTATACATTATGGTTTTTCAAAGGGGAATGGTACGATCACTATGTGGAGGTATCAGGGGGGTCTGCCCCCGAGCCGCACCTGGCCGTAGGGCTGATGGTCCTTGGGTTGGTGGCTGTAACATCAGGTTCGATCTTCCTGGTCCTGAGGTACATCGCTGGAAGGAAACGCGGGCTAAGACCGATGATAGGTGGTGTGAACCTTCTGATCATCGTGGGTCATATGCTGGATGCTTCCGCGACCTTCGTAGGGATAGACATCTACGATTATGTGGAGAAGCACAAGCTTCCCTCGACGCTTATGGATGCAACCGGGACCGCGGCGGTGATGTACCCCCTGAAAGCGCTGTTCCTCATCCCGGCCCTGTATGTGCTTGATGTCACCATGGCGGAGGAGAGGACACAGAACCCTCACATGATGGCCCTTGTAAAATTGGCGATCCTGATCCTCGGTTTCGCCCCGGGAACCAGGGACCTTCTTAGGTTGATGCTTGGTGTATGAGGTCCCTTACGGGTGGTATGAAAGCAGGTTCAGGCAGCTGTAAGACAAAAAAGGGTTAGAGCGCGAACCCCACATTCGCGCTCTAGTGGGGCAATAGAACGGTTATCGGGCGATGAGATATCCTATTGCCACACAGGATGGATCTACGACATAACATGCGGATTTTCATCTATTAAAACTATTTGTCACATGTGCAGAATCTTCTACCGTCCCTCTGCTTTCGTCCCGGAGTGGTCGGCAAGCACCTCGAGGAGCCTTTCTCCGTACCTTTCGCACCTCGATTCTCCGAAACCGGGGATCGAGGCCAGGTCGCCGAGGTCCTCCGCCTCCCTGTTTATCATCTCCACAAGTGAGATATTGTTCGCGACGCAGTACGGGGGGACCCCCTCCTCCCTTGCGATCGCATTCCTGGCTTTTCTCATGTGAACGAAAAGGTCCCGGTCATAGGGTAAGGGAAGTGGTATTGCCGGTAGCGGCCAGGGGATCTGCGCCGGGATAAGCCTGTCGGAACCAAGGGCCCTCTTTCCCTCCGGAGTGAGCAGGAGTCTGGGCATGTCCGGGTTGGTTATCGAGAGAAGTCCCAACCTGATCAGGGATTCGACGAAATCCAGAAGCTCGTCCGCATCAAGCACCTTCAACCTTCCGAACAGGTCCAGGAGGTCCTGCCTCCCTTCGAGGATATACCCGGGATCCTTTCCGAGCAGCAACTTGCAGAGTCGGGTCCGGGAGACCCCATCCCCGAACCTCTCTGCAAGTGAGAGGATTATTCTGGAGACGGTGTCCTCGAAATCCTTCTCGATCACATACTCAAGCAGTTCATTATCACCAATCGCTATGGTTTCCATTTGACTTCCTCCGTTCTATCTTTTTTCCTGACTCCCGCGAACGGGTTACGGCAGCCGACTGCGGATCCTTCGGGCCCATATATAAAATGAACAGGATGAATGGTGAAACATCGGCCGGGTATTCCGGGGCACACCTAAGGTGTGTCCCTTTCGAAAGTACCGGACAAAAGGCACTCCTCCAGCTTTCCCAGGGCAAAAAGGACGATGATAAGAAAGGCTATGATCAGAACCCCCCAGAGTAAGCTGTCCATGATTATTATGACCGTGACTATGAACCCCGCTATCACGACACCTATGAATATGGACAAAAACGATTTGGCCCTGTTAAGCTCGAACAGGTTGGAGACCAGCGAACCCGTCCAGGCGCCGGTAACCGGAAGGGGTATGGCCACGAACAGTATCAATCCCATCTCCCCCCAAAGCTGTATCTTGGCATTTCCCTTTCTTCTCGTCCTGGCGAAAAGCCACTCAAAGAACTTCTCGAAGATGTAGAACCTCCTCAACCACCCCTGGACCCTGCTGAAGAATAGAAGGAGGAAGGGGACCGGAATGAGATTGCCTACGATGGAAAGCAGATAGGCGAGCCACCACTGCAGGCCGAAGACATTCATCGCCGCGGGAAGTGCACCCCTCAACTCTATTATCGGCAGTATGGATATTAATACAACCGCCAGATATTTGACCAGTGGAGGGAAGGATAGGCACTGTTCCAGCAGGGTCTCTGCAAGATCGGACATGGCTCACTCCTCGAATATCCTCTCCGTCATCCAATCAGGATCGAACACCTCCAGGTCCTCGTACTCCTGACCCGTACCGATGAACAGTATGGGCTTTCCGATGGTATACGCGATCGACAGGGCCGCTCCTCCCTTTGCGTCCGCGTCTATCTTGGTAAGTATAACACCATCTATTCCGACGGCCTCCTCGAACTTCTGAGCCTGTATGACGGCATCGTTTCCGGCAAGGGAATCCCCCACGAAAATGATCATCCCGGGTCTGGCAACCCTCTTTATCTTCTTCATCTCATCCATCAGGTTAACGTTGGTCTGCATCCTTCCCGCGGTGTCCAGAAGGACAACATCCTTCTTCCTTGCCTTCGCATGTTCGATCGCATCGTAGGCCACCGCTGCCGGGTCCGCATTCGCCCTGTGCTTGACTATCCTGACACCCAATCTCTCCGAGTGCCTGGTAAGCTGCTCTATCGCACCGGCCCTGAAGGTGTCACCGGCTGCGAGCACGGAGGAGACACCCTTTTTCTTCAACCTGTATGCTATCCTGGCAATGGCCGTTGTCTTCCCGGTCCCGTTCACACCCACGAACATAACAACCACGGGTTTTTTGGCATTTTCAATGAAGGAATCGAAATCCAGCCTTTCCATGGCAAGGACCCGTCTTATGGACCTCTTCAGTGCATCCTCGATCACATCCTCCAGGTCCTTCTTACGGTCCATCTTAGCCCCCATCAATTCCTCCGCCATGTAGGCCTTGATCCTCTCCACCACGGGCTGGGCCACATCGGATTCCAAAAGGGCCATCTCCAGTTCGAAGAGGGACTCCTCCAGTGCCTTTTCACCTATCTTCCTGCTGAAAAGACCCCCTTTACCCGCACCGAGGCCCCCCTCGCCCCTGAGGGCCTGATCACCTCTCAATCCCGAATCGGAGAGTGAGCCCTCCAGCGTCATCCCTTTCGTACCCTCGATATTTACCTTGGGTCCCTCATCCTGTAGGTTCTGTCTGGCCCTGCCCTTTTTCGCGAAGACCTTCTTGAGGAATTTGCTCTCCTTTTTCCTGGAAGGCTCAGCGGTTTTCTTCTCCCCCCCCTCCTTTTCGATGTCCTCCCTGGCCTTCTTCTTGAATCCCTTCAATTTCTCCTTCAGGGACCTGAACATGTGTCAAACCTCCGTTCAAAAGGCCTTTTCCGGCCCGTATCCGGATTGGAGCTGTTTCTGATATAGCTCCTGGGTCTTCCTGGACAGGTCCTTGTATCTCTCTATCAGCTCCTCCAGTGATCCTTCCATCGAGGAGAGGACCTCACCGACCTGCTTCTTTCTATCTTCCAGCTGGTCCACCGCTTTGGCCAGGCTCATCTCGACATATATGCCGGACCCCTGTTCTGTGATGCACCTGTCCTTGTCCCTTATGTTGGCCTTTATGAACACCATCCCCCCAAGGGGGACCATCATCTCCTCCGTCTTTCCCCCTTCCATCCTCTTCAGCACCTCGATCGCGCTCTCGTAATCCAACACGATCCCCTTCAACTGGGATATCCTGGCTCCCAGATTTTCGACCTGGGACCTGATCCCCTCAAGGGAGGCGATCCCCATCTCCAGTTCCCTCTTGGACTCGGGCGTCAACTCATCATCCATCCTTATCACCTGTCGTTATGGCCCCGCTCGGTTTCCACTTTGGAACATAGGAACTTCGGGGTGATGTGGCTGGATTGAAAAGGTAGGTCGTAATTAAAGTGTTCGTCGTTTACGACAAAGTGAGGATGGGCCGGGTCAAGGACATAAGCCTCCTTCTGTTGGCCTCGACCTTATTACATGGTCGGGGTTGGCGACATCTACCTAAGCACCCTACCTTCCGATCCCAGGGCGGGTCAGCTCGGTCATTTGGGCTTGCTCCGTGGGAGGTTGGCCGTTTCATCCCAACCGCACCGGCGTCCGGGTCTTCCCCATCATTCCCGAGGATGCGGGGGGTCTCGTTTCTGCTCCATTGCCTGCGCTCTCACGCATCCGGCTTGCACCGGATCCCACTGCCCTGTGGAGGGAGGACTTTCCCCAGTGGTACGGGACCACCGATGGTCGCCCGCCTTCTCCCGGCCTGTGGATGCATAATTGGATACCGTAATTAAAGCTATCGCATCCCTTGCCCCCGTAGTTGAAGTTGCCTTTCTCATATCCCTTTCAGTGACTCGAGCAGCTCGCCAATATGGAACGGCTTGACCAGGAAACCGGCCGCACCGGCCTTCAGTGCACGCCTCTCTATTGAGGGGTCGGCCGATGCAAATAGGACCCTCGCTTCCGGCGTCTCCTCCAGGATCTTGATGGTGGTCTCCACCCCGTCCCTCCTGGGCATTCTATGGTCCATGACAATAATATCGGGCCTTTTGTTCATTGACCTCAGCATCTCAAGGGCCTCCACCCCGTCATGTGCACCCTCAAGCACCTCGTAACCCCCTCTTTCCAGTATTTCCCTGTATAACACATGGATGAAGGGCTCATCGTCAACGACGAAAACACTCTTCAAGGACCCACCCCCCTGAATTTCCGCATCAACTCAACCGAGGTCCTGACCCTGCGGACCGCTTCATCCAGGTATCTTCTCTGGCCCTCTGTGGTATCGGGGTGATCGTACAGTAGTCCCAGGGATTCCAGGATCCCCCGGTTGGAATCCAGGAGTTCCTGCATAATTGTATCCTTTTCGGAGGGTCTAATCCGCACTTTCTCACCCAGGGCCTCTTCCTTGTTGGAATTCACCTTATCCCTTGATGGGGTTGCAAATGATCCTATCATTTTTGTCCCCAGAGACTTAGAATGGGCGATATCCTTTATCAGGTAATCCGTTGCACCCATCTTCATGGCCTTCACAGCGATCTCCTCGGAGCCGGTGCCCGTATACACAATGAGGGGCAGTTCGCGGTGTCTTTTTCTGACCTCGGACAGTACCTCTAGGCCGTCAAGGAGATGTACGTTGAAATCAGATACGACCATGTCGAGGTCCCCCCTTTCAACCTGCCTGTAGAAGTCCTCCCTTGTGGAGACCTCGATATAGTTTACCCCCTCGAGAAGTTCGCCTATCCGCTTTTTGAGCATCTCGCGGTCGCCCTCATTATCATCTACGATCATTATGTTCCTCATCATCCCACACTCCTGTTCGGATCAAATGGGTCTTTTCATGCCTCTGTCAAAGGGACCAGCGTTGGTCCCCGTTCCCGCGTCGCATAAAGGCAGACAGCAGCCGCCCCGACCCCTACAGGAAATTGACCGGGAGGAAAAGGCCATTCGACGGATAAAAAGGGTTCGGAAAAGGAAAAAAACGATAAGCGGGCGACCGGCGGTCAAGAAGCTGACCGCTCAGCTCATATCCAGGTCCGCTACCCATGTGTCCAGCTCGGACAGGAAGCGGAGTGCGGTCCTCAATATCTGCCCTCTCTGGACCGAGAACCGGGCCCCCACGTCGGAGAGGTATTGATGGGGCCTCTCGACCTCGACATCTGCGGGTTCAAGCTCAGGTAAGGCCTCGGGAGAGGGCCTGCCAAGTTCCAGGTAGTTATCGAGGATACGCTTTCCCCGGTCCTCCTTGAGGCTGGCCTTAAGTGATGTCAGTACCTCCTCGTATCTTTCCGGATCCTTTCCGTACTTCCTTGATTTCGAGTTGAACTTCCTCACCTTCTTCCAGGTGTCAAAAAGGGCTCCAGCAGCCTGGTCAACTTCATCGGGATCGGAGACCCCGAGCAGTGCCATCACCCTGGATAGGTCCTCCAGGTCCTCCCTGTACATCTCCACCGCCCTCTCCCCGGCCACGTACTCGAGCCTGACTATGCCATCCTGTATCTTCTTTGTCCCGGTTATGGTGATCCTTCCCGCCTCCTTGGTGTTCCTGAGGTGTGTTCCCCCGCATGCTTCCGTGTCGAGCCCCTCGATAGAAACGACCCGTAGCTGTTCACCCGGTACAGCTCCCCCCTGATATAACCTGAAACCGTACCTTCTCTCCGCCTCGTCCCTCGGGAGTATCATGGACAGGACCTCTTTCGCCGACCCCACCATACGGTTCGCCTCCCTCTCGATCCAGTCCAGCTGGTCCCGGTCCAGCGTCTCGTAATGGGTGATGTCCAGCCGTCCCTTCTCCTCGGTCTTTTCCGCTCCCGCCTGCCATATGTGGTTGCCAAGTACCTTCCTGGAGACACCGTTTATGATGTGAGTGGTCGTGTGATGCTGCGCAAGCTGTCTCCTCCTTTCCTCATCGATGACTCCCTTGAGGGCCATTCCGGGTTCGATCCCCTCAGCGGGCCCTGACAGACGATGGATGATCAGCCGGTCCTGCTTGAACACCTCTTCCACCTCCCATCTTCTGTGTTCATTGTCCTCGAAATGGCCGACATCGTGAAGCTGGCCCCCCGATGTGGGATAGAAAGCGGTTCGATCGAGTACGACGTGGTCGTCAAGGACCTCGAGCACCTCTCCCCAAAAATCGAGCATAAGGTAATCGTCGTAATATAGTATCCCGGTGGGAGGATGGTCGTCAAGGTCCAGCCTGAATTCCTTCTGGGTCTTGGCTTTCGTCTCCGTATCCTCGTGAAGGTCCGTTACCCTCCTGTAGAAATCCGAAGGGATGTGGATATCAAGACCCGAGGCGACGAGAAGATCGGGTGTTATCCCCTGGGAGTCGTAGAGCGTCAGAAGAGAATCTATGCCGACCTTCCTTCCCCTTTCCTCGTCCTTCTTCAGCCTCTCCACCGTGGACAGTGCCTTTTTCTTGTTGGCCCTGAACTTGGAAAGCTCGTGCTCAAGTATCTCTTTCACCTCCGGAACCGCTTCCAGCATCTCCGGATACTGGGGTCTGAGATATCTGGCATGCCAGTCGGCAACGTCCCCCATATCGATGTCCCAACCGTACCTCTCTATGAAATCCTGGGCCCTCCTGAAGATCAGCCTCAGGTTGTAACCGCCTCCCGAGTTGGAAGGGAGACCCCCGTCGGAGAGCGCAAAGAGCAGGGCCCTCGAGTGGTCGGCTATTGAGTAGAGGCCCGCATGCATCATGACCGAATCCCTCAGCATGGGCACATCCGCCCCTATCTCGGCGGCTATCTTAACCCAGACCTTATCTATATCTCTGACCTCGTCCATGTTCAGAAGCGCGGAATACGGAAGGAAACGTCCGAGCACATCCTTTTCGTCACCGGTCCCCGAGATCCCCGCGATTTCGAAAAGGCGCGGCATGACCGTGGGAAAGTTGGGTTCGTACGCCGTCGGGGTCCCGTGGGAGAACCAGGCGGGCCTCTCCTGTCCCATTCCCATGTCCAGTACCCTGATGTCCAGGCCCTTCAGTTCATCCCCGTCCCTCTCGTACATGGTGTAGACCTGATTTCCTATCTCGAGGCCTCCGGAGAAGAACTCCAGCGAGCAGCCGAAGTTGCCACCCCCCGCCCAGGCATCCTCGTGGTATGTGATATCCTCCAGTTCCAGCCCCATTCCCTCCACGAGCCAGGCGTGGATATCCTCGAAGTACCTCGGCTGGTCGTATTCCTCCTCAGGTACGAAAGCATGCTGTCCTATCATTATGAAACCGGTATTGTGCCTTCCCGTGATGCCCACATTGTCAACATCGTTGAACCTGAGGCATGTCTGAGGGACCACAAGGGGATTCGCTGGGGGTTTTACCGATCCCCTGACAACATACGGCTGGAAGTCCGTGATCGAGGCAAGCGTGAACTCGGAGGTGGGATTCCAGCGGGAGATGGAGGGATAACGCGCGATCGGTGTGTAGCCCCTCCTCTCGAAGAGGTCCGAGAACCTCTTCCAGACGTCGATGAAATCCATCTTGTGGAGGCAGGCTTTTCTACCAATGAACGAATAACCCCCCTCGCATGAGGGTTCCCCGCATACCTCCCGTTCTGGGTCCGCCGACCAGAAGTAGGTTCCACAATTGGTACAGGTGCCTCTCCTGAGCCCCTTCTCCCTCATCATCTCTGTCGGGAAGAACCCCTCAGGGTCCCTGCTTGCCTCCTCTTTGACCCTCCTTTTCATCTCCTTTTCGGAAAGCATCTTCTCACCCCTCCTCATGGCTGTAGATGAACCTCTTTCTCTTTCCCGGCCACCACTCCGCCATGGTGTCCAGGTACTCAAGGGACCTGAGGGCCTTCACGGGATCATGCAGGATACCCACTATATACATCTTTTCGTGGTTGACCCTCAGGGGAGACACGTCACCGGTGTACACAACGAACTCATCATCCAGCGATACGACTACGGATTGGTGCCCGGGCGTGTGTCCCGGCGTCGGTACCACCGAAACCCCGGGTGCGACCTCGGTCTCGCCCCTCACCGTATCGTAATTGATTCCAGTGATATTGGACTCCAGGTAACCTCCCTTCTGGAACCTGTCGGGGGATGCCGAATACCTGACCTCCTCCTCCTGGGATACGAACCTCGCCGAAGTGAACAGTGGATTGTGGCCAGTGTGATCAAAATGGAGATGGGTGTTTATTACCATGGTGATGTCCTCGGGTGAGAGGTCCATTTCCCCGAGACAGTCGACAAGGTCCCTCTCCTTCCTTATTCCGTATATGTCCCTCAACCTCTCAGGGGGGTCACCTATGCCAGTATCCACCAGTATCCTCTCATCGCCTGCCTCTATATAGAGGGGGTTGAGATGGGCCGTGACCTTCTTTCCGTAGTATCTCGGGACCCCGTATACGAGCATTCCGCCGTCGATCTCGAAGGTACCATCCGTAAGGAGCCTGACCTTTGTTGCATTCTCCTGCTCATCGGGCATCGCTACCACTTCGATGTCATTTCCCCCCGGGGAAGAAGGTTTCGGTACATTCCCTGGGAGGGAGCCTCAGTCTCTTCAACCCGATCTCGGCAAGCTGGGTTATCGGGTCATACATCTGAGAGAGGGGGGGATTGTACGCCAGCTCGGTATCAAGAAGGTCGTGCAGGGTCATATTTCCGTGGATGGCAAGCGCGAATATGTTGATCCTCCAGCCTGCTCCATCCTCACCGATCGCCTGGGCCCCCAGTATCCTGCCAGAACCCCTCTCCACGACGGCCCTCAGGTTGATGGTGTGGCAGTCCTTCATGTAGTGGGGTTTGGTCTCGCCTTTGGTGGAGATCCCGACCGCGTCATAACCCAGTTCCTTTGCCGTACCGAGGTTGTAACCGGTGGAGGCGACCTCAAGTCCGTCTATCACAGTGAGGAAGGTGTTGATGACCCCCGGATAATATGTGTTTCCACCCGCGGCATTGGTACCCGCGACCATCCCCTGCCTGAAAGCGGATGTGGCGAGCTGCATCGTGGCCGGGGACCGGTCCAGTCTTGAAAAGGTGCCCACCAGGTCCCCGGTTGCATATATGTCCTTCACGGTGGTCTCCATCCTGTTGTTGACCAGGACGGCTCCCCCCTCGATCCTGCATCCGGCTTTCTCCGCAAGGTATGTATTGCACCTCATCCCGACGGCCATAACGACCAGGTCGCAAGGGATGACCTCCCCCGCTATGGTGACCGATTCAACCCGATCATCCCCGTTGATGGAGTCGATACCCTTTCCGAAGGTCACCCTCATGCCCATGGACTCAAGCTTGGATACGATATGTTTTCCCATCTCCGGGTCAAGGTTACGGGGAAGAGGCGGTTCGGTGCGCTTTGTTATCACCACCTCATGTCCAAGTTTGATCAGGCCCGCAGCAACCTCGAGACCTATGGCGCCACCTCCCACCACGACCGACCTTCTGTTCTCTGGAATTCGGGCGGCATCCAGCAGCTCGGATGCATCATCTATCGTACTTACGAAATGCACCCCCTTGCCTTCAAGCTGCCTGGCCCCGGTTATCGGCAGGTTCATCGGGTATGCCCCGTTGGAGAGGATTAGCGAGTCGTAGTCGAGGTCCTTTTCCTCCCCCGTCGTCAGATCCCTTACCCTGACGGTCTTTATTTTGGGGTCCACCTCCAATGCCTCGTGCTGGAGTAGCTTATCCAGGTGCCCCTCCACCGAGGGTACAACGTGTTTGAGCTCCTCGAAGCTTTCCACCATGCCCTCTATCACGAAAGGAAGCCCGCAGGGTGAGAACTGGTCGTGGTCCCTCCTCTCGACGATGGTGACATGGCATCTCCTGTCCGTGTTGAGTGCTGATTTTGCGGAGTAGAGTCCGCTCGCTCCAAGTCCTATCACAACGATCTCCCTGCGTTCCTGTTCTGCCATGGTCCTTCACCTCCGCGTGTTCGGCCCGTTCCCCAACTGCTCATCCTTTATTAAATATGTGAGTTGCAGCTTCCTTGCGGGTGGTATCCGAACACACCCACTTGGGGCGGACATGTGAAGGGACGGACTCCGGACCTCCTCGGATGGCAGTGATCCACTCACGCTATGGGTGTGTATACCTCCATCAGGTTCTCCCAGTCATACCCCTCCCAGAGCCCGGTCGCCTCGACCTCGCGGTGGTAGTTCGATCTGTAACCGTACAGGCCCCTCACTCCCCAGGCGGTCCTCTTTGCGATCTTGAAGAACCAGCTCCGGTAGATGAAATTGGCCAGGCCGGGGTGTTTTCTTACCCATCTCTCGCTTCTGGAGATCAGGTCCTTCGGGGGTCCCTTGTAGGGGTTTTTGAGCTCCCTCAGCGGCACACCTGAAATATCTATCTCCTTCGGATCGACGGGGCCCATGCCCCTCTCGTGGACGTTTTTGATCAGGCCGGAATCGAGTGGATCGAAACCCATCAGGGCGCACATAACAGCGTCGGTGGCCACCAGATTGTTGCCGCCCATGACCAGGTCCATCCTCTTCGGTATCCCCGCTATGGGGCCGTCCCCCTCCATCCCGACCAGACCGTCCACTATCACAAGGTCCGCGGGATTGTGCGCGTTGAAGTCGCCGACCACCTCTGGCAGGTACTTTTGGTACTTCACCCTGTCGGCCTCGGGCACGTTTCCGAACTGGTTCTTCACCCCGAGGGTCACGAGCCACAGCTTGTGTGTCTTCATCACGGGCATGGATATGAACACGTCGTTCTCCACGAGGGTCCGGGGCATGGTCCTCTCCTTCCAGTGCTGGCCCCCCGGGATCTTCGACCTCACCTGCTTTTCCGTCGTCAGATTCGAGCAGCGTCCACCGGCCTTTTCCACCTCCTTCCTGTAGCCAAGGCCGTCGTGCACCTGATCGGCCGTGAAGCGCTGCAGGTCCGATTCCACCACCACGACCTCACCCGCCCTGGTCCTGAGTATTTTGACGAGTTCCCCGAGGAGCTTGGGTGTGGTCACCAGGCCGGGAAGGAACCTTACATGGCATCCATTGGGCTTTACCACTACCATGGAGTTGGGTCTGACAATACTTCTCCAATTGAGGGATTCGAGAGTCCTCTCTATGGCCTCCGCCGAGGTTGAAAGCTCAGCTCTTTCGATGTGTACCCTGGGTGGTTCGGACATCGATATCGGTTGTTGTATCACTAACTATTATATGAATTATGAGGCTGAAATGAAGTGAAAAGGACGGATGGACCACCGGATGATGCCAGGGTCCCGGCCTTTTTTCTTACGTGTTCAGAACCGTTCGGCCCATGTAACACAATGATGAGAGAATTCAGCCTCCACCATATTAAAATAGGCCTTTTGACCTGCACCGTAATGCACGTAGTTTCAAGATAAGGAGGCACCCCATGTCTGAATTGGATGAGTACAATTTTCCAGAGGACCTGAAATATACGAAAACCCACGAATGGTGCAGGATAGAGGGAGAGGTCGCTGTGGTGGGGATAACCGAATATGCAACCCACCACCTTACCGATATCGTGTATGTCGAGCCCCCACTGGAGGGGGAAACCGCCGAGCAGTTCAAGGAGCTTGCTCCGGAGGGGATGGTGGAATCAGTGAAGGCTTCAACCCCCATATACGCACCCTTGACGGGTGAGATAATCGAGATAAACGACGGCGTCGTGGATTCCCCGGAGAGCCTCAACGAGGACCCTTACAAGAACTGGATCTACAAATCCAAGATCTCGGATGCTGCCGAGGTAGGGAAACTCCTCGACATAGGGGCTTACAGGGAATGGGTCGTCGAAGAACTCAGCCATTGAGGCATCCTCTCACTGACACTAGAAGGGCAACCGAGGATAACGACATCCTGTAGGTATACTCGATCCCGGGTTGAGACCGATGGAGGACGCAGTCATCAACGTGGATGCCGACCTGCTTGAGCGGTTCATATACGACATATTCAGGGGACTCGGAGTTCCCGAAAAGGACGCTGTGACCTGCTCTAACGGACTGGTCGAGGCGGATAGAAGGGGGGTCGACTCTCACGGCGTGAACCGGATGAAACCGTTCTATTACGACAGGATAAGGGCCGGCCTGCAGTCCCCCGTCACGACCACAGAGATATTGAGGGAAGGCCTGGCAACCGCGGTCATGGACGGCCACAACGGGATGGGGTTCGTGATCGCAAAAGAGGCGATGGAGCTTGCTATGGTCAAGGCGAGAAAGTACGGCCTGGGAATGGTCGTTGTTCGGCAGTCGACCCACTTCGGCATGGCGGGCTACTATTCACTCCTGGCCGCCGATGAGGGGATGATAGGCATGACCGGAACCAACGCACGCCCCTCGGTCGCGCCTACATACGGTACCCGGGGCATCCTCGGGACGAACCCCCTTGCCGTGGCCATACCCACAGATGAGGAGTTCAATTTCCTGATAGATTGCGCAACATCCATAACCCAGAGGGGCAAAATTGAAAAATACGGAAGGGAGGGTAAAGAGACCCCGGACGGAATGGTGGTAGGTGAGGACGGGAGATATAGAACGGATACCGAAGGAATACTGAGGGACATACCCCTGGGCAGGGCCGCTTTCCTGCCGCTTGGGGGTGTGGGGACGGAGCTCGGAGGGCACAAGGGATACGGGTACTCAACGGTCGTGGAGATATTGTCAGCGGCCCTCCAGGGCGGTCCCTGCCTCGGGGCCGTTACCGGAGTCAATGTGGGCCATTTCTTCATTGCCATCGATGTGGCCTCATTCCGCGACCTTTCGGACTTCCGAAGGGATTCCGGACAGATACTTAGAGAGCTGAGGGCGTCAAGAAAGGACCCCTCTGCCGAAAGGATCTACACCGCCGGAGAGCTGGAGTACCTTACCTGGCTGGAGAGGAGGGAGAAGGGGATACCCCTTGGCAGGTCCCTTAGAGAGGACATCGAGGTCATGGGGGATGAGCTCTCCGTCGACTGGCACCACATGTTCGGTCGGGACTGATCGACCGTACCGTACATGCGAACGATATGCGTTCATGTTCACGGGGATGGGCCGCGACCCATCTGCACTCCTCCTTTTGATCCAATATGGTTGCATGCCCTGACAGGTGGCCACCACCTCGGTATAGTATTTATAACAAGATTATCTAACACTGCCGATGGGTTCGAACCGGAGGGAGTACACGGCAGGGGAGGAGATCGCCAATTCGGTCTCCCACGGGGTGGGGGGCCTGTTGGCAGTGGCGGAGTTGATACTCCTCGTTGTCCTCTCGGCTTTACACGGCAACACCTGGCATATTGTGGGCTGTACCATATACGGGATGTCGCTTGTGGCACTGTTCTTCAGTTCCACACTGTACCACTCCATAAGGGCAGAGGGTGCAAAAAGGGTGTTGAAGGTCATGGATCATTCGGCGATATACCTTCTCATAGCCGGGACTTACACGCCCTTCGTTCTTGTGTACCTTAGAAGCCCGATTGGTGTATTGCTCCTTTTGATAGTGTGGGGGGGGTTCTTTTTCGGTACCCTGTGGAAGGTCTTCTCGGCGGGAAGGTTCGGTTTCATCTCCACGGTCATCTATCTTCTCATGGGGTGGTGCATACTGCTCGCCATTAAACCGGTGATAGAAACGGTGCCCTCCGACGCGATATTCCTCGTACTCTTCGGAGGCATCCTCTATTCGTTGGGTGTGCCTTTCTATGCCGTAAAAGAGATACCGTTCAATCACGCCATGTGGCATATGTTCGTCCTTGCGGGAAGTCTCCTCCAGTTCCTGGCGGTGCTCTTTTACGTGATACCCCTCCACTGAGCCCATGGCCCGGATAACAATTATTAACGGCATAGGATATCGCATGTGGAGGAGACCATCATGGAATACGACCCCACCTGCGAGGACCCAACCGAGATCGATGCGAGATTTCCCCCATCCATAGAGCATGTAATCATCAGATCAAAAGGCTGCGATATGCTGGGGGTGCTCTTCGGTGCGAACGGGGAGGGACCGCATCCAGCTGTGATAATTCTACACGGTTTCCCTGGCCACGAGAGGAACCTGGACCTTGCCCATGTCCTCAGAAGGGCGGGTTACGATGTACTTGTCTTCCACTACAGGGGTGCCTGGGGGAGCGAGGGAATGTTCAGTTTCTCTAATGTTATGGAGGACGTTTCGGCGGCTGTCGACCATATGCGCGAACGGGCGGGGAAGGCGGAGGGCGGCGGATCCCGTAGGTTGGTGCTGATGGGCCACAGCATGGGTGGATGGGCCGCGCTCCTGCACGGAGCGAGGGATGCGAACCTCCGGGAGCTGATCGTGTTGGCACCTTTCAATTTCGGCCTCATACGCAATTTCGCGGATGACCCGCTCGCGATTGGGGGGGTCAAGGTCATGATGAAGGAGATGGTCCGCCCCCTTAACTGTTACGGCGTGGATGGTCTGATTTCGGACCTTGTCGAGGGTGGAGAACGATTCGACCCGCTGAACTGCATGGACGCCCTCCGGGGGAAGAGGATACTGTTTGTCACGGCGGACAAGGACACGACATCTTCAGCTGAAATGCACACGGAACCGCTTCTGGAGAACCTGAGGGAAAGCGGCATAGACACGGATCATATCGTGGTGCCCTCGGACCATTCCTTCTCCTACGGCAGGATCGCACTTGCCAGGGCGGTCCTGCACTGGCTGGATGAGAGCCCTTGAAAAAAACCCCCATCAATGTTTTTATAACACATCCGCCTATCGGGGCCGCCAGGGGAATTCCAATGTACAGGCGGCAGCCCATCGTTTCGGTACTGGGCCACGTGGACCACGGAAAGACCACCTTCCTAGACAGGATAAGGGGAGGCACCGTGGTCGATAGGGAGGCGGGGAAGATCACACAGCATATAGGTGCCACCGAGGTTCCCAGAGATGTCGTGGAGGAACTCTGCAGGAACGTTCTGGGAAAGAAGGGCTTCACGCTCCCGGGGCTCCTTTTCATAGACACACCCGGTCACGAATCCTTCACCTCCCTGAGGGCCAGGGGAGGCTCCCTTGCCGATATCGCCCTGCTGATCGTGGATGTCATGGAGGGGCTCAAACCACAGACCGTGGAGTCGATAAACATCCTGAAACAGTACAGGACCCCGTTCATCATCGGCCTGAACAAGATAGACAGGATAAGCGGATGGGAGATCGAGGAGGATACGCCTTTCGTGCAGAACCTGCAACGGCAGGACCAGCTGCTCCAGGAGGAGCTTGACAGAAGGATCTTCGAGCTGATGGGCGAGCTTTCCGTCCACGGGTTCAACACCGACAGGTACGACAGGATATCGGATTTCACGAAGACGATAGCGCTCGTGCCCATGGCCGCTAGGTACGGTATCGGCATACCGGACGCGCTGATGCTCCTCATGGGCCTTGCTCAGAGGTTCCTTGAGGGAAAGCTTGAGACGGAGGAGGTACCCGCAGAGGGGACGATCCTCGAGGTCAAGGAGGAGAAGGGTCTCGGCACCACAATGGACACGATAATCTATTCCGGGAACATAAAGAGCGACGACACCATAGTGGTCGGTACCAGGGGCGAGCCCATCGAGCTCAGGATAAGGTCCCTGCTCAAACCAAGACCGCTCGATGAGATAAGGGACCCGAGGGAACGTTTCGATAAGATAGGGGAGATACATGCCGCTGCTGGTGTCAAGCTGCTGGCAAAGGGTTCCGAGGAGGTGGTCGCGGGCGCACCCCTCAGGGTCGTGAGGGGGGAGGTCACGCTCGAGAAGGCCATCAGGGAGGTCAAGGAGCTCACATCAGTATCCATCGAGCTGGACCCGGATGGGATACATGTCAAGGCGGACGCCATAGGATCGCTCGAGGCTCTGTCGAAGCTCCTCGAGGACAGGGGGGTGGGGATAGCAAAGGCCGAGGTGGGTCCAATATCGGAGAGGGACATCAAGGACATCTCCTCCCTGGAGGACCCTCTGAGAAGGGTCCTATTGGCATTCAATGTGAGGCCTCTGCCGGAGGTGGAGAGGCTCGCCGAGGAACTCGAGATCGAGCTGATAATCAATAACGTAATCTACAAGATCATCGAGGACTACGAGAATTGGCACGGGAAGAAGAGAAAGGAGCTGGATGATGAGAGGAGATCGGAATATGCACATCCGGCCAAGTTCCTGGTTATGAGCGATCACATCTTCCGGATCTCCAAACCGGCGGTGGTGGGAGCACGTGTCCTCGCGGGAAGGATAAGGCCACACCAGAAGGTGATGAGGGAGGATGGCAAGGTCATCGGGAAGATCCAGTCCATACAGCTTGACAGGAACACGATAAAGGAGGCCAAGATGGGTGATGAGGTTGCCATGGCGATAGAGGGTCCCATGGTTGGTAGGCACTTCGACCCCGAGGATATCCTCTACGTGGAAATACCTGAGGGAAAGGTATCGGACCTCCTGGAGAAGGGGGAACTTTCCATGGAGGAGAAGGAGACCCTGGAACATATAATCGAGATAAAGAGAAGGGACAAACCCACCTGGGGTATGGGCTGAACCCGAACCCCTTTTATAATCATCGGTGAATCACTTCATGCTGAACAGCGGGGTGCTTTATTATGTCCGAATGCGAGAAATGCGGCAGGAGTTCAAGGAGCCTGATCCTCGTGAACATAGCGGGGGCGGAGATGATGGTATGCCATGACTGTGCCAGGTACGGGACAAGGGTCCAGAGGGAACCACCACCAAGGCCCGCCACCCCCCAGCCCGGGAGCACCTCTGTCCCTTACCGGCACCCGAAAAAGGACGCTCTTGACAGGGTGGAGAAGGAGCTTGCTGAGGATTATCCGAGAAGGATACAGAGGGCAAGGGAGCAGAAAAGCTGGTCCCGGGAGGACCTGGGGAAAAAGATCAACGAGAAGGTATCGGTCATAAGCAGCCTTGAGCACGGCACGCTCTATCCATCCGACAAGTTGGTCAGGAAACTTGAGAAGACCCTGGGAGTAGAGCTGATGGAGCCGGTGGAGGATGTGAGTTCGTTGACCACACCAGGCTCCCAGGGGATGACCCTGGGGGATTTCATAGTCAGCAAGAGGGGATAGGTAGTCCGACATGGCTGAAGATAGAGAAGGAACCGGGGAAGCTCTCGTATCCATAGTGATCACAGTGAAGAACGAGGCCCAGAACATCGAAAGCCTCCTCGATTCTCTCGTAACCCAGGAGGCCCCCATAGAGATACTGATCGTGGATGCGGCATCCACCGATGGCACCCAGACAAAGGTCAGAAAATATATGAAAAGATATCCCTTCATAAGGCTGGTCCAGTACGCCGCACAGAGGGGCGAGAGCAGGAACAAGGGGATAGAGCTGGCCAGGGGTGACATTGTCGCCTTCACGGATGGTGACTGCATCGCGAATCCATTCTGGGTCGAGGAGATTAGAAGGAGCCTGAGAAAGGCCGATATAGTGGGCGGAAGGACATTTGCCATGGGTTATGAGCCGTTCCGGTCCCTGGGAAGGGTGGAGGTCTATCACAGAGGTGTCGATATCACGTTCCCCTCCTGCAACCTTGCATACAGGAAGCACATACTGAAGGAGATCGGTGGTTTCGATCCGAGGTTCGTGACCGCAGAGGACATAGATATGAACTTCAGGGCGGTGGAACGCGGATACAGGATAATAGAGAACAGAAGGATGATCATCTACCACAAGGAGAGGTCCACCTTCGTGGCCTTCTTCAAGCAGGCTTTCTGGAACGGGTTCGGCAGGAAGCAGCTAACGGTGAAACACGGTTCACTGTGGAGCAGCTACAAGGCGGAGGAGATGCTGACGAAACCGATAGGTTTCTGGTGGCTTGCCAGGACCTCCGTGGCATTGACCGGATATTTCAGTTATCTCATGGCCCACAGAAAATACAGGATAGCCAAGGGATGATCAACGGTGGTATCTGAGCTGGTCCTTTGCCCTCTTGAGGTCCTCTATGAACAGGGGTATCAGCTTCCTGTTGTAGAGAAGGCCTGCCGGGTGGTATGTGGGGATCAGTACCTTGGCTCCCGTTGATGAGAGGTGGAACACCTTTCCCCTGATATCCCCGACCTTCTTCTTCGGGAGGTAGAAGGTATAGGAAAAGACGTCATAGGCCGAGTTACCCATGGCGATTATCACCACCGGACAGACGGAATCCACCTGGGAGAGGAGATAGGGCAGGCACGACTTCACCTCCTCCCTGTGGGGGGACCTGTTCTCGGGTGGACGGCATTTCAGAACGGAGGTTATGAAGACCTCCTCCCTGCTTATTGCCACCTCTTCCAGCAGTTGATCGAAAAGCCTACCCGCCTGTCCGACGAAAGGCCTGCCGGTCTCATCCTCCTTCTTTCCGGGCCCTTCCCCGACGAAGAACAGCCTTGCATCCTGCGGCCCCTCTCCTGGTACGGCATTGGTCCTCGTCTCCGCCAGTTTGCACATCTGACAGTTGATTATCTTCTCGGATATCTCCTCGAGGGAAGGGTCTATCCTTTCATCGAACCTCAATGGCCAACCTCCGCTTACCGTCTTATCGGTCTTTACCGAAATCGCGGAACCTACTTAACCGTATCCGTACGCCAATGCAGCATATAATCCGCTTTTCCCCTATGGGAGCTCCTCACCCAGTCCGCTCAAAGCCTCGGCTGCCCCCTCCCTGTCCCTTTCGTCCGTTGAATAGCGGAGCATCTTCCTGAGGGGTTCCACCGCACCGCTGTCCCCGGTCATTCCCAGCAGCGATATCACCGCCGGGCGGTTCTTCGGGGGGACGGAAAAGAGCAGCTCCTTCAATGCGGGTATACTTTTCGGACCCATAAGATATGAAAGTGCCCTCTCGATCCTTTTGGCCCCGTGCGTGTTCGTGCTGATAAGGAGGGAGAGGTCGTGATCTATCAGATCGGACTGGACCCTGTCGGCGAGTTCGCTTCCCATCAGCCACCTGCCGAACCTCTTCCTGAACTCCTGCGGCCCCTCCGGACCTCCGTCAGGCGCCTTACCCATATCATCCACGACCGCTGCTAGCACACCGCTATTCAATCCCCTCCTGCAGAACGTTGCAAGGCGCCCCGATGAGATCAGTCCCGAGAGCTCTCCGTCACCAATTTCGAAGACTGCCCTTATCATGGTAGGGAGATCGACGGCCACGGTCCTTCCGCCGGCTCTTATCCATTCCTCCTTTCCGACCTTTCTGTCGAAGAGGGAACCAATGCCCCCCTCCTCCGATCTCCCTTCCTCCTCCCCGAGCAGTGATACCCTTGCGGATGCCTGGGAGGGCTGGTTCAATGCATACTGCGTGTTCCTTTTTACGGACAGCTCGGAGAGGGCATCGTACTGGTCATTCAGCATATTCGTTATAAGGACCGGGAACAGTATATCCGAACGTAGAAGGGCGTCAGGGGATGCCGTGTTTTCCCCCTTGTCAATATCTCTTTCCAGGTCCTCGATCGCTTTCTCGGGGTCCCTTATCCCAGTTATGATCCGGTGCTGTACCCTCTTTCTGAAAAGACCCTCTTTCACCTCCAACCCTGCCTTCTCGAAAAGGCCGATCCGAGCTGCTTTCTCGGGCCCGGAACCTTCATTCCGGGCCAGCATGGTCAGGTCCACACCCTCCTCCCTCCATATCCCTTTCCTGATCCTCCTGAGGGGATCTATCCCGAGGAAGGGTCTTTTTCCCTTCCTGTAGACGGAGAGGGAGAGATACTCGAGTATGAGCCCGTCCACTTCACTATCGGACCTCTCCTTTTCCCCTTTCACGTCTCTTCCTCCAGGGAATCAAGGGGTATGCTCAGGAACAGCATCGCCCTTGCGTCCTTCCTTATGTTTGCCGGTGAGGCGATCTCAAGCTCCAGTTCCACCTCACCACCCCCGGGGTAATCCATGCAGCCTAATAGGTATGCCCCTCCCTCCTGGGAAGAGGAGGGGGAGATAAGCTGCCATGTCCTGTCCGGGAGGTGGATCCAGGTATGGGCCCTTACATCACGACCCCCCCTGTTCTCCAGCTTTATACTCTTCGACCACGTTTCGCCCGGGACACCGACAAGCGCTCTGGCGCTGTCCTTGAGCCCCACCTCCGCAAGCGATCGGTGCTCCGACCTTTTTTTCATGTTCTCCATGTAAGCATCGAACCTGCTGTCCGTTGTTCTCTTCAGGTCGTCAAGGAAGGATGTGAGGTCCAGGAGCGACCTTATCTCCCTCTTCAGGCCTTTCTGTCTGCATTTTCTCAGGTCTCCCCAGGAGGACATAGCCTCGTTCCTCCAGCCGGAGAGAAGCTCTATTCTCACAAGAGAGGAGGTGATCAGCGAGAAAAGGAGCGCCCCTGCCCGTTCCGAAGCGGTCCCCAGGTCCGTTCGGGACCGGTCTTTGAGCTGAGCCGAAGCCCGTTTCCATATCCAAACACAGACGGCAAGAGCCGCTTCGACCGCATCCCTGTCGTATACTGCCCCCCTCCGCTTGATATCCTTTATCCGCCCCTCGACAAGGTCCGAAAGGGTCCCCGATCCCGCTTTATCATCCTCGGTCCCAAGGTACCTTTTCAATCCCTTGAGGACAGGCTGGAGCCGTTCTCCATCCGTATTGATCCCCGACAGCCTGTCCGATTTATCCCCGGACAGAAGAAAAGACCGCATCAACTCCGCCGAAAGGTCATTGGAGGATCCACCGAAGGAACGGTCCGTTCCGGACCCAAGAAGGTCCTTCGGACCGCCGATATCATGACCTCTCGCCCTCCTCATCGAGATCAATCTCTCCTCCGTTACGTCCATGGACCTGGATATCCTCTTAATGGTCCTTCCAGCATAAAGCGAATCAAATAGAAGGAACAGCAGGTAGGCCCTTTTCACTTCGCAGTCCATCTTTCGATCCCATCTGCAGCCCCCTACGACCCCCCCCTCGAACGTTAACAGCCTGCGACCGCTGTCGAGTTCGATCACGGTCAGGGCACCGAGACCATCGCGTGACCTTGCCCTCTCCCCGGGAAGGAGGTATCCATCCGGACCGCTTCCATTTGTTTCCTTCATATCCATGGACGTTCTGAGTACCAGCTCGACTTTCGAATCCCTGCCGACGGAGAGAGCCGAGGGGAAGTCCTTTTTAAAAGGCGCCTCCTCTCCCATGAGTGCCTCTACAGTGATAAAAAGGGGCCCGGATGGCTGGTCCAGGGGGATCGTCAGATATGCCGAGGCGCTCTTTTTGTCCGGCAGCAGATCTATCTCCGTCCTCATCGATACGCTCGATCCGCTGATCAGGGCCGCCCTGTACGTTCCGGGGCCTTTCGACAGGTAATTGAGGGTCAATTTGACCTTATCCCCGGGCCTGACCATATCCTTCGATGGTACGAGTGAGAGAATGGTCAGAGGCTCCTCTTTAAGTATTTCGATCTCACCCCTCAGCTCCTCCCCGGCCGTTAGCCTCAGGGAGAAGTCATGCCTGCCCTTCGCGTCATTAGGGACACGGAAAGTGTACGCGGCAGACCCATCGGATAGATCTTCACTTTCCACGGCCTCAAGCTCCGAGTGCAGCTCGTCCTTATCCAATATCATGACAGGGGAGGCACACCTATCATTCAGGATTATCCGGAGGTTCCCCCCAGCCTCAACGGAAGCTGGTACCCGAGCTCCGTTTTCCCGCGCATGGCCAATGACCCCTTCGAAAAGTTCCGATACCCTGGTATCCTTCGCACTGAATAGGGCGAAGAGGTCCAGGCGGTCATTTTTCCTTCGATCCCCTAACGGGATTTCCGCCATCAGTTGGAGGCCCCCCCGGAAGGATATCCTCTTTTCAAAGTTGGCCCCCTCCAACCCCTTTCCCGAGACGGGGTCCCTCACCTCCAATCTGATCGTACCCTTGAGGCGCTCCCTGGATGGCGAGGTTATTCGGAGGCCCACAGGAATGTGGCCTCCGCTGTCCGGTACGAGTGTCCGTTCATCGAGGGCAAACCGGACCCTTCTGGGCCTTACATCCAGTTCAACCTCGAAGATGGCAAGCGTGGCGAAGAACTCGCTTCCCTTGATTAGTCCCCTCAACCTTCCGGGGCCGGGGCCGGCCGTGACGAGAAGGGGGATATCGTATTTGGCTCCGTCTTCACCTGCTCGTGGTGTTATCGTCTCCACCGATGCTTTTACCCCTCTGGTTCCCTTCACCGAGATATCCGGAGGTTGTGTCCCCTTCCCGGTCTCGAACCCCAGGATCAGGTGGAATACCTCGTCCAGATAGGGGGTGCCTTCTATACCGGCGTGCCCCACAATGATCTCGTCCCCGACAGAGAGACCGCGTGCCACCAGTTCGATCTGCCTGTCGGTTTCCGCTTCAATGCCCCCTTCAATTTCCAATGTTTATTCCGGTGATTATCCTGTCGAGGGAGGCTATCGCGGAAAGAGGTGCCAGGTAGCTGGTCCTGGGATTGGTGGTCGAAGGGTGATTGAACATCTCCACTTTCATCTCGCCGAACCTTCCCCTGACCTCGATGGTGTGCATGTTGCTTGATACGGAAGGGTCCGCTATCATCCTTACCCTTGTCCTGTCGAAACCTATCCCTGCGAGAGCGATGGTCGCAGCGACGTTCACGTTCTTCGGGAACACCTTTACGGCCTCCCTCGCGCTTCCCTCGAAAAGGACCAGGGGCTCCCTGAGCTCGGAGAGAAGGGTGCTCTTCTCATGAAGCGAGGAGGGAAGGGAAAGACCTTTCGGTGGTTTCCTGACAGTAAGGGTGATGCAGTCGATGTCGGCGATGGAGGCGGAGATTATGCCGTCAATTCCTGCTATGGCACCCGACGGGATATGTATCCTGCACTCCTTCCCCTTCGCGGTCTCCTTCAACCTCTTCCACAGGTCGTCCTCCACGAGGGCCCCGACCGACATGATCATCAGATCCTTCCCAGCTTCGAGCACCCTTGGACCCACCTCCTTCACTGCCGCCTGGGAGGCCGCCTCGACCACCAGGTCCGAGACGTCTATGAACTCGTCTATATCGAACTCCCTCTTGATCCTCCCCTTCTTCAGAACACCCGCCAGGTGGACCGTGGCTTCGTAGTTCGAGTCCAGAAGATATATCTCATCCACCTCTGGGTTCTGGTCCAGGGAACCGCCTATGGTGGTCCCTATAAAACCGCAACCTAATATCCCTACGTTCATCTGAATTCCGACCTGCGCCCCGGCGGGTGCCCTTCCGGGTGCGGCTTCCCGGTCTGATTCTGCCCATATGATATAAATATGCGTAAGCGATAGAACCGGAAGGATATCCAAGGGTTCGGTGGTCCGAATTGGGAATGCTGGCAAAGAGAAAGGCAAAAAAGGTCCTTGAGGAGGGGATGGACCTTCATCAGAAGGGCGACCTGAGGGGGGCGGAGATGAGATATGTGCAGGCACTATCATACGACCCCAATTCTATAGAGGGACATCTGAACTACGGCGACCTCCTGAGGGCCACCGGTAGGCCGAAGGCTGCCGAGATAGAGTACAGGAAGGCCATGATAATGGATGAGGAGAGGGGGGAACCCCACGCCAGCCTGGCAGCCCTCTACCATTCCCAGAGCAGGTACGATCTGGCGGAGGAGGAGTACAAGAAGGCCATATCCCTCCAGCCGGGAAACATCAATACGCAGATGAACCTGGCCCAGCTTTATATGGACACGGTAAGATATTCCGAGATGAAGAAGATATACAGCAACCTCCTCCACAGGGTAAAGGACCCCAGGTTGAGGGCCAGGATCGAGGAGAGGATGGGCTGATCAGCCGATCCATCTTGCGAAGACCAGATAGCCGGTATGGGACAGGTTTCCAGAGGCGGGACGTACCGCCCCCTTCTTCACGGAGAGTTCCCTTATGATCCTCTCCTCCGCCCTTGGCTCCGAGAAACCAAGTTCCTTCATTGCCAAAAAAACCCTCTCGACCTGGTTCATGGTGGGTACGAAACAGCAGATCCTCCCGCCGGGCCTGAGGGCCCTTGAAGCGGGCCCCAGTGCCCTTTCCGGTTCGGGCACGTCCAGTGCTGCGGCATCGATATCGGTCTTTTCCCATTCCTCGTAAATGTCTCCGATCCTGCCCTCGAAACACCCCTCCAGTCCCGAGCCGCGCACGTTCGTACTGCAGTTCTTGAGATGGTCCTCCCTCATCTCTATGGTCATCACACGTCCCCCGGGAGAGACGGCATTCAGGAGGGCTATGGTGAGCCCACCTGACCCCGCACCACCCTCGATAACCCTGCTGCCCGACCTCAGTGCCAGTCCGGTTACTATGGCGTCCGAGTCTCCGGGCAGTATCATCTGTGCCCCCCTTTTTATATGTTGGAGATGGTCCAGCATATCCGGGACCAGCAGGACATATTCGCCGCTTCCGAGCCGGATCCTGTCCCCGGGGAAGCTTTGCGTGAACCTGTTCGATGACACCGCGCCCCTGCCCCTTCCAAGGTGGGTCATACCATCCTGAAGGGTGATTATCATCGAGTCCTTTTCACCCAGCAGGAGCACCCTGTCACCAACTTCGAAACCGCCTTTCATGGACCGGTGGAGGACGTTGATTATATCTCAATATTTGGGATATCCCGGGGGCACCCCCGTTACAGATTAAATAAAGGCCGGTCCGATTAAAGCGACGGATCCGGACAGATGCGACTGTTGAGGTATCGCAATGTGGACCGAGGATATGACAAGAGAGCTTCTGAGGGACATAAGGTTCCTGGACGCCAACCTGGACATTGATGTCCAATGACACAGGTCCTTTTGCTGCTCCGCATCCCGGATCATTGAAGGTAAGGGGGACATAATCCGGCCCTGCCACGGCGGGGCCAAAACCAAGGAACACACCAGGGCGGGTCCGTGAGGGCCCGCCAACTCCTTTATTATTGGCCTGTAAGTATATCGAAGAACCGTTTTATATGACATCCACCATGGGCACTCGATGAGAGACCCCTACACGGCCACGCTGGCTGGCCTCCTGCTGTTTTCGGCCCTCTTTGCTCTCTGGGCGATGACACCGGATGTCGAGGAGCTGAACGGACCCCTTGGGATCGGCGCGGATAGCCCGGGAATGTCATGGGCGGAGTACGAACGCTCCAGCTCTCTGACCAGGAACATTAACTACACACTCTGGGGTGAATGCGACTCCAGCGGTTTCGAATACCAGCTGAGGACCAGTCCCGGTGAGGGCGGCGGAGGCATGGTAGGGGGGATAGGTGGCGGTGCGGGTTCCAACCTGACACTCGGCCAGGAACGGTCCTACCCGGAGGTGAGGGGTGAGTTCCTGGAGAATATGGGCATCATCTACAACTCCTACAAGGAGAAGAGGTTCGATTACAAGATCGGAATGTACAGGCCCCCCGAGGATTCCGGCATCGAATGGAAGGGATCGGACAATCCCGGTGTCTTCATCACGGTTTCCCTCAAGGCGGACCTCATCCCATGGTGGGTCGACGGTTTCTCCACCGGACTTACCCTTGATATGGAATACACGAGGAACGATCTGGAAGGCTATGACATACCCGAGGAGAACAGACAGAACCTGAGGATAACAATCGACGATGTCAGTATTGTGGCATTGACGGATTTCGACGGTGACAGGTTCACCGGGGAGGAGAGGGTACTCTTCTCATCCGAAAAGGAATACACGTTCAGAGAGATCGGTGACAGGGAGACCATCAAACTGGAAGCTGAGTATCCCGAGGGTACGAACGTAGCCGGGATCAAGGCTGATATAAACGGGGAGGTGATCGATTACTGGGGGAGGTCGGGTCTTCTGGGACACGGGTCGGGTTCCACCATCAATATCTATCCCCTCGATACGTCTACGATGGTCAAAGGGCTGGGCATACCGCTCTCCTGGCCGCTTCTTCTGTTATCGTATCTTTTCATACTTGCGTCTGTGATCGTCAGATGGGCCACCGGAAAGTGGCCCCTCTGGCTTTTAGTCCCTGCCGCTGCACTGATGATACTTGCACCCCTCTGGTTCTTCATCGGGATGAACGCCGCAGTTGACCTCCTCTCCGAGCGTCTCGAGGACGCCCAGAAGGGTCTCTCCTTCGAACCGGGTTTCTATATCGCGATCTCCGCGGCGGTGCTTTCCGTCGCCGGGACGGTGATGGCCGTGGTGGAGAAGATCAGGTACGGGGGGGGAAAGGGCATCTCCAGTGAGAAAGGGGCAACCACCTTCAAGGTCCTGCCAAAATAGGCTCACGCGGTCTCCCGGATGAATATGTCCGGGTATATCCTCTTCAAGGCCAGGGTCCCCATGGCGATCACCAGGAAGAACGGTACTATCCATATGAGGTCCAGCCATTCGATTTGGCTTCCTATGAGCATCATATCGTAGAACCTCCCCAGGAAGTGGAAAGGCGACAGGTACATCAGGTCGGCCGTGATGGGTCTCGAGTATTCCCACCTGAAGATCTCGCAGAGTATCCGGTAGGAACCGGCTATAACGGTCTCCGTCATGCATATCATCATCGTACCTCCTAAGACCAGCCAGAGGCCCGGATTGAGCAGGAAACCCTTCTTCCATACCGCGGTTGTTATCGATGAGACCGCGGTCGAGAACAGATAGATCAGGATGACGACAAGGAAGGTAACCGCGAACAGGATAAAACCCTCCCAGGCGTAGAGGTCCAGATAAGCCAGTATGCCGATCGTGAGGAATGTGGGTAAAACGGATAGAAGGACGGCCATGACGATGGAATTGACCACCTTTGATTGGACCAGGTCCCTCACCGATATGGGATACCGGAAGAGGCTTCTGATGGAGCCGGTCCTCGTCTCCCTGGTGTAGATCATAGCGTGCATCAAAAGGAGGAGTGCGAATGTGATCAGCAGGAGGTACTGGGCTATGCCGAGGGCATAGATCGTCGCACCGTCCTCGAACAGCCTCTCCCACGTCTCGAGATCATCCTCGATAACGATAGGGGCACCCTCCTCCTCTACAGCCTCTCCCTCCTCGTAGAAATCGTAACTGCTCCTCTCCTTGTCCGGATCGTCGCGCCTTACCGGAGCGTTGTCCAGATAGAGGTAGGAGTAGCCGATCACGGACGCGATCAGCAGGCAAAGTATGCCGATAATGATCATGGCCCTGAATACTGGTAGGAATGAGTATCTGATGTCCTTCCTGAAGGATGCCAGATAGTAGTCCTTCGAGTCGTAGGGCCTCATCCGTTCACCTCCAACAGTTTTGTGAAGACATCCTCCATGGACCCGGACCTCTGAAGCTGATTGATGCAGACGCCAGATCCCGCAAGGCTCCTGTTGACCTCCAGCAGAAGTCCATCATCCTCCAGCAGCAGCCAGATCCTTTTCCCCTCCACCTTCTCGATCCTTACTCCCTGTAACCCGGAGAGGGTCGAGACCGCCTTGGAAGTGTCATCGACATCCAGGGTGTAACCAGCAACCAGATATCTGGACTTTATCTCATCTATGGAGCCCGTATCGATGAGGCGTCCCCGGAATATGAAGGAGACCCTGTTCACCAACCCCTCGTTCTCCAGGAGGTTGTGGGAAGTGAAAATGATCGCCCTGCCCTTTTTTTCTTTCACCCACCTGCGGAAGTGGTCCTTCAACCTCTTCTTTGAGTCTATGTCAATGCCGATGAAGGGCTCGTCCATCAGCATGATGTCCTTGGCGGTGGCTATGGCCCTTGCCACCTCCACCCTGTGCTGCTGGCCCAGGGACATCCTGGAGAACCTCTTGTCCATGATGTCACCTATGGAGGTGATATGGACCGCCTCCATCATGGAATCCTCCGCCTCCTTTCTGTTCATTCCGTTCATGGAGCAGAAGAACATCAGAAGGTCATACAGCCTCATGTTCCCGTAGAGCATGGGTATCTCCACAACGGTGGTGCACATCTCCCTTGCCCTTGTGGGTTCCCCTACGACATCCAGATCCTTGATACTCGCCAGGCCGGAATCGGGCTGTGTTATTCCTGACAGGACCCTAATGAGCGTTGATTTCCCCGCGCCGTTGGGCCCGAACAGGCCGTGTATGTCCCCCTCCCCTATCCGCAGGGAGACATTGTCAAGAGCCTGTATCTTACCGTACCTCCTGTTGAGCCCCTCCACGTTTATTACCGGATTCAAATCTCACCCCCCCTCCCTTTTTTGAATAGATCAGCCCCCTCCCCCGTTCTTTCCTCCCTATGTGGGCCCCCTGTCGGCCTTATACCATGCATCCTGTGGGCCTCTCTGTATCTCCTGCTGAACCTCTCTATCCTGCCGTTCCAGGCTGCGAACTGGAAATAGAAGAAATAGGACACAAGAAGAACGAGGGGCAGGTAGATGAACACCAGGCCGAAAAACGGGGCGGTCGAGCGTATCTCTTCTGCCGGATTGGATCCCCCGTCCAGCGGATCCGTGCCGGACCGGAACTCCTCGTAGTTGGAGTACCAGTCCCTGTCCGGGTCCATGTACCGGTCGTAGTAGAAGCTGCTGTCGAAACCCCTCCTGTTCTCCCAGTCGTCATCCATTCCGTCCAGGTCATCGTCATCGGTCGTGATCAGCTCACCCTCCAGGGTGTAATAGGGTAGGAAATAGATGCCCTCGGAGACGTAACCAGCCACATCCCCCGGGTCCTCGAACCGGAAGCGGTTGTACCTGCAGTCCACGAGGTCCCAACCAATTTCTGTAAGGATATCGTCCTCTCTCTCGTAACTGTGGTGATCAAGGGACATGATATCGCTCTCCCCGTAGAGGATCGCTGCCCTGCCTCCGATGAAGGTGTTGTGATTGATATGAAGCTCACGCTTGTATATGTCCCCGAATCCGAGACCGTAGAACTTTATTGATACGTTGTTGTCCCTGAAAATGCAGTCCCTGATGGATGCGTTCTCCTTCTGATAGAACAGCACCGCCCTGTCGCAGTCGATGAATGTGCAGTTATCGATCCCCAGGGTGCCCACAACGGGATTGCTTATCGGGTATCTGCAGTTGTTGAAAGAGCAACCGCTCAACCGGAGCGAGCCCTCGGTAATCGGGTCCTCCCTGCCGCTTGAGAGGACCACCGAGCAGTTTTCGAACATTGTGTCCACTATTTCGATGTCACCTTCCTCCGATATGATCCCTTCCTCCAGGTCCATGAATTCGCAATCGTATATCCTGGCCTTTTCGTCTTTGATCATCCTTAAACCCGAGACATCCGATACAATGCAGTTGCTCATCGAACCCACCCCGCCCCTGTTCACAAAGGACCCGTATGTCTGGTAGAGGTCGGTCACGTTCGAGAGGGTCGTGTTGCGCAGATGGACTGCACAGGGGCCGTATGAAGCGATCAAGCCTTCCTTGTTGACCACCGTGCATCCCTCTAGCGTGATGTTGAGGACATCCACGTCATCGAACCAACTGGACCTCACGAATGGCGAACTGCCAACCACTTCATCGTCGAGATAGAGGCCCACGAACCGGATATCGCCACCTCTGAATTCCGGTCTGTCCGAGATATCGAAGAACAGCTTTTTGCCCTTGGATGTAACATTCCCGTAGTTGTAGAAAGACACGTTGATGCAAGAATCGACCAGGATCATTTCGCCCTCGTTGTACACATCTCCACCTGTCATCTCCTCGATCGTGGTATTCTCCATTCCGATTGTTCCCCTGATCAGTATCCTGCAGTCCTCTTGGGCCAGGCCGTTTCCCAGCATGAGGCGGCAGTTCATTATCTCCAGTTTTCCCCCTTCCTCAACAACGATACCTCTCTTAACGGTAAGCTCCTTATCGATGATCGATCGGTCACCTTTGACTCCCAGATAACCCTCCTTCGGCATCTCACCTGCGGGATAGAGCGAGATCCCGCATCTGAGATATCCGCTCTCGTAGATCGCGACAACCTGGTCGGATACGGTGTATGCCGAGCATATATCAAAAAGAACGTCCACGGGTTCGAGGTAGCTCAGCTGCAATGTGGCTTGAAGGTTCAGGTCCAGATCGAATATGCAGATTGCCGATCCGTTCCCGGTGAGGGCAAAGATACGGTCCGATGCGTAACTGGGATACAGATCTGCCCTATCGAGACCGGCCCCTACATCCAGCAGGTCGGTCGACCTGGTCATGGAGATGTCGGGATCGAAAACGAATGCGAGCGCTTTAGAGTAGGAACCCTCCAGCAGCTCATCCTCGTATACGAATAGATACAACCTTCCGCCCCCGGACCACGCCCTGATAGCGTTGTCCCAACCTGTCGCATCCGGGAAGGTGTAGATGACATCGGCCTCCTCATGAAAGTAATCGGGACCGTAGCGGTCCATGACCACCCTTGATGCGTCCACCTGCCTGATGACCCCGAGCTTTCCGAAGCAGTTTGCTATCCAGATGGTCTTGCGGGCGACCTCCCTCAGGGGCATCTCCAGGTTGCTATCAAGGGTGCCCTCTTCGGATAGCCCGTACACATGATAAAGGCCATCCAGGTAAAATCCGAAGTGTACAACGGATCCCACCTCTACGATTGCGATATTCACAGGTTCATCTTCCGACGCATCCCCCAACCGCTCCACGTTCGATGTATCAATGCTGGTGGGGTCACCCGTAGGGGGAGGGGGGATGCTCCCGTCGCGGGTTTCGGCATCGTACAGGAGGGCGGCTCCGATACCCACACCGACCCTGAACCTGAAAGCTACGGTGGCATAGACCTTATCCGAGGACCCCTGCGGATCTACCTCGTACCAGATCAGACCTGCAATATCACCCGAATCCGTTTCGATCAGGCGCCCCTCCGGTCGGTCCTTGGGCCGGACCGGCATGTCCAGTTCGATCATCTCCAGATCGGAGCCGTTATCGGGTTCCATCGCGAGATAGAGATCCCAGAGGTATGTGTAATGCCCATCAACGTAACTGTAATCCTCTTCCCCGAACAGATAATACACAAAGCCGTTGCTGTGGTACAGGACCTCGTTCCCGAACGCGCTGGGCAGCTGTGCCGGATATGACACATCGTCCCCGTCGACACTGGCCCTGGTCAACACCGACCGGGGCCCCTCCTGGATCCCGCTTTCACCATCAGCGGATATGAGGATGAAAGCGGCTCCGGCACTGAAATTGGATAGAAAAATGAGCACGGAGAGGACATAGAGTGAGGTCGCTTTCAACCGCCCACCTCCTCTTGTGCAATCTCAACCCGGGTTGGTGTCTCCTCGGCCTGCTTTTCGGCCTCCCGTCCGCTTTCGGGATCTCGGTGTGGATCCTTCACATCGGCGATCGGTCCTACACGCTCCCCGGGAGCTGGTGCGGTCCCTTGACCAATACCGTTCGGAGGGTCGGAATCGGGCTTCTCTTCCGATGCACCATGGGTGCCCTTGTCACTCTCAGCTGCTGGAAGGTCCCCAATAGAAGAGATACCAATCTGGGCATATTCCCTTTTTGCGGGTTCTTTTTTGCCCCCACCCTTCTCATCCATATCTCTCTTTTTTTGTTCTTCTGCATCCTTTCCCCCGTACCGGGCACGCATGTATGACCTGTGGATGCCCAATGAAAAAAGCGGTACAAGGAACAGAAAAAAAAGCAGGGACATGTGTATCAGGAGGACCCTGCCCCAGATCATTTTCTCGTCCTTTTTCTCGTAACCCCCTTTCCCAGGGCCCCCACCCTCGCTGACGTTGAACGATATCCTTGCGATGGAACTGTCGTAACCAAAAGGCGAGTTCTTGTAGACCTCCACCTCGATCTCGTGATATCCAGCCTCTAGTGTCGTGTTCAATATCCTCTCCTCGGAGAGGTCCTTTGAGGAGAGGTTGGATGTCCAGAGGTAAGAATACCAGGAAGGATCGGAACCGTCCGGGTCCTCGAA
>Ga0272443_10001021_pt1 | contig 44612 bp, 35 predicted proteins | sample SSMAcet12_FD_193581 | JGI IMG/M metagenome (GOLD analysis project Ga0272443, IMG submission 193581) | Marine sediment archaeal communities from Little Sippewissett salt marsh, Falmouth, MA, United States - SSM-Acet-12 | ecosystem: Environmental > Aquatic > Marine > Wetlands > Sediment ...
ACCGCTGTGGATAATGTGGACCTGGTTGTGCTGGAAAATTCCATTTCGAGCATAATTGGCCCGAACGGCGCCGGGAAGACAACGCTTTTTAACTGTGTCTCCGGTTTCTATGTGCCCGAAGAGGGTGATATCCTGTTTTTCGATGAGCCGATCAACGGCCTGCCAACGCACAAGATCTGCCAGATGGGGATTTCCCGGACTTATCAGAACATCCGCCTGTTTGGTGAGATGACGGTTGTGGAAAATATCCTGGTAGGCGAGCATGTTCGCCTGAAAGCCAATTGGATGGAAGCGATTGTCCACGATCCACGCTGCAGGCATGAAGAGAGCGAATCGGTTGAACGGGCCTTTGAGCTGGCGAAATATGTAGGACTTTCCGGGTTGGAGAACACCCCTGCCCGCAACCTGCCTTATGGCGCGCAGCGTCGTTTGGAAATTGCCCGCGCCCTCGCCAGCCAGCCCGCGCTTCTGCTGCTGGATGAGCCGACGGCCGGCATGAACCCGCAGGAAACGGATAATATGGTGGCCTTCATCAGGGACCTACGCGATTCCCGCAAGATCACGATCCTGTTGATTGAGCACGATATGCGGGTGGTGATGGATATCTCCGATCAAATCACGGTGCTGGATTATGGGCTTAAGATTGCTGAAGGAAAACCCGCTGAGATCCAGTCTAACCAGAAGGTGATCGAGGCTTATTTGGGACCGGGCGCGGCTGCGCTTTCAAAGAAATTCAAACAGAAGAAGGCCCAACATGCTTAAAGTCAATGAACTCAATGTGTCGTATGGCGCAATCCATGCTCTAAAAGGCATTACCTTTGAGCTGAATGAAGGTGAGATCGTGGCCCTGATCGGCGCGAATGGCGCTGGAAAAAGCACCACGCTGAATACCATTTCGGGGATCATGAAACCCGATTCCGGCTCTGTTTATTTTGAAGAAGAGAATATTTCCGAAGTTTCCCCGGCCCAAATCGTGGCTAGGGGCATTGTCCAGGTGCCGGAAGGGCGGAAGATCTTTGCCAGGATGAGCGTTTTGGAAAACCTTGAGATGGGCGCCTATTCGATCAAGGATAAGGAAGTGATCAAAGCCCATTTGAGTGAGGTCTTCAGAATCTTCCCCCGACTGAAGGAACGGCAGCGCCAGATGGGCGGGACGCTTTCCGGTGGTGAGCAGCAGATGCTGGCTATTGGCCGGGCTTTGATGGCTAACCCGCGCCTGCTGTTGCTGGATGAGCCTTCGATGGGGCTTGCTCCAATCCTGGTGGAGCAGATCTTCGAGATCATTCAGGATATCAATGATGAGGGTGTGAGCATCCTGCTGGTGGAACAGAACGCCCAGATGGCGCTTTCGATCGCCGACCGGGGCTATGTGCTGGAAACCGGCACTGTGGCGCTTTCCGGTGATGCGAACGAACTGATGGAGAACCCGGAAGTACAGGCTGCATATCTGGGTGGATAAACTCTACTTTACTTAAAATGAGAGAGACGTTGTTTTTCCCGCAACGTCTCTTTTTTTATGCCCTGATGAGGAAATTATATTTCCTTGTCACGTGCGCTACGCGGCATGTGACCTACGGTTCTAATAATCCATTACTTTTCAACCACCGGGTGGCGCAGGATGGTGAGCAGGTTCTCCGGCGCGCAGCGGGTGGGGTCTTTGAGGTAGATTTCGTGATGCTTCAGGTGAGGGCTCAGCCCCTGGCTTTCGATGAAGGCGTGGAGGCGGTCAACAGTCGGTTTTTCGTCAGCATAGGGGCCGTGATGCATCACCTGGGCGCTGCGGCCTTCCACCAGCCGGCCCAGGCGGACCTGCCCCAGCAGGGGTGGATTGTGTTTTCGGGCGACTTTATCCCGGGCCGCTGCCACGATTTCCTCAGTGACCGCATCGGGCTGCATGATCAACATGGTCCAGTACCAATTGCTTTTGTCACTGTAGGTGAATTGATCCAACGCTTCCACCCACCATAACCCCTCCAGCGGCATCACGCCGAAATCCAGGCCGTGCTCATCCCGCATTAGAAAGCGGATGCCGTAAGCCAACTTGTAAAGCGTACCCACCGACTCGGCGTAGATTGGCGCAGTGTTGGGGTCACCCTGCCCGTCAATCATCAGGTAGGAAAGGGGCGGCACTTCGACCAGGGTTGGCTCATCCGGCGCTTTATAAAGCGCTTTATATTCCTTCTTAAAATCAATTTTTGCCATGTTCCGTTTCCTTTCTGGTTTGAAGGGTGGTTTTCACCCAGTCCAGCTCGCTCTGGATTCTGTGTAGACTATGGGAGAACAGAATGTCCACATTCTCGGGGAGGTGGCCTTTCCCGCTGCGCTCCCACTGCCCATTCACCCGTTCCAGCCCGGTTTCCAGGCTCTGTTGATATTGGCGCAGGGCCTCGGTCATCTCTTCCGGCGGCAGGATAGACATGAAGGCCAGGGCGAGATCAAATTCTTCGCTGTTTGGTGTGGGGTTGGCCAGCCTTTGCCGTAACTCGGTGTGCAGGAGCGACCAGCCGGTTTGGGTCAGCGCGTAGAGCTTGCGAACTGGTCCCTTTGAGGATTCCCCAAGGGTGGAAAGGATCCAACCGCGCTCTTCGGATTTGTTCAACAGGTAGTATATGGATGAAAACCCGATTTCCGTCCATTCACGCATCCCGCGGGTTTCGATGTCAGTTTCCAGTTGGTAGCCGCATTTTGGTCCCTCGGTGAGCAGCCCCAGCAGGGCCAGTTCTTTGTTATTCATATTACTATTCTAATACTAGAATAGTAGATTGTCAATCCATAGGAGATTTCAGAGTGTGAAAAAGTCCGGTTAAATCAAAAAGCTGCGTAATTACGCAGCATCAGTTTTTTTCGTGAGCAGAGGTTTAGGTATAGATGATCTTGGTGGCGAATTCTTCAAGCGTCTTGGCGTGGATCTTGGAGAGTTGTTCGGCCTGATCCTGTGCCAGCATGAAGGTTTCATCCCCATATCCCTGGGCGATCGCATTCATTGGATTTTGAAGTAAATCACTGCGGAATTTCAAACTGACCACTGCAGCGGTCATGATCCGGCTGATTTCTTCATGGGGATAAATCACATTGACCATCATCTCAATTTCCTCCGAATGGCTTCAACCAGTAACAGCATTAATTTTGATTTAATTTAGTTAATCCATTATATACAAATCAAATTTTAAATACAACGAATTCTTCTTGTTTCTTTGCCATATTTCCAATATTTTAAGAATGATTAAGAACTTTCTCTATTGGCAGGAGAAATCCATTAAAATAGGGGGTAGAAGTTTGTTTTTCTTGGATGAAAAGGCGGTGGATGATGACGGTTATGCTCTATCAGGTTGATGCCTTTACCGGTAAGCCCTTCAAAGGGAACCCGGCCGCGGTGTGCCTTTTGGATGCGCCCAGGCCGGATGGCTGGATGCAGGCGCTGGCCGCAGAAATGAACCTTTCCGAGACGGCTTTCCTGCTGTTGGAAAGTGACCGGCCCAGTTGGAACCTGCGCTGGTTCACCCCGGCCACTGAAGTTGATCTCTGCGGTCATGCCACACTGGCCAGCGCCCGGGTACTTTTTGAGCGACAGCCTGAGCTGCGCTCGGAAGACCTGGTATTCCAGACCCGGTCCGGTGAATTGCGGGCGCGCTGGGTGAACGAAGCGGTTGAGCTGGATTTTCCCGTGATGAATCCCGAATCGCTGGAGGTGGAATCCGATCTGACCGACATCCTCGGCTTCCAACCGGTGGCGGCTGCCTACAACGGGAGTTACTTCCTGTTTGAAGCGGCGGATGCAGCCGCAGTCCGGGCCGCGGAGCCGGATTTCATCGCCCTGGCCGAAAGCCAGACGCCCGAAGTGATCATCACCGCACAAAGTGACCGAGGAGATTTCGATTTCATCTCGCGGTTCTTCGCCCCCCAACTGGGGATAGATGAGGACCCGGTCACCGGTTCTGCCCACTGCTTGCTGACGCCTTATTGGGCCGCCAGACTGGAGAAAACCGAGATGTCAGCTTATCAGGCCTCCGCACGAGGTGGGGTGCTGCAGGTTCGCCTGGATGGGGACCGGGTGCGGATTGCCGGAGAGGCTGTGATCATCTTCAAGACGGAGCTTCTGGTCTGATTGTCCCCTTCCAATGCTTAAAAGGATGCCGTCCGGATGGATCACCCGGACGGCATTTCAGGTATTTTCAATACCTCGCTGCAGGAATCACTCAACCCATGTTGAGTTTACTTTTCATTCTTATCGATACTTCTAGTATAGAGGATTACAGGCTCGTTGAAAATAAGGAATTTGTAGATGGTGGATAGGGAAACCTAACTTAGTTATGGCGGGACCAACTGCCTGATCTTTCGCAAAGGAAGATCAACTCTCCTGGTGGACCCGCACTTCACTCGCCCCGCGTTGATCAGCCTTTTAGGGAAGATCCGGCCATCCAAGGAACGCATCCGAACCGGACTGGCACGGCTGGGCGTTCAATCGCTGGCTGGCGTGCTGCTGACCCACACCCATTATGATCATGCCCTCGGCGCAGTGGAAACGGCTCGCCAGACCGGGGCGGCTTTGTATGGCTCACCCTCCGCCGGTCAACTGGCTGCCGGGGCCGGATTGGACCCCAGCCGCTTTCACATGGTTCGGCATGGGGATGCCAGGCAGATCGGGGGCTTCTCTGTCCGATTCCTACCCGGCCAGCATATTTCCTTCCCCGCGCCCTTGAATCGATTGGTCAACACAAAAGATCCAATCCCCGATCCGCTCCGGCCGCCGGCCTGGTTTTGGCAGTATCGCTGCGGTGAGGTTAGCGCCATTCTGGTGGACCGGACCCTGATCTTTGGCAGCGCCGCTTTTGTGAGCGGGGCTTATAAGGGCTGGGATGTGGATACCGTGGTTTTGGGGATTGGCGGGCTGGGGCTGCGGCCGCAAAGTTATCTGGAAAGGCTCTACCGCGAGGCCGTGGTCGCCAGTGGGGCACGGCGGGTGTTGGTTTCTCATTGGGATAATTTCTTTTGGCGCTCCCAGACCGATCTGCGTCCCCTGGGCCGGGAGCGCTGGACGCTGGCGCAGTTGGAAGCTCTGGCGGAACGTTATGGGCAGACGCTTTCCTTGCTGGAATATAATCACTCGGTGAATTTAATTACCAAGCCTTAACGCGGATCAACGGTTCCCTCTGAACCGTTGACGGATGATGCTGGCTGTGATGAAAATGTTTTTATTATTTTTTGCTTCCACTTTCTATTCTTATCTTAGCTCAAACGACCACCGCTACCCCCAGATTATCTGAGGGCTTGGTCATTTACTGGATTTTTAATTCGGATGATTTTAGGTATAATCAGGCCCATGAGCAAAGAAATAGAGGAAAAATGAAACGAACAAAATTACTGGTCGGGTTGATGCTCCTCCCGCTTTTACTGGGGCTTCCCCAGGGCCGAGTCCAGGCGCAAACGCAGATGGAAGATGATTCCTGGATGCCGCTTTGCCTCCCGGGTATGCCGAATGACGGCAGTTGTCTGTTTTATGGACCTGCGCTGGCAGTCGCTGAGATGGAAGCCGAAGGCTTTCCCTATCCCCTGAGGGATCTGCCCGCCGCATCGCCATCACCCGAGATGGGCGTTCTGCCGGTTTGGGTGGCCAAGATCAACATATCTGAAACGGAACCCGCCTATACCTACGCCACGCCGGAAGACGCGGCGGCCAGACGGAACCCGGTCGGCCAGATTGAGGCCGGCTCCCTGCGCTATATCAGCTATGTTAACTGGGCAGTGATCGGCGGGAATGATTACCTGCAGACCAAAGCCGGCACCTGGCTGCGGGCTTCGCCGGCGGCCTTTACCAAATTTCAGGGGCTGCAATTTTTCGATAATCCCCGTAACGATTTTGGCTGGATCATTGACCGTACGCCTTCCTATACTGAACCCTCGCTTAACGCAGCGGTCACCGCGAATGAATATGTCCCGATGGACGTGATCCAGGTGTATAACACGGCCGAAGCAAATAATCTGACCTGGTTTGAAATTGCGCCGGATGAATGGGTCAACAGTATGCGGGCCAGAGTGGTCCATTTTGATCCGACCCGGCCCGAGGGCGTGGAGAGCGATCGTTGGATTGAGATCAATTTGTTCCAGCAGACGATGAGTGTATATGAAGATGGCAACCTGGTCTTTGCGAGCCTGGTCGCCAGCGGCTGGGATCCCTTCTTCACCCGCCCCGGCGTTTTCCAGATCTATGAGAAAAAACCATTGGAAACGATGAGCGGTGCATTTGAAGCCAACCGTTCTGATTATTACTACCTGGAAGATGTCCCCTGGACAATGTATTATGATGAATCCCGCGCCCTGCATGCCACCTATTGGCATACCAACCTGGGCTATGTGCAGTCCCACGGCTGTGTGAACCTTTCGCCGGGAGATGCCAACTGGCTGTACCAATGGGCGAATATTGGCGATTATGTCTGGGTGCACGACCCCAGCGGGGCAACCCCTGATGACCCGGAATATTATGGCCCCGGCGCACCGTAGAATGAGATGATAAGAGAAGCCCTTGAAATTTCAAGGGCTTTTTTGATGGATAGGAATTAGTTGGTGATTAACCCCATCCCGCCTTCGGCACCCTTTCCCTCTTGAGGGGAAGGGAAGCTGCGTCGGCAGCGGGAAAGGGGGAAATATAATTTCTCTTTGAATACTTAAGCGCTTCAGTTGATTATGTTGTTGCAGGGTAGATATAAAGAAAAAGGTGGGTTGCTAACCCACCCTACAAAAACTATTACCTTTTAGCAGGCTTTACCTGATTTCCTAATCCCCAATACCTAATACCTCACGGGCATATCCCGGCTGGCGACCACGTCAATCCCCGTGCCGAGGGCATCGGCCAGCACGACCTGGTTGATCTTCACCGGGGCAGGGATTTCCACCTTTCGCAGCGAGCGGGCTAGCTCGGGGATCAGGTGTTTGGGGAAGGCTTTTTTGGTATAGACGGGCACCAGCGGGTGCAGGCCGCCATCCACCCGGACGGTGGAGGCCACCATCCGGCGGGGGTCCTGCAGTTCGCAAATCGCATATTCCTCGCCGCGTTTGCAGCCATCCAGCACTTCCAGCACCTTTTTACCTTCATGTTTGACCCGCAGGGTGCAGCCTTTGGGGCAGGTCACGCAAATGATCTCACTAATTTCAGCCATGTTTGTTTCCTTTTTCTACGTGTAAAACACCTGTCAGCGTTTGCGGACGTTGACGGTGAGCGAGGTTGCCTTTTGAACGGCCTCGTAGGCTTTGGGCTTGATTGCCAGGGTGATGATCTCGCCGGGGCGGGCGTAGGGCTCACCCTTCTTGGCGACCACTTCGCCGTTCTGGTCTTCCACAGTCACCAGCACACGCTCCTCAATCGGTGTAATGGCGCGCATTTGCAGGCGGACCTGTTCCTCCGCCAGGTGGTTCTTGTCGAGTTTGTGCGGCACCACATAGCGGATGTTCTCACCCGCTTTGAGCGGGATTTCTTCGCCGGTTTCCAGCTTCTCGGCCAGCGCAAATTGTGCTGCGCCCTTGCCGGCAGTGAAACCAGCCTCGGTCACCCAGTCTACCAAGTCATAGACCTGAACCACGTTGCCGGCGGCGAAGATGCCGGGTACATTGGTCATGAAACGGTCATCCACGAAGGGCCCGTTGGTGATCGGGTCCAGCAGAACGCCCGCCTTCTTGGAAAGTTCGTTCTCCGGGATCAGCCCAACTGAAAGCAGCAGCGTGTCACAGGGGATGATCTCCTTGGTGCCCGGGACGGGCTGCCACTTCTCATCCACCGTGACGGCTTCAATCGCTTCCACCCGGTCGCGCCCGATAATGCGGTTGACCGTGCGGTGTTTCTGGAGGGGAATGCCGTAATCCAGCAGACACTGGACGTAGTTGCGGGTCAGACCGGAGAGATAAGGCAGGATCTCCAACACCCTTTCCACCTGTGCGCCTTCAATCGTCAGGCGACGGGCCATGATCATGCCAATGTCGCCCGATCCGAGGATCACGAATTTGTTGCCAGGCATGTGCCCTTCTACGTTCACGAAGCGTTGGGCGGTGCCGGCTGTATAGACCCCGGCGGGCCTGGCGCCCGGCAGCAGGATCTGGGCCCGGGTGCGTTCCCGGCAGCCCATGGCCAAAACAATGGCCTTGGCCTGCAGGTCCAGATAGCCCAGGTCCTTATTGATGGCGAAGACCTCCCGCTGGGGGGAGATATCCAGCACCATGGTATCCATCAGGGTTTCCACCCCGTGGTCTTTGACCTTGTCGATGTAATATTGGGCGTAGGTTGGGCCGGGCATATCTTCGTTGAAGAGCTGCAGCCCAAATCCATTGTGGATGCATTGCAGCAGGATGCCGCCCAGTTCGATATCCCGTTCGATGATCAGGACATCGTCTGCGCCGTTCTCTTTGGCTGCGATTGCTGCTGCCAGACCACCGGGACCACTGCCGATGACAATGACATCATAGTTACTTTTCATATCAGGTCCTCCACGACGATGTGATCCTGCTGGACGTCTTTGGTGCGCCTGTAAAGCAACGGGGAGCTGTCACCTTTCTTTGTGACCTCCTCCGGCGGAATGCCAAGTTCCTCAGAGAGAATATTGACCACCCGGGGCATGTCGAAACCACCCTGGCAACGCCCTGTCCCCAGCCAGGTGCGCCGCTTGATAGCGTCATAGGTTGTGGCGGGGATGGGGGAATGGATGGCTGCCAGGATCTCACCTTCGGTGATCATCTCACAGCGACAGACGATCCGCCCATAAGCGGGTTCTTTGGCGACCAGTTCCGCCTGCTGATGTTTATCAAGATGCCGGAAGACGGGTGGGGCCTGACGAATGGGATTCCAGTCGGATTTCTCGATCAGGTCTTCGCCTGCTGACTTGAGTAGTTCGATCACTCTGACGGCAATTGCCGGGGAGGCTGTGAAGCCGGGGGATTCGATCCCGCCCAGGTTTACCAATCCTTGAACTTCAGACGGGATATCAATGATGAAATCCTGCTGGTAATCGATCTCGGGGTTGGGTGTGGGAGCATTGCCAGTGGCCCGCAGCCCGGCGAATTCGGCAATGATATGCTTGCGGTTCACGCTGGGAACTAGTTTCTTACCGCCGGACCAGATCTCTTCGGTGCCTTCGCGGGTCATATCTTTATCCATCTTGTCATCCACGAAATTGGCATTTGGGCCAACGATCACGTTGCCGTGCAGCGTAGAAGCCACCAGGATGCCCTTACCCTTGCTGGAGGGCGTGGGGAATAAGATGGTGTTTTGGGTCAGTTGGAAATCGGCTTTGTCGAGGATCAGATATTCCCCGCGACGGGGACGGATCACAAATTCGGGCCGGACGCCGGCTTTGTGCATCACTTCGTCGGCAAACAGGCCCGCGGCGTTGACCACCCAGCGACAGCTAAAGTCACCCTGGCTGGTGCTGACGCCGGTGATAGTATTGCCCTCCATCAGGAAATCCTCGAAGGCCGTGTTGAGCATCACGGTGACGCCGTTCATAACGGCGTTCTCGGCCGCGGCGACGGTGGCGGTAAAGGGATCGCTGATCCCGCCGGTGGGCGCCCAGAGCGCACCGATGGTGTCCGGCCGGATGAGCGGTTCCCGCCGGCGCATCTCTTCACCGGAGATCAACTCCATCCCGGGGATGCCATTCTTTCGGCCGCGTTCCATCAGGTTTTCAAGCACTGCCAAATTCTTTTCATTAACTGCAATAACATAATCCCCACAGCGTTCGTAGGGGATGCCCAGTTCTTCGGAGAGCTGGGGCCACATATCCAACGCTTTGCTGTTAAGGATTGCTTTATTGGAACCCGGCACGGCATTATAGCCGGCATGAACTGCGGCGGAGTTCGCTGAGCTGGTTCCCATTCCTATATCTGATTCTTTTTCGATCAGTAAGATATTGAGTTTATACTTTGATAAAAAACGAGCCACCATGCTGCCGACAACGCCTGCACCGATGACGATGACATCGTATTCTTGAGTCATCCAAGCCTCCATAAGTAAAACAAAAAACTATTAAGCAACAAAATATTATACCTGCGATTACCTGGTTGAGATTGGTAGGTAGAATCCTATGCTTAATAGTGGATAACAAAACAAAGGGAGTTGTAAAGACGGTCAGGAATCAGATTAAATCAAAAACATCCATTGTTATGAAACTGATCAGACCTTGCCCCTTTGGTTATACCAATACAGATGGGAAAATCGCAGGTTTTCAATTAAAAATTATATAACGTTGTTTGCCCTTTATCAATCTAACGTAAAACTATCTTAATCTTCCTCAACCCAATCTAAGGTTCTGCTAACAGCCTTTTTCCATTCGCGATATTTTACATCATAAAGCGGGCTGTCTGCGTCGGGCTCCCAGGTTTTATCTTTAACCCAGTTAGCGCGCATTTCGTCCTTGGTTTCCCAGAACTTCACAGCGAAGCCTGCGGCATAGGCAGCGCCAAGTGCTGTGGTTTCGGCCACTTTGGGTCGAATCACGGGAACCTGAAGGACATCAGCTTGGATTTGCATCAGCAGATCGTTGGCGACCATGCCGCCATCTACTTTGAGGATTTTGAGATCAACCCCGGAATCGATCTTCATCACATCAAGAACTTCCCGGGTTTGGAAAGCTGTTGCTTCCAGTGTGGCTCTGGCGATATGGCCACGATTAATGAAACGGGTCATACCGACAATGGCGCCTCGAGCATCCGAGCGCCAGTATGGTGCAAAGAGACCGGAGAACGCCGGAACAAAATAAATTCCGCCATTGTCTTCGACCGTCTTGGCCAGTTCCTCAACATCCGAAGATTTTTTAATCAGGCAAAGATTGTCGCGTAACCATTGAACGAGTGCGCCGGTAATTGCGATGGAACCTTCCAAGGCATAAACCGGTTTTTCGCCCTCAAATTGATAACAAAGTGTTGTTAATAAACCATTTTTGGAAAAGACTAGTTCCTCCCCAGTATTGAGGAGAGTGAAGCATCCAGTACCATAAGTGTTTTTTGCTTCACCAGGATCAAAGCAGGTTTGACCTACTGTTGCTGCTTGCTGATCCCCAAGATCGCCTGCAACCGGAATGGAGCCCTCAAAAGGACCATCCATTTTTGTGTATCCATAGACCTGTGAAGAAGGTCGGATTTCCGGCAGCATCTGGATTGGGATGTCCATAATGCCACAGATTTCCTCATCCCAGCTCAGGGTTTTGAGGTCCATAAGCATTGTCCGACTGGCGTTGGTGACGTCGGTGATATGCAGGCCGCCATCCACGCCGCCAGTAAGGTTCCAAATCACCCAGGTGTCCATATTGCCAAAAATTGCTTTCCCCTGTTCAGCAGCTTCTCGGACACCTTCAACATTATCAAGGATCCAGCGGATCTTTGGGCCTGAAAAATAAGTTGCCAGTGGCAACCCAACCCGTTCCTGAAACCGATTGTTCCCAATGGGACCGGCAAGTTCATTGCAAATTCGGTTGGTTCGAGTATCCTGCCAGACAATGGCATTGTAATAGGGGATACCGGTTTCTCGATCCCAGACGATGGTTGTTTCTCTCTGATTGGTTATGCCAACTGCAGCAATTTCATGTGATTTGGCATTCGCCTTAAATTTGGCGACTTTAATGACTACCTGACAGCGTTCCCAGATTTCGAGTGGGTCATGTTCAACCCAGCCGGGTTTGGGAAAAATCTGTTCATGTTCAATCTGGTGACTGCTGACAATTTCACCGCTATGATTGAACAAAATACAACGTGTACTGGTTGTCCCCTGATCTATCGAGGCTACGTATTTACTCATGCCGATTTCCTTAATCATAGTTGTGAAAAATTAATGTTGGTTCACCCCCTATTATAGGGGGTGAACCAGAAACCATAAGAGTCTAGAAGAAAAGCCCATAGATGGCGTTGTGCATGACCAAGATCATGACAGCCATTACGGAGTACACAAATGCACCTAACCAGTTCTTACCCGTTGCTTTATAGAAAGCGCGGAGGACATAAGGAGCTGGGAACAGTACAAACACGGTGAAGCCGATTACCAACGGATCAATCCAGAATGTCCAGGAGTTGGTGTCGATCAGAACATTATGGGTGAAGGCGATGGGGGTATATTGGACCAGGAAGACAAGCCCTGGGCCGATGATGTTGGCAAAACCGCACAGGAGCAGGTTCTTCTTTTCGCTCATACCATCGACACGCAAGGCACCGTTGATGCTGAGTGAGTTGGCCAGATAGAAGGCGAAGAACACAGGCCAATATTGGAAGAAGTAAATCAATTTGTCAGGGTTGAAGGTCTTGATGGCAGGTGTCCAGATCCGGAAGTCGGTGTTGAACAGCCACTTGCAGAACCAGACGACACTGTAGACGAGGCCAACCACAATGACGGCCAGGCCTAAGGTCTTCCAGAATTCCCTCTTGGTGATCTTCCAGCCGATCATTTCGTCGTTGCGGAGACCTGCTGCCTTATCCTTCTTGTAGTTGAACCAGAACCAGAAGAAGCCCCAGGCTGCGTTAAAGGCCGTCCAGACCATCACTGCGTTGGATGTCGTGCTCGGGAACCAGAATTTGCCAGCCGACATGAAGCTAACAGGGAGGATCTTGTCGTAAATCGCAAAGGTCAACCAGGCTGTCGCAAATGAGACCAGACCTGAGATTGCGATTCCCCAAATAAAGGATTTCTTTGATTTTGGTGACAGAGCCGGGATCTTCGGACCTTCTTTGCCCTTCAGTTCTTGATAGTAGGGATGGTCCATCACAATCTGCGCCAAAGGAACCATAATCACGAACAGGCCGATCATGGCCACGAAGTTCATGAGTTCCTTGACGAAGAAGAATTGGTTACCTGCGGAAAGATTGGTATCAATATCCCATACATAGGTGAAGAATTCGATTTCATCACGTGTCGCAGGCGGGAAGAAGTGGATGAGGGGGTGAGTGGTCTTTGGCTGATAGAGAACGCGTAAGGTCTTGTCCTCTTTATTGCCGTAGAAAACGCCTTCCTCAACATAGGTGATGGGATCTTCGCGTAAGACGCCATTCGGATAGTTGATCAGATCATAGGCTTCTTGGGATTCACCAATAATATCGGAACTGCCGGTTGTCCGAGCGGTACCGCCCTCTTCAAACCATCCCAGCATGTCGCCAAAATTGGCGTGGATCTCTGCATATGGATTGCTGGTTTCGGTGATCAGGTTGGGGGCGTTACCCGTTGGCAGGCCAGCCGAGATCTTGTCAAAAGAATCGGCATAAGCTTGTTCTTCTGGGGTGATTTCCTCACCGCCATCAGAATCGGGTGATTTTGCTGCTTCAATGGCTGCAAAGTATTGGGCACCATAATACCTCGCGGTGGTCCAGGAGTACATACCACCCATGGAGTGGCCCATCACGCCAATTCGATCCAAATCGACATAATCAAGCAGACCGCTTGTGGCATATTCAACCCATGAGATCATCCCACCGGCGCCGTCACGACCGGGAACGCCTGTGGCGTTGCTGGACATACCGTGGCTGATGGCATCAATAGAGATGACCACGATGCCGCGCCGTGAAAGTTCAATGGACGCTGCATCCTGAACCTCAGCACTGTTCAACCAGCCGTGGCTCGTAACAACGAGAGGGCATGGACTTGCAGCAGAACATTCTTTGGGGATGAACATAAGGGCATGCAGTGTCTGCTGTTGCTCGGTCTGGATTGTAATGTCTTTAATCCGAGTTTTGTAGAAATTTGTTTGGAGTGCACTTGCAGCCACGCTGCCAATGAGGATCAAAATCAGACCTATAAATAGAATTCGTACAGGTTTACTAAATTTCTTCATTGCTTAATTCTCCTTAAGTAATAAGATTCTCTCTCTTTAAATGTTTGGGTTAAAAATCAACAAAGTTAAATATAAAAGTACGACTTAGTTGATCTGCCCAGGCCGTTCCATTTACATCGCCACCTCCTTGCGAATCATCAATTTACCGGTTCAATATCGATGGTTATAAAAATATCAATAATGATTTTGATGTTCTTCCGATAAAAATTTTGACAATTAGGTTCCGCTTTGAATTTTGGGTTATTTCCCAAAGACTGTATTTTTAGTTTTTTATTGATTTGGAGTTACTATCCTGTGAAAATCTGTTCACTAATAAAAAGCATAATTTCGTTAACCAAATTATAAAGGAGCGTTAATCCTATTTCAATTATTTTCATAAGAGATGCACGTTTTTGCAAATTGGTTCCAATGTTATCTTGGTGTTGTCTAGGCAGGCGTGCAATAATTGGTGTTTTGGCTCAATAGGAGAGAGGAAGTCACCTTACAACAAGATCATGGAAGCAATCAGAGGTGCCAGATTGTACTTTTACCAGAACACAAGTATGGAAGAAATTGCTTCTGAGATATATGTTCCAAGGCCAACTGTATCTCGATTGTTGAAATTCGCCCGCGAAGAGGGCTTGGTAAATATCAGTATTGTTGACCCCGCCCAGGAACCGCGTTTAATCGAAAAGAAGATCACGGACAAATATAATATCAAGCGAGTTTATGTTGTTCAGGCTCTTGAAATCGCCGCTGAGGCAAAATGCCTCAACCAGGGGGCGCATTACACGGCCAGACATCTTATGATGGTTTTTAATTCAAATAGGACCTTGGGTGTTGCCTGGGGAATCACGCTGACAGCAGTCTCCAAGTGTTTAATTAAAAAACACCCAGAATTCATATATATTTCCAGATGCTTCCAAATGATGGGGATCAAATTTTGGGGTTAAGGTAAATGACTGCCACTTAAGACTAGTGGTGGGTGATAGAAGGTGCGGTTAGCAAATAACCGCACCTTCTATTGTTTTCAAAATTTAGAATGGGAATATCAAGTCAGTTGAGAACTGTGTTAATGCGCAGGTAGCGAGGCACATAACTAAAGCATTAATTAGACCAGCGGCCCATGCACTTCCAGTTTTCTTGTAGACAAATCTTGCACTCCAAGCAGCAAATGCAAGAGCGGGAGCGACTGCCCATGCAACAATACCTCCCATACCCGCAGCGGGTTTCCAAGCCAAGCCAGATGACAAAAGATGGCCATATTGGAGAGCGATGAACACAATCAATGCTAGGGAATTCCCAATTGAACAAATCAAAGTTGATAGCCAATCTGGGACATCCTTAAACCTCGTATTTGCGTTCAATATTGCATTTGGTACATAGAAAATAATCCATAAAGGAAGATATCTAAGCAATATTATTGGCAATTCGGCCAATTCTGGCAGTGCGATCACTAAGGAACAAATTCTAAAATCTGCATGGAACACATAATAAGCGATAAAAACTGGGATGTACATAATTCCGATAGTTGTTATCGCCAATAAGCAGATTTTGAAGAAATGAGAAACACTTTTTAAGGCCGCTGATGAAAAAGGATTTCCCAAAGAGGAACGATCTTTTCCATAAAGTAAAGCCTTTAATCCATAATTGACTAGGATCATTACCATTAAAAACAGACCGTTTGCCAGGGTCCAATATGCAACTCCGTTTGCCACACCCGAAGGATAGATATCAGGATTAAATACTTCAGATGAACCAAAGGTGTACATTTTTGGATAGGTAAAGAAAGCAAAGAGTACTAACGCTGAGATGGTCAAAACAAACGGAACCCATTCCTTCCAGTTTTTCAGGGATGGCAAATCAGCTTTGTCTTTGATGGGTTGCTTGATATCGGCAAATAATGGGGTCTTCATGAGCATTGAAACTAATGGGAACATCAAGGCAAAGAAGCCAAATAAGCCCAAAAGCTGGAAGCAAACCGCTACCCACCAAATTTGGTTTGTTGACGGAAGAAGTTTTGCGCCAGGAGGTGTCCCGAAGGCATCATAAAAGAACCGGATAATTATTCGAGTGCCTGTTAGTGAAAAATGGAATCCAGGGTGAGTGATCGCTGGATTATAAATAGCAGTTGCGCGAGATACACCGAGTGCAGTTCCTTCAACCGGCTGATCAACAATACCTTCCGATGTGTACCAAGCACCTTCTGAGATCTTACTGTCGTTAAACGAAGGGTATACCCAAGTGATGAAATCTTTAGCCATGTCTGTTTCCAGGAAATGATAGGAACCGACATAGAAAGTATCGAATTCGTCAAGCTTATCCGTAGCAATACCAAAGATAAGATCCTGAGTAGTTTCTGGGCTCATAGCTAACGCCCCCATAGTACCAGCCCCACAAAGGAAGGCGGATACATGGTTATTTGTTTCCCCAGTATTTATGGCCCTTACAGTGCCGCCAGCCGCATCATTGCCCATACTGTGGCCAGTTACACCAATCTTTGATTCGTCTACATAGTCTAGGCTCATGGCATATTCAGCAGCAGCTTCCATGCCATAGCTATTATGCGTAAGACCCATTATGGCGTTATCAGAATGTCCATGCCCTGCAGCATCAATTGCAATGACAACAAAACCGCGCCTTGCCAATTCAATATAGGTTGGAAGTTGCATTTCGCGTGAGTTTGCTCCACCATGCGAGGCCATAACTGCTGGAGCTGGATTGTCTGATGAGGCAGTTTTAGGTTTAAAAACCAAAAAGCTGAACTTATAATCAGAATTTTCAGTAAAGGTGATATCTACAGCTTTGCCATTAGCAGCGTTGTTCTCACGAATCATGTCAGCAAGATCTGTTAACGTGATTGTATATGAAGTAACTTTGGTCTTCCATAAATTGTTTTGCATTAGGGCCGTGCCTGCCATGCTAACTAAGCAAGCAATCAGTGCAATGATAAAGATAGTTTTAGTTCTCTTCTGAATTTTCATTAGAAATTCTCCTTATGACTTGGACTGTAATTTAAGTCAATTATTTTCCCCTTGTTATTTTGTAATACTTCTCCTCTTGAGAAAAAATTTATTATCGTAATATTCTCCTTACTAATTTATCAATTTTGTCAATTTAATTTGGGTGAAAATAACCTGGGTAATTGAATTATCTGTTGATAAATCTTCTCCTTTCGAAAAAATGCAAGAGGACAAGGGTAGAAAAAACACCAAGCGGTATAGCTTTGGTCATCCCAATTAAATTATCATCTCTTATGTATTTGTTTTGCGCTGGTATTTGCTTACTTTATTAAGAAAGTTGCCCGATAAACTTCTAAGAAAAATGTGTATATATTTTTTATAACAATAAGTTTATGAGATTTCGTTCTGATCTCTTTACCTGATTTTTCTCCAAAATCAGTCAGTTTGAATATTGTGGGAGGGTGTTCTCGATGGGAATGTGAAAAATAACACAAACTAACGTTTTGTTAATTGGATTATAAAGGAGCGTTAATCCTATTTCAAATGTTTTCACATGAGATGCACGTTTTTGCAAATCGATTATAATGATTTCGTGATGTTGTCTAGGCAAGTGTGCAGTTTTTGGTTTTTGTTTGTAAAGGAGAGAGAATGTCTACTTACAACAAGATTATAGAAGCAATCAAAGTAGCCAGATTGTACTATTACCAGAACAGAAGTACGGAAGAAATTGCGACTGAGATAAACGTTTCGAGGTCAACAGTATCTCGATTGTTGAAATTCGCCCGCGAAGAGGGCTTGGTAAATATCAGTATTGTTGATCCCGCCCAGGAACCGCGTTTAATCGAAAAGAAGATCACGGATAAATTCAAAATTAAACGGGTCCATGTAGTTCAGGTGCCTGAGATAGCCGGAGAAGCGGAATGGCTCAATCGAGTGGCGCACTATACCGCCCGGCACTTAAATACTGTCTTTAATTCCAATATGACTTTGGGCATCGCCTGGGGAACAACGTTGACCGCAGTCTCGAAATGCTTGATCAAAAAAACCACCCAAAACTCGCAAATTGTCCAGTTAAATGGTGCAGGTAACACCCTCTCGTTAGGGATTGAATATGCCAGCGAGATCATAATGCGATTTGCTGAGAACTATCAGGCTCAAGCTCACCTGTTTCCATTGCCGACTTTTTTTGACTATCCAGAAACAAAAACAGCTTTGTGGCGTGAAAAAAGCATTCAACGTCTATTAGATCTCCAAAAGCAGGCGGATATTCTATTGTTTAGCATCGGCGCGGTTAACGCCGGAATCCCCAGCCATGTATATAGCGATGGGTATCTGACGTCTGAAAACTATCGTGACTTGGAGAATAATGATGTTGCGGGCGATATTGCAACAGTCTTTTTTAGGTCAAACGGCGACTATACAAACATCCCATTGAATAAAAGAGCTAGCGGTCCTGAATTGGAATTTTTTCAGGAAAAGCATGGGATCTGTGTTGTCTCCGGTTTGGCAAAGGTCAGGGGGTTATATGCAGCACTTAAGGGGAATTTTATTAAAGAGTTGATCGTCGATGAGCCAACAGCGCATCAATTATTACGGTTGTATTTATCGGATATGTGATAAGAGTGAAGCACCGTTGGTGAATTGGGCGCAGCTATTAAGGCGCCAGGGTCAGGGGGATGCTGTCCAGAACGACATTGACCGTTTTATCTTCATTGGTCTGGCGGACGATCAAGCGAACATCGCGAGGGGAGGAGATGAAGCCGTAACTGATGACGATTCTGAAAGTAAAGGTCAAATCCGACTGGCCCACGGCCATCTGGGTGGCGCCGATTTGTCCGCCGCTGTCGCTGATCAATTCAAAAAGCACAGGCTCCTCGTTGACCGGCGTGACGGTGCCTTCAATATAGAAGGTGCCGCCGGTGAGGGATTCGTTGGGCTCCGGTGAGCTGATATCCAGCCACTGTTTGGCGGCCGGGTTGGGCAGCAGTTGAACCTCTCCGCTGTCATCCAGGGTCACCTGAACGGAGCGTTCGGCCAGAGGGCGGTGGTGTTCATCCTGGGTGGCAATGGTCAGCAGTCCTTCCAGCCCGGGATAGGGAACCTCGAACTGGATTTGGGATTCCAGGTTGATCTCCCTGCTTATCATATCGTTCACTTGGAGCAACTGGCGCGAAATCACCTGACTGAATTTATTCGTCAAAGTGATTCGGATCAACCCATCTGCGCCGGGCTGGACCAACGCAGAGACCGTGATGGGGGATAACAGAACAGACCCTTCCCCCGGTAAGAGGATGGTCATGGAGGGGGCGGGCGCGGCGACAGAAGCCCGCGGCAAAATCATGGACAGGCTGAGAATGATGAGGAGGAGTAAAATGCTGCGATATTTCATGAGCATGCCGCTATTATACAGAGCGTTGGTTTAAGGCCGGTCACGTCAGAGACGGATATTTTATAAACAGAGGCGGCCGGGATAGCCGCCTCTGTGATTCATCCGTCGAGGCCGGTTAGAGATCGTAGATCTCGCCGTATTTAGTCTTGAGATAGTTGATATATGGCTCCGGCGTGATCTTGCTGCCGGTCGCCATCACCATCAATTCCTGCGGTTCATACTTGGCGCCATATTGATGAATATGATCGCGCATCCAGCCGAGGATGGTGTCGAATTTTCCCTGGGCGATCTCGTCCGGGACGTTGGGATTTTCTTCCAGCATCTTATCCCAAAGCTGGACGGAGGCCAGGTTGCCGAGGGCGTAGGTTGGGAAGTAGCCAATCATGCCGCCGGACCAATGTACGTCCTGCAGGACGCCTTCGGCATCGTTCCTGGGTGTGATCCCGAGGTAATCGTGCATCTTGGTGTTCCAGATCTCGGGCAGGTCGGCGACCTGCATGGTGCCTTCCATCAGGCCCATTTCGATCTCAAGCCGCAGCATGATGTGCATGTTATAGGTGGCCTCGTCAGCTTCCACCCGGACCATTGATGGTTCCACCTTATTGATGCCGCGGTAGAAATCGTTCATCGAAACGTTCTCCAGGATTTCCGGGAAGAGCATCTGGGCGCTGGGGTAGAAGTAGGACCAGAATTCCTTGCTGCGACCGACCAGGTTTTCCCACAGGCGGGACTGGGATTCGTGGATGGCGAGCGAGGCGGCTCCGCTGAGCGGGTGCCGATTGAACTTGCTGGCGATGCCCTGACCATACATGGCATGCCCGGCTTCGTGCATTGTGCTGAAGAGGGCCGATCCGCCGTCATCATTCAGATAGCGGGTGGTGATGCGCACATCACCCTGGCCGAACTCGGTGGTGAAGGGATGGGCGGTGAGGTCCATCCGGCCCCGGTTCCAGTCGAAGCCGAAGCGGGTGATCACAAAGCGACCCAACAGTTCCTGATATTCCTCTTTATAGTTTTGCTTGATGAAGGAATTATCGGGTTGTTCCTTTTCGGCAATGGCCTGGAGCAGCTTCACCTGTTGGGGGCGTAATTTATCAAAGATTTCCTTGACATCGGCGGTCTTCATGCCCGGCTCAAAGTCATCCAACAGGGCGTCATAGATGTGGTCATAGGGTTGGAAGAGTTTGGCATATTCAATGCGCAGGTCCACGATCTGCTGCAGATAGGGTTGGAAGATCGAGAAATCGGACTTGGTCCGCGCTTCCACCCAGGCTTCATGGGCTTTGCTGGTGATCTTTATGAATTCCATTAACATCGGCAGGGGCACTTTGGTCTGCTTGTCATAGGCTTTCTTGGCCACTTTAACAGCCCGTGCGTCGTCTGTATCGGCGTTCAGGTCATCCACTTCAGCTTCCAGGTCGGCGAGCAGTTGGCCCACCTCGTCCGATGTGAATTTCTCATGGTGGAGCTTCCCGATCATGGCGCTTTGCAATCCGCGTTCTTCTGTGCCGCCGCGGGGCATATAGACCTGCTGGTCCCATTCCATCAGGGCGGCGATATGGCCCAGATCGTCCAGTTCAGCGGCCAGGTCAATCAATTGCTGCATTTTTTCAGAGTATTTTGGTTCTTCAGTCATTGGCTTTCCTTGTTATTAAGTCTAATTCAGCGCTGGTGCGGGCTCAAGCCACTTGCCAGCGGAGGGGTTCTTCATCCAGCCCGGCAACCACCTCGGAAAGGATATCGTGGCCTGCCCGGAGCTGGGCTTCTTTGGTCTGGGCGCCAACGTGAGGCGTGTCGACCACCAGAGGATGTTTCGCCAGGGGCGAATCCCCGGCAGGTTCAGTTTCATAAACATCAAGCGCTGCGCCGGCAACCTTGCCGCTTTCCAGGGCTTTTAGCAGGGCAGCTTCTTCAATCACGCCGCCGCGCGCGGCGCAGATAATGCGAACGCCATCTTTCATCTTGGCGAAGGCTTCTGCATTGAGCAGGTAATGGGTGGGTGGGATGTGGGGGATGTGCAGGGTGATCAGGTCCGATTGGGCCAGCAGGGTGTCCAGGTCAACCGGGGTGGCCCCGGCGGCTGTGATTTCTTCCGCAGGGCGGATCGGGTCATAAGCGATCACGTTCATGTCAAAGGCCTTGGCGCGCTTGCCAACGGCTTCGCCGATATGGCCGTAACCGATTACGCCCAGAGTCTTTTGGTAGAGTTCAGTCCCGACCAGTTCCTTCTTGAGCCATTGTCCGGCCTTTATCCCGGCATCCGCTTTGGTGATGCCCCGGATCAGGCTCAGCATCAATCCCATGGTTAATTCCGCAACTGAGACGGTGGTGGCAACCGGGGCATTGACCACGGTCACGCCATGACCTTTGGCGGCCTGGAGGTCAATATTATCTACACCGACGCCCATCCGGCCGACCACTTTTAATTTCTTGCCGGCCGCGAGCACTTCTTCGGTGACCTTGGTCCGGCCTCGGACGATCATGGCATCGTAATCACCGATCACTTCCAGCAGTTCCTCGGCCGAGATCCCTTTCTTATCCACCAGGTCAACTTTGGCGAGTAAGGCTTCGTCCGAAATAGCTGCGAGTCCATCTGTGAGTAAAATTTTCCATTGCATGGGTTTGTAACTCCTCCGCAAGTGAGATAGTTGGTGAGTGTTTTTCAATTTTACCGCAGATTGAATTAATCTAAATCAGGACGCTTTGAATCACCTGGATGAATCCTGAGAGTATAGAAGGGAGAATGTAAAAAATATTAAGTTAGGAGAAGATTATTGAAAAAATGGGATTAATGATTGTTTTGGGCTAGGCTTTCTTTTTTAACACTCGCCCATCCCCTTTGCGGGTGGTGACTCCCCGGGCGTCCAGATCTTCCAGAACGGCCACCGCATATTTTCGGCTGGTCTCGAAACGGTCGCGCAGTTCAGCCAGGGTAAGGCTGCCATTTTGCCGGATGATCTCCACCACGGCCTCCTGCATCTCGGTCAAAATTTCCGGCTGGAGCAGGACATCGTCCCCCAGTTGGGCCAATTGGCCGGTCTGCACCAGTACGGTCACCAGGTCTTCCCCGATGGCTGCCTGGCTTTCCTTGACCGATGGGGGTGTGTAGGGGCGGGCGGTGAAATCTCGCAGCAGGGAATCGACCTTGGCCTGCTGGGCTTCGGTTAGGCTAATCTGGTGCCCTGCCAGGCGTACCAGCGCATTTTCGGTTTCAATCTGCCCCGCCATACTAAGCTGGCTGAGCAAGCCATCAAACAGATCCGCCGGCAGTCTGTTTTCCGTACGCAGCCGCTCCCGGGCTATTCCCATCAGCAGAGGATTTTGCTGGTGGAAAGCCGTTAGGGATTCGATCAACTCAGCCTGCAACCGCGTGAACTGATCGGTGGGGATCAGGAGCTGCTCACCATTGAGGGCAGTCAGGTCGCCATTTGCCAGCAGGCTTTCAATCGCGGCCCGGGCCTGTTTGGGCTCCAGCCCTGAAGTCTCGATCAGTTTGTCCTGACCGGCCGCCCCGGTTTGCCGGGCGGATTGCAGCAGGATCTCTTCGGGCGTGCCGACCATCATCTGCGCCAGTTCTTCGAGTTTGGCTTCGTTGAAGCGCTTATGGCGTCTTTGGGGGTGTGGGTTCACAACTTGCCCGCCGCCGATGGTCTCCGCCGGTGAGGGCCGCCGCAGGATGAAACGATCCTGCCGGAGCGCCACCACCGGATGGTGGAGCATCAACTGCAGGAAGCCTTCCTCGCCGGGTTTGAGTTCCTGCATGCCCAACAGCCGCACCCGGGCGATCACTTCGGCCGCGCCGAGGAAGAATTTCACTTCGCTATTGTGTTTGAGGGGGGTGTTGGCGTCCTTGAGCAGCCGAACCCAGACATCAATCATTTTGGTGGGCTGATAGGTTTTGGGCAGGACCACCACATCCCCGCGGTGGATTTCGTCCACGCTCACCCCGGAGATATTAACGGCCGTACGGCTGCCCGGCTGGGCTTTTTCTTCTGCTTGTTTATGGGTTTGGAGCCCGCGAATACGGCCTTCAATGCCCGGCGGGAGGATCTCCACGGCATCTCCGACGGAGAGATGCCCGTCGGTCAGGGTGCCGGTGACGATTGTGCCAAAGCCCGGAAGGGTGAAGACCCGATCCACGGGCAAGCGGGGGCGGCCCAGGTCCGGCCGGTGGGGGTGCTGGGAAAGCACATCCTGAAGCGCCTGGACGAGGGCGTCCAACCCCTCGCCGCTGCGGGCGCTGACCCGCACAATAGGCGCATTTGCCAGAGCGGTACCGGCCAGGGTGTCCTGCAGGTCCGCTTCCACCAGGTCCAGCCATTCGGCATCCGGCACCAGGTCAATCTTGGTGAGGGCAACGACAGCGGCTGGGATTTGGAGCAGGTCGAGAATGGCAAGGTGTTCGCGGGTCTGGGGCATCACGCCCTCATCGGCCGCGACCACAAACAGAGCCGCGTCAATGCCGCCGATTCCGGCCAGCATGTTTTCAATGAAATCCCGGTGGCCGGGGACATCGACAATACCCACATCATCACCGTTGGGCAGTTCGAACCAGGCAAAGCCCAGTTCGATACTCATTTCACGGTCTCGTTCTTCCTTGAGCCGGTCCGGGTTGATCCCGGTCAGCCGGTTGATAAGGGTCGATTTTCCGTGGTCAACATGTCCGGCGGTGCCAATGACTTGCACGGGGTTGTCCTGTCTGTTGGTTCAGTCCTTGAAAATGGCGTTATAGGTTTCGATAGTTTCCCGCAGAGCGTTCAGGGAACTCATCATCCGTTTGATGTCTATCTTACCCAATTGCTGGAGGTTGTCCTGCAGGGTTTCCAGATGATCTTCGAGGGTATCAATCCTGACACCCAGATTTTCGAGACCGCGGTTCATCTCGCGGTGTTGTTCTTCCTGTGAGAGGATGTAATTGGACCAGCGTTTCTGGTCGTCAGATTTGAAGGTTGTCCATTCCTGACGGAAGCGGTCTTCATTCAGGCGCTGGATCTCGGTGATCTCATTGATCCGGCGGTCAAAGCGCTGGGTGATCTCATCCAGGGCGTTCTTGGATTGCTTGATGGAGCGGTGGGTGTCTTCCAGGCTGGCCAGTTCGGTTTCGATGGCCGAGGTGATGGTTTCCATGGTTTCGAAACGGCTGCCCCATTCTTTGAAGATCCGTTCACGTTCCACCTGTCCCAGGTTGAGCTTTTCAAGAAAGGCATTTTGGGCTTCACGGCGTTCCGATTCCGCTTCCAGCAGGTCCTTGATCCGTCCTTCCAGCTTACGCATGCTGTCTGCGGTAAGGTCCTGTTTCCCGCGGGTCTCATCCTGGCGCTGCCGGATGGCTGCCATTTCGCCTTGCAGGTCCATCAGGCGTTTGGAGTCCTGGCGGCGGGATTCTTCGATCAGGCGCATGGAGCGGCGATAGTCCTCATCTCCGCCTTCAACTTCAGTCAGGCGGGTGTTGAGTTCTTCAAGGGTGCGATTGACCCGCAAATTTTCATCCTGGTTTTTCTGCAGGGAGGATTGGATCGGTTCCAGTTCCTGGAATCGCCTTTGTACACTGATAATGGTCTGGTTGATCCCCTCGATTTCCTGACCATGTCGTTCTGAGATCATGGCCTGATCGTGAAGGGAGTTCTTCAGGGAGTCGGATTGTTTGCCGCCATCGTTCCGCAGACTGGCAACTTCCATTTCAAATTGCTCCAATTTGGCCATGAGCGTGTTCAGGCGGGTAATTTCGCTTTCCATGTCCGCCAGGCGAGTGCGGAGCGACGTGTTTTCAGTATCCAGATTTTCCAGTTTATTCTGGAGCCCTGCGATCACGGTCTTGTCGTTGTTACGTTCGTTATCCAGAAACTCAATCTGTTTCTTTAATTTTCCAAATTCCAATGCTTCATCCATATCATTCACCTATCTCGTGGGGTGATAAAAAACCCCGGAATGCCCAGGGCTTTAATGTCAATCCGTGACCCAAATTATACTCAATAAAATAGGATTCTGGCTGGGGTGGTCATGCTGGCTTGAATCAAGGGAATGTGATGGAATTATGTTATTAATTTAAGGATTTTAATGTGCAGTGTAATAAAAAGCGAAAAATATGGACTAAAATTAGCTATAAATGATAAAGGGAGCAATTGAGTGATGGATGAAAACAACAAATTTGAAATCTCAGTTGGGAGTGGAAAACAAAAGGATTTAACGCATAAATTCAGCAATACTATTGATCTTGACGATATTGAGCATCTGGATAAACCCGCCATTGATCTTGTTTTTGTGATGGATACAACGGGGTCTATGTCGAACAAGATTGAGGGTCTGCTTGCTACCTCCGAGCGCTTTGTTGAAGAATTTGCGAAAATGAACCTGGACCATCGGATTGCAGTGGTTGCATTCGGTGACTTACGGATCCCGTATGATCGCATTGAACGGACGGGATTCACTTCTGATATCAAGGTCACTCGGAAAAGCCTCCGCAATATTCCCAGATTTAGCGGCGGCGGAAATGAAGGGGAATCCCCTTTGGAAGCGATCCAATCGGCCAGAGAGATGTCTTTTCGGTCGGATGCCGTTAAGGTATTGATCCTAATAACGGATGAACCGGCGCATCAGGATAAATACACTACCGCCGAAATGACTTCCTTACTGATGGAAGATGAATTTCTGGTCTTTGTGGTTTCACCATCAATTAACTATTACAAATCACTGGCAAAGAAGAATGGGGGTAAGTGGTATCAGATCTCAGCAAGTACCGATTTTACTGATCTTCTAGATATGTTCAACGATCTTGCCAGCAAGGTCTCGGATACCGTTTCAAATGTTTATAAATTGAGCGACGGGAATGTGTCTAAATATTTACAGCTAAACTCTCCTGAGGACTAATAACTTGAGCAGCACTGAGAAGGATTATTATTTAATTTTGGAAATATCTCCTGATGCGACACAGGAAGATATCCGGGCAAAATATCGTGAATTGACAAAGGTCTTTCATCCTGATTATGCAGGCAATAGCTCCCAGGAGGAATACTTTGAAGAAAAGGTGAAAGAAATTAATAAGGCGTATGGTGTCCTTTCAAACCCGGCAGCTCGCAAAGTTTACGATTCTCAGTATAAAGCTTATAAGGTGAAACAATCAGAGATTTTTGAAGTCTCTCCCAGAATTGTTGATTTTGGCACTCTGGTTCCTGGAGAGAGTAAGGTCAGTTTAATTGTTTTGGATTATGCGGGTAAATCTGGAAAACTGAAATTTGATTACCCATCAAGTTCATGGCTGAAGTTTGGTAAAACAATGAAACTCAATCCGCCTGAGAGAATGCCGATCCAAATCGAATTAATTGCCATTGCTGAGGGATTGACCGCCGGGCGTAATTATTCCGAAACATTGCACTTTGGTATTGGCAAGCAGGTTGCGAAGGTTTCTGTCGTTCTAAAAGTTCAGGACAATCCGAAAGAACCTGCTGTGCCAAAAACCTTTCGGTTTCGTTCAGGCGATATTGCTCAAAATCCGATTGAACTGGTGCCGCTTTGTGACCGGCATTGGCAGGAAGCAAAGTCTTATTTATATGATGATAAACAGTTTACCCAATGGTTCATTGATCTAAGACGGAATGATCTGGTTGCTTTGGTGGAGGAATCACGAAAGCAGAAGGACCATGATGTTGGGTTGGAGATGTTCCTGAAGGGCCTAAATCCATCGCTGGTTGGCCCGAGAGTTTCGGTGGAAACAAAGCTGCGTGATATCCCGAAATATGATTTTTCATCATCGAACAGAGTGCAACCGAAAGTTTTAATTAAGAGCAGTGGCCGCGGCTGTTGTTTCGGGAAAATTGAAGTCAAAAGCAAAGAAAACTGGCTCAAGCCCCGAAACGAAAATTTTTCTATCCTGCCTGGCGAAACAAAGGAACTTCTTCTGGATATTAATTCCTCAGCATTAATTTGGGAAAGTAACCATTCCGCAAGAGTGACCCTTTCAACCAACAGTGAAAACCTAAAAACAGGCGGATATACTTTTACTGTCACTACCCCCCGCTACCCTGGTCTTACAGAAATTGAAACGCTTCAAAGTGAAGGAAAGTGGCGCCTGGCGCTTGAAAAGCTGGAAGAGATTAGAAGCAGCAGTGAAGTCAATCCAATCGCTGAACAACTTGAAACCGCTATTACAGAGCAAAAGACGAAAACTCTCATTACCCTATCCGCGATTAATTGCGTCCTGTATGCATTGATTGGGGGATTAGGAGCCTATTTTTTTTGGGACCCTGGTATGGCTTTTAGTATAGGTGTTTTAGGCGCTATTCTAGGCCCCTCGATTGGGCTTTGGTATCACACAGAGTTGGGTGGAAAAAATGGGCGTGAGGAGGATATCGCGTTCAGCCTGTTGGCACCTTTTGGCTTTGCGGTCGCTCTGGCTGCAATAGCGGGCATAGTTTATGTCATCGTAAAAATCGTTATTGCAATATTTCTTGTCATCCTTGTCTTTGTGGCAATCGGTGCAATCCTGGGCGGGGGATAGGGCGCAGCCTTATGTCGGAGCCAAAGCGACTTTCCGTTCTTCGGGATATTTTCTTGCCAATCGGAATAATGGTGGGGGTTACATTGCTCGTCACATTTTTTGACGATGAAATCAGGAGTGTTGCCGCTTTTGGATATCCTGGCATTTTCATTGCTTGCTTCGCAGCGAATTCGACAGTTTTCTTGCCTGCACCAAGCTCAGCGATTGTCTTTGCGTTTGCCAGCATCTATATTCCAATCTGGGTGGCAATCTTTGGCGGGCTGGGTGCTGCTGGTGGAGAGTTGGTGGGGTATCTGGCTGGCTACTCGGGTCGGAGGGCGGTCGAATCAACAGCTATTGGCGCTAAAGTTCAAACCTGGTTCAACAAACATGCTATCCTGACGGTGTTTACTCTGGCATTTCTGCCATTGCCCTTTTTTGATATTGTTGGTTTGTTGGCGGGGGCTTCAAAAATGAGGTTGAGTGTTTTCTTGCCTGTTGTGAGTGTTGGCAAGGTTTTAAAAATGATCGTTTATGCTGTTCTTGGGGCAAATCTTATCCCGGTGTTAACACCCTATATTCAGGAAATTTTTAAGTAAAGAAATAGTTTGCCAGCTTGCATCTAGCGGAGCTGGCTGAAGGCCATCAGGGTCTGGAGGATATTTTCCAGGAGGCCTTTGGGGAACAGCCCAATGATGATCAGAACGCCGACCATTACCAGAACGGGGATCAGTTCGGACCGGTTTTCCGAAATCCCCCACTGGGCAGGCTCTCCTTCGGGTAAAGGCTTCACCAGGTGAACCAGCAGGCGCAGAGTGAACAGGAAAAGGCCCAGGGTTCCGATGAAGCCCCAGACGCCCAGGATGGGGTTGCTCTCAAGGGCTGCGGTCAGCAGGGTGAGCTTGGTCGGGAATTCCGCCAGGAGGGGCATCCCCGCCACGCTCAATTGGGCAAGCAGAAGCCCAATGGAGAGGATGGGGAAGCGGCGGGCGAATCCGTCAATGTGGTCCAGGTCGGTTTTGCCATTGCGCTCTTCGATCCGGGCAAGGATGAAGGCCCAAAGCCAGTAGCTCAGCGCTCGAGCCGGCATCAGGGTCAGCAGCCAGACCAACCCGCCCTGGTTTGCCAGGCCGATCGCCAGGAGGGAGAATCCGGTCTCAACCAGGGTGGCAAAGCCGAAGACCCGCTTGAGGTTTTTCTGGACAGCCGCCCAACTGCCGCCCAGGGCAATCGTGATGACGCCGATGGTCTGCAGGATCTGGTACAGCCCTTCGGATTCCCTCAGGAAAGTGTAGCGGTTGAGGAAGTTCAGGCTGAACAGCGCCACCACTGTTGGGATCATGAATTGCAGGAAGCTGGTGACCAGCGGGTTGCTGGATTCAAACACCATGGGCACCCAGCTATGGAAGGGGAAGAGCGCCAGCCACAACGCGATGCCCAATCCCAGGATCAGCGCCGACTGGATGATCAGCGGGCTTTCGGGCGGCAGCGCTTCCACACCGGAGAGCAGCCAGCCCGCCAGCAAAATGAAGGGCATCGCCAGGGTCTGGAGGGTGAGGTAGCGCAAAATACCCGGATGGGGCGCTTTGCCCAGCGGTGAAAGCATCGGGATTGAAACCAAGATGGCCGTTTCGATCAGCAGAGCCGCATAGAGGAAGGGTTGCACGCCCAGGGCAGCGGTCAGCAGGGCCGTGACGACCAGGCTGGTCGGCCGGAAGATCCTTGAAACGCCTTTGATACCGCTGCCCAGCGCCCAAAGCCCATTGACGAAATAGATCAGGCTGATGAAGGGCAGCAGCTCATACTTCAGCGTGATCTCGCGTCCCAGAATCCCCAGACTCTCGGTGAAGGACAGGCTGAGTGGGCCGAGGGAGAGCGCCATCGATTCGGGGAACCCGAAAGCCAGTCCGGCGAGGAAAAAGGAGGTGAGGCTGGTCAGTAGGATACTAAAGACCTTGCGATTGAAGGCGGCCAGGGAAAGCACCGCAACGACCAACGGCAGGAGAACCCAGAGGATCGGCGTGCTGAGGGTCATTGGTCTTCCTCCTCATCCTCTTTAGTTGAGAGGGAGACATTATCGCCGACCTTGATGATGAAATAGACCCCCACCAGCGACAGTCCAAGGTTGACAATGGCTAAAAGCCCCGTCAGCAGGGAGGAAAGCTCCAGCCCGGCGTAAATCACCTCGAAGCCGGAGAGAACGCTCAATAGGCCGACAACTGTCAGGAAGGGATCCTGGGTTGTCCCTAACTGCATCAGGGAGAGCCCAATCAGCATCAGCCCGCTCTGCAGGACCAGCAGGTCCAGTTCGGGGAACACATTGGCTTGCAGCCTGGGCGCGCTGATGAATACGACCAGGATGGTCAGCAGCCCGATCAGGCTCCGGAAGATGAAACTTGAAGGCGTTTCAGCAAAGAGGGAAACATTTTCCCTGCGGAAATAGGTTAATGAGATCGCGGCGGTCGCCATCCACCCGACAATGAGCTTGATCACGGCAATCTCAACCGGCCAGGATTGGGTGACCATCGCAAATGCACCCAGGTATTGCAGGAGCAGCGCAGCGGAAACGATCCGCCAATCCCTGAAGACCAGGATGGCCATCGCTGTGATAACGATCAGCACAAAAGCCAGGATCGAAAGGATCTGCATCTTAGAAGTAACCTCCGCCGGCGAAAGCCGAGATCAACAGCAGGAGCAGCAGGATCGTCCAGAGGATGCCGCCTTCGCCTTCCATGATATTGGAAAAGACCTGAAGGATTTTGCCGGCGAAAGTATAGATGGACCAAAGGATTTGATAAAGCCATTCCAGGCGGAAGATCGGCTCAATACGAGGCGTGATCCAATCCAGAGCGGCGTTGAGCCAACTGCTGGCGGGCAGCTGCAGGTAGGGCGCAGAAATGCCCAGCCTGCGGATCAGCACGAAGGCTGACACCGCCAGAAGGGTGCTGACCAGCGGCAGCCACCACAGGCCAAGGGTGAGAGAGCCGGGCCAGCCAATCAGCCCCAGGGTCAGGATGGTCTGGATGATGATGATCAGCCCCAGGGGGTAAACAAACCGCGCCCAGGATTCCAGCGCGCCGACCTCACCGCCGGGAACCAGAATCCGGTTGATGTAGCCAAGGACCATCAGCGTGTGGGCGAGGACGAAGAAGATCGTCCAGAGGTTGAAACCACTCCCGGCCAGTCCCAACCACCCGCTGGCAAGCGGCGTGTAGGGCAGGCCGATCAGGCCGATTAGGCCGAAGTAGAGCAGGAAGTTCATCCTTTGCACACGGGGATAATAAAGGAAAAGCAGACTGCCCGGCAGCAGCAGCGTCAGGCCCCAGGGCAGGCTGGACTGCGGCTGTCCATTGAGGACTGAAACCGTTGCCAGGGAGGCCCAGGCGACAATCCAATAGGGTCGGCCTTCGATTTCGTCTTTGGCCGAGAGCCAGCGGAAAGCCGCATATAGGGCGGCGATTGCCAGCAGGGCGAAGAATACCCAGGAAAACTTTTCCAGATTGGCGGGCAACACGTTTTCAGGCAGGCGGGCCAGAAGCACCAGGCTGGAGGCGACCGGCGCCAGGCGCAAAATGTTGCCACCCCCGCGCCTCAGGACGGGTTCCTGCAGGAAAGGCAGGTTCAGCGGCAGGACGCCCAACCGCAGGCCGGCTGCCAGCAGGAAAAAGATCGCGGCATTCTGTGGAATGGCGTTCAAATCGAATGAGCCGGCTGATTGCCAGCTGATCATCGTGGCCATGAATAACATCAGGATGGAGGCCATTCGAACGCCATATGACAGGATGATTCGGAAATTGAACTCAGGGGTTTCAGCCAGACGCAGAAGGTAGATCAATTCAAAGAGATCGGCGATGACCCAGGCGGCCATCATGGTCAGGCTGGTGCCGGCCTGTAAAGCCAGCAATCCCAAAGCCGTGATCGTGAGGCTGGCGGCCCAGGCGCCCGGGGTGCTGTCATAGCGAGTTCGGGCTGCGCCTGTCAGGACAACGGCCAGAGACAGGGTGGCCAAAGCAAGGGCGTAGGGCCAGGATTGATAATCCAATATCAGGGAAAAATGTCCCAACAGGTCCAGATCGGACCCTTCCCAGGTGAGGATGGGCAGCGTGGTGGGCAGCCGCAGCCGGAGGATGAAGATGACCAGCCAGGCAATCATGCTGGCGCCGGTCGCGATCAACCAGGCCGTGCCGAATTTGGGGCGGACGCGATCTAAAATGGTGATGACCAGGGCGGCCACCAGCAGCAATACAATGGGAAGCAGGATTAACATCAGGTGTTAGTTTTTCTCAGGCCAGGATTTCGCCTTCACGCCGGTGCAGGAATTTTCCCATACCGGGTTTACCGTACCAATTGCCATGATCTACGATCTTCTGCCCACGCAGGAAGACCATAACCGGGAAGCCTTTGAGCTGCCAGCCCTCATAGAGGTTGTAATCTGTGCGGTGTTGGGCGACTTCCACACCGTAAGTCAGCTCCTTATTGGGATCCCAGATGGCAATATCGGCATCTGCGCCGGGAGCCAGCGTGCCTTTCCGGGGATAAAGCCCGAAGATCCGGGCCGGGTTGGTGGCATGGAGGGCGACGAATTGGTTGGGCGTTAGCCTTCCACTGCCCACACCTTCCGTCCAGAGCACGGGCATGCGGTCTCCCACGCCGGGCAGGCCGTTGGGGATCTTGGTGAAATCGTCCTTGCCCAGTTCCTTGCCGGGGATCGCGATCGGATTACCTTCGTAGTTGATGGCCTGGGTGCCGTCATAGAAGAAGGGGCAGTGATCGGTGGAGACGACTTTGATAATGCCCTTTTCCAGACCTTCCCAAATGCCCTCATTATCGGCCGGAGTGCGCATTGGGGGTGAGCAGATCCATTTAGCGCCATCTTCGCGCCGCAGGTCATTTTCGTCAAAGAAGAGGTACTGCGGGCAGGTCTCCCCCATCATGTTGAGGCCGTGTTCACGAGCGTAATGCAGTTGGTCCACTTCTCCGGCTGTGTTCATGTGTACCAGATAAAGCGGTGCGTCCCCAGCCTGGGCTGAAAGGGCGGCGGCCCGTAGAGAAGCTTCCACCTCGCCCCAGGCGGGCCGGGTCTTGGCATGGTAGATTGGGTCGGTGTTGCCGGCCTGGAGGGCTTCCTCGACCAGGATGTCTATCACATCACCATTCTCGGCATGGACCATGGTCAGGATGCCGGCCGATTTGGCGACCCGCATCACCCGGAAAATCTCGCCATCTTGCAGGCGCAGGCGGCCGTTGTAGGCCGTGAAGACCTTAACGCTGGTGATCCCGAGATCGGGCAGGGAGAAGATCTCTTTGGCAACATCTTTATCGAAGCGGGTGATGTTCATGTGGAAGCTATAGTCCACCGCGGCTTTCGGGTCTGCTTTGGCTCGCCAGCGGTCAATGTTCTCCGCCAGGGTGCCTTCGTCCTGTGGGACAAAATCGATCACCGTGGTGGTGCCGCCAAAGGCAGCCGCTTTCATCCCGGTGTAATGGTCGTCGGAGGATACCGTGCCGAACATTGGCAGGTCCAGATGCACATGCGCGTCAACCCCGCCCGGAAGGACGAGCATCCCAGCCGCGTCCACAACATCCGCGTTGGGGTGGGAGAGGTTCTCGCCAATTTGAGCGATTTTCCCATTTTCGATGAGGATGTCAGCTTGAAAGGTCTCGCTGGCGGTGACCAAAGTGCCATTTTTGATTAAGGTAGCCATATGGATGCTCCGAAAGGTGGTGAGTTGGATGAAATTTCCCTGTTAATGATTTTAGCAGAAAAAGGATGAAAGGATAAGACGCAAGGGTTTGGAAGGGGGCCAGAGAGTAAATTAATCGTTTGTTATTAAAACGTTAATAATAAAGAGTTATTTTATCCAATATAGTAAATTCATAAAAACTATTGACAATATATTTAAATATCTCTATACTCGGATTATGAGAACGATAACGGGAACGATAACGGTATCGTTCCCAAAAGGAAATTAATTAATGCGACGAAATAACAATCGACCAACGATCAAAGATGTAGCCCTGGCTTCAGGCGTTTCCACCCAAACGGTTTCCCGGGTTGTTAACAATCACCCCGATGTTGCGGATGATACCCGATTGCGGGTGAAAGCTGTGATTAAGGAAATTGGCTACCGGCCCAGCGCATTGGCTCGCAGCCTGATTCGGAATGAGAGCCTCACCTTGGGTGTGGTGACAGCGGGCCTAAAGTACATTGGCCCCTCCCGGACATTGAATGGGATTACCAGCGCTGCGGAAGAGGCTGGCTATTCCCTGATCCTGAAAGAATTACCTAACTTTAATGCGACGGACATTCGTCCGATCCTGAACGAACTGGAATCCCGCCATGTGGATGGCATCATCTGGGCTGCCCCGGAGATTGGTGAAAACAGGCAATGGGTGGACGAGAATCCGAACCAATTGGGACTGCCGGTGGTCTTCCTCACTATGGAGCCCCGCGATGACCTTTCCATCATTTCAGTGGATAACTGCAAAGGCGGCACGCTGGCCACTCAGCATTTGATTGAGTGTGGCTACAGCAGGATTGGTCATATCGCCGGCCCTCTGGATTGGTGGGAGTCTTGCCAGCGGTTCAAAGCATGGAAAGAACAAGTCTCAGCCCTTGAAGATTTTGATGTGGAAAAATATTGGGCTGAGGGGAATTGGTCTTCGCACAGCGGGTTTGAGGCGATGGACCAGCTGTTGAAAAAAGCACCCGACATTGACGCAGTTTTTGTGGCGAATGACCAGATGGCCCTGGGTGCGCTTTATGCGATAAATCGATTGGGTTTAAGGGTGCCCGATGATATTGGCATAGTTGGATTTGATAATATGGCAGAATCAGAATTTTTCCTGCCACCTTTGACAACGATCCAGCATGACAATATTCAAGTCGGCGCTCTTGCTGTTGAAAAGATCATTAAATTGATTGAAGCTTTTCAAAAAGGGACAGCGCCCGAATATGGTGTGATGTTGTTGGAACCGAATTTATTAGTTAGGGAAAGTTCAGTTCGACAACCATAGAGCAAGGGAGGTGATTGGAAGACATTATCTTAAAAGAGGCGTGCGAACCGGCAGGTTGGGGACCAACTTTGGGCTCGCACACAATCTGATTATATCTCAAAACGTTAGGGAAAATTGAAGGAGCAATCAGAATGAAACACTTTAAGAGAATCACCTTATTGATGGTTATTGCTGTGTTGACGCTTGCCGCCTGCACATCTAAACCGGCAGCCACAGAAGCACCTGTTGAGCCAGAAACCTATACCTATGGCGATATGGTTCTTTGCTATCCGCAGTTAGGTGCAGAGAGCGACTGGCGGACTGCCAACTCAGCCTCCATCAAGACGGAAGCTGATAACTACGGCATTAAGCAGTTGGTCTTCTCCGATGCTCAGCAGAAACAGGAGAACCAGATTTCGGCTGTTCGCTCCTGCATCCAGCAGGGCGTCAGCGTTATTGCACTGCCCCCGGTTGTTGAGGATGGCTGGGATGCCGTTCTGACCGAGGCGAAAGATGCCGGTATTCCTGTGATCATCGTTGACCGTTCCGTCAGCGCTGATCCATCACTCTATGATGTCCATCTGGGTTCAGACATGTTCCTCGAGGGCCAGCGCGCGGCAGCGGAAATGAATGCTTTGCTGCCCGATGGCGGCGCCATTATTGAGATCTCCGGCACCGTAGGTTCTGGCGCAGCCGTTGGCCGTGCAGATGGTTTCCGCGATGCGCTCAATGACAACATCGAGATCATTGACTCCCAGACCGGTAACTTCACCCGGGCCGAGGCCATTCCTGTGGCGGAATCTTTCCTCAAGAAGTACGAAGGTCAAATTGACGGCTTGTTCATCCATAACGATGATATGGCCATTGGTGCAATTGAGGCTCTGAAGAATGCTGGTATTGAACCCGGCGAAATTAAGATCGTTTCCGTTGACGGCACCCGTGGTGGCTTCCAGGCCATGATTGATGGCTGGATCCAGGCTGATGTGGAATGCAACCCGCTGCTTGGCCCACAGGTTATTGAAATTGCGCTTCAACTGATGAATGGTGAAGCAGTTGATAGTGAGATTCTGACCAACGAGACGGTTTACTATCCGGACGAGGCAGAAGAACTGCTTCCATCACGCCAATACTAAATCAGGATTTACATCTCTCACAAGTTGATGTGATTGAATAGCCAGGGGAGAGAAGCATGATCGTTCTTGCTTCTCTCCCAGGGATGAGAAAGGCAAATCGGCTCACTTAAAATTGTCTTGCAGAATTAATACGTAGTATTTCCCACAATTTTCGAATCGGTACGACATGGCATTATTCGACCTTTATAAGCTGTTATTTCAGACGACAGACCTTTTGACTGTCGTACGGTAACGTCCAGATTTTTACAGTAGGAAAAGTGTATGGCGAACCAATCAAATCATAAAATTTCATTATTCAGACGGTTCCGAAACAGCCAACTCTTTTGGCCCTTGGTTGCCCTGGTCATCATTCTGGCTTTTGATGGGATCTATGCGCCAGGCTTCTTTGAATTGGGCATTGTTGACGGGCACCTTTATGGCAACCTGATTGATGTGGTCAACAATGGGGCGCCTCTCATCCTGGTGGCAATTGGGATGACGATGGTGATTGCCACCAATGGCGTTGACCTCTCTGTGGGGGCTGTGATTGCCATTTCAGCCGCTATGGGGGCTGTCCTGATCAATCCGGCCTTTGGCAACGAATTGATCTCCAATGAAATTCTGACCCAAAACATTTCCAAGACACCGCTGCCTCTGATCGTGCTTGCCAATTTGGCAGCCGGGACGATCTGCGGCCTCTGGAACGGTTTTTTGGTCTCTCGGGGGAAGATCCAGCCCATGGTTGCCACCCTGATCCTGATGGTGGGTGGGCGGGGCCTGGCTCAGTTGATCACTAATGGTCAGATTATGACGATTTATTACACGCCCTACTATGTTTTCGGAAACGGCTATCTGCTGGGTATTCCGGTATCCGTCTACATCGTGGTGGCTGTGTTGCTGATCGCCGTCTTACTGGTGCGGAAGACATCCATCGGGCTCTTTGTGGAGTCCGTTGGAGTGAACGCCAAATCAGCGTTCTACAGCGGCATCAGCGAGAAAAACATCAAGCTCATGGCCTACACCTTCTGCAGCTTCTGTGCGGCTATCGCCGGGCTGATCCTCAGTTCCTATGTTCATAGCGCCGACGCCAACAACCTTGGCCTGGACTATGAACTGGACGCGATCCTCTCGGTCGTCATCGGCGGCACCTTGATGGCCGGTGGACGTTTCTCATTGGTCGCAAGCGTGATCGGCGCATTGGTCATCCGAACCTTTACGATCACGATGTATACCGTTGGTGTTCCTGCAAATGCTCTAATGGCAGCCAAAGCTGTGTTGGTGCTCCTGGTCATCTTGCTCTACTCTGAACAATCCAGGAAATTGCTCAACAAGCTCTCCGAGAACAAGAAAAGGAAGCAGAAAATCAATGAAGCCTAGGATTAAAAAATTCCTTTTTACTAACGGCCCTCTGCTGGCCACGATCTGTATTTTTATCCTGGTCTATATCCTGGGCGGGCAGCTTTACCCCGCCATGCAAAAGCCGCAGGTCTTTTTCAACCTTTTCATTAACAACGGCAGCCTGTTGATCATTGCGATCGGCATGACCATGGTGGTTCTGATGGGTGGGATTGACCTCTCGGTCAGCGGAATGATTGCCTTGACGAGTGTGGCATCGGCTTCTCTGTTGTTGTTGGACATGAACCCGGTGTTGGTGATGGCGCTCATGCTTCTGATGGGCATACTCATTGGCCTTGTTCAGGGCTTCATTATCCATTACCTCAAGGTTGAGGCCTTTGTGGTGACGCTGATGGGTCTGTTCTTCACCAGGGGGATGGCCTATGTGATCAATAAGAGTTCGGTCACGATCAAGAACGAATTCTATAAATACCTGGCGCTGACTAAAATCCACCTGCCGATATTTGAGGGGACGTTTATCTACATCACGACCCTTGTGGCGATATTGCTCCTGATCGTGGTCTTTATCATCACCCGCTATACCAACTTCGGGCGGCGGATCTATGCCATTGGCAATAACGAACAATCGGCCCTCCTGATGGGCATGCCGGTTGCCCGCACGAAATTGATGGTCTACAGCATCAGCGGCTTTTGTTCCGCATTGGCTGGGATCGTCTTCAGCATTTCGCTGCTTTCCGGTTTTGGCGGCTATGCCCGTTCGATGGAAATGGACGCTATTGCGGCGGTTGTCATCGGGGGGACGGCGCTGACTGGCGGCAAGGGAAATGTGATCGGAACCTTGTTCGGCGTGATGATCAGCGGCACGATCGTCACCATCTTGCAGTTCAACGGTACGCTGACGTCCTGGTGGACCAGGATTGCGGTCGGTATTTTGACATTGATCTTCATCGGTATTCAAAGTCTGTTCTATATCCGCAAGAAACAAATCTAGACTCTCTTTTGATGGCCGATTTTTAGGACGAGGAAAACCTGAATGGTTGAAAATAATTGCGAATTACTTCGAATGGAAAAAGTCACCAAGACTTTTCCGGGGGTCAGGGCCCTGACCAATGTGGATTTTTGTCTGCATAAGGGTGAGATCCATGCTCTGGTTGGAGAAAACGGCGCTGGAAAGTCAACCCTGATTAAGGTGATGACGGGCGTTGAGCGCCTGGATGAAGGGGTGATGATCTATGACGGCAAGGAAGTTCGGATCAAATCCCCTCAACATGCCCAAAGCCTCGGGATCAGCACGGTCTATCAGGAAGTGAACTTATGCAGCAACTTATCTGTTGCTGAGAACCTCCTTTTGGGGCGGGAGCCGCGCAAATTTGGCTTTATCCAGTGGAAGGCGATGAATAAACGCGCTGAGATGATCCTCGGCGATTTGAATGTGAATATTGACGTCAAGGCGCCGCTGGCCTCCTATTCTACGGCTATCCAACAGATCACGGCTATCGCCAGAGCGCTGGAGATTTCTTCGGCCAAAGTCCTCATCTTGGACGAGCCGACCTCCAGCCTCGATGCGCAGGAATCGGAATTGATCTTCAAGGTGATGCGCAAGCTGAAGGAAAAAGGGGTGGGCATTATCTTTATCACCCACTTCATCAACCAGATCTATGCCGTCGCCGACCGGATCACCATCCTGCGGAATGGCTGCCTGGTCGGTACCTATAAGACCGAGGAATTGAGTACCTTTGACCTGATCAAGAAGATGATTGGGCGCAGCCTGGCTGAATATGAGGATATGAAGAAATCCGATTATCCTGTTTCTGAGCGGAAACTGGTGGCTTCTGTGGAGGAGATCGCTCATGGTAATGATTTGGAACCGACGGACCTTGAATTGAACAGCGGTGAGGTTGTGGGAATGGCAGGGCTATTGGGTTCTGGCCGGACGGCACTGGCCGAACTGATCTTCGGCGTCAGTGAGCCGGACGAGGGGAAGCTGGAAGTTGGCGATACTGTCCTTGCCCGCCATACACCGCACGATTCGTTGATGAATGGCATTGGCCTCTGCCCGGAAGACCGTAAGGAGTCCGGCATTGTCGGAGACCTGACGATTAGAGAGAATATTATTCTGGCGATGCAGGCCAAGCTGGGATGGTTTAAGTTCCTCAGTAAGGCCAAACAATATGAGATGGCTAATAAATATATTGATATGCTCCAGATCATGACGCCCTCCCCCGATCAATTGGTGAAAAACCTGAGCGGCGGCAACCAGCAGAAAGTGATCTTGGCTCGCTGGCTGGCGATCCACCCGAATTTATTGATTTTGGACGAACCCACACGAGGTATTGACATTGGCACGAAAGCCGAGATTCAAAAGTTGGTGATCTCACTGGCTGAGGATGGGATGGCGTGTATGTTCATCTCCTCTGAATTGGAAGAAGTGATGCGGACCAGTAACCGGATCGTCGTGATGCGTGACCGGGAAAAGGTGACGGAACTGCCGGGGGACGTTTCTGAACAATTGATCATGGAAGCTATTGCCGGTTCGGATGGATAGGCAAGGATCTAGAGAATTTATTGGGAGACTAAATAATGCAAAAGTATGTCATCGGGGTTGATTTTGGAACAGAATCGGGTCGGGCAGTATTGATCTCGGTTGAGGATGGGAAAGAAATTGGCAGTGCCGTATTTTCCTACACTCATGGCGTGATTGATGAAAAACTGCCGGATTCGGAAGTCCAACTGGGATTGGATTGGGCTTTGCAAGACCCGCAGGATTATATTCGAGTTCTGCAAAACACGATCCCTGCTGTTCTGGATGAGACCGGGATTAACCCCGAAGACGTGATTGGGATTGGCATTGATTTCACAGCCTGTACAATGCTGCCTGTAAAGCAGGACGGTACACCGCTTTGCGATCTGGCCGAATGGCGCGAGAACCCGCACGCCTGGGTCAAGCTCTGGAAGCACCACGCTGGCCAGCCTGAAGCGGACCAGATCAACCAGACCGCTGAGGAAATGGGCGAGCCCTGGTTGGAACGTTACGGTGGGAAGATCTCATCGGAGTGGTTCTTTGCCAAAGCCTTGCAGATTGTGCATGAGGCACCAGAGGTTTATGATGCGGCAGATCGTTTACTCGAAGCCGCCGACTGGGTGATCTGGCAGTTGACGGGCGTCGAAACGCGGAACTCCTGCACGGCTGGCTATAAGGCCATCTGGTCAAAGCGGGATGGCTTTCCGTCGGAAGACTTCTTTGCTGCACTGGACCCCAAGATGGCAAAGATCGTGGATGAAAAGATGAGCCGGGAAATTGTGCCGGTGGGCGAAAAAGCGGGCGAGTTGACCGAAGAAGCCGCTGGCTGGACGCATCTCAAACCCGGCATCGCTGTAGCGATTGCCAATGTGGATGCGCACGCGGCGGTTCCGGCGGCCACGGTCACCGGAACGGGTCGGATGGTCATGATTATGGGGACCTCCACCTGCCACATGGTTCTGGGCGAAAAAGAGAAGCTGGTCCCCGGAATCTGCGGTTATGTTGAAGATGGCATTATTCCGGGATTTATCGGTTATGAAGCTGGACAATCCTGTGTGGGCGATCATTTTGCCTGGTACGTTGAAAATTGTCTGCCTATGGAAATCTATCAGGAGGCCAAAGACCGCGGCCTGGATGTCCATGCCGTTTTGGAAGAGAAAGCGGCGAAGCTCAAGCCCGGACAATCCGGCCTGGTTGCCCTCGATTGGTGGAACGGCAACCGCTCTGTGCTGGTGGATGTGGACCTGACCGGTTTGATTGCCGGGATGACCCTGGCCACCCGTCCGGAGGAAATCTATCGGGCACTGATTGAGGCGACAGCCTTTGGCACCCGGATGATTGTTGAGGATTTCCAGGAGAACGGGATCGAAATCAATGAACTGGTGGCCGGCGGTGGGTTGCCGAGCAAGAATCATTTGTTGATGCAGATCTATGCGGATGTGATGGGGATGCCCTTCAAAGTGGTGGCTTCCAAACAGCTTTCAGGTTTGGGCGCGGCCATGTTTGCAGCGGTGGCAGCTGGTAAGGCAGCGGGCGGCTACGATTCGATCTTCACCGCTTCCCAGCATATGGCCCATCTCCAGGACAACTATTACAAGCCCAACCCAACCCATAAGGCTGTTTATGACCGACTCTTTGCGGAATATAAGCAACTGCATGACTACTTCGGCCGAGGTGCGAATGACATGATGAAGCGCCTAAAAGCGCTCAAAGCCGAAGTTGTGCAGGATTAGGAGAGGTAGTCTGAGATGTTGTTACCGGAAATCAGGGAAGAGCTTGTCGAGCTCAACCAGGCCCTCCAGGCCAACCACCTGGTGGTTTGGACGGGCGGCAATGTGAGCATCCGGGACCCTAAAACGGGCCTGGTTGCCATCAAGCCTTCGGGCGTGATGTTCCCGGACCTGACACCGGAGAGTATGGTGGTGGTGGATCTGGAAGGGAATGTGGTTGAGGGCGAGCTTTCACCTTCATCCGACACAGCCAGCCATCTCTATGTTTACCGCCATCGGGAAGACATCAATGGGGTGGTGCATACCCACTCGAACTATGCAACCGCGTTTGCAGCACTGAATAAACCTATCCCACCAATCCTGACAGCGATTGGCGATGAGTTTGGCGGTGAGGTCCCCTGCGGCGGATTTGCACTGATCGGGGATGATGGTATTGGAAAGGTGATTGTTGAAACCATTGGTGATAATCATGCTGTCTTGCTGAAAAACCACGGTGTATTCACAGTGGGCAGATCGGGACGCGAGGCATTGAAGGCGGCTGTCATGGTGGAAGATGTGGCGAAGACCGTCTGGCTGGCGATGGCGATTGGGGAACCGGAGCCAATCTCGCCCGAGAATCTGCAAAGATTGCATGATCGCTATATGAACGTATATGGACAATAGGAGCTTATCAATCGAGGTTTATCCAATGATAAATATGAATAAAAAGAAAATTTGGTTTGTCACGGGAAGCCAGCATCTTTATGGCCCCGAGGTCCTGGAGCAGGTGGCCGAGGACTCCAGGAAGATGGTTGCATCAATGGATGCATCGGAGAAAATTCCCGTCAGTTTAGAATTTAAAACGGTTGTAAAGACCCCTTCTGAGATCAAGAAAATTTGTTTGGAAGCTAATAACGATGAAGACTGCGTCGGGATGATCGTCTGGATGCATACTTTTTCCCCGGCGAAGATGTGGATTGCGGGTTTGGAAGTGTTGTTCAAACCCTTGCTCCACCTGCATACGCAGTTCAATCGTGAGATTCCCTGGGATAGCATTGACATGGACTTTATGAACCTCAACCAGTCCGCACATGGCGACCGGGAGTTTGGGTTCATTGTCACCCGGATGCACACCCCCCGGAAGGTGGTAGCTGGTTATTGGCAGGATGATGAAGTCCTGGATCAGGTTGGTGTCTGGTCTCGTGTGGCGTTGGCCTGGGACGATAGTCAGAGCCTGAAGATTGCCCGTTTTGGCGACAATATGCGCGAAGTGGCCGTCACAGAAGGGAACAAAGTCTCGGCTCAGATCAAGTTTGGTTATTCCGTCAATGGTTATGGCCTTGGCGAACTTGCCGCAGCGGTCGATCAGGTTTCTGATAAGGCTGTGGATGAGCTGATTGAGGTCTACCTGGCGACCTATAGCCTGGCGGATGGGGTCCAATCAAACCCCGACCTCCAAAAGCACCTGCGGTATGCCGCCAAGATCGAAATTGGTATGCGCCAGTTCCTTGATGCGGGCGGCTTTAGAGCCTTCACGACAACCTTTGAAAACCTGACCGGCCTGGAACAACTGCCTGGTTTGGCTGTTCAACGGCTGATGGCGGATGGTTATGGCTTTGGCGCAGAAGGCGACTGGAAAACAGCCGCGTTAGTCCGGGCGATGAAGGTGATGTCAGATGGACTGGCGGGTGGTACGTCATTTATGGAAGATTACACGTACCATCTGGAACGCGGGAACCAGATGGTGTTAGGGGCGCATATGTTGGAGGTTTGTCCCTCCATCGCCTCGCAAAAACCTCAGCTAGAGATTCACCCGCTAAGCATTGGCGGCAAATCCGATCCGGCCCGGTTGGTCTTTGAAGTTCAGCCCGGCCCGGCCTTGAACGCGACCCTGATCGATCTGGGCGGCCGGTTCCGGCTGCTGATCAATGAGGTTGAGGTCGTGAAGCCGAAGGCGGATATGCCCAACCTGCCGGTTGCTCGAGTGACCTGGAAACCCAAGCCAAATCTCACCCAGGCTGCAACGGCCTGGATTCTGGCTGGCGGTGCCCACCATACCAGCTTTAGCCAGGCAGTCACGACGGAATATCTGCTTGACTTCGCTGAAATTGCGGGCATCGAAACTCTGGTGATTGATGAGGGCCTGAAATTGCAGGATTTCAAGAATGCCATCAAGTGGAACGAGGTTTACTACCAGGTTTATAAGTAATAGGACATAGTCCTCTTTTCTTTTCTCTATATTGGTTGATATGGGATTGACTCTGGCTCACCGGTACCATCGCTAAGATGCCCGGTGAGTTAGAGGTTTAAAGGAAACCTGACTTTCAGGGGGTAGGTGATATTTGATAAACACTAAATAATTTAAGGTAGAATAGATGAGAATCAAAACCAATCAGTTTCCAAAATATAGCCTTGAATCTACGCCAACACTGATGCCGGAATGTATAGGTAGTTTATCGGGAGGGTGTCTTGGAAGTAAAACGATCATCTGAACGTCGTGTATGGTGGGCTGCTTTTTGTTTGCTTATTTTTCTTATCCCCTTATTTTATCCTTCCCAGGTGAGTTCCGCTCAGGCGGAAAATGTAGATGATGAAATCATCACGCTGGCCCTCATGGCCGTAGCCGATACGCGCATGGATGGGGTGATGGATACGGCGGATCTGGCCAATATCCGCGAACTGGTGGATGAGTACTATACCAATCAGAGTTATATCCGGCAGAGTGAGGCGACCGCCACGGCTCTTGCCGATCAGCGGGATACGATTCTGCATGCATTGGATGCAAAAATCAGAAACCAGAAATTTGGTGGCATGACAGCGGCTTTGGGGTTGTTTGGGGGGCTGATAGATTCCAATGATGAGAGGTATAAGAAATTCCAGAAAATGACAGGGGATGATGATGATCCCTTTGAACTCTATAATCAAGCGCTTTCCCAAGGCCCTGGGCCGAACCCCGTGCTGTTGCAGATGCTTGAGGAGCGACTGAGCAAGAACACGGAAGATTCGCTCAAGCGTAACCTGGACGGCCAGGTGGCGACCACGATCCCTGACGGGCAAGACCTTGTGGATCAAAGCGCTGAGAATGAATATGATTATTATGCGGGGCTCCGCACAGGGGCTTATGACCCGGATGAAATCGTCACCGGACCACTGATCCTCACCAATTGGGGAACGAGAGAGGTCCAGGTGGTGGTGGAATATTATGAGCCGCCGATGGGATTGAACGCTTCCGCACCCAACATCAATGTAACCGTACCACCGGACGCGTCAATCTTTTTGGATGGCTTCCCCCAGGGAAATTATGTCTTCTGTGCCCATTGGTTG
>Ga0272443_10001022_pt1 | contig 44583 bp, 41 predicted proteins | sample SSMAcet12_FD_193581 | JGI IMG/M metagenome (GOLD analysis project Ga0272443, IMG submission 193581) | Marine sediment archaeal communities from Little Sippewissett salt marsh, Falmouth, MA, United States - SSM-Acet-12 | ecosystem: Environmental > Aquatic > Marine > Wetlands > Sediment ...
GCCCCAACGGCACCTCGACGAACAGCGGGCGCGGCACGTTGCGCGTAATCTCCTCGGGCGACACGCCCTCCTCGCGGAACAGCCGCTCGATCAGCGACTGGCACGTCTTCCCGCCGCAGGCACCCATTCCCGCGCGGGTGATTGCCTTGATCTCGTTCACGTCGCGAACGCCGTCGCGGATCAACGAGCGGATTTCCCCCGCGGTCACCCGCTCGCAACGGCAGACGATATCGCGATCGGCCAGCGGTCGGATCGCGTCGGGCAGCGGCTCGCCGACCCACGGCTGCTGCACGCGGATCCCGGCGATGCGCGTCGCGATGTCGGCCGGCGCGCGGAGCTTCACGAGGACCGTCCGGTCGTTCGCCGGAATCGCCTTCAGCTCCATCACCGAGACCAACCCGAGGAGCTCGCCGACCGCGTCGAGCGCCGCGACGTCGTCTCCGACCGCGAGCCGGTCCGGCTCGTACTCGAACGGGACCGTGACAATCGGTCGCTTCGGCTCGTTGCGGCCGTCGACCAGCGTGATCGCCAGGCCGGGGCAGATCGTGACGCACCGCTCGCAGCCGACACACGCGGCGCCAACCTCATCGGCGATGAACTGAGGCAGCGCCCGGATGTCGTCCTCGTCGATCCGGATCAGCCCCTGCGGGCAAACCGACGTGCACGGGTTGCACGGGATCTCCTGCGCGCAATGGAAGACGGGGGACACACCTCCTGCGGAGGTCTGTCCCTCCGGCGTTTCGCGACCGCGAGGCTCCTGGCTTGTGGTGAGATAGGAATCGAGTGCCGCCCGATCCAGCGTCCGGCCGGGCTTCGATCGGAGGATCTCGGACATCGATCGCCAATCATCCGGGACGGACTCGTCGGTCACGCCGAGCCGGCGGGCGATCTCGATGCCCCGGATCTTCCCGGAGAAGATCGCCGCCGACGCCTCGGCGATCTCCTCGGCGTCGCCGGCAGCGAAGACCGGCAGGCCGAACCGACGGGCGGCGCCGAGGAACTCGTCGACCGGGTCGAGCCCGACGGCGATCAGGACCGTGTCGCAATCGAACGAGCGCTCGGTCCCGGGGATCGGGCGAAACGAGCCGTCGACCCGCGCGATCGTCACCGACTCGACCCGCTCGGCCCCGTTGGCACCGAGGATCGTGTGCGACGTGTAGATCGGCACGCCCATCCGGGCCAGCTTGTCGCGGTGGACCTTGTAGCCGCCGCACTCGGAGAGCGCCTCGACGAGGCCGACCACATCGATCCCCGCCTGCAGCGCGTGGTAGCCGGCGATCAGCCCAACGTTCCCGCCGCCGACGATGAACAGCCGCTCGGCCGCTCGCACGAGATCCCGGTTGACGAGCGTCTGGAACGCTCCCGCCCCGTAGACGCCGGGCAGTGTGTTCCCGTCGAAGACGAGCGACTTCTCCCGCGCCCCGGTGGCCACCAGAAGAACCCCCGGCTCGACGAGCACGTACCGAGTGCCGTGAAGGACGCCGACCTTCCCGTCGCGGTACACGGCGAGGGCGGTGCTTCGAGTCCACACGCGGACGCTCCCCAGTTCGCCTACGTGCGCCGCAAGGCGCGCTCCGATGTCGATGCCGCGCGTGCCGGCGTAGACCGCGTCGGTCGAGCCGAAAAACCGGTGCGTTTGCAGGACCAGCTTCCCGCCGAGCCGGTCCTTGTCATCGACGACCAGCGTCTCGACCCCGCGGCCGCCGAGCTCGAGCGCCGCCGACAGGCCGGCCGGCCCGCCGCCGAGGATCAAGACCGAGACCCGGACCGTCTCGACCTCGGACATCTCCGGGACGCGATCGAGCGGGGGGAGCTCTGGCAGGGCGTCGACCGGCTCGACGCGCATCCCGGGCTCTGCCGGCGTCATGCACGCCTTCACCGGGACGCCGTCGGCGAGGACGAGGCACTGTGCGCACTGGCCGTTGGCGCAGTAAATCCCTTGCGGCGCGCCGTCCTTCGGGTGGTGCCCGAACACGCGAATCCCCGCCGCGTAAAGTGCCGACGAGATCATCTCACCCGGATACGCGGTCAGCTCCCGGCCGGAGAACGTGAACGAGAACGGCTCGCCCCGCTCGATCCGGACAATCGGGTGTCCTTCGATCCTCCCCATCCCGCGAGCGCCTCCTCTCCCCAGGCTCACGTTTCGACGAACCGCTCGGTCACTGCCATCAGCACCCGCGCGCCACCGACCTTCGCCGTGCGATACGCGTGCTGGTGGGACGGCTCCACCCGATAGCTGTCGCCGACGCCCAGCCTGTACTCCGTTCCGTCGACCGTGATCGTCAGCTCCCCCTTGAGGACGTAGCCGAGCTCCTCGCCCCTGTGGTGCGATCCGTCCTGGCGGCAGCCGGCCGGAAACTCCGCGATCAGCAACTCCTCAATCGGCGCCTCCGGGAGCTGACCGGTCAGGTAACGGTAGGCGACCGGGGAGCGACCGATCCGGATCACCAGCTGCTGGTCGGACTTCGTGACGACCGGCGGCCGCCGATCGAGCGGCCCGCTACTGACGAACAGCGACTCGATCGGAAGGCCGAGTGCGCGGCAGATCGAAGCAAGGGAGACGATCGACAACGTCGAAAGCCCCCGCTCGACCTGGGACAAGAAACTCGCTGAGAGGCCCGATTCCGCCGCCAGCGTGTCCAGCGTCCAACCCTTACTCGTACGTACGTCGCGGATCCGTGCGCCGATGTCCTCCATCGCGCATTCAGTATATCGAAGGATGGTTTCGAAATTCAACAGGAGCACCGCGCGCCTCGCCAAAGCGCGGCAATGGAGGCTCGGACGAAGTCCGGGTACACTGTCGCCCGGATTCCCGAAGAGGAGGAGCAATGCAGAAGTCACGTCTCGATTTCCTCAAGCGCTACATGCAGACGATCTGTCCGACGGGTTTCGAGGAGGAGGCGTCCCGCGTCTGGCGTGAGGAGGCGGACGCGTTCGCCGAACGGACGTGGGTCGATCAGCACGGCAACTCGTTCGCAGTGGTGAACGAGAAGGGCGCGCCGCGGATCATGCTCGCCGGCCACGCCGACGAGATCGGCCTGATGGTGACCCACATTGACAAGGAGGGGTATCTGTCGTTCATCGGGCTCGGCGGCTGGGACGTCCAGGTGCTCCCCGGACAGCGGGTTCGTATCCGAACGAAGGACGGGATCGTGCTCGGCGTGATCGGGCGCAAGCCGATTCACCTCCTGGACGCCGACGACCGCAAGAAGGTCGTCAAGATGGAGGAGCTCTGGATCGACATCGGAGCAAACGATCGCGATGACGCCGCGAGCCTCATAAGCATCGGGGATCCGGGCGTTTTGGACTACGACGTCGCGAAGCTGCGAAACGGCCTGTTCGCCGCCAGAGGCTTCGACGACCGCATCGGGGCGTTCGTCGTCCTCGAAGCGGCGCGGCTCGCGGCCGAGATGAGCCCGAACGCGGCGATCTACGCCGTCGCGACGGTCCAGGAGGAGATCGGCGTCCGCGGCGCAACGACGAGCGCGTTCGGCATCGATCCTCAGGTCGGCATCGCCGTCGACGTCGGCCACGCCACCGACATGCCGGGGATGAGCAAGGAGAAGAAGATCGCCGGCGACATCAAGATGGGCGCGGGGCCGATCGTCACCCGCGGCCCGAACGTCAACACGCCGCTGTTCGAGCGGATCGTCGAGACGGCGAAGAGCAAGAGCATCCCGATCCAGCTCCACGCGTGGCCGCGGCCGACCGGTACCGACGCGCGCGCGATGCAGGTCACCCGCGGCGGTGTCGCCACCGGGCTGATCAGTGTGCCCAACCGCTACATGCACTCGCCGAGCGAGGTTGTGCACCTCGACGACGTAGAGAACTGCGCGAAGCTGATCGCCGAGACGATCGCCGGGATCGACGAAACCACGAGCTTCCTGCCGGGGTAGCTCGCGGTTTGCAGTTGGTAGTTGGCACTTGCCGGTGGCCGGCGGGTTCATCCCCGTCGGCCGCGCTCACACTTCCATATCCTTGGAGGTCCACGCCCCCACGGCGCGCCCTCCGTGAGAAACGCAGGCGGCTCCCGGCCTTCTGACCGACCCTCATGCCATTCCGTCCGCCGTTCGTCCTGGCCATTCTGCTTCAGAACCACCGGGTCTTCGCATCCGCCTCACCGACGCGAGGACGGCGCGGGCGTCCTTGCCCGTGCGGTGAGGCAGTTTCTTCGCGCGGTTGCTTCGGCTTGGGGACTTCTGTACAGTGACGGCGTTCGGGGAGCCCAACGGTTTGGGCTGAGAGGAGGAGGCACCTCGACCCGCAGAACCTGAACTGGGTAATACCAGCGTAGGGAACCATGAACGAGCGGCAGCGCAGTAGACGCACAGATCGGACGACGCACCGCCCTCGCCAGTTCGTCTCGCCTCCTCCGACAAAGGAGCGATACGGGAATGCCCGATGAGATCATCCTGATCCTCGCCAACGGTGAGTGGCCGGACACGACGCGATTGCCGGTTCTCGCGGACCGCGCCGGGACGATTCTTGCGACGGACGGCGCGTGGGCCAAGGCGGTCGACGCCGGAATCGAAGTCGGTTGCGTCGTCGGCGACCTCGATTCGCTCACGACAGCGCAGCGAGCGTCGCTGCTCGAGTCCGGCGTCGAGGTCGAAGTCCACCCACCCGACAAGGACTTCACCGACCTCGAGCTGGCGGTCGACCGCGCCCTTGCGATGCGAGCCGGAGCGCTGATCGTCTTCGGCGCGTTCGGCGGACGGATCGATCATACGTTGGCCAACGTTCTGATGCTCGAGAAGGCGCTCGATCGAGGCGTCGACGTCGAGCTGGTCCACGGGACGGAGACCGCTTGGCTCGTCCGGGGCACGTTCGCCCTGCCCGACGGCCGGGCGGGCGACCGGATCTCGCTGATCCCGCTGTCGCGCGGCACCGTCGTCCGAACGGAAGGGCTGCGATACCGACTGAGCGATGAACCGCTCGTCCGGGCAAGCGCGCACGGCGTCTCCAACATCATCGACGCCACACCGGTCCGCGTGACGGTCCGCTCGGGGACGCTCCTTGTGGTCCATGGGCCGCCCCGGGAGGAGGGAACGCCGTGACGGCTCGGCCACACGCGATCGGTCCGATGCCGCTGTGGCGCCGGCCGGCAGCGAGATGGACCGCCAGCCTGGTGCTGTTCGTGCTTCTCTGGCAGGGCGTCGTGTCGGTGTTCCGCGTCCCCGGCTACCTGCTGCCGGCGCCGGCCGCGACGCTTGGGGCGATCGCGAGCGACGCGCCGCTGCTCGGCCGGCACGCCGCAGCAACGATCGTCGAGTCGCTCGCCGGGCTCGGAATCGCCCTTGGCCTCGGCGTCGCCGTCGCGTTGATCATGCACCGCTCGGCGATCGTTCGCGACCTCGTCTATCCACATCTTGTCCTTTCACAGGCGGTCCCGCTGATCGCGATCGCGCCGATGATCCTGATCTGGTTCGGGCTCGGCTCCCTGTCCAAGATCCTGGTCGTCGCGTTCGTCTGCTTCTTCCCGCTCACGGTGAACACGTACGAGGGGTTCCGGACCGTCGATCCGACGTACGCCGAGCTGCTCGACACACTCGGCGCCTCGTGGCTCGACCGGTATCGTCACCTCTACGTCCCCGCGACGCTTCCGGGGATCCTCGCCGGCGCGAAGATCGCCGCAACCTACTCCGTCCTCGGCGCGATCGTCGGAGAGTGGCTCGGCGGCTCGCACGGGCTCGGCGTCTACATGACGCGCGCCCAGCAGTCGTTTCGCACCGATCGACTGTTCGGAGCCATCCTGATCGTGATGCTGCTCAGCTTCGCGCTGTTCAAGGCGGTCGATGGGATCGGCCTCGTCCTGACCCCGTGGATTCGAAGGAGGAACCATGCGTAGTCGCTCCGTTCTTGTGGCGTTTTCTGGCTGCCTGTTGCTGTTGGCGTTCGGGGCCGCCGCAGCGTCCGACAACGTAGAAGAGATCCGGATCGCGCTCGACTGGACGCCGAACACGAACCACTCCGGCATCTTCGTCGCGATGGCGCTCGGGTTCTTTGCGGACGAGGGGCTCGCCCTCGAGGTTCTCGAGCCGTCCGAGACGGCGTCGATCCCGCTTGTCGCATCCGGACGGTCTCAGTTCGGCGTCTCGATGCAGGAGTACGTGACGATGGCCCGCGCGCAGGACGTCTCGATCGTCTCGATTGCGACACTGTTTCAGCACAACACGTCCGGCTTCGCCGCCCCGAGTGATCGGGGCATCACCGGTCCGCTCGATTTCGAGAACCTGCGCTACGCCGGGTGGGGAAGCGACCTCGAGTCGGTGATGATCCGCACGGTGATGGAGGCCGTCGGCGCCGATTTCGACACCGTGACGATGATCAACATGGGCATGCTCGACTTCACGACGGCCGTCCGCCGGGATCTAGCCGACTTCTATTGGGTCTTCTACGGCTGGCAGGGCATTCACGCCGACCTCCAGGGGATCGCGTTCGACTTCTTCCCGCTGCCGGAGCTTGCCGAAGTCCTCGACTACTACACGCCGGTGATCGTCACGCGGGAACGGATGATCGAAGACCGACCGGACGTCGTTCGCCGGTTCCTGCGCGCCCTTTCGCGCGGCTACGTGTATGCGGCCCTGCACCCCGACGAGGCGGCTGGGATTCTGCTCGCGCATGCCCCGGAGCTCGATGCGGAGCTCGTCTACGCGTCCCAAGCGTGGATCGCCGGGCGAACCCTCGCCGACATCGATCAATGGGGACGGCAGGAAGAGGTCGTCTGGACCCGCTTCGCGCGGTGGGCGCTTGACAACGGACTGATCGAGCGGGCGATCGACCCGCTCGCCGCGTTCACGAACGGTTTCCTTCCGGACGGGGAAGACGGGTCGGAAGAGGAGGGTGAGTGACCGATCGCCTCGCCGCTCTCTCCGTTGGCAAGCGCTTCGGCGACCTCGAGGTGCTCCGCGACGTGTCGCTGACACTTGGCGAACGCGAGACGGTCGCCCTCCTCGGGCCGTCCGGCTGCGGGAAGACGACCTTGCTGCGGATCATTCTGGGGCTGGAGCGGGCCGATGAGGGCCGCGTGATGGGCGCCCTCAATCGAGCCGGCTACTTGCCGCAGGGCGGCTTGCTCTTCCCGTGGAAGACGGTGATCGAGAACGCGGCACTTCCGCTCCAGATCCGCGGCGTCGACCGAGCGACGCGGCGGGCCGCCGTCGCCGAGCATCTCCCCGCGTTCGGGCTGATCGGCTTCGAGACGGCCTATCCGCACGAGCTATCCGGCGGCATGGTGCAACGGGTCGCCTTGCTTCGGGCGTTGATGACCGGTTGCCCGGTTCTCGTCCTCGATGAGCCGTTCGGGGCGCTCGACGTCCTCACGCGACATCGGATGCAGGACTGGCTGGCGGAGCTGATCGGTCGGCTCGATCGGGCGATGCTCTTCGTCACCCACGACCTCGAAGAGGCAATCGCGTTGGCCGAGCGCATCGTCATTCTCAGCGCGCGACCGGCATCTGTCCTCGGCGAACGACCGATCCGGCTGGCGCGTGTGGAGCGGACCGATCGGCTCGGGAGGCCATTCCTCGCGGCGCGGGACAGGCTGCTATCTCTGATTCAGGGAGGAGCGCACCATGCCTGAGCCGAACCCGTTCGAGACCCACAGTACGGAGTACGACGCCTGGTTCGACGAGAACGCGGCCGTCTACGAATCCGAGCTGCTGGCCATCCGTGAACTCCTCCCGCCTGCAGGGGACTGGGTCGAAATCGGCGTCGGTAGCGGTCGGTTCGCGTCGAGGCTCGGGATCCCGCTGGGGATCGAACCGGCCCAAGCAATGGCCGCCCTCGCCCGGACCCGCGGCGTCGAAGTGCTCGCAGGACGCGCCGAAGCGCTGCCGCTGGACGACGCCTCCGTCGATGCCGCGTTCCTGATCACGACGCTCTGCTTCGTCGACGACGTCGATCGTGCCGTCCGAGAGGTCGCCCGGGTGTTGAGACCCGGTGGGCACGCGATCGTCGCGTTCCTCCCGGCGGACAGCCGCCTCGGCGAGCTCTACTGCGCCCGCGCGTCGGAGGATCGGTTCTTCCGTCACGCGACGCTTCCCGCGAAGCAGCGGGTCTTCGACGCGATCGGGGGGGCCGGTCTGGAAATCGAACGGACCGTGCAGACACTCACCGGCATGCCGGAACGGGCGAACGAACGGATCGAGCGACCGACGGAGGGACACGCACGCGGGTCGTTCATCGTCATTCGCGCCGCCAAGCGGTGCAGGGCCCAGTTCTCTCCTTGACTTCCCTCCTGCGGGTTTCGTAGGATTCCCGCATGAGTGGCGGGGCGGGGCTGTTCCTGATTGTCAATCTGATTGCAGGGCACGGCCGATGCAAGGCGCTTTTTCCGAAGGTCAAGGCCGAGCTGGACCGGCGAAAGATCGAGTACGAACTCCACTACACCAACGAACCTCAAGAGGCGACGGACGTCGCAAAGTGGGGAATCGATGCGGGGTTCAAGCAGATCGCGGCGATGGGCGGGGATGGCACAGTGAACGAGGTGGCCAACGGCCTGCTCGGGAAGGACGCCGTCCTCTCGGTGATCCCCGCCGGGACGGGGAACGACTTCATCCGGATGCTCGGGATCCCCGCGGACCCGTTTGACGCGCTGGACGTCCTGACCGAAGGACGAGAACGAGCGATGGACCTCGGCCGCGTTGCCGACGATCGTTGCTTCGTGAACGGAATGGGAATCGGGATCGACGCTCAGGTGGCCCGCGACGTCCTGCAGATGGACCGGCTCACGGGCGCGGTCGCCTACGTGTCCGCCGCCGTCAAGGAAGTCTTCCGGTTCAAGGCGTTTCCCGTAGTGATCGACTCGGGCGATTGGCGCATCGATCTCGGGTGTCTGTCGATCGGCGTGTCCAACGGAAAATACGCCGGCGGCGGCTTCAAGCTCGCGCCGGAGGCGAGCGTCGACGACGGGCAGATCGACGTTTCCGTAATCGAGGACTACTCGAAGCTCGAGCGGCTCGTTCGCCTGCCACGGGTTCGAGCCGGGAAGCACCTGCAGTGGCGGAAGGTTCACTACCGCCAGCTGCGCGAGGCGACGATCTCGTCGCCGGAGAAACTGATCGCACACATGGACGGCGAGCCGTACAGGCTCCCGAGCGGATCGTTCGACGTCGCGGTTCTCCCGAACGCGCTTCGCGTGTTGGTTCCCGCCTAGCGGCGCCGGAACCGCCGATCGAGCTCGTCGCGCTCGATGCGAAACACGATCGGCCTGCCGTGCGGGCAGAAATACGGGTTCTCAAGTACCATCAGGCCCTCGACCAACGCTTGAGCCTCTCCCAGCGGCATCGGCTCTCCCGCCTTGATCGCCGCGCCGCACGCCAATTCGCTGAGTAGCCGCTCAAACAACGGCTCCTTCAGGCTCCCCTCCGAAACGAGTACATCGACGAGCGCGTCGATCACTTCCTGGAACCCCCGCTTCGTCTGCGCGTCGGCCAGCGCGCGCGGATACTCCCGCACCAGGAACGTGCCGCCTCCGAACTCGTCAAGGATGATCCCGACCCGCTCCAGCGCTTCGAGGTGACCCGTCAGGACGCTCGCTGCCTCGAACGGCACCTCGACGCGCGCCGGGATAAGGAAAATCTGGCGCACAATCCCTTGCGCACCCCACTCGCGCTCGAGCCCCTCGTAGAGGATCCGCTCGTGGGCAATGTGCTGATCGACGATCTCCAATCCCTCCGGCGATTCGACCAGCAGATAGGTCGACTGGAGCTGGCCGATCACGCGCCGGTCGCCTCGAACCCTCACTTTTTCGGCCTCCCGCATCTGCCCGGATAGCCGCATCTCGCGTGGAAGATCGAACGGCAGCGCCTCGGTTCTCTGGTCGTAGCGCGGCCGCGGTTCCGCCGCTGTCGTCGCGCCGCCGCCGGTCCCTCCGCGCGGCGTCCACGGCCCGACCACCTGCCGGCTCGACAGCGCCTTCTGAAGGGCCGCAGCGAGGGCGTCCTGCACTTGGCGAGCGTCCGCGAACCGAATCTCCTCCTTCCGCGGGTGTATGTTTACGTCGACCTGCTCCCTCGGCAGGTCGATGTGGATCACGGCGATCGGATGGCTGCCCGGTCGAAGGATCCCTCGGTAGGAGCTGGCCAGGACGAACGACAGGCCTCGATCACTCACGAACCGCCCGTTGACGACGAAACTCTGGTCCCGACGGTTCCCACGCTTCAGGTCCGGCCGGCTGATGAACCCCCGCACGGCGATCGATCCCCGGTCGATCTCGATCGGGATCAGCCCGTTCGCTACGTCCGTCCCGTACACCTGCGCGAGCCGGTCGTGCAACGAGCCGACGGCCGGAGCGGAGAAAACCTCCCGATCCTCATGGGTCACCGTCCATCCGATCCACGGCGACAGGAGCGCCAACCGCTGGATGACCCGGTTCACGTGCATGAACTCCGTCCGGGGCGCGCCGAGGAACCGCGCCCGCGCCGGGACGTTGAAGAAGAGGTCGACGACCTCAACCGTCGTCCCGGGAGGGCGCGAGGCGGGTAGCACGTCACCGAGGTTCCCGCCGATGACCTCCAGCGTGTGGGCGCCGCCTCCTTCCCGAGGGCACGATGTAACCCGCGCCCGTGACACGGCCGCGACACTCGCGAGCGCCTCACCGCGAAAGCCGAGCGTCCCGATCGAGTAGAGGTCCTGCTCCGTCTCGATCTTGCTCGTCGCGTACCGCTCGAACGCAAGGCGCAGATCCACGCCGGGCATCCCTTCTCCGTCGTCCCGGACAACGATGAGCGACTTCCCTCCCCCACTCAGAACGACGTCGATCCTCTCACTTCCCGCGTCGATCGCGTTCTCCGCGAGCTCCTTTGCGACCGACGCCGGGCGATCGACCACCTCTCCGGCGGCGATCTTCAAGGTGACGGGCTCGGTGAGTCGTCGGATGGGCATTCCGCTCGTAGGCTACCCGATCGGCCGTTCGCTCACAATTTCGCCGCGCTTGCCTCACACAGGAACGCTGAGTATCGTCTGATCGGGGGATCATGCACTCGATCAGCAACCTTCGACAGACGCTCGGCCTCACCAGCGCCAACCAGGTTCGCAACCGCATCGAAGCGATCAAGGACCTGCTTCTCTCGCACATCCGACGAGGGCCGAACAATCAGATCCTGCTGACCGACGCGGGGGTCGAACTACTGCGCCGCCTGCAAGAGCTGTACGATAGCGGGCTAACCATGGCTGAAGCGAGCGAGATTCTGCGCGCTACGCTTTATAAAAAGGATCACCCGAGAGATATCGTCTCGTCCGGTTCTGCAGTAAACGGCATGAAACACGATCAAACCGCCGCTCAACTCGTTGCGCTGCGTAACGAACTGACGATCCTCCAGCGGCGCGTCGCCATCCTCGAACAGCGCTTCACCCTTCCACCCGACCCCCACCGAGACCCCGCGTCTTGGTGGTCCGCCCTACGAGAGGAGATCGATGCCCCTTAACGTTCCCTGCCTCCAGAACCGGCGTCTCAAGCAACTGGTCGAGCGCATCGACGCGTCCCCCAAGCTTGACGCGTACTGGTCCGGCTCGAACATCACCGCCATCGATCGGATGGGCATCAACGACCACGGCCCGGTGCACGTCCGCATCATGACGAACATTGCGCTCAAGCTCGTCCGCCTCCTGATCGAAGCGGGCGTCACCCCGTCCGTCGTCGCCAACCACGGACTGGCAAATGAGGACGCCGAGCTCGTCGTCGTCCTCGCCTGCGTCCTGCACGACGTCGGCCACGTGATCCATCGCGAGGACCACGAGCTGTTGTCGCTCATCCTCGCCGCTCCGCTGATCGACGAGCTCCTGGCCGACCTCTACAACCCCCGCGAGATCGCGCTGATCAAGGGCGAGGTCCTTCACGCCATCTACGCGCACCAGCGCGAGATCCGGACGCTCACGATCGAGGCCGGGGTCGTGAAGGTCGCCGATGCGCTCGACATGGAGTCCGGCCGGGCACGCATCCCATTCGAGATCGGTGGGCCGACGATTCACTCCGTCTCCGCCATGGCAATCCGCAAGGTTCGGCTCGAGCGCGGCACCGTCCGGCCGATCAAGATTTCTATCGAGATGTCCAACTCGGCGGGGATCTTCCAGCTCGACAGCCTCCTGCGCGAGAAGCTGGAGAACTCGACGCTCTCCCCGTACGTCGAGGTCGAGGGAAACGTCGTAGGCGACGAGGAAAAGATCCTTCACCGATACTCGATCGACTGAGAGGCCCCAAGAATCGCCTCCGAGCACCCCGTGGACCCCCACATCGGCCTGCATCAGACCCGCTCGCCCTGTCCTGCGCATGCCAACCCGCCCGGCGTGATCGAGAATCCACCGTTCCATAGGCCCTTTCCGCGCGCTAAAGGTCGTTCTCGCAACAAAAGTACCCTTTTGTTGCGAAACTTGTCCCCTCGGCCTCGCTCCCCAACCTCTACTCTCCTTCGCGGACGAAGGAGGACACATGCCGCTCGACGTAACCCACGAGGACTTCCTGACGCCCGATCAGGTCCAGGCACTCAAGACCCACTGCCAAGCGGTCGCCGAGGATCCGTCCCCCGACGGGCGGACCGACCCGGTACGCGACTGGGCCATCCTGCACGTAGCCCTCGACTCCGGCCTCCGCGTATCGGAGATCTGCGCGCTGCAGATGCGCGACGTCATCCTCGACCGCGCCCACACGTCGCTCATCGTTCGCGACGGCAAGGGCGGCAAGAAGCGAGGCGTTCGGATCGGCTCCGCGCTGCGCGAGCATCTGTCCGGGTTCATTGCGTGGAAGGACGCCGTCGGTCAGCCCACCTCGGCGAGGGCGAGCCTGTTCGTCTCCTCGCGCGGCGGCCCGCTGACTCGGACTGCCATCTATCGAGTCTTCCGCAAGCACGCGGACGCCGTCGCCATCCCAAAGCGGTTCTCGATCCACTCCTGCCGCCATACGTATGCCTCCCTGCTGTACAAGGCGTCGGACTTCAACCTTCGACTGGTTCAGAAGCAGCTCGGTCATCGCTCCATCCAGACGACCCAGATCTACGCCGACGTCTTCAGCGAGGACGCCGCGCTCGCCGTGGAGAAGCTACCGCAGTAGGCGACATCCACCTCCCCGAGGCGTGGTCGAAACGCCGTTCTGTCGCCGCCTCGACCATCTCCACCATTTCTTGACATTCCACCGATACACTGACCGCGATGACGACCGGGCGGAACTCCAACGTGCACCTGCCTTTGCGCCTTCTCATCCTGTCGGTCCTCGTTGCGACGTGGTCCGTATCGGCGCGGGGCGCGACGTCCATCGAAGTCCAGATCGGCTTCAACGGTCACGTGGTCCCGGAGCGCTACGCCCCGTTTCGCATGCGAGTTCGCGACTACGCTGGGACCGGCACCTCGCACGTCGTCGTGAATCAGCGCCTGGGAAACGAGTGGCGAGACACGAGCACAGTGCGCCACGAACTCGCCCCGGTCGTGTCTTGCGACGGATCGTACAGCACCGCCCTCCCGATCTATGAGCCGCTGAATCCAATTGCCGTCGCCTTGGTCGACGAGGCCGGAGAGGTGCTCGCCGAGGCGTCGGTCGAACTTCGCGAGACGCGGCATCTCGACCCCTTCTCGCTGGTTTACGGGCCGCTACCGTCTCCGATCGCCGCGGAGGGTCCATCGGTCACCGCAGCCGAGCTTCCAGCTAGCTGGTGGGCATTCGACGCCGTCCGAACCCTTTGGATCTCCGCACCGCCGCCTCCTGAGTCGTGGCCGGCCGTCGCGCAGTGGGTACTCGCCGGCGGTTCGCTCGTCCTCGCAAGCGGGCCGGACTACTTCCGGTTCGATTCGCCCATCCTCCGCGCTTTGCTGCCGCTATCGAACCCCGCGATCGCCACCCGTCCCGACGGGCTGCTGTCGCTGGACGGAACACTCAAACCGGGCGCGTCGGCCTCCGTCCTTCACGGCGGGGCACCGCTTCTCGCCCACTGGTCCTACGGCGCCGGCCATGTCGCCATTCTCACGGTCCGTCCCACCGATATCGATCCGTCCGCGCTCGACGAGATTCTCGTCACGATCCCCGAGTCCGAACGTCTATCGATGGCTGCGGTCTCCGAGGCACTGCTCGGCGAGATGCAGGTCGTCCGACCGACCCATCTCACGGCGCTTCTTCTCGTGGCGGCAAGCGGCCTCGGGCTGGGAGCCGTCGTCGCAGCCGGCCGTCAACGACGCTGGGCCGGGGTGGTCGCAACCTCCTGCTTGTTCGCGGCCTTGACTGTTTGGTTCGGTTTCCATGTCAACCGCGCCAATGACGTATCGTTTCTATATCGTATGAATACGAGCTTACATGTTGTAGCGTCACTCGGTATACAGATCGATACGTCAAGTTTCTATTCCGCGGATGTTGCCCAGCGCGAGCACCCCTTCGCAAGTGAGACGCTCCCCGCACAAGCGACTCCGGCGACGCTCGCCCGCCACCCCATCTACCTGTTCATGCCGCAGCCGACGGCCACCCCATGGGTCTATGGCCACGCTGCGGCACCAAGTCGCATCGTCACGTCCGTCGCGGAGATCGGGCTGAAGACGTTCTACGCGTTCTCAGCGTGCGCGTCACCGCTTCGCCTCACCGTCGATCACGCGGACCGCCACGCCGTCCTCGCTTGCCAGACAGAGGAGCGTCTCATCGACTGCTGGTTGATCGTCGACGGGCGCGGCACGCGCGTCCCGCCGATCTCTGCAGGAACGTTCCGATTCCCTCTCTCGGCGACGGCGATGCTTGGCTCTCTGTGGGCGCAGGCGGACGGCCCCGCGTCACTCGTCCTGGGACACCTCGCGGAGCAGTTCCCTTTCCAGCAAGGTGTTTGGTTCGTCGGGCTCAGTGAGCTCAGGGACGCCTATCCGCCGCTGAGTGGCCAAGAAGTGAGACATCTCGATATCTACGTCGTCAGGGGTGAGGCCTCGTGACCCGCTCGGACTCCGTCCTCTCGAGCGGTGCGGTCCAAGGCTACTTCCTCCTTCTGCTCGCGTGCGGCGCGGGCCTTCTATTCTCCATCCCCACGGGGAGTCGCGTCGCCCAGCTCATGGAGCTTCGCTGGAGCCCGTCTCCGCTCTCGTTCCACCTCACGTACGTGACCCTCGTCGGTCTTCTCGGGACCTTCCGAGGCATCGCGGCAGCCGGATGGGATCGCCTCAAATGGAGAACGCTATCGAAGCTGCTGGGGCACATTCTGTTCGGACAGGCGATTCTATTGCCCTACATGTTCTTCTCCCGCGCGCTTCTTCCAGGCCGCGAACTCGTCGTGCCGCTCCTGATTGCCTACACGATGCTCGTCGCCTTCATGCTCGCGCTCGTTGCGCTGCGCCTGAGCCTGTGGGGGGCCGCCCGGCGATCGCACACCTTCTTGCTCCAATACGCGTTGGTGGGGCTCCTGTTCCTCGTGCCGTGGGCCCTCGGGCTCGTTCCCGGAGTTCCGTCCACCACCGCGCTGCTCAGTCCGATCGGCGCGACACGAGAGATCGCCGGCTCCGCCCCGGCAATCGAGCTTCTCATCGCGTTCGCGTTTCCTTCGGTCATGATCCTGGTTCAGCTGCCCCGCCTGCGTCACCTCATCCGGAGGCACCATGCCGTTTGATTTCTCGCGCTTCCTCCTCGCTGTCGAGTCGAGGGCACGCGCCCTCCGCGGCCTGTCGATCGCGAGTCGTGCAATGACATGCACGTCCCTGGCCGCGCTCGTCTCGGTGGTCGTCATCCGTCTCCTCCGAGTCCCGTTCGCGTACTGGATGCTGATCTTGCTCGCCCTCCCCCCCGTGGCCGCGGCGCTCATCGGTTTCACTGTCGGCCGCCGCCGTCATCCGCGGGTTTCTCACTTGCTTCTCCGCATCGATGACACACTCGGCCTGGACGCGGGCCTGAGTTCTCTCTACGAGCTTCGGCAACGCACGACCGCGTCGGTCTTCCGACAGCGACTTGAGCGAGAGGTTCGCGACGCCGTAGCGACCTGGCAGAGCGCCCTGCCCGTGGGGCGGCGGATCTACCTTGGGGGCTTCGCCGGCATCTGCGGAATCGCCCTTGCGGTCGGTCTCGCGTTCGTTCCCCTGCCGCCCGCAGCGGCCTTCCCGTTCGACGCCCTCGATCGCGTTTCGGAGCAACCCTCCCCCGATCTACTCCCCGCCGACTCCGATTCATTCTCCACACCGTCACAGGACGTCCCACCTCCTGTGACGATCAAGACCGAGGACGAGGTTGCCGCAACGGCGGGCGCTCCGTCACTTGGCAGTCCCGAGCGCGACCACACCCTCGATGACGTCATGCGAGATCTCACAGGTCTAGCACCCGACGAAGCCGTCCTGGTTCCGGTGTCGCCCGACGACATCGAGGAGCTGGCTCGTTCTCAGGGCGAGGCCATGCGAGCGGTCGCCGAGCTCCTTGAGAGCATTCGCGACCGACTCGCGGACGCAGCACCGACCGATCCGCCGCAGCTCACTGAGGAGGAGATGGAGGCGCTCCAGCGGGAACTCGATCACGGTGTCCCGCCCGATCTCCAGCAGGGGCTCAACGAGCTGCTGGATCCCTCTCCGACCCGCAGCGTCGAAGAGATCGTCGAGGACCTGATCGACCAATTCGGCGACGAGGAAGAGCGCGACAGAGACGACGGCGGGGGCGAAGGGCTTCCGCAAAGCACCGCGATGTCCCCGGATCAAGAGCAGATCGACGAGCTGATGGACGAGCTCGGCCGAGCCTCGGCGGACGCCGAAGAGGAAGCCGGCGAAGGAACCGAACGCCAATCCGACGGCGACGGTGGACCCGCGGGCGACGGCGACGGCCTGGAGTCGCCCGGCGGCCCCTCGGACGTAGCGGGGGAACGCGGGATCGAGGATCCTGATCAGCTCGGCGGCACCGACGGACCGGGCGGTTCGAGCGACCCTGAGTCCGAGCGTGAGCCGGGGTTCATCCGAGAGACGGTGCAGGGAAACATCGGAGCCGAGGGGGACTACGTCAGCGAGTTTGTGACTGAGGGCGTGCCGATCGAACTGGTTCCCGGATCCGGGGACGAGGAGGTCTCTTTCCGACTCGACTACGATCGGATCGTCTCGATCCTTCGTGAGCGAGGCGTCCCGGAAGGGGCCATCGACATCGTTCGTAACTACTTCAATGAGATCACAGAAGGAGGACCATGATCACCGAACGGGACCTGGAGGCAGCGCAAGCCGTCTTCCACCGCTTGACGGCATCGATCGAGGAGGTGATCGTCGGCCACGCCGAGATTGTCCGCGCAGCGCTGATCGCCCTTCTCTGCAAGGGAAACCTGATCCTCGAGGGTGTCCCCGGGCTCGGAAAGACGCTCTTGGTAAGGACGATCGCCGCTTCACTCGGGCTCAAGTTCTCGCGGATCCAGTTCACCCCCGATCTGATGCCTGCCGACATCGTCGGAACGGACATCATCACGGAGGAATCAGGACACCGTCGGTTCACCTTCTCTCCCGGTCCCGTGTTTGCCAACGTCGTCCTCGCCGACGAGATCAACCGAGCGACGCCGAAGACGCAATCCGCTCTTCTCGAGGCGATGGAGGAGAGGACCGTCACCGTGGGGACGAGCACCTACCCGCTTGAAGAGCCCTACATCGTCTTGGCAACGCAGAACCCGATCGAGATGGAGGGAACGTATCCCCTTCCCGAGGCTCAGATCGATCGATTCCTCTTCAAAGCGAGTGTCCGCTTTCCCACGCTCGACGAGCTTGTCGAGATCACCGTGCGGAACACAGAGGGTGAAGGAATCCGCCTCCCCGATCCGACCGCGACAGCCAACGACATCTTGACGGCACGCCAAGTCGTCCGCGAGATCCCGATCGCCGAAGCGCTCCGCGACTACGTCGCTCGCCTTCTACTGGCGACGCACCCGACCAGTGCACACGCGCCGCCGCGAGTCGCGGAGTACGTCGAGTACGGCGCGAGTCCCCGCGCCGCGTTGTCGCTGATCCTGGGGGCGAAGGCGCACGCCTTCCTCTTGGGTGCAGTGAACGTGCGCCGCGAGGACATCCGCGACCTCTTCCACGCCGCGCTGGCGCACCGCATCGTCCTCAATTTCAAGGGCGAGGCCGAGGGCGTCGCGGTCGACGATCTCCTCGACGACGTTTGGGAGCACGTGCCCGACCACGCATAATGCCCACGTTCATCGACGAGGCTTTTCTGCAGCGACTGTCGAATCTCCGCTTCATCGTCAAGGGCCGGCGAAAGGGGCACCTCGCAGGTCTCCACGCGTCGCCGCGCGCCGGCGTCAGCCTCGAGTTCGCCGACTACCGCGCCTACGCTCCGGGCGACGACTTCCGCTATATCGACTGGAACGTCGTTGGCCGGCTCGATCGCCTCCTCGTCAAGACGTACGTCCATGAGGCCGACCTCCCGATCTACCTGCTCGTCGACTTCAGCGCGTCGATGGGAATCGGCGTCCCCAGCAAGGCCCACTACGCCGCGCACCTCACCGCGGCGATGGCTTACCTCGGGTTGCGCGGACTCGATCGCGTCGGCCTGTTCCCGTTCACCGATCAGTTGATCCCCGGACTCCCTGCGCGCCACGGGATGGCGCAGATGGGCAGAACCCTGCGTCTTCTCCGGGGTATTGAGCCGGGAGGGCACACGTCGATCCACGCTGCCGTTCTTGAGTTCCTCGCCCAAACGCGCGAGTCTGGTCTGACGATTCTCATCAGCGACTTCCTCGCCTCGGGGGTCGAGTTCGCGGACGGGCTGGCGCGACTTCTTCATCGAGGAGACGAAGTGATCCTCCTTCAGGTCCTCGACCCTGACGACGTCGTGCCTCGCACTGCCGGCACGACCCGACTCGTCGACGTCGAGTCATCCCAGCAGCTCACGCTGACGATCGGCCAGCGAACGATCGACGAGTATGCCGATCGGATCCGTCGGAACCTCGAGCAACTCAGATCCTTCTCGTTCGAGCGAGGGATCCCTTACTTCCGGACAACGACGGACGTCCCCATCGAGCAGTTCCTCCACCACGACCTCCGCAACGGGGGGGTGCTCCGATGACGCTGTCGAACCCGGCCGCGTTCTTCCTCCTCTTCGCGTCGCTCCTCGTAATCCTCCTTCACTTCCTCCGGGCGAGGGAGCGACGCCGAGAAGTGTCGGCGCTCTTCCTGTGGGAGGGTCTGCCCGGCGATCCGCAGTCACGCGCCGCGCGGATCCGCCAGCAGCTCGATCCCCTGATCGTCCTGCAGCTAGCGATTCTCCTCGCCCTCGTGACCGCCCTCGCGCAGCCCGGGTGGCGGATGAGGACTGCAGGCCTCTCAGGCCTCGCGATTGTCCTCGACGGGAGCGCTTCCATGCGTACCCTCACCGACGACGGGACGACCCGCTACGACCGTGCCGTCGGCGAGGCTCGCTCTCTTGTGGACCGGTATGCGTCAACCGCGACCGCCGTCATCCAGCTCTCCGGTCGACCGGCGATCCTCGCGCGTCCGGACTCGGAGCGCGTCGATCTGCAGAACGCACTGCTCCTCTCCGAGCCAACCTGGTACGCCGACGGCACAGTGGACGCGCTACAGGCTCTCCTCGGCAGCGTCGGCGGCACATCGCAGTTCGAACGAGTCGTCGTCCTCTCCGACCATCCATACCCCGACCTGCCAACCGCGTTTGAGGAAATCCTCGTCGAGACCGGTGACAACCTCGCCCTGACTGCGTTCTCCGTGCGCGACAACCCTGACCGGGAAGGCGTCTCGGCGCTCGTTTCGGTTCTGAATGACTCCGACGCGTACCAGGACGTCACGATCCGCATCGACGATCGCGAGAACCAAACGACGCTCGCGGTGCTCATGGAGCCCGACTCCGCCGACACGTTTGTGATCCCGTTCCCGAACTCTCGTGGCACGCTGTTCACCGCGTCCGTCGAGCCGGAAGACGCTTTCCCCGCGGACAACCGTCGCTTCTTCTCTCTTGATCGGCCGATCGATGTCCGGGTTCGTTGGCTCGGAAGCGAGAATCGCTACCTCCTCGCCGCCCTGCGATCGATCGCCCCGGTAACCCTCGTTGACTCGGCGAACGATGCCGATCTCACCGTCGTCCACGCCGCGCGCGCCCCAGCGAGTTCGACCGGCACCATCCTCTTGGTGCACGCCGGAATCGACGACCTCCTGATCCAAGGGGAGACCGCCGCCACGGGCCAAATCGAGCTCGCGGACCCGGGGCATACGCTCCTTCACGACGTCGATCCGTCGAGCTTCCGCGTTCGCGAGGCGCCCACCGCGTCGCTTCCTCCGGGCGCGCAGATCGTGCTCGAATCCGGTGATGTGCCGCTGCTTGTGGCGTACGAGGATGAGCGGCGAACCGTGATCTATCTCGCACCCGACATCCTCGACACCAACCTCCCGATCACCGTCGATTTCCCGCTTCTGATCCGCAACGTCGTCGTCGGCCTGGTCCGGCTCTCCTCCGAGATCTCCTATCGCTCAGCCCAGGTCGGCGAGCCCACATCGCTCGCCGGTCGCGGAGCGGTCCAGGCACTCTACGACGCGGAGCAGCGTCCGATCCAACTCCCCGACGGGCTGACGACGTTCCGCCCGACATCGCCGGGATTCCACACCCTCCTCACCGATCGCGGCGCCTTCGCGATCGCCGTGAACGTCTCGCCGGAAGAGTCGGCGTTCGTCGCGCAGGCGGACGAGGCCCGCTCCACCCCCGTCGTCTCTCGCAGTGCGATCCGCGATCTGCCCCTTTGGCCGGTCGCTGCGGCGCTCGCGATCCTCCTGCTGCTCGCCGAGGCGCACGTGCACGCCAACCGGCGGCGGTTGATGAGGAGGACACCGTGATCCAGCTATCGTCTCCCTACCTGTTACTCGTTGCCCTGCCGGTCGCCGGTGCGCTCGTTCTGCTCTCGCTTCGCCGCAGGCGCTGCCCAGTGCTTCGCGGCATCGCCCTACTCCTGGCCACGCTGGCTCTCGCGGGCCCGCGCGTCGCCGATCAGAGAATGGAACACAACGTCGTCTTTCTCGTCGATCGCTCGGCAAGCGTGACCCTCACGTCGTCCGACGAGCCAACCCGAGCAGCGATGCACCGGATCGCCTCCGAGCATCCCGATTCGATCTTTGCCAGCATCGAGTTCGCTCGAACCGCAGCTCTTTCCGTCCCTCTCGGCTCCTCGTTCTTCCCCGTCGGCATCGCGTCCCTCGATGCGACGGCCTCCAACCTCGATACCGCCGTCGACTTGGGGCTCTCGATCCTCCCGGAGGCCGGCGCCAATCAGCTTGTCTTGCTCAGCGACGGACGATTCACCGACGACGTCGAGGTCGCACTCGGCACGGCGCAACAGGCCGGTGTCCCCATTTCCGTCGTGCCCATCGGATCACCGTCCGCCGACGACGTCATGCTCGCGTCGATCGGCGGGCCAAGCCGGGTGTCCGTCGGGCGTCCGTTCTCGATCGACATCGATGTTGAGGCCTCCCGGCCGGTCGAGGCGACGGTCGTGGTATATCGCGACCAGGAACTTGTCTCGTTCGAGCGGCTGTTCCTCGCGGAGGGGCAAACGACCCTGTCGATCGACGACCGCTTCGACGAACCCGTCGCGCGGACGTACCAGGCGATCGTCAAGGCGACCGATGATCCGATCCCCGACAACGATGCTCTCTCGCTTCTCGTGTCAGCGACCGAGCATCCCCCTGTACTCGTCGTAGACCCGCTCGGCGCTTCGGCGGTCCCATTCCTGCTTGAGTCGCTCGGGCTCGACTTCACCCGCGCCGAGACGATCCCGTCGCTCGAGATCCTCTCCGTGTATCGCCAGGTGATCCTTACCGGTTTGCCGTTCGCGACGCTGACGATCGGAGAACTCGACGCGGTCGGCGGCTTCGTCCGGAATCTGGGCGGCGGGCTGCTGGTCGTCCAAGGCGAGGAGGAGGTCCGCGGCATCAGCGCCGGCGGGATCGAGGAACTCCTTCCCGTCTCGTACACGCTGCCTGAGAAATCGCGCGAGGCCCAGCTAGCGCTCGTCTACGTCCTCGACCGTTCATCGAGCATGCGCTCGAGAGTCGGGGGCGTCGAGAAGATCGAGATCCTCAAGGAGGCCGCCGCGGCAAGTGCGGCCCTTCTCGACGCGACAACCCACGTCGGAATCATCGCATTTAACCTCGATCACGAGTGGATTGTCCCCATCTCTCCGGTCGAATCGTCCACGATCTACTACGCCCTTCGCCAACTCGAGGCGATCGGCGGTACCGACGTCTACTACCCGATCGTCGAAGCGCTCGACCGGCTCGAGGAGATCGACGTCCCAGCGAAGCACATTCTGCTCATCAGCGACGGGAAGACCGTCGACGAGTCGCGCAACTACGCCGGCCTCGTCCGCCGGCTGCGGGAACTCCACGACGTCACGCTGTCCGCGATCGGCGTGGGCAGATCGATGAACGTCGCGCTCCTCAGCGCGCTGGTCGAAGCCGGCAGCGGAACGCTTTACCGTGCCGACGATTTCTCTCTGCTCCCTCAAGTCTCAATCCAGGCCACTCAGCGAATCAGCAGGCAACGTTTCGTCGACGGCCCGGTCGATGTCGCCGGCCGCCTGCGTGACCGACTCGTCACTTCCGACATTCCGCCACTCGACGGATACGTGCTGACGTACCCGAAGCCGACCGCGGACACGTCGCTGTGGGTCGGAGAGGATCCGGTCGTCAGCACGTGGCGCCTCGGTCTCGGCGCCGTGACCGTCTTCAACAGCGACTTGGCCGGTCTCGGGTCTGCGGAGTGGTCAACCTGGGCGGGCCTCTCCGAGCTGTTCGAGGCGATCCTCTCGACGACCGAGCCGTACCAGATGTCGACGATCGGGCTGACGGCCTCGATCACGCGCGGCACCGAGATGACCGAGCTGCTGGTCGACGCCCGCGACGGCGGGGCGTTCGCCGACTTCCTCGACCTCACGGCGGAGCTGCTGCCCGGCGCCGCCACGTACGAACTCCCTCAGGTGGGGCCGGGGCTGTACGCCACGTCGTTTCCCACGCCGCCGGAGGGCGGCTACGCTCTGCACGTAATTGACCGCACCAGGCAGCGGTCTCTCACCCTACCGCTCACGGTGCCCTATCCGAGCGAGGTTCGCCAGTTCGGTCAGGATTCCGCGACCCTCGCCCGCGTCGCGGGGGCAACCGGGGGCGTTCTGCTCGAGGGCGAGGCGCGCCTGCCGACCGTGAGCGGAGGCACGTCGACAGAGTATGTCCCACTGCACGCGCCGCTCCTGCTGGCCGCTCTCGCCGTCTTCCTGATCGACCTGGTTGCGCGCAAGTGCCCCACCCGAGCCTCGCGCACGAACTGACACAGGTCGAACCTCGGCTCGACCTCGTCGGCACCGATCGGATTGATCGACCTGTCGGACCTACCTATAATGACCACGCCGCCGCGGGGAGTGGCGCAGCCCGGTAGCGCGCCTGCTTTGGGAGCAGGAGGCCGCTGGTTCGAATCCAGTCTCCCCGACCAGGGAAGTGAGACCCGTCGTGAGCGAACCATCCGAGAACCTCTCCATCTACCGCCGTTGGCGGCCGCAGCGCTTCTCCGACATCGTCGGGCAGGAAGAGATCGTTCGAACCCTCCGAAACGCCGTCTCCGGCGGCGCCGTCGCCCACGCCTACCTGTTCGCCGGCGAGCGCGGAATCGGGAAGACCTCGATCGCCCGGATCCTCGGCCGCGCTGTGAATTGCCTCCGTCCGGACGGCGGCGAGCCATGCAACGAATGTGAGAACTGCAAGACCATTCTTGCCTCTCGTTCCTTGGACATCGTCGAGATCGACGGAGCCTCCAATCGCGGGATTGACCACATCCGCCGCCTCCGAGAGGAGGTCGGCTTCGCCCCGACGGATCTCAAACGGAAGGTCTACATTATCGACGAGGTCCACATGTTGACCAACGAGGCGTTCAACGCGCTGCTCAAAACGCTGGAAGAACCCCCGCCGCATGCGATGTTCGTGTTCGCCACAACGGAGCCGTACAAGGTGCCGCGGACGATCGTCTCCCGCTGCCAGGCGTTCGAGTTTCGCCAGATCTCCCCCGCCTCGATCGAGGCGCACCTGGCCCATGTCGCCCGATCCGAGGGCGTTACCGTGTCGGACGAAGCAACTGCGCTGCTCGCGCAACGAGCGAACGGCGGAATGCGCGACGCCCTCGTCATGCTCGAGCAGGCGATGAGCTATCAGGGGAATGAGATCTCCGCTGCCGGCGTCTTGGACATGCTCGGGCTCGTCGAGCGGACGGCGCAGGAGGCGTTCATCGAGGCAATCCGCACTCACGATCGTAAGTCGGTGATCCACACGATCGACCGGCTCGTTGACAGAGGAAAGGATCTGGAGCTCTTCCTCGCCGACGTCATCCACATCGTGCGCGACCGCCTGGCCGACGGCTCCCCATCTCCGGACGTTGACATCGAGATTGCTCGCAGGCTCCTGTCGATCAAGGGAGACCTCTTCCGTTCGCTGGACCGCCGGATCCGCCTGGAGATCGGCCTTCTCGATCTGCTCTCGTCGCTGCCGATCGCTCCCGAGACGTCCGATCGGCCGCTCGCCGCGTCGGCACCGCAACCACCGGCTCGGGAAGGTCGGCCCGACCTGTTCGCACCGTCGGACAAGGCGCCTCCCCCCGCGGTGGACCTTCGCCAATCACCTGAAGCGGCCGCCGCTGCGCCCGAGGCGGAGCCCCGCTCTCCCACCGCTCCGCCGCCCGAGGGGTTCGACGCGACGTGGACCGCGCTGCTTCGGGAGATCGAGCAGGACCGGATCGCCATTGCGGCGTTTCTGATCGAGGGGCGGCCGTGCCTCGTGGGATCGAAACTGCTCATTTCATTCCATCCCGAGCACTCGTTCCACAAGGACTCCATCGAGAAGCGTGACAACATGCAGTACCTGGCGGGCGTCGTCCGCCGACACTTCGGAGACGACGTGTACGTCGAGGTGGAGATCGATGACGGCGTCGTCCGCAAACCGTTACCCCACGAGGTGCTCCAGGAGAAAGCCCGCCTGGTGTGCGAAGTCTTCGACGGCAAGATCGTGAAGGAGGAGCTGTGAAGGGAACAGGCGGGTTCGGGAATCTGATGAAGCAGGCCAAGCGCATGCAGGAGGAGATCGAGAAAGTGCAGGCCGAGATCGCCCAGATGAAGACTGAAGCGACCGCCGGGGGCGGCATGGTCACGGCCGTCGTGACCGGGCAGGGCGAACTCGCCAACCTCAAGATCGAGCGTGAGGTCGTCGACCCCGAGGACGTCGACATGTTGATCGACCTGATCATCGCCGCGGTCCAGGAGGCCCAAGCAAGCGCCAAGCGTGCGGCCGAAGAGAAACTCGGCCCGTTGGCGAAGGGCCTCAACCTGCCTGGCGGCCTTCCGGCCTAGCGCGCCGTCCGACGCGCCCCCGGCTTCATCGATCGGCTCGCGAGTTACCACTTGAAGCGCTCCGTGCCCGCTCGTATAGTCGCTGCAAACCGCGCTTCGGCAGGGGGAGCCGTGCTGGCCGAAATCACCCAGCTTCTCGACCTTCAGACGATCGACGTGCAGATGCACGAGCTGGCTGTGCAAACCGATCGCCTCCGCGCTCAGACTGCGCAGATCGAGGTGCGGATCGCCGCCGAGGAGTCCGAGGTCCTTCGCCTCCGCGAGCACCTCTCGCAGCTCGAGCACGATAGCCGAATGAAGAATCTCGAAGTTGACGAGCTGGATATGAATATCCGCCGGTATCAGGACCGTCTCGACACGGGGATCATCTCGTTTAAAGAGATGGAAGACCTGCGGACGAAGATCGAGAGCGAGCGAGGCCGGATCTCCGCCATGGAGGACGAAGCGCTCGTTCTGATGGACACGATCGAAGAGGCGCGCGACGCCGTAGGGCGAGCCGCAGCGGACTGCACGTTGAAAGTCCGAGGGCTTCGCGGCCAGATCTCCGACATCGCGTCTCGCAGCTCGGAGATCCGGGACCGGATCGCCGAGCTAGAGGAGGAGCGCGCCTCCCTCTGCGACCGGGTCCCCGCCTACCTGGTCAAGCAGTACGACACGCTGCGCACTCACGCCGCAGAGCCGATCGCGCTGGTCAGGAACGGAACCTGCGCCGGATGCAAGCTGAAGCTCAGCGGGAGCACGGTGGAGCGCGTACGAGGTGCGATGGCCATCGTGACGTGCGAGCACTGCTCTCGGATCCTCTACGTCGACGAATTTGCGACGGACGCCTGACGCGTACGATGGATCGCCTTGCCGCGGTTGCACCGCCGCAGCATTCGGTATACTCGGGCGGCGAGAGAGGGCCAGGGAGACGCGCTCGTCTTCGTTCGAAGACGGGTGAGGAAAGTCCGGACTCCGCAGGGCGGACCACTGAGGACGACTCAGCGGGGGCGACCTCGGGAAAGTGCCACAGAGAATAGACCGCCGATGACGGGCCTCCCCGAGGCTCGAACAGGCAAGGGTGAAACGGTGGTGCAAGAGACCACCAGCGATCCGGGCGACCGGATCGGCTCGGCAAACCCTGGTCGGAGCAAGGCCGAATAGGAAGGCAACCGAGAGTGGCCCGCTCAATGCCTTCGGGTAGGCCGCATAGATGGATGTCTCCTCTCGACAGAATCCGGCTTATCGGCCCTCTCCCGCCCTCGATCACGATGAGACGACGACTGTGGACCGCGCTTCTCGTTTTGTATGCCGGGGCGATCTTCGCTCTGTCGCAGATGCCCGTCTCCGTGGGCGAGCCGCCGTTCGCCCACTTCGACAAGGTCCTTCACGCCGCCGAGTTCGCCCTGTTCGCCGCGATCGCCTCGAGAGCGACCGATCGCCGGCTCCTCTTCTCGTTCGTCCTCACCGCCGTTTACGCAGGGACCGATGAGCTGCATCAGCTGCTGGTCGCCACCCGCACTGCCAGCGCTCTGGACTTTGGCGCGGATCTGCTCGGCGCAGCGCTCGCGCTCCTCGCGCTCGAGGCCGCCTCGCGGTTGTTGGGATCCCGGCGGCGTCGTATACTCGCACGAAGCCATTCGAAGGTGGAATCGTAGCATGGTGTGGGGACTTCCGTTTTTCTTCGGTCCGAGCTTGCTGATTCTTCTGCCCGCCGTCGCTTTGGCCGTGTACGCACAATGGAGGATCCGTTCGACCTACGCGCGCTATGCACGCGTCGAGTCGAGCCGTGGAATCACGGCGGGATCGACAGCCGCACGCATTCTCCAGGACGCTGGCGTGCAGAACGTCGAGATTGGGCTCGCAGGGCGCCGTCTGTCCGACCACTACGATCCGCGGCGCAAGCGCCTCCGACTGTCTGCACCCGACTCTGCGTCACTCGCCGCCGTCGGGGTTGCGGCACACGAGGCGGGCCACGCGATTCAACACGCCCAAGCCTACGCCCCGCTCGCTCTGCGCTCGGCGATCGTTCCCATGGCGAATTTCGGCTCTCAGCTGGCATTTCCGCTCTTCCTGATCGGCGTATTCTCACGCTATCAGCCGTTGATCACCGCCGGGATCGCCCTCTTCTCCGTCGCCGTGCTGTTCACGTTGATTACCCTACCGGTTGAGTTCGACGCCAGCCGCCGGGCCGTCGGCGCCCTCCGCGAGGCGGCGCTCGTCAGTGAGGAGGAGCTCGGCGCCATCAAGGAAGTCCTCTTCGCTGCCGCGCTAACCTACGTGGCCGCCGCCGCGATGGCCGCGCTGCAGCTCGTCATGCTTCTCTCGGTCGGGCGACGGCGATGAAGCTCTCGCCTTCGATGCTATCGGCGGACTTCGCCCGTCTCGACGACCAGGCACACGCCGTGGAGGCGGAGGCGGATCGCTTTCATTGGGACATCATGGACGGCCACTTCGTCCCCAATCTGACGTTCGGTCCGCTCGTGGTCAACGCGCTGCGCGGACGTGTGGACCGGCCGTTCGACGTCCACCTCATGATCGACCATCCGCTCGACTACGCACCGCGATTCAACGTTCGACCTGATGATTCGATCATCTTCCACGTCGAGACGGTCGACGATCCACAGGCCGTGATCGAGACCATCTCTCGCATCCCCGCTCGGGTAGGCATCACGCTTCGCCCTCGGACGCCGCTTAGCCGCCTTGAGGCATACCTGGATAGCGTTTCGCTCGTGCTGGTAATGAGCGTCGAACCCGGCTTCGGAGGTCAGGCGTTCCTCGGCGCTGCGCTCGGGCGAATCCGGGCGCTTGGGAACATGATCGGGGACCGCTCGATCGAGATCGCTGTTGACGGCGGGATCCGGGCCGACAACGCTCGTCCGGTCATCGCCGCGGGGGCCGACATCCTCATCGCCGGCTCGGCGATTTTCGGACAACCCGATCCACTCGCGGCCGCCAGGGCGCTGCGCCAGGCAGCATCCTGATGGACTCGAAGTGGATGAGGCTCGCGCTCGACCTTGCTGAGCTCGGGGAGGGCGCGGTCCACCCGAATCCGCTCGTAGGTGCTATCGTCGTCCGCAACGACACCGTAGTCGGGCAAGGGTATCACCGGGAGTTCGGCGGTCCGCACGCCGAGGTGTTTGCGCTCGCCGAGGCCGGCGAATCGGCCCGCAACGCGACCCTCTACGTGACGCTCGAGCCTTGTTGCCACCACGGAAAAACCCCGCCGTGCACCGAGCGGATTCTCGCGGCGGGCGTCCGTCGTGTGGTCGTCGCCGCCCGCGATCCGAACCCCTGCATCGACGGAGGCGGCCTCGCCTGTCTTCGAGCCGCCGGAGTCGACGTCACGGAGGGCGTGCTCTGCGAGGAGGCCCAGCAGCAGAACGAGATCTACTTCTCGTTCGTCCGCCGCCAGCGACCGTTCGTCCAGCTGAAGCTCGCCGTTAGTCTCGACGGCCGCATCGCGACGAAGACCGGCGACGCGCGCTGGATTTCGTCGGAGCAAGCGAGGGTCGAGGTCCACCGCCTACGTCGGAAGTTCATGGCGATCCTCGTAGGCGTTCAGACCGTCGTCACCGACGACCCGCTCCTGTCGGTCCGCCACGTGGACGGGCCGGACCCCGTGCCCGTCGTTCTTGATCGCCGAGGCCGCGTTCCGCCGACCGCCCGCCTGTTCCACGAGCATCGCTCGCCAATCGTCGCCACGGCATCCATGCCGGAGGAGCTCGAGTCGGCGCTTCGCGCGTCCGGTGCGCGAGTCTGGCGGTTGCCGGACCCGGGCAGTGGAATCGACCTGCCCGCACTCCTCTCCCGCCTCGCCGGCGACGGCATCGACTCTGTCCTGATCGAGGGTGGAGGCGAGACGGCCGCTGCGTTCCTCGACGCCTCCCTGGTCGACAAGGTGACCCTGTTCATCTCGCCACTGCTGATCGGCGGGCGCGGCGCGGTCCCTGCAGTTGGCGGGCAAGGCGTCGAACACGTCGACGACGCGCTGCGCCTCGAGCGTGTAACCATCGAGTGGTGCGGGCCGGACCTGCTCTATACCGGCTACCCGATCCACGCCGCGTAGCCAGCAGGCCGGCTCTCTTCAGCTGCACCGGAACCCTACCAAGAGTCGCAACCGAGGGGGACAACTGCTAAGCAGCTTCAAAGTCTGACGCAAGCGTCGAAGTCCTGTCCTGGGAGCGCAGGCTCTCGCCGTGACCCCTATGCAGGGCCCCTGCACCTGAACCGTATCAGGAGCTGCGGCCGAAAGCGACGACTACCAAGCTGGTTGGCACTTGTGCCAAGCAGGCGAACTCTCATCCCAGAAACGCGGGCTCTCGCCTGGAGTCGTGGCCCAAAGAAAGGGGAGCAGCGTAGGCTGCTCCCCTTTCTTTGGGCGATGCAGGGCTCGAACCTGCGACCTTTCGGATGTGACCCGAACGCTCTCCCAGCTGAGCTAATCGCCCTTCCCGCTACTCGCAGATCGATATTGTATCACGACTCCCCCCGAATGGCAGAAGCCCGTCAGCAACTCGGCCCGCCTATCCAGCGGCGGGCTTCACGCATCAAACTTGGCGTTCTCCAGCATATCGGACAGGCTCTCTCCCTGCCGCTTGCGCGTAATCTCCACCAAGCCGAGCGCGGTCATGTCGACGAAGTCGGCCGAGACCCGGTCTTTCTTCAGTTCCTGCTTGACCTTCTCGATGACCTGGTTCACGTCCTTCGGGTTCTCCATGTCAACGAAGTCGACAATGATAATCCCGCTGATCTGGCGAAGCCGAAGCTGCCGGCCGATCTCTTCCGCCGCCTCGAGGTTCGTGTTGAGGATCGCGGCGTGCTGATTGCGGTGGCGAACGTCGCTGCCCGTATTCACATCGATCGCGATCAGCGCCTCCGTCTCGTCGATCACCAGCGAACCCCCACCGGCCAGCGAGACACGCCGGGATAGGCTCCGTTGGATCTGTTCTTCAACACGGTACTTCGCGAACAACGATTCGTTGCCCTGGTGCGTACGGATCCGGTCCTTGTATCTCGACATCTGCATGTAGTCGAGGAACGACGCGATCTTCTCTCGAAAGAACGGTGAATCGACGATGACCGACTCCGTGTCGGGATCGAGGCGGTCGCGAAGGACCGTCTGGACGAGCCCCATCCCCTTGTACACCAGACGAGGCTTCGACGCCTTCTCCGCCACCGATTTCACGCCATCCCACGTCTCGACGAGCAGGCTGAAATCCCTCTCGAGATCTTCGTCGCTCGCCCACTTCGACGCCGTTCGCGCGATCATGCCCTCATGCGGCCGTCTGAGCGAACGCGCGAGCTTGCGGATCCGGCGCTGATCCCGCACGTTTTCGACCCGGCGCGACACGCCGAGCCGATCTTCGTTCGGTAGGTAAACCCAGAACCGACCTGGCAGGCTGATCTTCGTCGTCCCCTGCGGGTTCTTGTTACCGATCCCCTCCCGCCGAACCTGCAGCGTGAGCATCTGCCCTTGCTTTAGTATCTTCGTGATCGGGATGTCGCTCTGCCACGGCTTCACGCCTGCTTCGTCGAGAATGCGGTCGTTCAGCTCGTTTCGCGACAGGAACAAGCTCCGACGCTCGCCGATGTCGACAAACGCAGAGCCAAGGCCCGGGAGAACGTCCTCCACGCGCCCGCGATAGATGTTCCCGACCAGCTTCTCCTGCGATGGATGTCCGTAGTAGATCTCCATCAGGCGATCCCCTTCGAGGAGGGCAACCCGCGTTCGTCGCTCCTCCTGTTCCGCCCCGTCCACCGAGATCAGGATTCGTTTGGCAGTGATCTTGACACCTTCTTTCCCTCATCGAGTCGTTCCAGAATGTCCGCGTAGGCTTCCCCATCCCGAGGATCGACGAGCCTCGGGGCAATCTCAATCAGCGGTACGAGCACGAACCGGCGATCGCGCATCCTCGGATGCGGAACCGTCAGTCGCTCTCCCGCGATCACCCGCATCCCGTAGAGCAGGATGTCGATATCGAGGGGTCTCGGTCCGAAACGCAGGTCGCTGGGTTCCCGACCGACATCGCCCTCGATCCGCTTGCACGCTTCCAGCAGCACCGTCGGCGCGAGCCGCGTCGTCCCGCGAACCACTTGGTTGAGGAACCACGGTTGATCCTCGACACCGACCGGCTCCGTCTCGTAGACCGACGAACGGGCCGTCACCGACACGCCGGCTCGCTCGAGCCGCACGATGCCTTCTGCGATCCGGTCGGCTCGATCGCCGACGTTCGACCCGAGGCACAGGTAGACGTCCGCTCCGCTCATGCCCGCCTCCGGGTAACCTCGGCCGTCGTGCGCTCCACGTCTCCCAGGCCCGGCGGCGCGAGCTTCGACACGCGCGCAACCACCGCCAGAACCCCCGGATGCCTCTCGAGGATCGCGTCCGCGATCGCGCCGGCGAAAGACTCGATGAGGTTGAATGACCGCCGGTCGTTGATCTCGCGGACGAGATCCGTGATCTGCTGATAGTCGATCGTGTCTGCGAGCTCGTCCGTTTCGATCGAGTCCAAGAGACGACACTCAAGTTCGATGTCGACCGCGAACCGGTTGCCGCGTTCGCGCTCTTCACGCCGGACTCCGTGGCGCCCGGTGAAGGAAATCCCGGATACGCCCAAACGCAGACCGTCTGGGCCGCGCGCTTCCAGGATCTCTCCCCCCGAACCACCCTGGGGGTTCACATGCCTGTCCTGTCGTTCCACGCCAGTAGGGAAGATCAAGTCAGGTACGCCGAGCTCCCGCTCTCAGCGCCGCGCTCGCAAGCCGACGACATCACGTGCCGTCTTGGCAGCAAACGCGTCCGTTCGGGTTCGATCGGCAGGCGAAAGCGCCTGCGGCGCCTCCGCGTCCCCACAGCACTCACACTCTATCCCTTGACCGCTTCCTCTTTTGCGATGTCTGTGAGCGCAGTGAACGTCGAGGCGTCCCGCACGGCAATGTCCGCAAGGACTTTGCGGTTGAGCGCGATCCCCTTCCGCTCTAGACCCCCGATGAACGCCGAATACGGAATCCCGTTCGCTTTGGCGGCGGCGCTGATTCGGGTGATCCACAGCCGACGGAAATCGCGCTTGCGCCGCCGTCGATCGATGTAGCTGTTCCGCAGCGCCTTCATCACGGCCTGCTTGGCGATGCGGTGCGACGTCCCGCGCTTCCCCTTGTAGCCTTTCGCGAGAGCCATGATCTTCTTCCGACTCTCTTTGCGCTTGTTCCCTCCACGTGCTCGTGGCATGACCTTCTCCTTGTCAGCCGGGGCTATTTCCCGATCATCCGCGTGATCGTCTTCTCCTGTCCCCCGGTCAATTCCTTCCCGCGGCGCGCCTGGCGGACGGACTTCGTCCGCTTCTTCACGTTCTTGTGGAAGTAGTTCGACATGTGGTGGAACAGCTTCCCGCTTTTCGAACGCTTGAAGCGCTTCTTCGCGGCTGAATGCGTCTTCTGCTTCGGCACGTCATCCCCTCCTACGTCGTGTCTAGCTCTGCTGGTTGGGGACCAACAGCATCTGCAGGATCTTGCCTCTGGCCGTCGGGTTCCCTTCGACGCGGGCGATGTCGCTCACTTCCTGCTCGACCCGTTTCAGCAGGTCGCGCCCCCGCGACGCGTGAACGATTTCGCGACCTCGGAAGAAAATGCTGACGCGCACGACGTCCCCCTTCGCGAGGAAACTGCGAGCTCGGTTCAGCTTCGTTTGGAAGTCGTGCTCGCCGATCTTGATCGTGAACTTCACTTCCTTGAGTTTCGAGCGTCGCTTCCCCTTCCGATCCCGCTTCTCCTGCTGATAGTGGTATTTCCCGTAGTCCACGATCTTGCACACGGGCGGCCTCGCCTGGGGTGCCACCTCGACCAGATCGAGTCCCTTCTCGCTGGCAAGCGATCGCGCTTGCTCCGTCGCCATCACGCCCAGGTTCTCCCCGGTGTCGTCAACGACACGGACCTCCGGAACCCGAATTCGCTCGTTGACGCGCATTCGTCTGCTGTCGATCCTAACCTCCTATCGCTATGTGCTCCGGACGCCGGTCAACTCCCGGTTCCGATACAGCTCGTTCTTCGTGATGTAGGCCTCCACTTCAGGAGGCACCCACTCGCTGATGTCCTCACCCCGAGCAACCTTCTCCCTCAGCCAGGAAGAGGACAAGTCCACTTGCTCCATGTCGAGGGGGTAAATCTGCGCCGCGTCGAACGGCGAGCGCTCAAACGCACCCCCGGACAGTCCCTCACGTGGTGCAATAATAAACGGCACACTCTGGAGGAGTGCCTCCGGTTCGCTCCACGTGGTGATGTCCAACAGGCGATCTGCTCCGACGATGAAGCAGACCCCTTGGCGGTAATCATGCTTCAAAGCCCGGATCGTGTCAATGGTGTAAGACGGACCCTCTCGGTCGATCTCCATCCGCGAGACGTCGAACCGTTCGTACCGCTCGATGGCCGCGCGGACCATCCGGTACCGATCCTCTCCTGTGATCCCCTTCAGTGGGCCCTTGTGGGGGGGGATCCCGTTGGGGATGAACAGGACGCTCGACAGCTCATACTGCCGAAGAGCCACGCCGGCCACCCGAAGATGCGCGTTGTGAAGAGGGTTAAACGTTCCTCCGAACAGACCCACCCTACCCATCAAACTCAAACTCCGCCTCCCCGATCCTCACCGTGTCGTTCCCCTGGAAGCCGCGCCTGCGCAGTTCCCTGAGCACGCCCATCTTCTCCAGCCGATCGGTCAGATACTCCATCGCGTCGCGGCTGTCGAGGACGAGCTTGCGAACCAGATTCTCGACCACGTCGCCGGAAACCACAAACCCCTTCTCGTCCCGGTCGACACGGTACCCGGTCTCCCCTGCGAATCGGTACACCTTCCGGCGGGGCGGAAGCGCCACCCCGTCGTCGCATTCCGCCTTCAGACGTGCCACCTCCCGATACGTTCGCTGAACGAGGTCCCGCAGGCCGGACCTCGTTGCAACCGAAATCGGAACCAGGTCGATCCCCTCGGCTGCGAACCTCGCTCGGACGTCCGCCACGTCCTCGTCGCTCATCAGATCGATCTTGTTGCCGACGACAATCTGCGGGCGGTCGGCGAGAGCTGGGTTAAACGAAGCGAGCTCCTCGTTGATCCGCCAGCGATCATCGATCGGGTCCCGGCCGTCCAGCGACGCGAGATCGACCATGTGGACGAACAGCCGTGTCCGCTCGACGTGCCGTAGAAACCGATCCCCAAGCCCCTTCCCTTCGTGCGCGCCGTCGATCAGCCCCGGGACGTCAACCGCGACGAACTGATGACGCCCGTCGACGTCGACAACACCAAGGTTCGGGACGATCGTCGTGAACGGGTAGTCGGCGACCTTCGCCTTCTTCCCCGAGATCGCCGAGATCAGGCTCGACTTTCCAACGTTTGGGTATCCGATGATCCCAACGTCGGCGATCAGCTTCAGCTCAAGCCTCAGCGTGCGCGCCTCGCCCGGAAGCCCCCGCTCGCAGATGCGCGGCGCCTGCCGCCTCGACGTGACGAAGCTGCTGTTCCCGCGCCCGCCTTCTCCACCGCGGGCGACCACGACCTCGTCCCCCTCGCGGGCAAGATCGGTGATCGTCTCCCCCGTGACGGGATCCCGGACCAAGGTTCCGATCGGAACCGGGACAACACGGTCCTCTCCTCGCGCTCCGTGGCGAGCGTTTCGCGCTCCGTTGACCCCGTTCTCCGCCGCGAACAGCGGGCGACTCCGAAACGAGTACAGGGTCGACACGCTCGGCGAGGCCCTCAGAAGGACCGCCCCACCTGCCCCTCCACTCCCGCCGTCGGGGCCTCCGCGCGGGTTGTGGCGGTTGGAAAGGAAATGGATCACGCCGCTGCCACCGCACCCTCCGCGGACACGGATGGTCGCCTCATCGACAAACATGCTCGTAGGTCAGGAGGATCCGTGGCAGACTAAGCCCCACGGGAGGGAAGGACATTGACGTACTTCTTGCCCCGATCCTCGTAGTGGACGTATCCCGGGGCCGTGGCGAACAGGGTGAAGTCTCGGCCGAGGCCGACGTTTCGGCCGGGCATGAACACCGTGCCCCGCTGCCGGACGATGATCGTTCCCGCGTTCACCCATTCTCCACCGTAGCGCTTCACACCCAGCCGCTTGCCCGGGCTGTCGTGCACGTTCTGCGTTGATCCGGTGCTCGTCTTATGGGCCATTCTCTCTCCTTCTCGTCAAACCTCGACCCCGACCGTCGCCTCTTGGACGACGAGATCGGAGGGGTGCTCCCGCTCCAGCATCCTCAGCCCGATGACGAGCGTCTCGAGGATCGCATCGATCTCCCGATCCAGATGCATGTCGCTCCGATCGATCGTGAAGTCCGCATCAACCTCACCGGCGCCGGCCACCGGCACGTGCAGGTACTCCGACAGTGACGCCGACACCGCCAGCAGGAACCGGTTGGCGCTCATCCCGGCGGTCGAGCCTCCGACATCCCGGTAGGTTACGCCGACCACTCTGCCGCGATCGTCCCGATGGATGACAGCTTCCCCCACGTCGATGCTACCTTTCGATCGCCGTGATCGCGGTGGCCATAAACGGCTGTCGATGGCCGGCTTTCCGGCGATATCCCTTTTTGCTCTTGTATTTGTAGACGATAACTTTCGGGCCCCGATCATCCTGCTGGACCTCGCCCTTCACCACGACCCCCTCGAGGTACGGCGCGCCCACGCGGACCGTGCCGCTTTCCTCAACCAGGAGAAGGACCCTGTCGAACTCGACCGCGTGGCCGACCGCGACGCCTTCGAGGCGCTCGTGCTCGAGCACAGTCCCCTCTTCCACCCGATATTGCTTCCCGCCAGTCTCTATCACAGCATACATCGATTCACACCCCAATTCGCATCAGATTCTAGCAGTCGCCTCGGACCATTTCAACAGCGCTAGGCAACGGACGTTCCCGGCCCGACCGGGCGGTCCGGGACGATGAGAGAGAGCCCCTCCCCGCTGGCGGCGAGAAGCATGCATTCCGACCGGAGCCCGCGGATCGTTCGCGCCTCGAGGTTCGTGACCACTACGACCGAGCGTCCGACGAGATCCTCCGCCGCGTAGCTGCCCTTGATGCCGGCGATGCACTCCCGCACCTCGTCACCCAAATCGACGGTCAGCCGCAGGAGGCGCTCGGCGCCCGGCACGTCCGCCGCGGAGCCGATCCGCCCGACCCGCAGATCGACTCTCTCGAAATCGGAGAATGCGATCGTCGCGTCCTTCGGCTTTGGCGTCGGCCCGGCGGTCCGTTTGGAGCCGCTCACTCGATCGCGCAGCCGTTCGACCTCGATCCGTTCGAGCAGGACGCGCTCATCGCGGAGTTGGCGCCCCCGCAGCGCAACGTCCAGATCGGCCCACGTCGGTGCCTCGACCCCCATCACAGCGAGGATCTCCCCCGCGAATCGCGGCACGTACGGCAACAGGAGGACGGCCATCCCTTTTACGAGATGAATCCCCCCGGCCACTCCGACCTCGTCCCGCGTTTCCCAGGGCTTCTTGCGCTGGAAGTACTCGTTCCCGAAAACCGCGAGGTCGCAGACGGAACGCAGCGCCTGTCCGAGCAGGGCGTCGTCCATCGCCTTCTCGTAGGCCGCGATCCCGTTCCGAAGACGCTCGAGGACCTCGTCGTCCGGGGCGACGTCAGGAACCATCCCATCGAACTGCACCTGGACGAACGATACAACGCGGTTCATCAGGTTGGCGACATTCGAGATCAGCACCCCGTTGACCGCCTTCTCCAGCTCCTCCCACGAGAAGTCCGTGTCCCGCCCCTCCGGGCGGTTGTACAGCAAGTAGAACCGCCACAGCTCCCCGTCCATCAGCTCGAGTGCGTCATCGCAGTACAGCCCGACGCCGCGGCTCTTGGAGAAGCTGCCGCCTCCGATCCAGTTCAGGTATTCGGTCGCCGCGATCTGATCCGGCAGATGGTATCCCTGACCGGACGCAATCAGCTGACCCGGGAAGATCAACGTGTGGAACGCGATGTTGTCCTTGCCGAGGGTGTAGATCTGGTGGACGTCGTCCCCAAACCAGAAATCGCGCCACCGCTCGCTGCCGCCGTAGTGCTCGATCACCGCCGACACGTACCCCAGCGCCGCCTCGCCCCAGACGTAGAACACCTTTCCTTCCGCCCCGTCGAACGGCGCCGGGATTCCCCAGTCGATGTCCCGGGTCATCGCGCGCGGTCGCAGCCCCTCGTCGATCATCTGCTGCGTGTACCGATGCACGTTTCCCTGGAACCCGCGCGAATCGACGTACTTCTCAAGCGTTCCCGACAGTCGAGCCAGATCGAGATACCAGTGCTTCGTCTCCCGGAACTCGACCTTGCCGCCGCCGCAGAAGTTGCAGCGCGGATCGATCAGCTCCTCCGGCTCGAGGATGCTCCCGCAGGCGTCGCACTGGTTGCCGAGAGCGTTGAGCGATCCGCACTTCGGACACGTACCAGCAATGAATCGATCGGCGAGGAACTTGCCGCAGTCCCGGCAGAACGCCCGTTCTTCCACCTTCGTGCAGATATACCCGTTCTCCTCCATCTGCAGGTAGATGTCGCGGACGAACGTCTTGTGCGCCGACGATTCGGTCGTCGTGTAGTTATCGAACTGGATCCCGAATCCGTCGAGAATCTCAAGGATTCGTTCGTGATTGCGCTGCGCGAGCTCGGCCGGGGTGATTCCTTCCGCCTGCGCCTCGTACTCCACCCGGGTCCCGTGCGCGTCGGAGCCCGATACGTACAGCACGTCCGCTCCGCGCAAGCGGTAGTAACGGGTGAACACATCGCCGGAGAGCAGCGAGCCGACCAGGTTCCCCAGATGGGGAACTCCTGAAGCGTACGGCCAAGCGCTGCACACCAGTACCCTGGGCTTCTGCATCGAGGCGTCTCCTAAGACGGACGGGATTCGGCCCGGATTATACCGCCCGGCACTGGCCTGACAAACAGACCGAGCCCATCGCCGCTGCCTCCGGGTTGCGCTGTCGCACCGGATGGGGTATCCATCGGGTCGATGACCCCAAGCGAGACTCGACGAGACCCCACGACCATCCAGATCACGCTCAAGGTGTTCGGCGGGCTATGCGAGCTGCGGCCTTCCCCGGTTGAGACCCACACCGTGCCCGCCCGCAGCCGGATCGAGGACCTCTGGCGCGCCCTCGAGATCGACGAACCCGAGTTCGTCCGAAGGCTGCGCGAGGGTGTCGCGAGCGGCTATCTCCACGTCCTGCTCAACGGCCGCAACACCGTCTTTCTCTCCGGTCACGACACGAAGCTAACCGACGGCGATACCGTGGCGATTCTGCCACCGATCGGCGGCGGGTAGCGAGGCCGAGACCTCTAGAAGTCGATCGCGATCGTCGCCTCGAGCATCAGGCTGGTGTAGACCGTCCCATTCGAGTCCGTCCCGCCGAAATAGGAGAGGCCGAACGACCCGCTCCACCTCGGCGAGAACGACGCGCTCAGGCGACCGGACATCGAGGCGTCGAGATCGGAGGCTCCGATGCCGAGCCGGCCGTTCAAGTCGGTCTCCACCCGCAGATCAACCACCGGATACCCCCCCCCGTCCGCCCGCCAGCTCGTGACCCATTCATGCAGGTTCAGCCGGTAGGAGTTCTCTAGCCGGGCGGTGATCTCCGCCCCTCCCTCCGTCCGCTTGCTCGTCAACGTGATCGACAGCTCATCGGAGTGGAGCGCGCCCGGCTTCCACTTCAGTCGCCCGGTCAGCGACTGTCCGATCGTTCGCTGGCGCTGCTCCGCGTAGTTCGCTACCTGTCGGTCGATCGAGTACGAGGCCGAGGGACTCAGCGACTCGATTCCGGAATAGGAAGCCGTGAGGGAGAACCGCTCGTTTTCCCTCACCACCGGCTCTCCGAGGCCGCTCAGAGCGCCCCGGAGCGTCCCCTGGATCGACAAATCCCCCCGCCGCCCTCGCGCGCTCAAACGACCGTCGAGGTCGACCGAGGACTCGTCGCTCGTCGCGCCGAACGTCGCACTCGGCGTGATCGTCCACTCGGCCGACTCGTACGGTGAGAGATCCACGTCGAGTTCCAGCTCGTGGTCCCGGCTGCCTTCTCCGCCCGGGATGGAGCGCCCCCAACCGAGCGTGTAGTCGACCGCCAGGTCGCTCGATCCCACCGAACCGGACCACCCGGTCTGGACGGTAAGGTTCTCGCTGCCGCTCCATTCCGCGTCGTCGGAGCGCACAGGGCGCACCCAGTTCAGCTGCGCCGACCACGCCGGAAGGATCGTCGCGTCGGCGCTCAGTGAAAGGGTCGTAGCGCGGCGCGGATCGCCCGACTCGTGACCCCATGTAGATCCGTCGCTCCACGACAGGGTCATGTCGAGGCGATCGGCGAAAAGCCGATCGCGCAGGGAGAACCGGTATGAAGTACTCGATGCCTCGATACCCTCGTGCATCGGGTCGTCGTTGGACGTCTCGTGCCTCGCGTTCACCGTCAGCACCGGGCCGAACGTCCACTGCAAAGAAAGATCGTTGACCATCGCCGACTCCGGTTCATCCCCCAGCCGTCCCGTGATGCGGTACTCGTGGGAGAACGAGAGGTCAGCGTCGTCGCTCGGCGCCCACGTCGCCGCGAGTTCCCATCCGGTCCTGTCGGATCGGCTCAGACTCCCGATCGACCGGTACGACGGCGACACGTTCTCAACACGTCCCGACATCGTGAACCCGTCCCCCGTGTGATGAAACGACACGCGCTCCACGAAACCCTCCGCGGAGTGCTCTTCGGGGGCCGCGTCGACGAACCCAAACGGATCCCTCCCATCGATGCCGGTGTCGCCGCTGCCGTAGGCGTCGACCTCCGCCCCGTACGCCCAGATCTTCAGCTCGTACTCCTCGTTCGCTCGCGACCCGATCCACAGCGCCTCACCAACCACCTCAAGCGTCGAGACCGCTGCCCCGGCCAGCAACGTCTCGCCGGCGACATCGACCAGCCCCGCTTCCGATCCGTAGACGACCGATCCGCCGGCCACCGCGACCGCGCTGATCTCGTCTCCAAGGACCAGCCACCCGGTCCCGATTCCGTCTCGGTAGCTGCGAAGGCCACGGCTCGACGCGACGTACAGCGCCCCGTCGTCCACTGCCAGATCCCGGATCTCGGCCCCTTCGGTCCCCTGCATCCGCTCCCATTTGCCGCTTCGAAGGGACAGTCGATACAGCTCGCTCTTCGTGCCCACGTAAAGCGACTCGTCGTCGCCCGCGAGTGCAGTGACCGTCCCGAGCTCGATGCCTTCGTCGGGTCGCTGCCACGCTGCCAGGTCGTCGATCTCGGCCAGACCGACCGATGCCAGCCCGGCGTCCGTCCCGACCCACAGCACGCCGTCCGCGTAGTACAGAGCGGTCACCGAGCCACTGGGCAGCCCCTCACCCTCGGCCTCGTAGTAGCTGGTCCAATTCGCGATCCGGTCAAGCGGCGACAGCCCCTCCAGCGAAACAACCGTCAGCCCGGACGTCGTCCCGACAAACAACCTCTCGTCCCCGGTTTCGAGTGCTCGAATCGATCGTCCCACCAACCCGTGGCTCGGCTGGTACGTGGTCCATTCATCGCCCCGCTTGACCGTCAACCCGTTCCGGTGCCCGAGGAAGACGTACTCCTTGGCGGCGGCGATCCCGGTGATTTCGTTCGGGCGATGGATGCGCGCGTTGTCGTCGAACGGGAAGCGATCGTCGCTGTATGCGATCAGGAAGTCGCCGCGGAGATCGCTAAGCGAGAACGTTCCCGTAATCCCTGCCACGGTGTGGCGATTCGGCATCGTCTTGACCGATTCGGGATCACTCACCGACCCTGGGTCTTCCGCCGACTGAAGGAGGCTCGCTTGGATCGAAAGGTGCTCGGACATCGGCCAGTCGACCGTCACCCCGTAGAAGTAGGTCGCGTAGTCGGCCGCGGTCCCGAAGATCCCGCCGGCGAACCGCTCGTAGTCGACGCGAATCACGTCCGTGTCACGTACCTCGACCAGCAACACCAACATACCGATCTCGTAGTCGATCATGTAGTCTTGATCGCGCTTGAGCGGCGCGTCGTTGAGGGACACTCGATCGCTTCCCGGGATGATCGACAGGCCGAGCATGAAGACGCCGCCGGTGACTGCATAGTCGAAGCTCGCGCGGATCGCACTTTCGTCCGTGAAGAACGCCTCCGGGAACTCGAGCTCCAGGATGCCGATATCACCGTAGAGTTCGACATCGTAGTCAGCATAGGAAAGATCCGCGATCGGGTCGAACTCCTGCCCGTCGAAGCTGACTTCGACGACGAGCGAGGCATCGACAACACCCTCGCGGCCGAGGTCGTAGAAGCGCCTACGCACAGCATCCAGGATCGGGTGATCTTCGTCATCGACCGAGACGACCACATCCGCCGCGACCTCCGCGAGAAACTCGAGCTCGTACGCTGTGCCCGCACTGAACGGGTACCGCTTGAGCTCATCCCCTTGCAGGCCGTTCGCCTCGTTGTATCGGTCGATTGCCGCCTCCAAGCGGTCGCGCACGAGGTCGGTTGCCTCTTCGAGGAGGAGGAGGGTCTGCTCCTCCGACCCGATTACGTCCGCTTCCCACTCTTCGAGCGGGAACGACCCGTCTTCTGAAAGAACATCGACCAGATACCTCAACCCGTACCGCTCGAGCACGCCGCCGAGCCGCTCCGTCGCGGCGAACGTCAACGCAACCTCGCTGAACTCCTCGACGTAGAACACGTCGAGCGGATACGCATGTAGTCCGGAAATCCCTCGTTTGTACGACCGCGGTTTCGGCGGATCCGTGTCGGCGTAGGCGGAGTACGTGACCTCGTCGTGGGCCTTCTGGCCGACGTACGTCTTCGTCTCGGAGATTCCCTCGAGCTTCGATGCCACGCCCGTCGCCACGATGCCGCCGATCCGATACTCAAGCTGGAGGCCCGTCATCTTCTTCCCGTACGCAGCGAAACCCCCGATCCCTTCTGCCGTGAAATCGCCGAGAACCCCATCCAGACGCTCGGTGTCAAGCCGGATTGCCAGAGACTGAAGGGAGTCCGCCTGCTGATCGTCGAAGTGCGCTTCGACCGACAGGATCGACAACGCTTCCGCCCGGATGTCGGCCGCGAGCGTCTGATCGAGCGCCAGCTGCCCAACGCTCAGACCCGACCTGGCAAGCCCCACCGGGTCGCCAAGGCCGTAGCGAAGCGTCCACGTCTTGCGACCGGTGAGCTCGATGCTGTACGACTCATCCTCCTGCGCCCCCGCGGCGACTGCGAGAGCGCAGAAAAGCAAGACCGCCGCAAGCCGCTTGATGCTCGATGGCACGATGGCGATCCCCCCGTTCAGAATCTGAGTGTGAACGAAACCCGATGGCTGTCGCCCAGGTCGCTGCGCATGGCGTACCCCCAGTCGAACTGCAGGCTCGAGAATCGGACCGACAACCCGAACGTCGCTCCCCGACCGTCGAACCCAACCCGCGCCCCCAGTCCGCCGATCCACGCTTCCACACCCGCCATGAGCTGCGGCGCCGTTGAAAACAGACCCGCCGCCTCGAACGCTGCGCTCCAGAGGACGTCCGGCGACGGCGAGAGCGTCATCGCCGCCCCGAGACGGATCGACCGCTCCCACTCTTCGCTGGCGCCCGAGTCGTAGACGACCGCCCCTGACGCCGCTGCCTCGATCATCACCGCAACGCGAAGGGAGTCGATCGAGACTGCGACCGCCGGATCGACCGCCCAGCCGGCCCCGTCGGTCGGGGCGGAGACCCGGAGGAGGCGGCCGCGGACGCCGAGCGCGACCGGCCCGATCGGCACCCCGACCGAAGCGACGAACCCTTGGCTCGCGTACCGGAACGATCCGTCGTTGATGGGAATCGCCCCCGAATCGAGGAGGAACCCGTTCACGCCGAAGTACGGTACCGAAATCCCGATGACGCCGTGCGCCGTTCCGCCGAAGCCGCTCGCCAATAGCGACGTGAGCGAGATCGCTTGGGTCCATCCGAGCGCCGCCGGATTGTACAGGACGCACCCCTCGTCGTCGGCAAGCGCCATGAACGCGCCGCCCATCCCGAGCGCCCGGCCGGATGAACCGAGCGCGAAGATCGCTCCAACCGCCCCGGTCGCCGCGACCGGGCATGACATCGCCCCGACGATCGCGGCCAACGCGAGACCACGCAGCCATCTCCTCATCGCGCGATCACCAACCTGCCTACCTTCGAGATACCGCGGTCGGTCACCAGCACGTAGAGATACAACCCCGAGGCAGCCGCGTCGCCGTGGCCGGTCCGCAGGTTCCACGAGACGGACCCGCCGCCCGGATCGACCGGAACGTCATAGACAAGGGCCCCGGTCACATCGTACACACGTAGCGTCGCGGTCGTCGTGCCGTCGGGCACCGCGAATTCGAACTGCGCGACGGAACGGACCGGGTTCGCAGCGAGACCGATCACGGGGATCTCCGTCTCGGGCAGCGGCCCCGGCCCCGAAGCGATGACCTCCTGCACAGCCGCGGCGACGTCCACTTTGCCCCATCCCCACAGCGGATTCGGGACCGTTCCTGTGTGGACGTCCCGCGCCGCCGTGGAGAGCAAGATCGATCGGATCTCAGTTGTAGTCAGCTCCGGATCGACGGACAGCATCAGCGCGATCGCACCCGACACGTGAGGCGCCGCCATGCTCGTCCCGAGCTCGACGGTGTGCACACCGTCGGGGTGCACGAACGCCGACTGCCAGCCCGCGTCCTCCGATAGCGCGGCACAGATCCACGCCCCCGGCGCCGCCACCTCCGGCTTGACTCGCCCGTCCCGGGTCGGCCCCCGGCTCGAGAACGACGTGATCGCCCCCACCGGGTACTGTGACGTGTAGTCTTGATCCCCGCTCTGAGATGGCCACGTCGCCTTCGTGGTGTAGGCGCCCACGGTGATAACCTCGTCCGCGTTGCCTGGCTCGTCAATCGTCCTCACCGAGTCTCCGCCGACGAGCGACGCCGACCCGCCGCTCACCCACATGTCGAATCGGCCGCCACCGCCCAAGTCGCTGATCGTGATCCTCCATCGGCCGCCACTCAACCCGTACAGCCGGACAAACGCCTCGTTGTCCCCGTTATTCGGATTGACTCCGCCCCACGCGTTGTCGACCCGAACCGTTCCTGCCGTCGTGGTGATCGCGCCGGTCTCCGTCCCCCACGGAGCCGCGATCGCCGACTCTCCGGGAGGCGCAATCGTGACAGTGAATCGGGACGGTCCGGGGTACCAGATGCTAAGATCGACCTGCGTGTCTCGCGGCTCGATCTCGTAGGAGATCGAGCCGCCAGACAGCGTCGACGAGGCGTGGATCTTCAGATCGCCCTCGTTACCGGCGGA
>Ga0272443_10001023_pt1 | contig 44526 bp, 26 predicted proteins | sample SSMAcet12_FD_193581 | JGI IMG/M metagenome (GOLD analysis project Ga0272443, IMG submission 193581) | Marine sediment archaeal communities from Little Sippewissett salt marsh, Falmouth, MA, United States - SSM-Acet-12 | ecosystem: Environmental > Aquatic > Marine > Wetlands > Sediment ...
TATGACAATTTCATTTTAGACTCGGAAGTATTAGGTTGGGATTATGAAAAAGACACATTTCTTAGTTATCAACTTACTATGCAAAGAAGGAGAAAGTATGAAATAGGCTCTACAAGAAAAAGTATTCCAGTTAAAGCAATTCTCTTTGACATTTTATATTTAGAAGATAGGAGTTTAGTAAATAATGATACAGAAAAGAGGATTAAGATATTAGAGGAAAATTTCGGAGATATTGATAATAGTTTGAGGGTTGCTAAGACGAAAAAGATGGGTTCAGTTGATCAACTTAAGAAATCTTTTGACGAGTCTGTGAATAAGGGCTTAGAGGGTGTAATAGTTAAGCAGTTAGAAGGAGGGTATAGTGCTGGGAAAAGGAATTTTGAATGGATTAAATTAAAAAAGAGTATGGATAGAGGTTTAATAGATACTATAGATATGATTGTAGTAGGCTACTACTATGGTTCTGGTAGAAGAGCAGAATTGGGGATAGGTGCTCTTTTAGGAGCGGTATATAACGAGGAGAAGGATAGGTATGATGCTATTTGTAAAGTTGGCACAGGAATATCAGATGAGTTGTTTAGGAAAATATTGAAAGAATTAAAAGCTTTTGAGACTTTAAAGAGAACGAAAGATGTTGTAGTTAATGATTCTCTTAAGCCCGACATATGGGTTAGACCCCATTTTGTAATAACAGTAGATGCAGATGAAGTTACTAGAGATATTAGTAAAGGTAAAAAATCTGTTGGAAATGGTCTTTCTTTAAGGTTTCCTAGACTTGTGGAGTGGGATAGACAGAAGGGTACTGAAGAAATAACTACGGTTGAAGAATTAAACACAATTTATGAGGCTAAATAGAATTTAAAATATCCTCTGTTTTCCTCTTGCATATAGATATTGATTGTGTTACAATCACGCACGAGTTTGGGAAAACGGTAGTCAGGTAATTAAAAGATTTTCATAAGAATTTACTTGAATATACGATATGGGAAATTATATCGTTGTGTTATTCCCCGCTCTGAAGCTCCTTAAAAGTTGAAGAGTGGTAGGAAATCAAAACAAATTTGATTTTCGTGTAGTGCTTTTTTAAGTCCTATACAATTCATTTCAATAACTAAAATCCAATTATAACGTTGATTGGTCAGACTTCGGTCTGTAAATTGGATACTTAGGTATCCTTTGTATGCTAGTGCAATACAAAAAACGTTTTTCAATGAGAGTTTGATCATAGCTCAGGATGAACGTTGGCTGTGTGCCTTAGGTATGCAAGTCGGACGATCCTTTGAGATTTCTGAAGCTTCGGCTGATGATTTCTCTTTTTGGATAGTGGCAAACGGGTGAGTAACGCGTAGGTAACCTGCCTTTAAGTCGGGAATAGCTCATCGAAAGATGGGGTAATACTCGATGGTCTCCAATCGCTTCGGCGTTTTGGAGTAAAGCTTCGGCGCTTTTAGAGGGGCCTGCGTCCTATCAGCTAGTTGGTGAGGTAAAAGCTCACCAAGGCTAAGACGGGTAGCTGGTGTGAGAGCATGTTCAGCCACCATGGAACTGAGACACGGTCCATACTCCTACGGGAGGCAGCAATTAGGAATCTTGCGCAATGGGGGCAACCCTGACGCAGCGACACAGCGTGGAGGAGGAAGGTCTTCGGATTGTAAACTCCTTTTATAAGGGAAGAATAGATGACTGTACCTTATGAATAAGTACCTGCTAACTACGTGCCAGAAGCATCGGTGATGCGTAGGGTACGAACGTTATCCGGAGTTATTGGGCGTAAAGAGATGCGTAGGCGGTTTAATAAGTCTTAAGTTAAAGCCCACGGCTCAACCGTGGAAAAGCTTTAGATACTATTAAACTTGAGATATAGAGGGGTGAATGGAATTCCGAGTGGAGTGGTGAAATACGTTGATATTCGGAAGAACACCAGTGGCGAAGGCGATTCACTGGCTATATTCTGACGCTAAGGCTCGAAAGTGTGGGTAGCAAAACGGATTAGATACCCGTGTAGTCCATACTGTAAACGATGAATGCTAGGTGTTTGGTTTGACTGTTTAATGTCTTCGGATTTTTAAATGGAAGAATTAAGTGCCGCAGTTAACGCGATAAGCATTCCGCCTGGGAAGTACGGCCGCAAGGCTAAAACTCAAATGAATTGGCGGGGACCCGCACAAGCGGAGGAGCGCGTGGTTTAATTCGATGGTAATCGAAGAACCTTACCAGGGTTTGACATGTATCTGCATGCCCCCAGAGACGGGGGAGGCCTTCGAGGGTGATACACAGGTGCTGCATGGCCGTCGTCAGCTCGTGTCGTGAGATGTAGGGTTAAGTCCCGAAACGAGCGCAACCCCTATCCTATGTTACAAGTGTCTTAGGAAACTGCCTCGGTAAAACGGGGAGGAAGGAGGGGATGACGTCTGGTCCGCATAGCCCTTATGTCCTGGGCTACACACGCGCTACAATGGTCGGTACAACGGGGAGCCAAGCCGTAAGGCGGAGCTAATCCTTTAAAGCCGATCTCAGTTCGAATTGTGGGCTGAAATTCGCCCACATGAAGTTGGATTCGCTAGTAATCGCAGATCAGCCATGCTGCGGTGAATACGTTCTCGGGTCTTGCACACACCGCCCATCAAGCCACGGAAGTAGGTGATACTCGAAGGTGTTCTGCTGCTTGCAGTGGAGCAACTAAGGCAACACTTATGACTGGGGCTAAGTTGTAACAAGGTAGCCGTAGGGGAATCTGCGGCTGAATTACCTCCTTTTAAGGAGTACCCGATTTCCTACCATTTTTTGCTTTTAAGGAGAGCTCTTTTATATAAAAGGATCGAGAGAGATGGGCGCATAGCTCAGTTGGTTTAGAGCACAGTCCTGATAAGACTGAGGTCCCAAGTTCGATTCTTGGTGCGCCCACCAGGATTGGATAAGGGCCTGTAGCTCAGTTGGCTTAGAGCACATCATTTGCAATGATGAGGTCAGGAGTTCGATTCTCCTCAGGTCCACCAAATTAACAAGAAAAGAAGGTAAAGCTTCAATTCTTGATATTGTACATTAAAAATTGAATAGAAATGGCAATTTCGTCGAAAGCGAGATAAGGGCGTACGGTGGATGCCTTGGCGCAAAAGACCGATGAAGGACGTGGTAGACTGCGATAAGTCTCAGGGAGCTGTCAAACAAGCTTTGATCTGGGAATGTCCGAATGGGATAACCTGGCTAGAGTCATATCTAGTCGTCTTTAGAGTGAATTCATAACTCTTTAGATGGGTACGGAGTGAAGTGAAACCTCTCAGTAACTCCAGGAATAGAGAACATATGTTTATTTCCTTAGTAGTGGCGAACGAAAAGGAAAGAGCCTAAACTCATATCATGTAAGAGGAATATGAAGTGTGATTCGCGTTGCGATGATCACAGATTTGAACTCGTAGGTTACCGCTCGTGTGATATGTGTGTTGTAAGAGTTAGAGTGTTAGTCGGTAAACTAACAAAGACATCTTTAGATATTAGTAGAAAATCCATGGAAAGGGATACCATAGGGTGTGATAGTCACGTATATGAAAATATTTAAAGAGCTTTCTAATTTCTTGAGTACCACGAAGTAAGTGAAATTTTGTGGGAATCAACCAAAACCACTTGGTAAGGCTAAATATTTTTTGCGACCGATAGTGGACAAGTTCCGTGAGGGAAAGGTGAAAAGCACCCCTGTTAGGGGAGTGAAATAGTACTGAAACCGTATGCTTACAAACAGTCGTAGCTGGTATATCCAGTGACGGCGTGCCTATTGAAGAATGATCCTGCGAGTTCGTTGTGTGCAGCAAGGTTAACCATGTTTATTGGGGAGCCGGAGCGAAAGCGAGTCTGAATAAGGCGATTTTAGTTGCATGCACGAGACCCGAAACCAAGTGATCTAACCATGAGCAGGGTGAAGTAGTAAGAAATTACTATGGAGGCCCGAACTCGTTAATGTTGCAAAATTATGAGATGACTTGTGGTTAGCGGTAATATGCCAAACGAACTTGGTGATAGCTGGTTCTCCCTGAAATAGCTTTAGGGCTAGCGTTTTAATTTAAGCATTGGGGGTAGAGCACTAATTAGGTCTGGGGCCCGAAAGGGTACTCAATCTAGTTAAACTCCGAATACCATTGCGAATATTAAGGCAGTTAGACGTATGGAGCTAAGTTCATATCGTCAAGAGGGAAACAGCCCAGATTACCGGATAAGGTCCCTAAGTTCTACCTGAGTGGAGAAGGTGGTAGAGTTTCTTGGACAGCTAGGAGGTTAGCTTAGAGGCAGCTATCCTTTAAAAAGTGCGTAAAAGCTTACTAGTCAAGAGATTCTGCGCCGAAGATTTATCGGGGCTTAAGGTAGACACCGAAGCCGTAATTTTATACTATCTTCGGATAGTATGGGAGGTAAGGGAGCGTTCTATACATGATCAACTTAGCAGTTGATAATTAGCTGAGAAGGTGGCCCGTAAGGAGCTGCTGGAGCGTATAGAAGTGAGAATGCAGGAATGAGTAACGAAAAACAGGTGAAAACCCTGTTCGCCGAATGTCTAAGGTTTCCATGGCTATGTCAGTCATCCATGGGTTAGTCGGTCCTAAGCAGAGGCTGAAAAGCGTATGCGATGGACAACGGGTTAATATTCCCGTACCACTAATATTTCGCGATGGAGTGTAGGATTTGAAAATGCAAGCCCCTCATTGGTTTGGGGTGTAAGCAACAAGTTAGCTTTTCCAGGTAAATCCAGGAGAGTGATAGTTATTTCGATAACTGAAATCGAGTTGTGATACAAAGGTGATCTTCGGAAAACCGATTTGTTGGATTAAATACTCAGGAAAAACTTCTAGCTTTACTATCTTCGGATAGTTGGAAAATATTGGTGACCGTACTGTAAACCGACACAGGTAGACTGGTGTGAATGCACCAAGGCGTACGAGTGATGCGTTGTTAAGGAACTCGGCAAATTAACCCCGTAAGTTAGCGAGAAGGGGGGCCTTCTATCATTAATATTTATATTGGTGGTAATGAAGGTGGCACAGAATAGGGAGGAGCGACTAGTTAACAAAACTACAGGTGCTTGCAAACTCGTAAGAGGATGTATAAGTGCTGACACCTGCCCAATGCCAGAAGGTTAAGGGAGCTTGTTAGTCTACTGTTAGATGCACTTCGGTGCTCTAATGGTGATGAAGCGGGTGACCGAAGCCCTGGTCAATGGCGGCTGTAACTATTGAACCTTGTTATGAAATATAGCAGGGAATTGTAGTTGTAAAATTAGGCTATATGCTGGAACATCTGAGTATCTTGAATTACTAGTGTATAATTTACACAGTGAAAATATTCAAGTGCAGACAATCAGCAGGAAAGGCTCTAACTAAATTTTCTCGGAATTGTAAATGATAAAACCAAACGATGCTAATTACATTGTCGGTTTTGTTGACGGAGAAGGTAGTTTTAATATCTCTTTTATAAAGAGAAGCGATTATAAATACAATATTAAGATATCTCCTAGTTTCAATATATCCCAAAAAGATAAAAAGATACTAGAGTGGATACGAGTTGTTTTTAATTGTGGAACTATTAGGGATAGGGGAGATGGAGTTTTCTACTATGAAGTACAAGACATTCAGTCTCTTAAAGAAGTTATAATACCCTTTTTCAATAAATATCATTTATACGAACGAAGAAATACACGACATTTAAAATCTTTTCAGAAATAATAAATCTAATAGATAAGGGAAAACACCTTGAGAAAGAGGGAATTTTACAGATCTATGATTTACGAGAGGAGATTGTTGTAGCACGTAAGAGAAAATATAGGAGAGAAGAGATAGAAAAAATTCTATCTAAATCTTAGAGAATCCTCAGAGACTATACGCCTAACAGATAATAATCTGATGATATAGTCCGATCTATATGGCGACATATAGAGATGTATAGAAATATATATCCGATTTATCAAATGTTTGATAAATTTGTAACAGAAATGAACGGTCCTAAGGTAGCGTAATACCTCGCCACTTAATTAGTGGCTTGCATGAAAGGTGTAACGACTCTTCCACTGTCTCGACAGCGCGCTCGGTGAAATTGAAATGGCCGTGAAGATGCGGCCTACCCATACCAGGACAAAAAGACCCCGTGGAGCTTTACTATAGCTTTGCATTGGAGTAGGGCATTGGATGTAGAGAATAGGTGGGAGACTAGGATCTTCTCTCGTCAGAGAGGAGGGAGTCGTCAGTGTAATACCACTCTTTCTTTTCCTTATTCCTAACCGTTGCTCTTGACTAGCAGTGAGACAGTGCATGGTGGATAGTTTGACTGGGGCGGTTGCTTGCTAAAGAGTACCGCAAGCGCACAAAGGTCTCCTCAATCCGGATAGAAATCGGATGAAGAGTGTATGAGCATAAGGAGGCTTTACTGTGAGAGGGACACCTCGAGCAGTTACGAAAGTAGGTTCAAGTGACCCTACTGCAGAATGTGGAATCGCAGTTGTTTAACGGAGATAAGCTACCCCGGGGATAACAGGCTAGTCGCGCCCGATAGTTCATATTGACGGCGCGGTTCGGCACCTCGATGTCGGCTCGTCACATCCTGGGACTGGAGAAGGTCCCAAGGGTTGGACTGTTCGTCCATTAAAGTGGCACGTGAGCTGGGTTCAGACCGTCGTGAGCCAGGTCGGTCTCTATCCGGTATGGGCGTTGTATGTCTGAGGGAATTGACCCTTAGTACGAAAGGATCAGGGTGAGGTAACCTCTGGTGCACCAGCTGTTCTACCAAGAGCATCGCTGGGTAGCTACGTTGCTTAAGGATAAGTACTGAAAGCATATAAGTACGAAACCTTTCCCAAGATTAGACATACTTTTGTAGCTTGACTACATAGAAGGTCTGCGGAAGACTACCGCGTTGATAGGCTCTAGGTGTATTTATAGTAATATATTTAGCCGAGGAGTACTAATTGACCAAAAGCTTTTTCGATTTTGTCTTTCTATTCAATTTTGAGTGTATAATCACTCTTTAGCTCTTTAGAATTAAATGCCCTGTACGTCTTTGCTTTTAATTAAGCAAAGACTGTCAGGCAAAAGGTATTAAATATCTTTTAATATCTTCTGCCTGGCGATTGCAGCGAAGTGGAACTACCTGATTCCATCCCGAACTCAGAAGTAAAACACTTCAGCGCCGAAAATACTTGAACTGCGAAGTTCTGGGAAGATAGGTCATTGCCAGGATTGATAAAGCCACTATAAATAGTGGTTTTATTTTTCTTAAAAAGCCCAGACTATAAGATAAACTAGTGTTTGTATGCTCTAAAAACGCTATTTGATTATGTTACATAAATTACCCTCTAAACAAATCGGGAAGGTCGATTATTGAACATGGTATTTTTACAGTGATTAAGTTGGCCACTCTTTTGTAAGAGCATTTACATATAAGAATAGGGAGGAGATATTTTACTGTATATATTCTTTATACAATACTAGTTTAGCTTTTTACAAAAACCTTCATCAAGGACGAGATTGAATATAAAGACTCTACTTTTTAGGTTTAATTGCTTCTTTTTTAATTTAATGCTATGTTATTTTATGCTGCTTTATATAAAATAATATAGGACTATTATGAATTTTAGATCAGTACCCATAGAAGGAAGGGATCAAATAGGGAAAGGTGATGTTACGCAGCATCTTATGCAAGAGTTTACTAAGAGGGAAATTAATATTCATAAAATCTCTTTTCCTGTGTACTCTACACCATTTGGAGGTATCGTAAGAAAGACTCTGGAAAACGGCTTTGTTGGAATTCCTGAACTTAAAGATATTTGTGGTACTCCACGAGAATTAGAGCTAAAGATGGCAGGATATGCACTTAACAGATTAGAGGCTCTAGATTCAGTTTTAAGACGTTTTAATGAAAAGGAGGAGTATTTCTTACTTGACAGGAGTCCATATAGCCAAGCACTAACTATAGCTTATGGCTTAGGAGGTGTGGGTAGTATAAAAAAGGAAGAAGTCGCAGATTTGGTTGAGTGGGGGATGGATTTCGAGAAGCTTTTTATAAATACTTTTAATGCCACAGAATGTGTACTTCATCTAAAGGCAGATTATGGAAAGACAGGCTGGAGGAAGACTCGTGAAGATGGGGATTTATATGAGGTAAAAGAAATACAGGAAGTTGCTGACGTTGTGTATGAGGAAATCGCTTCGTTCGTAGGAAAGGGTTGGAACTGTGTATATACAAAGAAAAATGGGGAATGGAGAGATAGAAGGGATATATACAGGGAGGTGAATGGGATTATTGATAGATTAGGTTACAAATCTTCCCATCCTTGTGCAAGACCTATATTCGATATCTTAGAAATAGCTCAAGATGTTTATAACACTGACGTCTCAAATCTCGAAAGTTATCAAAGGTATTTTATGAATATTGAGATAGATGATAATGAACGGAATAGAGAAACTTATAGACTAGCCTACGAAATAGCTGGAGATATTATTAAGAATTGTAAGTATGTTAAATTCCATGACGCTGAGGTTATGGATAGTGTTAGAGAAATTCTGGGTCTTTACCCAGAGATGTTTATCTTACTTGACTACTATTGGGGAGAGAATTTTATGAATAAGCTAAAAGAGGGAATTTATGGGTAGAAAGAATGAAGCGATACAGCTACTTGAAAGATTTGAGAAAATGTTTCCAAATGCTAATACAGAATTAAAGAATTGGAGTACACCCTTTCAATTTTTAATATGTGTAATTCTTTCAGCACAGACTACAGATAAACAGGTAAATAAAGTTACTGAGAAACTATTTAATAAATATCCTAATGCGAAATCCTTATCTAAAGCAGATGTAAAAGATGTCAAGAAAATCATAGGGAGCCTCAACTATTACAATACTAAGTCTAGACATATTGTTAAAACGGCAAAAATATTAGTTAAAAAATATAAGGGAGATCCCCCTAAAGATATAAGGAAACTCCAAGAGTTACCCGGAGTTGGTTATAAAACAGCTAATGTATTTTTAAATCAAATATATCAAGCTAATCAAGGAATAGGTGTAGACACTCATGTGAGAAAAGTAGCTAGAAAATTTGGCTTAACGGATAATGATGATCCAGACAAAATTGCTAAGGATTTAGAAAAACTTTATCCTAAAAAAGACTGGCATAAGATTAACAAACTTTTTGTATTGTATGGCAGGTATAAAATGAAAAGGTAGCCGTAAACTTTTCAGTGTGATATAATCTCCACTGCAGTTAACTAATATTAGTTGTATATCTAATCTTTACTGCAGGAGATGGTATCAAATATATTATGGCAGAAACGAAAAAGAGAGAGAGTAAAGATCTGTATTCACAAATTGATAAATACCTAGAAGATAAATCTAAACAAATAAAACAGTTTTCCAAAGGTGATATTGTAGAAGGGATAGTAGTAGATGTTAGAGACAATCTATTAATAGTAGATGTTGGCTATAAGTCTGAGGGAATAATTGCAGGTAGAGAGCTTAAGAGTGATACTCTTGACTGGACTAAACTAAAGCCTGGCGACAAGGTTCTTGTTTATGTTGTTAAGCCTGAGGATGATAAAGGGCAGTTAATTCTATCTATTAGAAGAACTCAGCAGGCTAGTGCATGGATTAATTTAGAAAAAGCTAAGGAAGGCAATGATGTTGTTCAGACAGAAGTAGTTGAGGCTAACAACGGAGGCCTCATTGTAGAAATTAGTCAGGGTATTAGAGGTTTTGTTCCAACATCGCAATTAGATGCTACGAGAGTTTATTCCAGTGGTGTAAGACAGGTCGGCAAGGATATTTCTTCTAAAGTTCAGAAGAGATTGAATTCTTTAATAGGAGAAAAGATAAAAACCAGAATTATTGAATTGGATAGAGAAAAGAACAGAATAATTCTTTCTGAGAAAAGAGTTACGCAGGAGGGTGATGCTGAGCAGAGGGAAGATACTCTAAGAAAGACTAAAGAAGGGAGTGTTCTTAAAGGCACTGTTAGTGGTATAACACCATATGGTATCTTCGTAAATGCTCAAGGGCTTGAAGGCTTAGTGCATTTATCAGAACTATCATGGGATAAGGTTGAAGATGTAGGTTCTTTGTATGAAGTTGGAGACCCAATAGACGTTATGGTTATTGGCATTTCTGATGGAGGAAAGAGAGTGGCTTACTCTGTAAAGAGGCTGCAGAAAGATCCGTGGTCTGAAGCTATTTCACAGTATAAAGTAGGAGATATTGTTGAGGGCGAAGTACAGAAAGTGGTTCCTTATGGAGCTTTTGTGAGAATAGGTAAAGGTCTTAACGGCCTTATTCATATATCAGAGTTGTCTGATAAGCTTGTAAAGGATCCTAAAGATATAGTTAAGGCAGGGGATGTTATAAAAGTAAAGATTCTTTCTATTTCCTCTACTGAGCGACATCTGGGTTTGAGTCTTAAGGCTGTGGATCAGAAGACAGCTGAAGTAACAGAGGCTAGAGAAAAGATGTCTGAGGAAGAACTATCTGAAGCTGTAGAAGAGGCTATTACTGAAGAAATTAAATAATGGTACCTTTGTATATTAAGAGTGAGGGGCAGTAGTGTCCCTCTTGTTAATCCTTCCTACTTCAATCTTTGGTATAATACATATATGAAAACCGTTATTAAACCAAAACATTCTGTACTATCTAGATTAAGTAAAAATGCACGTATATCTCTGAGAAATGCAGGTATAATTGCAGAACACTTTAAGTCAAAAGAAATTGTCCCTGAGCACCTCTTGGTAGGAATACTGTTAAATAGAGATTCTCTTGCAAGGAGAGCAATAGAAGAAATGGATATAGAGACAGATAAGCTACTAAATGAGATTCTTGATGGTAGTAACATAGATATCACTTCTAATGAGAGGAAACCCAGAGAGATTTTTTTAAGTAAATCAGCTCAGGATATTTTAAGAAGAGCATATGATTGGTCATCTAAGCTATCTCATGTGTATGTTGGAACAGAGCATATTGTTTTGGGTATTTTATCAAGTGATATTTCTCTTAAGAGTCAGTTAGAGAAATCTGGACTTAATAGCAAGTCTTTTAGAAAAAAGCTAGGGGAATATGCCATGTATCCTCTGGGGATTTTAACCAAGCCTGATATTCAGCTCCCAACAGGGATGGAGAGTGGTGAGAGCGTAATTGAAAATATTGGAATAGATCTGGTTGCTTTAGCTAAAGAGGGTAGATTAGATCCTGTAATCGGAAGGGAAGAGGAATTAGATGGATTGATAAAGATTTTAAGCAGGAGAAATAAAAACAACCCTATGATAATAGGAGAGGCTGGAGTCGGCAAGACAGTTCTGGTTGAAGGACTGGCACAAAGAATAGCAGATGGTAAAGTTCCTCCATCTCTTAAAGATATGAGGATAGTACTGCTGGATGTTGCCTCGATTATGGCGGGAAGCAGAATGAGGGGTGATGTTGAAGAAAGAGTAATGAATATAGTGAGTGAGGTTGTGGAAAATAGTAAAACAATCCTCTTTATCGATGAAATTCATAATATCCTTTCATCCGGTATTCCCGGAAGTTCTTCTGACATTGCATCTATTCTTAAACCTGCATTGCTAAGAGATGATTTTAGATGTATAGGTGCTACTACAACAGAGGAATATAGTATGTACATTGAGGAGGATAATGCACTAGCTAGAAGATTCCAACCTATTAAATTAGAGGAAACATCAGTTGATGATACCTTGGGTATTCTTCAAAATATTAAAATTATCCTGGAATCACATCATAGTATTCGTATTAGTAAAAATGCTGTAGATGCTGCTGTTAAGCTCTCCGATAGATATGTTAGTAATAGATATCTGCCCGATAAGGCAATAGATCTTTTAGATGAAGCATGTGCAACCAAGCGTATAGAAATAGAAGGAAGTTTTCAGGAGCTATCTAATCTAGTTGATCGTCTTAAAGTAGTACAGAGTACAAAGTCGAAAGAAGTTACTAAAGGAGATATGGAGAAAGCTGAAGAATTAGATAAAGAAGAAATTGTTTTGCAGGAAAAGATAGGTAAACTGGAAAAAGAATGCGAGAAAAGCAAGAAGAAGGTGAGTAATAAAGTGGGAATAGATGATGTAAGAAGAATTGTATCTAGCTGGACAGGTATCCCTCTTAATACTTTAGGTAGTAAGGAAAAAAATGCCTTGTTAGGATTAAATAAAGATCTGGGAGAATTGGTAATAGGACAGGAAGAGGCCGTAGATGCTGTTTCAAATGCTATTAAACGTGCAAGAACAGGAATATCTGATGAAAACAGACCATGGGCATCATTTCTTTTTTTAGGACCTACAGGTGTAGGAAAAACAGAATTAGCAAGAGCTTTAACTAAAGAGCTTTTTGGTGATGAGAAAAAACTCATACAAATAGATATGAGTGAACTAATGGAAGGCCATAGTGTATCTAAATTAATAGGCTCTCCCCCAGGATACATAGGATACAAAGAGGGAGGAAGATTAACAGAGGAGATTAGAAGAAACCCTCACAGAGTAATACTTTTTGATGAAATTGAAAAAGCACATCAGGATGTCTTGAATCTACTTTTACAGATATTAGAAGATGGACATTTAACTGATGGAAAGGGAAGAACAGTAAATTTTAAAAATACAGTAATCATTCTTACATCAAATATTGGGGCAGAGGAAATCGGAAAGGATAGAATACTTGGTTTTATTGGAGATAAAACAGGGCGTAGTGATAAAGATATTGATAGTGCATATGATAGTATGAAGGGAAATTTACTCTCAATGCTTAAAAATACTTTAAGACCAGAGCTGGTGAACAGATTAGATGACATTGTTATCTTCAGGGCTTTAAATAGAAGAGATGCTAGAAAGATAGTTAAACTTTTAGTAAATGAGTTAAATAAAAGACTTAAAGATCAGAATGTGAGGGTTAAACTGGGTCGTAAATTAGTAACCCATATACTGAACGAGGGTTTTAGTGAAGAATATGGGGCAAGGCCGTTAAGAAGGGTTGTTCAAAATGTGGTAGAGAATACTTTGGCAGACTATCTCTTGAGGAATAAAGGAGGAAATGAAAAAGCAATTAAGGAAATTAGACTGGATATGGAGAATAATAAGGTAGTTGTCGTATAATAAGGTATGAAATATATATGTACTAACTGTGAATCAGAATTTCTTAAGTGGTCTGGGAGGTGTTCGTCTTGTGGAGAGTGGGGGACATTAGAGGAGGTTGAGGATGAACCTACTCGAAGTACACAAACCGAGAGGAAAAAAGCAATAAACTATAAGTCAATCAAAGAGTTTAATATTAAACCCTCTAGTAAAACATCTAGAAGTCGTTTTAGTACAGGCTTTTCTGAATTAGATAGAGTGCTAGGTGGAGGATTGGTGGGAGGAGAGGTGGTTTTAGTAAGTGGGGAGCCGGGGATAGGTAAATCAACAATACTTCTTCAGGTAGCGACAAGTTTGATTAAAAAAGGGGACAAGATCCTATATGTATGCGGCGAGGAATCTCCATCACAGCTATCTTCCCGCTTTAACCGAGTAAGTAATGACAAAGAGTTAAAAAATATTGAGAATCTTTTGATTACCGACAGTACAAATGTCGATATCATTTCAAACCTAATAGAGTCAGAGAACTTTGATTTAGTTATAGTTGATTCAATACAAAGTGTTTACTCCGAATCTTCAAGAGGATTTGTAGGAAGTATCTCACAGGTAAGAATCTCTGGTACTGTGTTGACAAGAATAGCTAAGCAGACCAATACTCCAATATTTATAGTAGGACAGATTAACAAAATGGGAAATGTTGCAGGGCCTAAAATCTTGGAACATGTTGTAGATGCAGTTTTGTACATCGAAGGGGAGCAATTTAATCAATATAGAATAGTTAGAGGAATGAAGAATAGATATGGTTCAACAAATGAAATCGGTGTTTTTGAAATGGGTGGCTCAGGCCTTACAGAAGTGAAAAATCCGTCACTGCTGTTTTTAGAAAATACTCATAAGGTCCCAGGCAGTGCAATAGGAGCAGTACTGCAGGGTTCACGAGTGGTTTTTGTTGAAGTACAAGCATTGGTTTCTAAAAGAGAAGAAGGTGGTTTTGCAGGACCCCTTAAGAGGGTTGCAAATGGTATTAAAAAACCAAGGCTGGATATGTTGTGTGCAGTTTTAAGTAGAAGAGGAAGTTGTTTTTTAGGAGATAAGGATGTTTATGTTAATGTTATTGGTGGTTTAAATATAGATGATCCTGCGTTGGATCTTGCAATTTGCGCAGCCATAAAATCTGCATCTAAAGATGAAATTTTAGATGACAGTACTATATATTTTGGTGAAGTGGGTCTTACAGGCGAGGTCAGAGGATCGTGGGGTTTAGATGCCGTTTTGAAAGAATCTAAGAGGGTGGGTTATAATAGTGCCGTGATAGGTAAATCTCGGATTAAGAAGATTGATATTAATGTGAAGAAAGTTTCTTTTCTAAAGAAACTTTAGGATCTTTTAGCTCTTTTTTAAAAATCATTACTGATTAAAGCAGGGGGATATTTGCCCGTTTGATTAACCACAAAAATCGTAACAATTTATAGAATCCCAGAGAATTGTAACGCCAGGGGAATTAATTATTAGAAAGACGACCGGATAAAGATACTGGAAGGTACATATCCCATGACGTGGATGGTTTATATAGGGTTGACAATTATAATTCATAGAGGGTATAATTCATTATATTAGTACCTTATATGTGGATATCTTAGTCTTATCCCTTTGTCTGGGGTGTCACAAACGCTTCTGGGCAAAAGGATAAGACTAAGACCTTTTTCCGTCTCTCTGTCCCTAGGCTTGGGGAACCATAAATTCATCTGAGTCTAAGGATAGAGAGAGGGGATGCATAGACTGCATTTCGATTTCTTCCTGTTAATATAGCAGGAAGGGACCGGGGTCGGTTGGGGCAGTACCGATCCCTTTTCTCTAAATTTGTTGACTTTAAAAACTTTTTTCGGTTATACTGAAATAGTTCCAAGAAATTAATTGCCTATACGTTTTAATTTTCCCAGTAATTTTATGAATAAGAAAACAAAGAGCATTCAAGAGTACGAAAGTATGAGCTTAGCTGAGCTTAGAAAAGAGGCCAAGGAGTATAGCCTGGAAGACTATATGGAACTCCCAAAAAGAGAACTTCTTTTAGAGGTGTTAAAAAAGAAAACAGAGAAGGATGGATATATTAATGTAGAGGGTCTGCTTGAGATTCAAAGGGATGGTACTCATGGAGTTCTTAGAACAGATGGAGTACTTCCAGGTGAAAATGATGTATATATTTCCGGTTCTCAGATTAAGAAGTTTGGGCTTAAAACAGGTGATATGGTTTCTGGTCCTGCACGACTTCCTAAGAATAAGGAGAAATACCTGAGTTTATTAAGAGTAAATAAGGTATATGAAAAACCTGCCGCTGATGCTGCAAAAAGATCCCAGTTTAGAAAGATGACTCCTGTGTTTCCCAATAAACAGATTAAATTAGAGACTACAGCGAGTGTTCTTTCAACTAGAATTATAGACCTGCTTTCTCCTATCGGTTTTGGACAAAGATCTATGGTTGTCTCTCCTCCCAAAGCTGGAAAGACATTTTTGCTTAAGGATATAGCTGATGGGGTTGCTAAGAATCATCCTGAAGCAAAACTTATGGTTGTATTAGTCGGTGAAAGACCTGAAGAGGTGACGGATATGAGGAGGTTTGTTAAAGGTGAAGTTTTTGCTTCTAACTTTGACGAACTGCCAGAGCATAACTGTAAAGTTGCAGAAATGGCTCTTCAGAAGGCAGAGAGAATGGTAGAGTGGGGAGAGAATGTAATTATATTAATGGATAGTATTACAAGACTTGCCAGGGCTTACAATATTACGATGCCGACATCAGGAAAAACGTTGTCAGGTGGGTTTGACCCAGCCGCTTTATATCCTCCAAAGAAATTTTTTGGTGCTGCCAGAAATTTCGAAGATGGTGGAAGTCTTACAATTATAGCAACAGCATTGGTAGATACAGGAAGCAGGATGGACGATCTAGTATATGAGGAATTTAAAGGTACCGGTAATATGGAGCTTCATTTAGATAGATCTTTGGCAAATAGACGAATATATCCTGCTATTGATGTAAATGCTTCAGGGACAAGAAATGAAGAGTTGCTACTTGGTAAAGATGTTTTAAATCAGTCATGGAGAATCAGAAGAATGCTAGAACTTTTAGATGCTAATGAAAATCCTACGGAAGTATTGATAGGACAGCTTAAAAAGACTAAGAATAATGAAGAATTCTTGGCAACTTTGCACGAAGCCTAAGTTTGGTATAATTTAAGGTGTAATTTATATACCTTTTAGAATGTCTGTTGATAAAAATTCTCATAAAAACATTTCAGGTTTAAGTTTTAGGGACATGAGGCCTTCTATGCAGGAGCCCGAAAAAGATGTTTCCGAAACCTTATTCTTGGATGAAGATATAGTGGGAAGTCCTTTTTTATTAAAGATGAAGAATCTTTTTTATAAAACATATGAAAGACTGGAGGGTGGAATGGGTTTAGGGGCCTTCTTCCTGGATTTTGGGAAATATATATCCTCTCGAGTTAGGGTTGTGTTTATATTTTCTTCAGTGGTATTTGAAATGATTTTGGGGAAAGTAGAGAAAGGCAAAGATACGTTTGTAAAAAAACTATTCTGGGGCAGGGGAGATTTTTTGAAGTCATCTATACAGTTTATTTCTATTATCTTGGTATTGGTTATACTTCTTACATATATCTATCGGGTTCCTACTATACAAAGTGTGAATGCAGAGGATTTAGATTATATAGATGTCTCAGAGACTGATTTACTAGTTATGAATGCCACGATTAATACAGTTATACCTAAAGATAGAGAAAGAAGGGAAGTTGAGGAGTATATTGTTAAAACTGGTGATACTTTGAGTAGTATTGCACAGGATTGGGATGTTACAGTTGAGACTATAAAGTGGGCTAACAATTTAACCTCTGATCTTGTCAGACCTGGACAGACATTAGATATTCCTCCTTCTGATGGTGTATTAGTTACAGTTAAAAAGGGTGATACACTGAGTAGTCTTGCAAAGAAATATTCTGCTAGTGATCAAGCTATTGCTGATTTTAACTGGCTTGATTATCCATTTACTTTAGAAGTTAGTACACAGTTGTTTATTCCCGAGGGGAAAATGCCGAGTACAGTGGTTGCTACTACTAGAAGTACACCGTCTTCCTATGTTACAAATACTTCTGTTTCTACAGTTAATGTTGGCGCAGCAGATCCTAATGTGGGGAAATTTTTAGGCTGGCCGGTTGCTGGGGGGGCAGGAAAAATTTCTCAATATTATAAAGGTTACTATCATAGGGGTATAGATATAGCTGATAAGAATCTTCCTAAAGTAGTAGCTGCTGCTTCGGGTACCGTTATATTTGCTGGTTGTTATGGTACCTGTCCTGCTTTGGGCTCTACTTATGGTGGTTCTAATTATGGATGGTCTATACAGATTGATCATGGTAATGGTTATACTACTTGGTATGCACACCTAAAGAATATCTATGTTAGGTCAGGACAAAAGGTTTCTACTGGTCAGGCTATTGGTCAGATGGGTTCAACCGGTCGTTCTACTGGCCCTCATCTGCATTTTGAAGTTAGGAAGGGTAGTGCTTATGGTACGCAGGTGAATCCTTTGTATTATGTTAATTGGTAAGATATAATGGGCTCATAGTTCAGTTGGCTAGAACATCGCATTCGCATTGCGAAGGTCGGCGGTTCGATTCCGCCTGAGTCCATATATAACACATGGGCCTATAGCTCAGTTGGCTTAGAGCACATCGCTGGCAGCGATGGGGTCAGGGGTTCAAGTCCCCTTAGGTCCACCAATTTTGTAAAATTATTTATTTAGTTAGATTATATCCTGTATACAAACAGAACTTTGTTTCACACCTCTGTAAAAACACATTAAAAACTTCCCTTTCTAAAGCTTTTTTTGTAAAATAAACAATAATTAATATATTTAATAGAGTAGTATGAGCAAACAATACAAACCTCAAGAGTTTGAAGCCAAATGGCAAGAACAATGGTTCTCTAATATGAATTACAAAGCTCAAGATCTACTTAAAGATAAAGAAAAGTTCTATCAGCTAGTAGAATTTCCATATCCCTCAGGACCAGGTATGCACATAGGGCATACCAGAAACTACTCTATGGCAGATTCTGTTGTAAGACTGCGAAGAATGATGGGTCAGAATGTAATGTTTCCAATAGGATGGGATGCGTTTGGTCTACCTACAGAAAACTATGCATTAAAAGTTAAAAAACCGCCTCAGGATATAACGAGGGAGAATATTGATAATTTTAGAAAACAATTAAAGTCTTTAGGTATAAGTTTTGATTGGGATAGAGAGGTAAATACCACAGATCCTAAGTACTATAAATGGACACAGTGGATATTTTTAAAACTTTATGAAAAAGGTCTAGCATATATAGCTGATGTGCCGATTAATTGGTGTCCGAAATGCAAGGTGGGTTGTGCTAATGAGGAAGTAATTAATGGTAAACATGAAAGATGTGGGGTACCTGTAGAACAAAAGAAACTTAAACAGTGGATGCTAAAGATTACAAAGTATGCAGATCGACTTATTGATGACCTAGATACAGTTGAATATCTGGATAGTGTTAAAGCACTGCAAAGAAACTGGATAGGTAGGAAAACTTGGTATGATATCGATTATAGAATAGAAGGGACTGATGAGACAGTGAGGGTATCTACTACACGTCCGGACACACAATTTGGAGCGACATTTATTGTAGTAGCACCAGAACATGAAATTCTTCAAAATCTTATGAATAAGATGCCTGTGGAAAATAGAAAAGAGGTAGTTAAATATATAGAAGAGGCTAAGGGGAAGAGTGAGATAGAAAGACTAGACGAAACAAGAGAAAAAACGGGCGCCTTCACAGGCTTATATTGCATGAATGGCACAACTAATAGACGAATGCCAATATACGTCGCAGACTTTGTTCTACCTACTGTTGGGACAGGTATGGTAGTAGGAGTTCCAGCACATGATACCAGAGATTTTGAATTTGCTAAGGAGTTTAAACTTCCTGTTATTAGAGTAGTAGAAAGTAAAGACGGAGATAGATCTGAAGTAAAGGCAGTGGAGGATGTACATGAAGATGAAGGGAAAGTATATGATTCAGGGTTTATGAGTGATCTTGATACTCAGCAGGCACGGGAAAAATTCGGTGAATATATAGAAAAAGAAGGAGTAGGTAAGGTTGTTGTTAGATATCATCTAAAGGATTGGGTATTCTCAAGGCAGAGATATTGGGGTGAGCCTATACCAATAGTTCATTGCCCCAAGTGTGGTATTGTCCCATTAAAAGAGGAAGATTTACCTCTAGAATTACCAGTGCTCGCTGATTATCAACCAACAGATGATGGGAGATCACCTTTGGCAAATATAAAAGAGTGGGTAAGTACCACATGTCCGAAATGTGGAGGCCCCGCAGAGAGGGAAACTGATACAATGCCTAACTGGGCAGGATCAAGCTGGTACTTTTTAAGATACTGTGATCCTTGTAACGATAGAGAGTTAGCAGATAAAAAATTAATAGATTACTGGATGCCGGTTGATCACTATGAAGGAGGTTCAGAACATATTACTTTACATCTTCTTTACTCTAGATTTTGGCATAAATTTTTGTATGATATAGGGGTAGTAAGTGATCCAGAACCTTATAAAAGACGTACTATACATGGGATAGTACTAGGGGAAGATGGGCGGAAGATGTCTAAATCATATGGTAATGTTATTAATCCGGATTCTCTAATTGAAAAGTATGGTGCTGATGTGACTAGAGCATACCTTATGTTTATGGGACCGTATGAAGGTGATGTTATGTGGAACACAAGAACAATTCAGGGGGTCGATAGGTTTGTAAAGAAATGGTTTACGTTTATACAAAATGCCTGGGATAAATCAGGAAAAGGAAGTAAAGAAACAGAAATTTCTATAAATAAGCTTATAGCACGTATCCAAAATGGAATACTTGATTGGAAATTCAATACAGCAGTAGCAGCATTTATGGAATTCTATAATAATCACAATAATGAAACTTTTAGCAAAGAGCAGATTGAAAGATTAATTACCATATCTACACCGATAATGCCCCATCTAGCAGAGGAGCTTTGGCATATTAATGGTCATAGTTTGTCAGTTGCTGAGAATAAGTGGCCGGAAATTGATAAAAATATGCTGGTTTCTGATACGATAGAGATACCTGTACAGATAAACGGGAAAGTTAGAAGCCGAATAAGTGTGGAAAACGGATTATCTCAAAGTGAGATAAAGAGTAGAGTATTAGAGGATGATAGAATAAAGAAATTAGTAAAGAATGTTGATATAAAGAGATTTGTATATGTTGACGGTAAGATTGTGAACATTGTTATATAGATACTACAAGGCATGTAATTATTGTACAAAATGCTTGATTGTCAAGACTTTATGGTGTACTATCTATAACAGAGAGTACTCTTTTTGAACGTTTAAATATCTCTCTGTTTGTAAAGATACTGTATGAGTCATAACAACTGCCCAATTAGACTTAAAAACAGAATATTTTCTTTTGTGTTAATTAACTCTTTTTTAGTGTTGTCTTTGGCATTTTTTTTACCAAGGGCTATATATGCACAAACAGCAGATAAGATCTCATTGCAGGGGAAGATAGTGAGAAATGATGCTGGGTATGAAGGATTAAATGTTGTAACAGGTACACCAAGCTGTGTTCAATCTGGAGCAGATACGTGTGATTTCCAGGTAAAGTATTACAGCGCTTCTACCTCAGGTACATTGTATCTCACAGAGACCTTTTCTAATGTTGAGATAGGGGATTATGATGGTGTTTTTAATCTTTCTCTGGGATCGGGCTCCTTCACTACAACTTCTGAGTGCGATGATGGTACATGTAATACACCAGATGAGGTTATAAATGACTTTAGTACGATATATATTGAAATAGGGTTTGATCCTGCTGGAGGGGGATCATTTACAGAGGTTTTTACAAGGACTGCTCTAAATGCATCTGCATATGCTATTAAATCAAAGTATACAGAATATGCGGAAGGTTCTGTAGCAGACGCTTTTAAGTTCTATAATGCTTCTAGTGTTAGTTCTACTGTAGAAGGTTCTGTGTATTACGATACTGATGATGATGAGCTTAAGCTTTACAATGGGGTCAGTTGGGAATCTTTAGCTACTGGTGGTGGTAGTAGCTTGTGGACTGAAGCGAATGTTGGTGCTGACTATGGTACATATATGTCTTCTGCTGGAATAGGGACGTTTAGTAATTTTACCTTGGATACTGATGATGATAGGTTATCTATTCATTCAGACCAGATGGAAGGAGGTTTGTCAGTATATTCCTCGTATGCATCAGTTGGTGGTACATGGCCTTTGGTAGCTTTTATGGCAGATAATAGCAACTATGCGGCAGCTGTACTAGAGCTCACTCAGGATGGTACTGGAGATATTTTACAAGCTTATTCTAGTAGTACGTATGTTCTTCAGGTAGATAACTCTGGTGGTTTACATTTAGCAAATAATGGTATTGAATATTTTGAGCCTTTTTCAAGTCTTCCGACAAGCGGGGATCTAGATCCTAATACAGGAGAGGGTTGTTTGTATTCCTACGGTGGGGATATATATTGGGATCCTTCTTGTGATGGAAATCCTGCTGCTTTAGGAGAGAGTCTTTGGACTGATGGTGGTACATTTACATACCTTACTTCTACTTCGGATGATTTGGTATTAGGTGCCAGTAGTACAGCATCTTCAAAGTTTTTCTTTGATGTATCGGAGGGTAGACTTGGTATAGGGACAGATAGTCCTAGTGCAGCTATAGATATAGCTGGAGCTAGTGCAAGCATATCTAATAGTAGCGGAGATATTACTATAACCCCAGCGGATGAATTATACATTAATGGAGATGTTGGTATTGGAACTGATAGTCCAGGTTATGCTTTGCAGGTTAATGGTGTAGTAGCACCAGAGAGTACAGATCAAGATTTAGGTACCTCATCTTTAAGGTGGGACCTATATGGTAATACAGCAGATTTTGATAATACATTAACAATGTCAGGTAGTGTAGCAAACATTGCATTAGGATCAAATTATCTTTCTGGTGACGGGGATGATGAAGGTATTTATATTAATTCTAGTGGGCATGTCGGTGTCGGGACGAGTAGTATATCGTATAATGTAGATTCGTATGGCACTATAGGTATTGGGAATAATGGGAGTCTGGATTTTTATGGAGGGAACCCCATGATAACGAGTATTTATGATGATTTTAATTTTAGAGTAAATACAGATACTGCTTCTGGGGGTATATTTCATTTTCAGCATGGTAGTGATTATGATGAGTCTATGACAATTACAGATGGTGCTGTTGGTATAGGGAATGGTAGTCCTAGTTATGAGTTAGATGTTTCAGGTGATGCTAGAGTTACTGGCATTCTTGGAGTTGGGTATGTGCCTAATAGTGACAATGCTATTACTGCTTTCGGAACCAGTTATGGAATAGGTGCTTCAGGAACAAGTGCGGGAGGAAGTTTTGTTGATACTGATGGGACATCAGCAGCTTATGCTGCATATGGGACATGGGGTTTCTATACAGGCAACGATGCCTATTTTGGTGGTGATGTTGGGATAGGAACTACAAGCCCTGGTGCAGAATTAGATGTTAACGGGGACATATTAGTAGGTAGTGGGAACCAAATGACTTTAAGTAGTGGGAATATTAATCAAGCAACTGGGACCGATTTAACCATTACAGCAGCAGGGACATATGCAGATATTGTACTAAAGCCTGGAAATGCGACTGCTATGACATTAGATTACAGTGGTTATGTGGGAATAGGGGACAGCACTCCATCATATGTTCTTGATGTTTATGCAAATGCAACATCTAACTATGCAGTTGGTATTTATAATGCCAATGCTACTGCATCTCATGGACTTTATGTTAACTCAAACGCTGCTGGTAGCGGCACGAATTTGTTGAATGTCGCAGCTAATGGGAATTCAAGATTCCTTGTAAGAGGAGATGGTTATGTAGGTATAGGAGATAGCACTCCTAGTTATACTCTAGATGTTTCTGGTACAGCAAGAACTACAGGTGATAGCCGTTTTATGGGTACTGTTTCTGTAGGAACTGACGTAGGTGTCGCAGGTATAGAATTATATGTAGATGGAGAGACATTCCTTGATGGAGATGTAGAGATGGAGGGGAATGTTGGTATAGGGACTAGTACGCCTAGCTCTCCGTTGGAAGTCGTTGGAGATGCTGTTCCTATAATTTTCGGGGAATCAGATAGTGTTAATTACCAAGCACAATTAGTAAGTGATAATTCATATTTTGGATTTAGAGATGGAGATGGTAATGATAGATTCTCAATCTCACAATCAAGTGGGAGAATCTACATTGGTACAACTGGTCCATCAGCTCGATTAACTGTTGTAAGTAGTGTAAATGAAAGACAAATCACAGCTCAATCTACATATGGAGAAAATTCTACCCTTATTGGATTTCTCAACGTTTCAGGAACAACAAAAGGTTCTATCACAGGAAATGGCTCAAGTGCTGTTTCATATAATACTTCTTCAGACAAGCGCCTAAAAGAGAATATTGTTGTAAGCAGTCTTGATCTTGATACTTTAATGAATATCTCTGTCCGTGATTTTAATTTTATTGCTGATCCTACTCAAACATATAGCGGTTTTATCGCCCAAGAACTCTACAATGTTTATCCAGATGCTGTCTATGTAGGAGGTAGTAATCCAGGTCAAGATCCTTGGGCTGTTGATTACGGTCGTATTACTCCTCTTATCGTTGCAGGCGTTCAGGAGCTTGCAGAAACAGTTAAAGGCCAACAAACTCAGATTGATTCAACAACCAATCTATTAAAATATATAGAATCTGAAGAGCTATTAACAATTAAATCAAGTATAGCATCTACAGACAGCAACCTATATGATGTAGGGACATCAGAGAATAGATGGAAAGATATATATACTCAAGGAAGTATACAGCTAGGAGAAAATGGAAATAGCGGAAGTGTAAGATACAATACAGAAAGAAACACGATACAATTCTCCAATGATGGACAAACATGGATATCACTAGGAGAAGCTACTAAAACAATTACACTATCCGCAGAATACTCAGGAGCGGTACTAGCGGGAGACGGTACTAGTAATAGTGGAATGATGACATCAGATTCTGAAGGGACAGAGTCTAAATATATGAACTACTATGAATGGACAAGTAGTCAGACAACTCTTCAAGATTACGATGTAAGAGTGAGATTTACACTACCTGAGGACTTTGCAGGATGGACTGAAAACGCTATTAAGCTCTCCTATGCTACAGAATCTATAGATCCTGATGTAGCAAAACTAGACCTCTATCTATTTGAACAAAGCTCTGAAACTGTGGATACTCAAAAACTGGAACAAGTAAGTAAGGAACCTGCCAAATGGACAAATACAATCATTAAGTCTAGTAATATTGAACAGTGTGCTGAGGCTGGAAATACGTGTGTATTAGTAATTAGAGGATATTCGAGCAATGATCATTATGTCAGGATGGGAGATATAGAGATAACGTATAAACGTGATCTCTAATGCGAAGAAGTTTTAAACAAACAATTTTTCTTTTAAAAAAGAATGGCAAGGATGTTGTTTCTGCCATTGTTGCAACCCTGGTACTCTGTACATCTGTTTTACTTGTAGCATATTTTCTACCTAAGCCGAATGATAATATCTATGCCAGCAACACTCTATATCTTTTTGAAAATGAAAATCCTCAATTTAATGTAGGATTTGGTAGTCAGAAAAGTAGTCAGCAGTATGTAAGATTTGAGAGTAAAGTTTCTCAAGATAATCCATTTGAAGAAGGAGATAAGAATATTTGGGGTAAAGTAAAAGAACTGTTTTCTACTAAGAAAGGGTTTGAAATGTCACTATCTGAAGTAGGATTGAGCTATGGTGATGGGGAAGTAATACCTGAAGTGGTTAAGACTTTTGGAGAGGAGTCAGGTACTAGCAGTATAACTACAAATACGGAGGTTATAGAAGTGGCAAGAGTAATAGGAGAGGAGGATATAGAGGGAGTATCTAAGCAGACTGTAATTAACCGGGATGTGTACCCAGGTATAGATATAGAGTACCAGATAATAGAGGGTTACGGTGTTAAGGAAGATATTGTCATTAATGATATAGATGAATATTTCAGCAGTTGTGATGTAGATGGTGAATGCAGTATTCCGTTAAATGAGTTTGTTTTTGATCTTATATTGGATGAGGGTGTTGTTGTTAGAAAAACCAATACGCTTTACAATTCGGATGAGGAACCCATTTACTATCTTAGTACAGAAAAAGGGGAATATATTGCCCATTTTCTGCCTACTACTGTGGTAGATGAAGCAGGAACTAAGACTAATGCGGTAAATATGGAAGTAGAACATGTAGAGGGGCAGAGCTATAAGATATATATTACGTTAGATCCTGTGTGGTTGTTTAGTGGAAATAGAGTATTCCCTATCAGAATAGATCCAAGTGTTGTACATGATACGGAGCTTGAATTGAGTACAGGTACTTTAGATAGAGTTAACGTAACAGAAAGAGCAAATTTAGAAATATTAGAAGGATATATTTCAGGTATATATACTTCTGAAATTATAGATCTGCAATCACAATCAACACTTGAGAATATTGAATATATAAGTAGTGGAAAGTCTACAGGGAATGGTGAGATTCCATATAGCACAATGAATCTGATTGTTGAATTAAATCTTAATAGGAATGGTATTAATGCAGGAAGCTGTGGATCTGATTGTGATCTAAGTTTAAAAAATACATTCGGCAATGAATACAGCGGATGGACTAGCCAGAATAGAAAATGGGGGACAGGTGCACTGTTCTGTGATGGTATAGACGATTATGGATATATTCAAAATTATCAGTGGTTTAATTCTTTGGAGAGTTTTTCATTTGAGATGTGGTATAGATCAGCTCAGGAATTATCTGGCGACCAAACTATTGCAGGGAGTGAGAGATTTGGTTTTGGGGTGTATGATGGAGAATTTGGGTTTTGGGTTAATAAATCTGAACATATGGCTAAAACTGGACTACCTAAACTTGGTGAATGGTCATACTGGGTAGGAGTTTATAATGGGAATAATATAGTTCTGTACAAGGATGGTGTAGAGGTAAATAGAATAGAGTACTCTGATGATTTATTGAATAGTAATACTCAATTTAGATTATGTAGCGGTACCCAAGATGGCAGTAATTATACCTATAGTAGGGGAGTAATAGATACAGTGAGAGTGTATGATAGAGCTTTGAGAGAATCTGAGATAGTATCTAATTACAGTATGATAGATATTAAACTAGATTATCGTACAAGCCTTGATAATATGACTTGGAGTAATTGGAATAGACGAGAAGAAAGTCTAGAGGTTGATTTAAGTGATATTACGGATGCTTATATAGAAAATATAGAGAATGAATATTCCTTACGTCAAAAATATATTCAGGAGATAGAACTTCTGGATTTATCGGATGTAGATATAGTGGCTGTTGATATAGCAAGTGATGTTTTAGATGAAAATATTGAATTTAGCTATGGTAGGTCTCTCTATTCGTTGAATGAATCAGACAGCAGTACCTTGGGCTTATGGAGCTTTGAAGATTACAATTCCGAAGAGATCGTTACTCTAGATAGTATAACAGATAAGATATTGTGGGAGGATTTAGATGAATGGAGTATAGATCTTCTGTTTGAAACAGGCGAAGAATTATCGGATGAGGAAATTCTGAATATTGGGAGTTCAACCTTAAGTATAGTTGATAGTACATTGGAGTTGTATTTGAGAGGAGTAGAAAATGTATTATCAGAGCTTAAAACGGAAAAAACATACTATATAACTATTATATGGGGTGAACAAATAGCCAAACTTTATATTAATGGTGTCTATATAAAAGATCTGGAAACAGGAGAAGAAGCTCCTGTAGGAAGTGGACTAAATGTTAATCCTGGTATCACCACTATAAAATCCCTTCGTGTTTCTGATATAGCCAGAGCTGAAGAAGATATAAGACAAGTTTACGAATATCTTACGGGCAGTAGAAGTTATAGTATTAAAATGAGTTTTAAAGCCAATCTATCCTCAGTAGATACTGTGGAGAATCCGGAAGATCTAAAGCTTCTCATAGATGAAAGACCTTACGGTGCCGTAGATAGTGTTGAGCGGCTGTTAGTCGGAGATAAAATAGTTATTAAAGAAGAAATAGAAAATATTGAATACATTGCACAGGGAATAGTTGAGAGTATAGATACTCAAACAGGAAATACTAAGGTAAGAGAGTGGGAGGAAGGAAGTAAAGTACCTGTAGGAGGTTTTACGGAAAATGCAACAGTGTTTAGATGGCAGACAGAATATCTTCAGTTAAGGAATATTTTACCGGAGGATAGAAGTGAAATAATGTATATATCAGTAAAGAAATTAGCTGATCTGGACGCTACTCTCTTCTTAGATAATCTTAGATCTGTACAGTATGAGGACACTTTGGAATTTGAAGAGGTGGAAAATATTCAGTATTTACAATATCAGGTTGTCTTGCTAAGAAACGATATAAATATTTCACCGTATCTTGTCGAGATAGAACTGATATATGAAGAACCCGGTCCTTTAATGGATCAGCTTATGAGGCATGGCAAGTGGTTTAGTAATAGTGGAGAAGAGCAATCTTTTTGGTGGGTAGATAATTAATAGCTTTAAAAAATACGTTTAATTTATTAAAATATATACATGGAATTGGCAAAGGATATAGTGAAGGATAATAAAAAGATTCTTTTTTTAGCCCTAGGTCTTCTTGTTATGTCTACTGTAGGTGTTTTTTTGTTAAACCAGGGATTTCTTGGCTCTGGATCAGAAATGGTTGATACAAGGGAATATACTCAGGCTGAGGATGTTTTAACAAAAGGGATTGATTACAAAGCAAATATACAAACGGAGTATGGAGATATAGAAATAGATCTGTATGAGGATGAATTTCCAAATGCCGTTAATAGTTTTGTTTTCCTGTCGGGTGAAGATTTTTATGATGATTTAATATTTCATAAAGTAATAAAAGATTTTGTGATACAGGCAGGAGACCAAGCAGGGGATGGTACTGGTAATCCTGGGTATGAATTGGAGCCTGATGAAAACAGTTCAGAAGCAAGTGAATACAGTATATGTATGGCAAACGCCAGTCAATTTTTTATAATTCCTCAGGGTGCAGACCTGACTCAGCTGTCTGGATATCCGATAATAGGAGAGGTAATTAGTGGATTTGCTGTAGTAGACGCTATAGAAAAAGTATCTGTTGATGAGAATTATAAACCGATAAATGATATAACTATAAACTCAGTACTCATTATAGAGGAGTAGTTCATCTAATTTTCATATACATGATTTAAGATGTGTATATGGTAAAAATAGATGATAAAAAGAATATAATAATTCCAATTATTACTTTTTTGATAGGAGCTATAGTGGGTTCTCTTATAACTCTTTTCTTTTTCTCTTCAGAATGTCCTGAATGTAAGGTAAATGATAATGCAGTAGAGGAGAGTTCGGAGAAGAGCCGGTTAGAGGTTCAAGGTTCCACAACAGAGATAGAAATAGAAAAGAAGTCCGGCGATACTGATACAACTGTTTCACTACCTGTATCAGAGTGTAGTGTCGTAGTTGACATATCGGGTGCTGTAAATAATCCAGGAGTATACTGCTTTGAGGATGGGAGTAAAATAGTGGATGTAGTTGAAAGAGCGAAAGGCTTTACAGATAAGGTGGCATATAGATATGTATCTATGAGAATCAATCTATCTGAGCTTATCACTGATCATCAGAAAATATATATCCCTTTTGAGGAGGATGTTTACTGTGAAGTAAAAAGTTTAGAGTATGTAGAGACTCAGGAAAGCTCTAGTTCACAAACAGAAACAAGCAATAATTCGTCCGATAGTACACAAAGTTGTATCAATATAAATACAGCCACGAAAGACGAATTAACAACACTAAATGGAGTGGGAGAAAGCACAGCCCAGAAAATTATCGATGGACGACCGTATGAGACAATAGAAGATATATTAAATGTCAGTGGGATAGGAGAATCTACATATGAGAAATTTAAGGATGACATATGTGTTTAATAGGGAAAATTGTTCTACAGATATTTAAAGAATTTTGGCAGCGTTTCACAGCTCCTTTTTTATATATAAAAGAAATACCTATCCTATATATCTCTATTTTTTCGTTTTGCGTTACATTGGTATCCTTTCAAATCTATGAATCTGTTTATGTGTATACTAAAAGTTTAAGAATTTTTCTAATTTTTCTACTTGCTGTACTTTTATCTGCACTTTTAGGTTATATGGTAAAGAATATAAGCTTTTCACAAAGGGAGAAAGAGGAGAGAGATATAGGCAGTAAGAATGTTCAAATTTTGTTTTTAGCCTTAATGATAGGGTTTAGATTATTTTTCTCTTTTTATAAAGATTATAAAGTTTTGCAGAGCATTGAAAGTTTCACAGATGTGTATAATCAAAAAACAGTACAAATTTTGGATATAGATAGATCAGATGGTGATACTCAGGAGATAATATATGAGTACAATGGAGTAAAAGGGATCGGATATGTAGACTGGTTTGAAGATTTGCAGATAGGGGATGTGTGCAACACATATATGGAGATAGAAAAACCTGAGAATTTTTCAGATTTTGACTATGTTAGATATTTGAAGAACAAAGATATATATTTAACATCCTCTAGTGTAGAGATTGATGGTTGTAGCCACAAATTTTCCATAAAAACTTCCTCGGATATTTTTATCTGGCTTAAGAGGAATTTAAGAATGTTTAGAGGAAATCTTAGCAAACAGATAGAAAATTATCTGCCAGAGCCTCAAGCATCTTTATTGATAGGTATTTTGTTTGGGTCAGAAAGGGCGTTTAGTGAAGACTTTGAGGAGAGTTTAAGGATAAGTGGAACTACTCACATTATTGCAGCCTCTGGATACAACGTGACTATCTTGATACTAGCATCTAGTAAGATACTGTATTTCATAAAGAAGAAGTATAGATTGATACTATCTCTTGTAATAATATGGCTTTACTGTATTTTAAGTGGTCTTGGCGCATCTATACTACGGGCAACTGTAATGGGGAGTATTACAATACTTGCTTTATTGTCAGGCAATGTACGTAATACGCATTTGCTGATACCTTCAGGTGTGTTCTTTTTAATATTTCTTAATCCTAAGATAATATTTGATATAGGTTTCCAGTTGTCGGTCCTTGCTACTCTAGGATTGATATATGTACTGCCAAGCATAGAAAATTTATTAAAGAAAATACTTAAAATAAAGAGTGTTCCACAGTTTATCGAGGAGAATTTGTTAGGAACTATCAGCTGTACATTATCGACACTGCCAATATCTATATCTATTTTTGGTAAAGTATCGCTTGTTTCCATATTTGCAAATATCCTAGTGCTACCACTGACCGAAACTACAATGCTTTATGGCACTATTGCTTTATTAGGATCTTTTCTGATTGAAGGAATTTCTGATATTCTTTTCTCTATTCCATATATTCAGTTAAAAATCTTTCAGAGGATTGTGGAGTTTTTTGGGAGTATAAAGTGGGGTTATGTAGATGTAGGGACATCATGGTTTGGCTGGCTGATTGGTATATTTCTCTTCCTTTTCTGTATATATTTTTATCCTTTAGATCAGGAGAATTACTATGTTAAAAGACTTAAAGATATTTAAAATCTTGGTATTTTTAGTATGGCTGGGGCTGGGAGTGTATTCTTATAAGCTTGATAATTATAATGAAAGAGTAATATTTTTTGATGTCGGGCAGGGAGATAGTATCCTTATACAAAAAGGAACTTATGAAATATTAATAGATGGAGGAGCTGATGATACAGTGGTTTATAAAATGGGAGAGTATATGAAGTGGAGTGATAAGCTGATAGATATTGTCGTAATAACTCATATGCATGACGATCACTATATGGGTATTAAATATCTGATGGAAACATATGATGTAGGATTGTTTATGCTATCACCCAACTGTGGAGGTTTATGTTTTGAGTTTAAAAAGGATGAATATGTAGAGGTAAGTAGCGGTATGAGTATGAGCTATGAGGATATTAAAATGGATATTTTATGGCCTAGAGTGGGAGAATTAGATAATAATTTAAATAATGATTCAATAGTAATCCTTCTAAAATATCTGGATAAAGAGATTTTATTAACAGGCGATGCTGAAATGGAAGTAGAGAGAATATTATTAGATAACTATAAGTTAGATATTACGGATATAGATATTCTTAAGGCGGGTCATCACTGTTCTAAAACAGCTTCAACATATGGATTTTTAGAAACAGTTAATCCTGATATATCTATATGTAGTTGTGGAGAGGATAATAGATTTGGGCATCCTCATGAAGAAACAATAAATAACTTTCAAGCTCTTGGTTTAGATTATCACATTACTTGGGAACAGGGTGATTATATAGTAAAATAATGTATAATCTATGTACCTGTAGCTTAATTGGATAGAGCATTGGTTTGCGGAACCAAAGGTTGTCGGTTCGATTCCGGCCAGGTACATATATATATAATTTTGAATCTAATGAAGTGGTTGAGCAAGAACACTCTAATCAAAATGATATTACCAATATAGCAAGAGAAACATTGTTAAAAATAGCTGAAGTAAAAGATGATTGTCATAAAAAGTTTCTTCTTATTGCTGCAGGTGATCGTATGAATGAATATGGGGGCAATTATGCAAAAGTAAAAGATATTGATGGCCAGGAAATGGCTTTTCATTGTGGTGGTGGGGAGACCTTAACATTTGAAATATTGCAGGCATTAGCTGATAATCATAATGAAAATTAATATTTAAATTCTTGTAGTTATTAATATGTCAAAACCAAAAGCTATACTATTCGCATGCCCTATGTGGTCTTCTAAGTTTGCTATAGTACACCATATAGGATGGAATCTGAACATACCTATATTCAGTAGAGATGCTATAAGAAACGAAGTAAAAGAAGATTTAGGGAAATGGGATGCAGAGGAGTTTGAGAGAAGAGCAGAGCCGAGATTTCAGAAGCTCTTAGATTCTAAAAAAGACTTTATTTTAGATGCCTCTATAGATCGTAAGTATGATGAGTATATGGATATGTTAGAGGGGTATGATACTTTTCTCATCAGTATAGATATATCTAAAGATCATCTTGAGATGATGGTTAATGCAAAGGAATATACTACTGGTGTAGGAGATAGATTGGATAAGAACTATCAGGATCATGTAGATTTTTTAGAGAATCATTCAGATGATGTAAATTTACATGTAACTAATGAGAATTTTAAAGATAGACTAGATATTGCATTGGAGGCTGTTAGGAATTGGTACGGGGTATAGCTCAGATGGCTAGAGCGCTACGTTCGGGACGTAGAGGTCGCCTGTTCAAGTCAGGTTACCCCGACTGGCCTTCTTCGTTTTGTGGAACTTTGCCCCAGGCCGCCTCAAGAGCTGATACATATTTTGTTCGAGGATCTAAGAGAGCCTTACTAACGCCTCGATTGTATAAACCTGTTGTCTCTTGCATAGGTGTCCCATATCTAAATCGTAGCTTTCTTAGATTTTCCCCATTTCTTCTTCTATTGCGTGCATTGATAATAGGGAAGAAAATCCTAGATAGTTTTTCATTGCAGTAAGCCAAGAGAGATTTAATATCAAAAGCTCTTTCCTCTTCCTCTGTCGCACCTGCTATATGTTCGTGTTGAAGTCCTAAGTTGCTCTTTTCGTCCTCTTGTTTTATGATAGGTTCTGATTCAAGCATAGTTTTTGGATTAATAACTTATTAGTCATTTTAACCTTTTACCCATGTTAGTGCAATATAAAGATCATCTATTTAAGTCAGATTCCCTTGATATTGTTTAGATTTTTTAAATTTGTTATTATGTCTTATATAAAATATTATAAACAGAAATATGAGTGAGCAGCCTATAGAGGTAACGCAGGGAAAAACAGAAAAAACTTATACCTTGGCAGAATTAGAAAAAACGTATTTTCAACTCCCTTTGACTATCCATGCTGTAAAGAAATGCATGTTGTTTAGAATAGAATGCAATTTGGCTGCTACTGGGAGGGATGTGCTAGAGGCACAGTTGAATTTAGAGCTCGCACTTAAAGACTGGTTGTATAGTGTAGGACAATACAGGGATATTGATGGAGTTTCAATGTATCTGAGAGGAGAGCCATGGATAGTGAGACGAGAAGATCAACCCAATGAAGGTGAAGAAGAAAATATAATAATGTTCTCTCAATTAGAAGCAGAGGTGGCAGATTATTTATAGCTTGGAATTAAATATTCCTCAATAACCCCCCTAAATATGCTAAAATCATCATATATCCTAAGCACCCGTAGCTCAATTGGATAGAGCATCGGTCTTCGGAACCGAGGGTTGAGGGTTCGACTCCTTCCGGGTGCGTATATGTTAGAATGTAAAAATGATAGAAGAAAAGATAAAACAATCTCTATTGAACTCTCTAAACCAATTAGAGATATCATTTAAAGATGAAGATCTATTTGTAAAACAAACAGACTCTTTGGACAGAGGCGACTATACTACCAGTATAGCAATGAAATTAGCATCTCGATTAAAGCAAAACCCTAAAGAGATAGCACAGCAGATCGTAGATAATCTTGAAAAGATAGAAGATATAGAAAAAGTAGAAATTGCAGGATCCGGATTTATAAACTTCTATTTATCAGATAAATACCTTCTATCTCAAATAAAAGAGATTTTGGATAAGGGAGGGAAGGAGTATGTTAAATCTGGTCTTAAAAAAGGAAAGAATATTTTAATTGAATATACGGATGCTAACCCATTTAAGGTATTTCATATCGGGCATCTATATACAAACACTGTAGGAGAAGCATTTTCCAGACTGCAGGAAACTACAGGGGCGAGTGTAAAACGAGCAAGTTATCAGGGAGATGTTGGACTACATGTGGCTAAAACAATATGGGGTATTAAATATCTATTTGGTAAGAACAATCAAACCTTTGAAGATATTGAGAAGTTAGAATTATCTAAAAAAGTAGAGTTTTTAGGTGAGGCATATATGATAGGAGCTCAGTACTATGATGATATAAAGGACGAAGATGTTATGAAGGAGATTCGAAATATTAATTACTATCTATACCAATCTGTGTGTTCGTCACTTCCTAGAAAGGATTTTGAAGGATTAAACAAAATAGAAATAGATAAGTGGTATAAGGAAGGAAAACAGTGGTGTTTAGATCAGTTTGAAAACATATATAAAACCTTAGGTACCCAATTTGATTATCTTTTTTTTGAAAGTGAAGCGGGTGAGATAGGGTATAAGATGGTTAAAGAAAATATAGGAAAGATTTTTAAGGAAGATAATAAAGCAGTAATATATGAGGGAGATCCTAACAAAGGTCTTCATACACGTGTATTTATCAATCAATTTGGTCTACCAACCTATGAGGCAAAAGAGGTAGGTCTTGTACGACTTAAAAGTGAAAAAACCAAATGGGATGAATCTATAATAATAACAGGCAGTGAGCAGATTCCTTATTTTAAAGTGGTTTTGGACGCTCTCAGAAAAATTTTGCCTCAATACGCCGGTATAGCTAAACATATTCCTCATGGTTTGATATCTTTACCTGGAATGAAAAAAATGTCTAGTCGTAGAGGAGAAGTTGTAGCAGGTGAAGATTTACTTAGAACTACACAAAATGCTGTGCAAGATCTAATGAAAGAAAATAAAAAGGAGATAGATGAGAATGAATTAGAAGAAATCTCACTTAAAATAGCGGTTGGAGCTATTAAATACGCATTTTTAAGAGTAAGCGTAGGGAAAAATATTGTGTTTGATATTAGCAAAGATATACAAATTGATGGTGACACAGGTCCATATCTTATGTATGTTTACACTAGAGCAAAATCTATCTTAGATTCTGCCGAGGATTTCTCCACCCAGGATACGCACAAGACGGAGATAATGTCAGCCCCTCATATACAGGCACTAATGAGACAGATTAGCAGAGCCCGGGATACAGTGCTTGACTCTGCAGTTAACTACTCACCATCAACTTTCTGTACATATCTTTTTGAGCTTGGACAGATATTTAATCAGTTTTATCAGGAAATTAATGTATTGAATGCAGAAAATGAAGACAGGCAGCTTCTGTCAGTTCTTGTGAGGGCTACTGCCGAGATAATGAAAGAAGGACTTTATCTACTAGGTATTGAGACTGTTGACAGAATGTAGCTGTCCGCATGCTCCGCCTATTTTATCTCCCATAGGATATCTGATAGTTGTTCTAATATCTCTGTTATTTAGTATTTTTACAAATCTTTGTATAGCCTCTCCTTTCGGTTTTTTAAAAGGAACCTCCTTTGAGGGATTGAATTTAATTATGTTTACAAGGGCAGACCTTTTATAGAGTAGTTTAGAGAGCTCTATTGCATGCTCCGGTTGATCATTTATACCCTTTATTAAAGTATATTCATACGTAATTCTCTTATTTATATTTTTTTCATACCAGTTTATAAAATCGAAAAGTTCATCAAGAGGATGGAGTTTTGCAATTATAGGCATCAATTTTTCTCTGATTTCCTGACTCGGAGCATGAAGACTTATGGCAAGTTTAGGTTTATGCTTATCTGTAAAATATTCTCTCATCTGTGGAACATAACCGACAGTAGATATTGTAACACGTCTAATTCCTATACTCAGTTTATCAGGATCATTGATTATTTCTACAGTCTTTTTTACATTCTCTAAGTTGAGCATAGGTTCACCCATTCCCATAAAGACAATATTTGTAATATCCTTATCCTTCTTTTTGAGAAGCCTTTTGAAATGCATTATCTGATCGACTATTTCTCTATAGGTCAGATTACGGTTAAATCCCATTTTACCTGTAGCACAGAACCCACATCCAACTGGACATCCACTCATACAGCTTACACATATGGAATTACGGCCATCTTTGTACTGCATTAAGACTGACTCAATAGGGAAACCGTCCTTTGTTTTAAATTCTGTTTTTATGGTATTCCCATTGGAAGAATAGTTATCTTTTATATGTTTTAGAGAGAAGAATTCCACTTTTTGTTTTAGTTTTTTTCTAAGTTCTGCAGGCCATGTGGTAAGCTCATCCCAGTCTTTTATGACTTTTTTGTAATAAGCGTAGTTTATTTGATTAAGCCGGTATTCAGGTAGAGCAGTATTTCCTAAATATTTTTTGAACATACTTGTTATTATACACCTATTCCCTATGCTTATTGATTACTATAAAGTACGGCAGGTTAGAATATTAGTTTTTGTTAGCGAGAGATCTTCTATACTTTCTTACTAATATGATAAAGACTGCCAGTAAAATTAATAGTATAAGTCCTAGAATAAAACATAATAGATTATTAACTACAACTGTTGCAATATCTGAGGAAAGAGTTGAGGGTTCAGGAGGTACTTCATCAGATTTTTCTATGGTTTCTTCAGTTGTTTGAAGAGTGTTTTTTGTGTCAAATGTAACAGTTTTCGGTTTATTGATATGTGTTATCTCTCCTAATTCTGATGATCCGATGTCCATAATGTCTTCGTTTATGTAAAAATAGTAGCTTTCTGATGTGGTGGAGTAGTCTATGATCACTATTTCCTGGTTTATTACTAAAAGAGAACTATTTAAACATTCTATGGATACAGAATTATCTCCTATAATGCTGTTAAAACTTAAGGTACAATAATCTTCTGTATTTATAACATCGTTAATTGTTATATCTTCAGAGTAGATGATTGTCATATCAATACCAACAAGACTTTCTTCGTTGGAGTTGACGTTTATAGAGATCTGGCTATTTTCAGTATCATCTTCTAAGCTGACATCAGTTGCAGCAAAAAGCTGGGAGGTAGAAAAAACACTAATTAGAATGACTATTATTAAACAGAGAAATGTCTTTAGATTCTTTTTTATCTTCATGTACTATTATTTATTTTTAGAGTATCAGAAGGCATATTTAAAGTAAAGAGAAGATTTGAAGCTATAGTTATATACAATAATCGAAATTAAAAATTGTGGTCCCTGAAATTAATAGCTATCAGGTTGCTAAAAGTGGTAATATGTATTTATGTATGTACAAGAAAGAATTAGGGAAGGGTATTGAGACTGTAAAGAAGGAAGTATGGAATGTCTTCATAGGGGAATAAGTTCTAATTTACTGTCTATGTTATTTAGAAAAAGAATGAAAAAGAAAGAGGATTCATATAACTCTGGATATATTGCTCCTGCGGGATGGAAGCCTAAAAATTCTGATGAAAACTACATTATAACCTTTGTAGATATTGAACTTAGTGATGGTGTTGATGATAAGGAATTCCCCAGAGCTGTTGCGGCGTGTGCAGCTGAAAGCTCTACAGGGACATGGACTGATTTAAATGATCAGAGGGCTGTAGTAGCCAATGGTATGAAAATGGCCAACAATCTTAGGGCTATAGCCTTTGATCTTGATCCTAAGACTAAGACATTTAAGATTGCCTATAAAAAAGAGCTGTTTGAAACAGGAAATCTGTCGGGACTGCTTGCCGGAGTAGCGGGTAATATTGGAGGGATGAGGATGCTTAAAGCATTTAGGCTTTTAGATATACGTTTTCCTAGAGAATGGATAGAAGCTATGCCTGGTCCTGCATTTGGGGTTTTTGATATTAGAGAGCAGTTGGGTATGCCAAGAGGTCCTATTCTCTGTAGTGTAGCTAAGCCTAAAGTGGGTAGGACAGATAAAGAGCAGGCCGCTCTTGCTAGAATTCTGTACACTTCCGCAAATGGAGAATATCAAGGTATTAAAGATGATGAGAATCTAACAAGTTTGTATTTTAATAAGTTTGAGGATAGGGTAAAGGCAATACACAAGGTAAGAAGAGAGGTAGAGGAAAAATCGGGTAAAAAGAAAATCTATCTTTGTAATATAACTCATAGTGATTTAGATGTAATGTTAAACAGAGCAGAGCTGATAAAAAAAGAGGGAGGGAGATGGATGATGGTTGATGTTGTAACTACAGGATTTAGTGCTGTACATACTTTGAGACAAAGAAATATAGGCCTAGCTATACATGCACATAGAGCTATGCACAGTCTTTTTGATAGAGAGAGCGGACGGGGAGTTTTTGATAGAGGGGAAATCTTGGACTTCTCTATGTCTATGGTGGTTATAGCCAAATTAATGCGTCTTTTGGGTGTAGATTCTCTACATGGAGGTGCGCCTAAAACGAAAATGGAGAACTATGGAGAACCTAAACTTATCAAAGATGTTTTGCAAAACGATATTACACAACCATCTATGATGACTCTAGGTCAAAATTGGTATGGAATGAAACCGGTCTGGCATGTAGCATCAGGAGGTCTTCATCCAGGGTCAGTAGAAGCTGTAATACAGCAGTTGGGAGAAAATATTTTCCTGCAGGCGGGAGGTGGTGTACTCGATCATCCTTGGGGCATAGAAGCCGGAGTAGAGGCTATGGTACAAGCTAGGGACTTAGCTATGAAGAGGATAGGTGTAAAAGATTGGATAATTGAAAATCCTAGTACAGCCCTAGCTAAAGCAGCTGGACATTGGGGTTTTGGTCCGAAGGTGATATAAAATCCATTGCCTGTTGGCTATATATTTTGATACAATAAGCAAGAATGTTAAATAGAGAAATTACACCAAGAAAAAAAGATTATGCTCAATGGTATTTAGATATTATTAAAAGGGCAGAGCTTGCAGAAACCTCTCCTGTAAGAGGAGCAATGGTAATTAAGCCTTATGGTTATGCTATTTGGGAAAATATCCAAAAGGAACTGGATAGAAGAATAAAGGAGAGAGGAGTTCAAAATGCGTACTTTCCATTATTTATTCCAAAATCTTTCTTATCAAAAGAAGCTGATCATGTGAAAGGATTTGCAAAGGAGTGTGCAATTGTTACACACTATAGATTAAGAGAAACGAAGGATGGTCAGGGGGTAGAGGTTGATCCTGAAGCAAAACTGGAAGAGGAGTTAATAGTAAGACCGACTTCTGAAACGATAATGTATGATGCTTTCTCAAGGTGGATAGAATCCTGGAGAGATCTGCCTCTTAAGATCAATCAGTGGGCTAACATTGTAAGATGGGAAAGAAGGACAAGACCGTTTCTAAGAACATCAGAGTTTCTCTGGCAGGAAGGGCATACTGTACATGAGACACACGGCGAAGCTATGGAAGAGGTGTTAGATGCTGTAGAAATGTATCAGAGATTTGCAAGAGAGATCCTTGCACTTGAGACTTTGACAGGGAAAAAATCTGAATTAGAGAAGTTTGCAGGAGCAGTAGACACGTACGGGGTAGAAGCTATGATGCAGGATGGGAAATCATTACAGTTTGGAACATCTCATGATCTTGGGCAGAATTTTGCGAAAGTATTTAACATTCAATTTACTAATAGAGATGGGAAATTAGGATATCCATGGCAGACGAGCTGGGGGGTTAGCACCAGAATGATGGGAGCTTTAGTTATGTCGCATAGTGATGATAACGGTTTGATTGTGCCTCCTAAAATCGCTCCTATTAAAGTTGTGATAGTACCGATATATAAGGATGAAAATAAAAATGAGGTGTTAGAGTATAGTAGAGATGTATATGGAAATTTATTGGAGGGAGTGAAGAGTATAGAGTTTGATGATAGGGAATTTGTATCTCCTGGTTATAAATTCAATGAGTGGGAAAAGAAGGGAGTACCAGTTAGAATAGAGATAGGTCCTGAGGATATTCAGAATAAACAGGTAGTTGTTGTTCGAAGAGATACACTTGAAAAAGATAAGATATCCATCTCTAAGGTTAATGCATATGTACAAAATTTGCTGGATGAGATTCAGGAGAATTTATTGAGCAGATCTAAGCAGTTATTAATATCCAACACCTATAGTGTGGGCAATTATAAAGAGTTTAAAGAGTCATTTCTTTCTAGGCGGGGATTTATAAGAGCATGTTGGTGTGGCAGTTCGGAATGTGAAGAAAAAATTAAGGAAGAAACCAAAGCCACTACCCGTTGTCAGACTTCAGAGGGTTTGAAACATTTAGGAAATTGTATTTCTTGTGGGAAGCCAGGAAGTGAATGGGTTTTTGGGATCTCTTACTAGAGTGAAACAATGGTAGTCTATTAATATGGTTATGACATAATATTGTACAATGCCATGTATCTATTTTTGTATTTTTTATATACTGATTAAATTAAAATAAGCGATGCAATTACTGTCCTGTAAACATATTATAAATTTGTGTTAAACAATTGAACTTAAAAGTAAGTACTTTTTAAATACAGGTTTTTCTAAAAATTTATCTTAAAACAGATTTGTTTCACAACCCCTTTTTTCTCAGCCACTGACCTGTATAACTATCTTTGTAATTTTTTATATCTTGTATATTTCCTTGAGCAATTATCTCTCCACCTTTCTCTCCACCCTCAGGTCCCAGATCTATTATCCAGTCAGCTTGACTAATTACATCTAGGTTATGTTCAATTATTATTACTGTATTACCTCTCTCAACTAAATTTCTTAGAAGTGCGAGGAGTTTATCAACATCGTAGAAGTGGAGGCCTGTAGTTGGTTCATCTAAAATATATACTGTGTGGCCTCTTGTCATTTTTGATAACTCTTTTGAAAGTTTTATTCTTTGAGATTCTCCGCCGGATAGAGTGAGGGCAGACTGGCCTAGTTGTATATACCCAAGCCCAACCTCCTGGAGTACTTTAAGGCGTCTAGTAATAGATGGAATATTTTTGAAAAAATTTGTTGCTTCATCTACTGTCATCTGTAAAACCTCTGCTATATTTTTATCCCTATAGTCTATATCTAAAACATCATCATTGTATCTGCTTCCCTCGCACTGATCGCATGTAATGTACATATCGGGCAGGAATTGCATCTCCACCTTAATTTGCCCGTCTCCACGGCATTTTTCGCACCTTCCACCTTTGACATTAAAGCTGAATCTTCCTTTATTGTATCCTCTTGCTCTAGCTTCTTGAGTTTGTGCAAAGAGCTCTCTAATAGGGGTAAAAACGCCTGTATATGTAGCAGGATTAGATCTAGGAGTACGTCCAATAGGAGATTGGTCAATACCTATTACTTTATCTATGGCATCTAGTCCAGAAATGTTGTAGTAAAGGCCTTCGGGCTGTTTCCCGTTCATTTTTTTATTCATTAAAGCAGGGTAGAGAGTGTCATTTATAAGTGATGACTTTCCACTGCCTGATACACCAGTTATACAGGTTAGCGTATTTAATAGGATATGGAGGTCTATATTTTTTAAATTGTGTGTTTTTACACCTGTTAAAGAAATATTTTTATTCTTAATTATGAGGTCTTTCTTTTGTATTTTATCTTTTATGTTCTTGCCTACCTGTAGAGCTTTATTAAGGTATTTGGCAGTCAAGGAACGAGCTTGCTTTATATCTTTTATACTTCCTTGTCCTACTATTTGTCCTCCTTTTTTACCAGCCTTCGGTCCAATATCTAGAATGTGATCTGCGTGCTTTATTGTATCTTCATCATGTTCTACTACAATTACTGTATTTCCTGTATCTCGTAAATTTTCTAGAGATTTAATCAGTCTTGAGAGATCTCGAGGATGTAGCCCTATGGAGGGCTCATCTAATACATATAACACTCCCGATAACCCTGTGCCAATCTGAGAGGCTAACCTGATTCTTTGAGATTCTCCTCCTGATAGAGTATTGGTTTTTCTTGATAGAGTAAGGTAATCTAGACCTACATTTATCAGAAATTGTAATCTGCTATTTATTTCTTTGAGTATAGGTTTTGCAATCTCTTTATCGTTACCTTTTAGTTTAAGTTCTTTAAAGAATTTTTGTAGTTGTATGATAGATAATTCTGTTAAATCAATAATATTTTTATTATTGATAGTTACAGCTAGAGCAGAGGTTTTTAATCTCTGACCCTTACATACATCGCATACTTTTTCTATCATATATCTTTCAATTTCGGATCTTCTGTATTCAGAATTTGTCTCTTTGTAAAGCCTTTTCTGTTCATTTATTACACCTTCGTATTCGGCATCATACTCTCTAGTTCTGCCATATCTGTTTGTGTAGTTAATTTTGTAATATTTATAAGTCCCCTGACCGTAAAATATCAGATCAAAGATTTCTTTAGGGTAATATCCTATCTTTGTTTTAAGATCAAAATTGTGTGTTTTTGCTACTGCTTCTAAGACACGCTTATTCCAAGTGTCTTTACTCATTCTGTTGGCCCATGGGAATATTCCACCTTCAAGTATTGTTAGTCTGGGATTGTATATTTTTTCTATATCAATCTCTTGTATTCTGCCAAGTCCTGAACAATTCGGACAAGCACCTTCTGGTGAATTAAAAGAGAAAGTCGCAGGTGTGATCTTTGGGTATGATATATTGCATTTAAAGCAGGTAGATTTCTCGGAGAAAAAACTGTCCTGATTGTTAGATCTGATTATTATTTCTCCATCAGACATATTTGATGCTAATTCCAAAGAATCCATTAATCTTTTATGATTCTGCTCGTCCCAAGCGGCTTTTCCTTTTAATCTATCTATGATTAGAGAAATATTATGTTTTTTATTTTCATCAAGATCGATATCGTCGATATCATCTAGATGATATATATTGTGATCTACAATTACTCTTAAAAATCCTTTGTTTAACAATTTTTCAAAGAGTCCGGAGTATTCCCCCTTCCTATTACGGATCAGAGGAGAGAGTATCTGAAACTTTGTGTTTTCTTTTTTGAATTGTTTCTCTATTTTCTGAGCAATCTGCTGTATAGTTTGGGATTTAATTTCAGAACCACACTTAGGGCAGTGTGGGATACCTATATGTCCATACAGTAGTCTTAAATACCCATAGATTTCCGTGATTGTTCCTACCGTTGATCTGGGGTTAGTACTTGTAGTTTTCTGATCTATAGATATTGATGGTGATAGTCCTGTTATGGATTCAACATCAGGCTTTTCCATCAATCCTAGAAACTGTCTTGCATAGGAGGATAGGGACTCAACGTACCTTCTTTGGCCTTCTGCATAAAGAGTGTCAAAGGCTAAAGAAGATTTTCCACTTCCAGATACGCCTGTAAATACGATTAATTTATTTTTAGGTAATTCAAGAGAGATATTTTTAAGATTATGCTGTTTAGCTCCCTTTATTACTATCTTTTCATTTTCCATACGATTTATATTATAGCATGAAGATGTAGTATAATTGGAGGATTTATGCATCCGTAGCTCAATCTGGATAGAGCAACGCACTCCTAACGCGTAGGTTGTCGGTTCGATTCCGGCCGGATGCGCTTCTTACGCTGTTTTATAAAGGTTTTCTTAAATTGACTATAGTCTTTTGTAAAGGTAGAATACTAACATGCTTAAGATTAAAAAGAGGACCCAACTAGTTCTTCTTATTTTGGGACTCGTTATAGCTATCTCATTAACAATGTTTGCGATTCTGGATAGATATGGGGCATTTGATACAAGAAGTGAGGCATCTTCAGAAAAGTTGTGTGATTATTATGCTATTGCAGATTTTGATGATAGTCAAAAGGTTGGTTTGAGTGATTTCCAATTATGGCTAAGGGGTTACAGAAATTTTAAAAACGATAGTAAAAATTATGTCCAGGAATTTGACCTGGATAATGACGAGAGAGTAAGTCTGGTGGATTTTGGAGAATGGTTAAGCTTGTGGCGGGAGTATAAGTCATGTTATTCGGACCAAGATGAATGTTACCCTGGGTGTGAGATAGTAGAAGAGGAAGAACCGGAATGTAGTGCTAATATGAAAGAATATTCCTCTGAAGATATAGAATGGGCTGTAAACTACTTCTGTGAGAGCGGTACTCCGGAGCCTGGGTATAGCACTCTTATAGACCAGTTTCCAGCAGAAGGAGGAAAGATAACATGGAAATGTATAAATGGTGATCAGGAAGTTAGTTGTAGTGCTGTAAGACAAAAAGGACTCGAAGGTGAAGATCCCCGATGTAGTGGGAATGCGAAAGAGTATTCTATAGGTGACACAAAGTGGGCTGTAAACTATTTCTGTAAGAATGGTACTCCAGAACCTGGGTATAGTACTCTTATAAACCAATTTCCAACAGAAGGAGAAGAAAGGACATGGAAATGCGTAAATGGTGATCAAGAGATCAGTTGTAGTGCAACACGAGATGAGGATGATTGTATTTTTCCCCCTGCTAAAAGTAGCACTTTAAGTGAGTATGCCCGAAAGAAAGAGAATTTTAATGTTAGTATATATCTTAATAAATGTTTTTCTACAGATACGGGACAGAACACAAAATGTAAGGAGATCGTTT
>Ga0272443_10001024_pt1 | contig 44524 bp, 36 predicted proteins | sample SSMAcet12_FD_193581 | JGI IMG/M metagenome (GOLD analysis project Ga0272443, IMG submission 193581) | Marine sediment archaeal communities from Little Sippewissett salt marsh, Falmouth, MA, United States - SSM-Acet-12 | ecosystem: Environmental > Aquatic > Marine > Wetlands > Sediment ...
ACGCACCCAGCGGCCGAAGTTCCGCTCGGTAGAGCCAGCCGTCCCGCAGCGACGTCGCATCCGAGCCGTCCACCAGCCGGACACGGACGTCGAAGCTCTCACCCTCGGCCACCACCGCCGGCATGACACCTTCCAACCGCACCACCGCCGTGTCCTCGCTGTCGATCAGTTCGTCCAGGTCGATCGTCCGGTCGGGCAACTGGCCCAGAATGTAGTTTTTCAGATAGGCGCGGACTCCCGTCGGACACGTCGACGAGCCCGTCCCCGGCAAGCCGCCGACCAGGCCGTAGCCCTCGACCACCAGGGCCTCGGGCTGCCCCACTTCGGCCACCGACGCAATCGTCGGCCCCAATTCCGCCTCGTCCTGGGCCTCGGCCGAGCGTTCGGACCCGCCCAGACCACCGCAGCCGGCCAACAGCCCCGCCGCAGCCACACACCCTATCCAGAGGACGCGATGTCCGAGAAAAGCTCTCATTTTACGTCGAATACTCCGCTGAAGTGCCTGAATCCATTCATACTGCACAGCACGGATACTAGAGCTTTGGCCCGCCGGCGTCAAGCTCATTCGCCGGCGGCCGCGGCACACTCGTCTGTTTTGGCAAAGAGCCGGCTACCCCTTGACCAGCCAGATGTTACGGAACTGGATCGGATGGCCGTGGTCCTGGAGCTGGATCGGGCCGGTCGCCTTCTGCTCGGCGTTCGGGTTGGCCGTGCCGTGGGGCAGCTCGACGTTGTCGTGGATCTTCACGCCGTTGAGGTAGACCGTGATGCGGGCGGCCTCTTTGACCGAGCCGTCGCTGTTGAGCCGCGGGGCACGGAATTCCACGTCGTAGGTCTGCCACGTCAGGGGCGGCAGCGAAGCGTTGACGTCGGGCCGCTTGAAGTTGTACAGCCCGCCGCAGTCGCCCGAAGTCTCGACCAGACCGAAGGAATCGAGGATCTGGACCTCGTAGATGTCGTTGAGGAACATGCCACTGTTGCAGCGGCCCTGCCCGCGATTGAGTGGCTCCAGCGGCAACCGGAACTCCAGGTGCAGATGCTTGATATCGCCAAACCGCTCCTTCGTCCGCGTGGCGCCCTTGCTGACCTGCATGGTGCCGCTGTCGGTGGCCTTCCACTGCTGGTTCGTCCAGGCACTCAGATCGGGCTTGACGCCCTCTTCGTACGCCAGCAGGACCACGGCGCCCGCCGGGGCCTTGAGGCCTTCCTTGGGCGATTTGCGGACGATCTTGTCCAACTCGAAGTGCTGGCCGTAGGCACTGCGGATCGCGAGGTGCCCGTCCTTGATCTGGCCGCCCCAGTGGTATCCGCCCGACCGGTCGCCGATCAGGCAGTCCCGGCCGCTCTTGTGGCCGTAAACTTCCACCACGGCCCCGTCCCGGCCCGAGCCCACGTTCGTCGTCTCGATGCGGATGCGGTAGAAGTCCTCCGCCTCGGCGATAACTACCGCCTGGGCCGGCACTTGCACCTGGCTGTCGGCGTAAAACGTCCCGGTGTATTCGCCCATGAAGGCCTGGGCCGTAGCGGAAACGGCCAAAATGGCGATCGCGGCAACGATGAGTCCTCTGCAAGTCTGTCCGGTCATGGTGTTACTCCTAAAGTTCCCAAAAAGTCCGATACAAAGACCCACCATGCTACCGCCCCGCCACGAAACGTCAAGCTCCTGCTTCCCACCAGGCATTTCTCTGCCCATCCGTCGGAATCTGAGATTTGAAATCGTGGTCGTCCCGGTCGCCCAAATTGGCTTTGTTTGGCGCCGTCCATCGCCCGCGCCTCGGCGCTCGTGTCTCGCGAAACAGCCCCCATCCCATTCTCCTCCGGTCTCCCGCCTGACACAATTGGCTTTGCCCCTGCACCAACCCGCGTTTTTGGCCTAAAAACAGCACAAATTGGCTTTGTTTGGCACGAGTGATGACACCCCCGCCAGCCGCTCCCCTGCCCTCGCTCCCCGCTCGGCATTTGAGATCTGAGATTTGAAATCGCGGCCGCCCCGGCAGCCCAGATTGGCTTTGTTTGGCGCCCTTCCCCCAGGCGTACTCGCTGCCCCTCTCCCGCTTCCTGAAATCCGCAATCCGCAATCTCAAATCCGCAATCATTCCGCTCGCTTCCCCTGGGTCAACGGTGCCCATGGCTGTCTATTGTTCTACGAACGATACCATTCTATAGTTCTCCATGTTATGAACACAGCAGCCCGCCGTCAAGCGAATTCTTGCCGACGAGCCGAGGGGCTGTCTTCCAGCGATCGTCTCGGCCGGGATTCCCTAGCCAGAGCACCGGCAATCTGGTATGCTATGGGTAGCTGGATATTCGGCAATGCGAGGAAAACTATGGAACGTATAGACCTGCCCTTGGAGCAATTGACACTCGCCCAGAAGCTCGATCTGATCGAGACCCTCTGGGACGATATCAGCAAGGACGACAAGGCCCTCGAATCACCCGGCTGGCATGTGGCCGTCCTTCAGGATCGGCAGAAAGCCCTGGAAGCCGGCAAAGCCCAGATCCACGACTGGGAGGAAGCGAAGGAGCGACTCAAGAGGAACGCCTCGTGAAGATAACGATCCTCGACGCGGCCGAGAGGGACCTTGAAGAGGGATATCGCTTCTACGAACATCAACTGCCAGGTCTGGGGACCTACTTTCTTGATTCCCTATGTTACGCGGGCAGGAGTTAGGACCGGTCTTCGCCTTGGTATTCCCGAATTCGGCCCCGCTGTACGATCCACAGCTTGCCCCTGATATCCGCCTCCTTCAGGCCGACAATCAGGGTCTGGCATGCATCCACGATATCCTGATGCGAGGGCCGCGCCGGCAAGCGCAGCACGGCAATACCACTGTACTGCGCCGGGTCGAAAACGAGTGGATTTCCGAAGTCTAGATCCAGCGTCACCAGACACCGCCGCTCCGACTCGCAGACACGAATCACCTCATGGTCCGGAGCTCGGGACAGGCCTTGACCGAGGACGGTCTGGACGTCGTGTCCGTAGGCGTGGAATACATCGGCCGCTGCCCTGCCGAGGTTTTCGTCCAGCTTCAACCTCATGGGCCGGTCCCCGTAGGCAGATCCACGTAGCGCTCTCTGGACATCTCGGCCCCATAGGCGATGCACGCACGGATGTCCGCCTCAGTCAGGTCGTACTCGGCCATGATCTCTTCCGGCTTCATGCCCCCGGCCAGGAAGTCCAAAACCAGCGAGACCCAGATCCGCCGGCCGCGAATGCAGGGCTTGCCGAAGCACACCTGCGGGTCGATTGAAATCCGTTCGAGCAGTTCTTCACGCGTCATGGGACACCTGCCTTTTCCAGCCGTGGTCGCGCCATTCGGATTGGTCTTCCGCGCGGCCGTTCTTCCGCCTGTAGTATACCCTATGCGGAACTGGGCGTCTATCCCGTTCCAGAACGCACCGTAGCCCGCCTCCCTACGCCCGGGACGTGCCACTTCTGCTATCGGTAGGCACCTGGGCCGGCACGGACAACTGTGGCAACGCGAATCGTTCGACCACATCGTTCGCAGCGCCGCCCATTTGGAACGCTTCCGCCAATACATCCGCGCCAATCCCGCGAAGGCCGGAAGACATGCTTCCCAATGCCACCTGGCCCCCCGTAGGTCGTGCGTCCCCGCACGACACCAGACATAGGCGAGCGAGGACGCTCGCCCTACGACGCCCACGCGCGTCAACACCGCCCCCCATCCACCGCCTGCAAGGCTTAGCCTTGAGGCTACCATCCATCGCTGACATCTTAACCCCAGAGAGTCAGGCTAGCCCATTCCAGCTTCGGATGCGTTTGCACGCTTCATTCAACCGTTGACGCAGGTCAAGTATCCCGTCCAAGTGTTCGCTTTGGAGAAGTCGGCACATGTTTTCAGCAAAGAGGACCTTGTTCGACAAGAACCTTCGTCCCGCACCACTATCGATCTCATCGAGATAATCACTGAATGACTCATAAGGGTCCACCGTCCGGGCGATGTCCTGTTGACAATATGATGCAACCACCTCTCCGGCGATATAGTTCTCGATCTCTCTCCCCCTCGTTATCCAAGAGAACGCGTCGATGTTCTTCATCTCATCGCGGATTCTTATTTTCGTTTTGTTCAAGCGGGCCTGCTTGGTCCTCTTGTCGCTGTCCATGACAATAATGGCGTTCTTATTCACAAGGAGAATCCGCATGATATCGCACAGTTGATCCTCCGGTACGCTGGCGCTCAAGTGTGCGAGCAGTCTTCCCCCATAGAACACGCATTGATAATGCGCACCCTCCCGCAATTCGCCACCTGAGGCCAACTCGATCCACTTGTTGAAATAGAGCCTATCAGAAGGCCCTTCCACCCAAACGACTCCGTTCGACTGCAGAAGATCACTAGCGCGAACATCGAGGTCATCTAAGACACCGCGCCGCTCCATATAGGCTCGCACCTGTCTTGCGGTCGCCCGGCATCCGTCATGAATTACATGGATGAGTTGTGCCTCGGCGTCTGTGCTGAAGAGGTCGATCACAACGTTGGAGTGCGTTGTGATAAAGAACACAGGCTTCTTCTCGATTGCTACCGACCTCAGATAGAGAAATAACCGACGCTGAAGCGCAGGGTGAATGTTATTCTCAATCTCCTCCAGAGCAAAAACATAGTCCTCCAGGGGGCGCCCTTCAACATTTGGCACCAAATACAGAAGGATGAGGATGAGCAGGACGGTCTGCAGTCCACTCCCAGATTCTGATAGAGCGATCCGGCCCTTGTCTTCCTCTTCAAGAAAGACCTCCCAAGAACTATCTTCTTGCTGCTGGACGACGATATCTGTGAAAGAGGCGTCTGGCTCCATAATCACGTTCAACTCGTGAAGGAGGGTACACTCAACGAGGTCGCTCGGAAGAACCACCTTGTTTATGAACCGCTGAATTGCGTTCGTTGCTCCTCGCCCGTCTTCCTGTAGAGAAAGATCGCCGTCGCTCTCCGGACGAATATCACGTTCCGCCCTGAGCCGTTTGAACACCTTCGGGGAAAAAGGATTGGGCAATACTCTCACGAGTTGGCCTTCGAATGACTTGGCATAGTCAGGCAGAGAGTATTCGATACTGACGAGAGACCTCTTCACATCCTTACAGAACGGCAGGATCACACTGACCCTCTTTCCGACACAATGTCTCCCAACCGTCCACTGATCCACGTGCCCAGGAAAACCCCCTCCATGCGAGCCTTGTTTGAACACTTTCCTCACATCCCCTTCTGACAAGATGCCCGCAAGGAGGACCTGGGGCGTCTTGTTCTGGTGTGCAGATGCCGTGAGATCAAACGGGGAAACTGCACATGCCACCAGATCCAGAAGCGTCGACTTGCCAGAGTTGTTTCTCCCCACGATCACATTAACAGGTCTTATCTCTTCAAAACCCTGGAACTCTTCCCCGAAGCACTTGTAGTTCTGGACTTTGAGCCAAGTGTCTCTTGGTACCATCGCTCTCAGCGTACCTCCACGAAAATGGACGTCAATATCCGCATTCGAGCCGTCTATCCGCTGCGCGTGTGCCTGCAAGTGCATCCCAAGGCATTGGAAAACCGCTGTGGGTCCTGGGTTAACACTCGCACGCGTAGGCTCATCAAGATCACTCGCATTACTACACTATTATCGTCAGGATCATAACATCAGAGAAGACGAAAACGCGTCAATTGCGGCAAAAAGTCGGCATGCAGACCAATGACTACGATGTTGCGGCATCAGGCGAAGTCCCCTCGGCGAGGGATAGGAGACGGGTGGCGATGTCGGGGGCGGCTTGGGGGCGGGCGACTAGGTTTGTTGCGGCGGCCATTTCCTGGCGGGTGGTGTCGTCTTTTAGCAGCTTCTCGAGTTCTTCCCAGAGCCAGTCGGCGCGTTCGGCCGGGTCGGGCAGGTCGTCGACGATGATGGCGGCGCCGACCTCGACGAGTTTGGCGGCGTTGCGGTATTGGTGGCGGTCCTTGTGGTGCGGGTACGGCATGCAAATCGTCGGGACGCCCGCGACCGCGTACTCGGCGACACTGACGGCGCCGCTGCGCCCGATGACCAGGTCGGCCGCGGCCAGCAGGTCGGGCATGTTGTCGTAGTAGCTCAGCACCTTGCGCGCGATAGCGGCCCCTTGGTACTGGAACTCGACCTTCTCGTGATTGTCCAGGCCGGTCAGGTGGACGATCTGCCACGCCTCGGTGTACTCCTTCAACTTGGTCAACAGTGCACAAACCGCTTCGTTGATACTGGCGGCGCCACTGGAAGCCCCGGTGACCAGCAGAATCCTCTTGTTCGGGTCGAGCCCCAGATCCTGGACCGCCCTGCTCTTGTCCATCTTCGCGAAACCGCTGCGCAAGGGACAGCCGACGACGTTGATCTTCGCCCGGCGCGAGCCGAACGCGCGGCCGGCCTCTTCGAACTGCACGAAGATCTCATCGGCCCAGCGGGCACTGAGCGTGTTGGCCCGGCCCGGCACGATATCGACGTTGACCAACGCGACCGGCGCGCCGAGTTTGTGCCCGGCCAGGCAGACCGGGGCCGCGACGAAACCACCGGCACCGACGACGACGGGATTGGTGCTCTCGGCGAGGAGGCGCTTCGCTTGCTTGTAGCTCTGCCAGAACGTGACACAAAAGCGCAGGAAACGGCGCGGATCGGAGTACAGACCCGCGGCCGGCAGCGGCGTATACCCAAATGGCGTCTGGTCCAGGATGCGTTTATCGACGGCGCGCGTGCTGCACAGGAAGTGGATCCGGGCATCGGGCTGTTGCTGGGCGATCTGCTCGGCGACCGCGAGCGCCGGATAGATGTGGCCTCCGGTCCCCCCGCCGGCGAAGAAAAATGACGCTTTGCTCACGAGCAGCCTCCCTGCTATTCGATGACTTCCGGGTCACGGCGGCGCTACATCATCGCGGCCCAGATCCTTCACTTCGTTCAGGATGACAAAAAACGATTGGTATTCAGGACTATAGTAGTGGGTTACGGGGTCGGTTGTACACCGTTTTGTCCGGCGCGGGCGCGCCATTGTGCGGCCAGATCCGCCAGGTCGGTGGCGTCGACCATGCCATCGTGACTCAGATCGGCAGGCTGTCGATCGCCGGGAAGCAGCCATAGATCCGTCACGCCGGTGAGGTCGCGCCAATCGACAAGGCCGTCATTGGTCAGGTCGGCCAGGAGCATCCAGTCGGCCGAGGCGATACTCGCCCGGTCGGTGCGGCCGTACGCGCCGAGGTTGATACGCGGATTGTCGGTCGGCACGCTGGGGTCGTCGGGCCAGACGAGCCATTCGTCGCCCAGCGTCCAGCCCGGATGGCCCGCGTCGATGCAGGGGCTGGTCACGGCGTCGGTGACCCAAAGCGACAGCGCCGCGTCCCAGCGCAGGCCCGCACTGCGCAGGTGGAAGTCGCCTTCAGCCGGATCGACGAACAACGGATCGCGACTGAACGTGCCCAGGCCTGCAAAGGAGCCGGCCCAGCCTTCGATGCAACAGTAGTCGACCGTGAAGCGGGCGTTTTCGTGCGTAAGCTGCGCTTGCTCAAGGGTCAAGTCGTTCGTATCCCGGGCCCCGTCGGTGTTGCCCCAGAGGATGGAGTTGGCCAGGTAGATCGTGGTGCGCCGGCCCCCGTCGAGACCACCGCCGGTCAGCTTGGCGTGGTTGGCCGCGATGGTGCAGTTGAGCAGGGTCGCTCTAGTCTCGAAATGCGACAGCGCGCCGCCCGACTGAGCCGCGACGTTGCCAAAGAAAAGACACTGCTCGAACGTCGGGTCGCTGGCGGAGCGATTGTGGACGGCGCCGCCGTTGTCGGCCTGATTGGCCCCGAAGGTGCAGCGTTTGAAGGTGGGCTCGCTGCTGTACCAGTTCGTGACCGCTCCGCCGTAGTCCGCAGAGTTGCCCTCGAAGTGACAGTCGAGCACGCGGGCGTGACTCTCGTCGTCGTTGTCCAGCCCACCGCCGCAGTAAGGTGCGTCGTTGTCGATGAAGGTGCAGTTCTGCACGATGGGACTGCAAGCGCGGCGATTGGCCATGCCCCCGCCGCGACCTTCCAGAGCCGTACACGTATTCTGTTCGAAGTGACAGTTGGTGATGGTGGGATTGGCGCTGTACCAATTGCACAAGCCGCCGCCGAAACGGGTGGCCCTGTTGTTGCGGAAGATGCAATTCGTGATCGCAGGACTGCTGGCGGCACAGAGAATGCCCCCGCCGAAATCGTTGTAGCCGTTGCGGATGGTGAATCCTTCGACGACGGTGCGCGCGTCTTCCCCACTGTGGATGTAGAAGGCACTGCCTTTGCCCTGGCAATTGATGATGCAATGCGCCGGCCCATTCTCGCTGCGCACGGTGATGGCTTTACCCTTCAGATCGATCTCAATATTGCCCGGGCCCGTGTAGGTGCCGTCGGCCACCCAGATGGTGTCACCGTGCCAGGCGTCATCGACGGCGGCCTGAATCGTCGGGTACACCTCGGGCACGCGGAAGCCGTTCGGGTCGACGTCGGCCCGGAAGGTGTAGCCGGCGCCGCCGTTGTCGGCGGTCGCCTCGTTGCCACCGGCGTCGATGAGAGCGATGACGAAGCGGTACTCGACCCCGGCCCGCAGGCCACCGAGCGTGACGCGCTGGAACTCGCGCAGCTCGGAGGCCGTGGCGGTCATGATCTCTGCATCAGCGTCGAGCGGCGCGTAGCGGACCTGGGCCGTGGCCGGTTCGGTGGCGAGGACCGCGACGCGGGCGACGGGGCCGGCCATCTGAACGACCGTTTCCACCACGGCCGGCGGCTCGGCATCCATGCGTGCCTCGGCCTGCGGCACGTCCCCCTCGGCAAAGCCTGCTTCGGCTCCTTCATAGCGGACGACGATGCTCTCTCCGTGGCGGACCTGGATACGGCCATCCTGCGCGGCCGCCGCACCGCCATCGGTGGCAAGTGTCGCTCGGAAGACGCCCAGCGAAGTCGTGGACTCGGCCAAATTCACTGTCTCGACGTCGCCACTGGTGCTCTCGATTGTCACGGCCTCGGTTCCGGCCCCTTGGAGATCCCAGTCGGCCAGGAGGATGCCCACGTCGGCGCCTTGCCCGTAGACGTTGCGATCGAGGCGAACCATTCCCTGGCTCGGGATGGCCGCCCGTAAGGCCTGGGCGGCGTTGACACGGGCGCTGGAAGCGCAGATGCCCGCGGCGATGGGATCGCCCGTGGACAGGAGCATCGCGCGCACCTCGTCGGTAGTCAGCAGCGGGTTGGCCGAGAGTAGTAACGCGGCCGTGCCGGCCACGTGGGGCGCGGCCATCGACGTGCCCGACAGCTCGACGGTGTAGGTGTTCTGCACGGCGCCGGAGGCCGGCGCCGAGCGCAAGGATATGATGGCCTGCCCCGGCGCGGCGATGTCCACCCAATCGCCATGATTGGAATAGGGCCAGCGCTGGTCCTGCGGCCCGGTGGCCGCGACCGCGATGAGATCGGGGTAGCTGGCGGGATAGAACAAGTCGTCGGAATCCTCATTGCCGGCGGCCGCGACGATCAGGACGCCCTGACTATGGGCATAGGCAAATGCCTCGGCCAGCAACTCCGAGGGCTCCGGGCCGCCCCAACTGCACGAGATAACGTCGGCCCCGTTAGCCACGGCGTAGTACACGGCCACCGCCCCATCGGCTGAATTGCCGTCACCATCGGAGCCGAGAATTTTTATGGGCATGATCCGGGCCTGCCAACAGACGCCCGCGACATCGAGTTCATTGTCTCCGGCCGCTGCAATAATGCCGGCGCAGTGGGTGCCGTGGCCCTGGTCGTCCGTCGGTTCGGCGTTGTTGTAGATGAAATTGTAGCCCCAGACGTCGTCGACATAGCCGTTCTCATCGTCGTCGAGGCCCGGGACACCGTTGAATTCGGCTTCATTGCGCCAGGCGTTAGCCGCCAGGTCGCGGTGGCGATAGTCGACGCCCGTATCGATCACGGCGACGACAACCTCGGTGCTGCCCCGGCACGTGTTCCAGGCCTGGGCCGCGGCGATTCTCTCCAGCGCCCACTGCCTGTCGAAAAGCGGGTCGTCCGGCTCGGCGCAGATCGACACGATCGGATTTCGCTCGGCATATTCCACGTCCGCCTGCGCTCGATACTGCCGGAGGATCTCTTCGAGACGGGTTTCGTCCTCGGCATCGATCCGGACACGATAGACCAGATCCAGGTCCGGCCGCTTCCTTTTGCCCAAGCCGCGCCGCCGATCGGGGTCTTTCACCAGGGACTCGATCTCATGTCCAGCCCACTGTCGACGCAGGCGCTCCAAACGTCCCTGCGCCGCGCGCCTCCGGTCGCCCGCACCGGCCGCCGAGCCCCGCATCTTGATGATGATCTCGTTCGGAACGTAACGGGCCGTCGTGGAACGCCCTGCCGCTGCCGGTGGGCAGACAGCCACAATCAGTGAGCAAATGACGGCAACGAACGGAGTTCTGATGACCTTGCCCTTTCCACGCCGCAATACAACCCCCATGCCCCTCCTGGACACACAGCAACCACGGTAGGCGCTGATACGATAATTGTAGCAAAACGGGTCGGAAAAATCACGGGCAAAGGTGGCCAGGCACGCCCGCGGAGCAGGCCTGATGCCTAACCCTCCGGCGGCAGGAGGTCGGCGTCCTCCGCGTCGCCACCGGTCTGCGCGGCGATATTGAGCAACACGCCGACCGCCGCGGCCGAGAGCAACATGCTCGTGCCCCCGGAGCTGATGAAGGGCAGCGGAATGCCCTTGGTGGGCAGGACCACGGTGACCACGCCGATATTGAGGGCGGCCTGCACGCCGATGGTCAGCACGATCCCGGAGGCCAGGAGGCGGCCGAAACGGTCGCGGCAGCGCAGAGCCACCGTCATCCCCAGGCCGAGGAACAGAATGAACATCCCGATCACGGCCATGGTCCCCACCAGCCCCAGCTCTTCCCCGACGACGGCGAACACGAAATCGGTCGTATCCTCGGGCAGATGACCGTACTTCGAAACACCCTCGCCAATTCCCTTGCCCCAGACCCCGCCGGAACCGATGGCGATCAACGATTGATTGGCCTGATACGCCACCGTGTCGCCCCATCGCTCGGGATGGAGGAACGCGGCCAGCCGCTTGAGGCGGTGCGGGGAATGAAACAGGGCCGCGACGAAGCCAACCGCCGCGCCGGGCAACAACGTCAGGACATGCCACCAGCGAACGCCGGCCAGGATGAGGATCAGGAAGCTCATCAACGCGATGAACGCGGCCGTACCGAAGTCCTCGATCACAATGAGTCCGCAAACCAGCCCAATCAGCAGACACAGCGGGATGAACCGGGCCCAATACCGCCGGATGCCGGGCCCCATCTCGCTGCACAGGGCCGCCAGCGCGAAAACCATGGTCCACTTCGCCAATTCGGAGGGCTGGAAACTGACACTGGCCGGCCCGATCGAGATCCGCAACCAGCGCCGCGCCTGGTTCACTTCGGTTCCCAACTGCGGGATGAGCACCAGGACCAACAGCGCCAAAGCCGCCGCGAGCAGCCACACAACCGGCGACTTCCACCATCTTTCACGGATCCGCAGCCAGCGGTAGTTGATAGACGAGGTGCCCAGAAGCACGACCACGGCTATCGGGAAGAACATGATCTGGCGCAGCGCCGGGAATGCGTAGAACCGGCGCAGATCGAATTCATAGCTCAGATTGGCCCCGGCCGAGAAAACCATGACCGCCCCGATCCCCATGAGGAAGACGATCACCACGGCGATGTAATCGGCCAAGCGACTGCGCGACTCATTCATAACATCAATAGCTGAAATCATTTATCCATTTCTGCCCCACCCGGGCAGGGTCCGAAAACACATTTCCTATCTTATCTTCTCGGCAAATACCGGCTTCAATCTGCAAAAAATGACCAATCTGCGCCAGCGTCGGCCCCAGGCCCGGTCGCAAGACGCTGGACCGATGCGGATCGCTAGGCCCTCTGCGTCCTGCAAGGGATCGGCAACAGCCAGGATCAAACGCGGTCCGCGATCGCTTCGCATCGCGTTGTGAGCATAAAACGCATTGACATTTGGCGTCTCTGCCAGCACTATGGGCCGCCCGATGGCGTAGTGTAGTAATGGCTTGAGTTGCAAACAGGAGAAATGCATGACTGAGCAGCCACTGACGGTTGTCGCCCGCTTGCAGGCGAAATCAGAGAAACTTGAAGAAGTCCAAACCACCCTGAAAGGTCTGATTGGCCCGACCCGGGCAGAACCCGGCTGCCGCAGCTATGTGTTGCATCAATCCAAAGACGATCCTTGCTCCTTTCTCTTCGTGGAAACCTGGAGAAGCCAGGCCGACCTGGACGCCCATCTCCAGAAGCCTTATCTGCTGGCGCTCGTTGCCCAGGCCGACGAACTCCTGAGCGAACCGCTGGACGTCACGATGTGGCAGGAAGTGGATGCCTAGGAGCCCAACACCTGGCGATCCTCAGACAACCGCGAAGAGATACGGGACGGGCACTGCACACTGCCAAACCATCGGGGCAAGACTGACATCAGGAAGACAATACGTGTGCCAAGGACTTAGCGCCAATACGGTGGGCCGCCTCATCAGTGGGTTCGGGGAGCGGGCCACATCACTGCATCGCGACGCCGTGACGAACCTCGATGACATGGCAAGGACCTGCCAAGTCACGTTTCGGCCCCTGCCGAGAGGCTATCACAACGACGCCATCCTGTCCCTGCGGGACGATCTCGAACGTGCCCTGCGCGACAACGGTGTCCGAGTGGTCCCCTGGGACGAGGCGACGGTCGATTATCGGCAGAAGGCGTTTCTGCCGCTGGTGAACCGCCCTTTCTATATCCACACGCGGGCCGTTCACGGCGACATCCACGCGGTGATTGACGTCGAGCGTCCCGTCTCACTCCTGCGCCGACTGGCCATCCATGCGACGGAAGTGCTGTACAGGCTCACCTGCCGGCTCTCATCGAAGGCACGCCGCAGTTCCATTCCGATGATCGCGCGGTTGACTCTCTGGGTCGACGACCACGCGGCCAAGCACGTGCAGAACCATACCAAGACCCAGATTGTCACGCTGACGCAATTCGGACGCCATTTGGCCGATGCCCGCCTGCCCTACGAGCGGCGCATTCGATTGGGGCTGGCGATATTGGCGGACTTATTCACGCAGATCGCAATCGGCGTGCACGGCACGCGCGTCTCGGTGCTGAACATGAATCTGACCGACTCGGTGGTGGAGCGCCGCAAGTTGGATGAATTCGTGCGGACCTGCCTGATCCCCAAGCTCTTCGTTCCCATCACACCGCTGCTGCCGAGCCAGTTCGAGATCGGGCACTACGATGCGCAGACCACCGACTCGCCGCAGAAACTGGTGGAGCTCAGCGACGCGCTGGGTTCAGCGGGCCTGCTGCCCAACGGCGAGACGTTGTGTCAACTGCTGCGGCGCACGTCACGCCGGGATATGGTCAAAGCACTGATGGACGGCCGGACCGGCGTCTCCTTCGGCTTCATCGCCTATATCGAGCCGCCCCGTTATACGGGTCCCCGGAATATCTCGGCGACGCAGTGGCACGACCTGGCGCCAAGCGACGCATACCCGAGCGACGAGATTCGGCGTGACGCGAAAGGCAGACTCTACGCGCGAATCCAGTTGAACGAAACCACAGTCTACCGGCAGATTCCCGACCTCTGGATCGCCAGTTCACGTTCCGGGTGCGACAAGACGAAACTGCATCTCGACCGAGATGTCCTTCGGATCGGCTATGACGGGCATCTGCACGTCCAACTGCCACCGGAGGCTTCGGTGGATGACGACCTGAACCCGTCTTATGACATTCGCGTCATGGTGGCGGTGGCGCTGGCGGCCGCGTTGTACGCGCCGGACCTGCTGGCCCATGGTGCACCGCTGTTCCATTTTCATGGCTACCCCCACCGCGACTGGTTCACGTCCGGAGAGGCATTTGGCGGAGCGGAGAACCCCGCCGTGCCGTGCGGTACGGCCGAAGCCGGGGTGTTCAATTTCCAGGCGATGGCCCGTCTGGCTTGCCGACATGGCTCAGCCTTGAAGCTCGGCTGCCTCATCGAACCCGATCACGGCACCAATATCCTGGCCCGCGACAACGCCTATCTCGTGACGCGCGTGCGCGAAGGCGTCGAGCGCGGGCAGTTGCAGTTGGGAGGCCAAGCGTTTCCCAGCCTGCGCAGTGCGGTGTCTGCCCAGTCCAGCGCGACGCGGACGCTGGGCACCAGCATCGTCTGACAGCAGAGGGAATTTGTAGAGATGATCACGGAATCTGACCGACAATAGTGGCAGCAAGGTTGCTGCAACCGAAGCGGCAGGCAGCGGACCACCGGGCCATTGACAGCCACAAACGAAGACGGACGCGGACATGCCAAGCCGGGCCGACAAAACGATGGTAGAGCGGTTGCTGGAAGATCGCCCCCTTTTCCACGAACATCCTCACGATGGCCACGCCGTCAGTTGGGCCGTCAATGCGGGCGTCGTGTGGTTCATCTACGAGAACGTCAAGCCGGACATGGTTACGCTGGAGACGGGATCGGGCCACAGCACGGTCGCCTTTGCGTTGGCCGGCGCCCGTCATACAGCGGTGACCCCGAGAGAGAATGAAGGCAAGAGAATCCTCGAGTACTGCACCACTCTTGGGATCGAGCCGAACGTGCGGTTTGTGAGTGAGCACTCGGATTTGGCGCTACCCTGTAGCAAGGAGATTCCGCCGGAACTGGATTTTGCCTTTATTGACGGAGCCCATGCTTTTCCGCTGGCATGCGTCGACTTCCACTACAGCGAACAGCGCCTCAAGGTGGGCGGCATCATGGGGGTCGACGATATCTTCATGCCCTCCGTTCGCATCCTGTACGATTTCCTCAGTGCCGACGACGACTGGGATCTGGTCCATCAGGTCAAAGGCACGGCCTTCTTCCGTCAACTCCGCAAACGTGATTTCCAATCGGATGATCCCTGGACTACCCAGGGGATCAATAAGGCCTTCTGGCAGCGCAAGCTCAAGCGAGAGCAGTCCCGCTGGCGCTGGGCTGTTCGCCTACCTATCCGTATTCTCAAGAACCCTAGCCATTACCTGGGGCAACGCGACAAATCCTAGCCCTCGGCCACCGGGGGCCATCGGCGTCAGCAGTCAGAAGCGGCTCATCACACCACTGGGAATGGATTTATCTCGCTCTCACATGAATTTCTCGCAGATTTGGCGAACCGAGCGGCGTCCCTGGACGCACAATTACTTCTCAGACACATCCCGGCCCCGGCGGAACGACTGTGGTGCAATCAGGGAAGCGGCATGGTTACAGACGAGAACCTGAAAGACGCGTTTGCAGGAGAGAGTCAGGCGAATCGTAGGTATGTGGCCTTTGCCCGGCGGGCCGAGCAGGAGAACCTGCCCCAGATCGCCAGGCTGTTTCGGGCCGCCGCCCAGGCCGAAACCGTACACGCCCTGAACCATTTCCAGGCCATGCGCTGTCCGCAGCACCAGGGAGAACTCGCAGGAAGCCCTTGCCCGAGAGAACTTCGCATCAGAACAGATGTACCGACGCTACATCGCGGCAGCGATGGACGAAGGGGCCAAGCGGGCCATGCTATCATTCAACAATGCGATGGAGGTTGAGAAAGTGCATCAGAGACCATACCTGGAAGCACTGGAGCGGGTCGAAGCCGACGAGGATCTGCCTCCGGAGAGCATTTACGTTTGCGGCGTCTGCGGCAACACCGTCATGGGCCAACCACCGGAACAGTGCCCGGTGTGCGGATCCTCGAAGGAGACATTCCAAGAGGTCCGCTGACCGACCGAAGCCAGGCGCCCCATCCTGCCAACCGATGTTCGATCATCACTGTTCCCCGTGAGCATCGGGCACGCCTCACCCGTGTCCAGCCCTGGGCCTCCCCGCCATCAGGCAGAATTCGCCTTGACAGGGTCTCTCCGGCCCCAGATAATGCTTTTTCGTACAGAGACGTCTATGCCAAACAGGGCAGAGCACGGCTGGAACTGCCCTAAAGCCCGCGTGCTCCTTGTCGGGCGACAAGTCGCAGAGTCACGAATAGGACGAATCTTATGAACCGCGTTGGAGTGGTGCTGCTCTTCGGTATCAATCATGTCTTTTCCAGAGGGACGGGAGTATGAACGCAAACTGCATTACGCGCCGAAAGTTTATCGAGAATTCGTTGGCATGCGGAGCCGGGCTCATTGCCGTCGGCCCCCTGGGACGGCTGGCACCAGCGATGGAGTCGGCCGGCGCGATGCGCTTCGGACTCGTGACATATCTCTGGGGCCAGGATTGGGATTTACCGACCCTGATCGCCAATTGTGAAAAGACGGGCGTTCTCGGCGTCGAGTTGCGCACGCAACATGCCCACGGTGTCGAGTCGACGCTGACGGCCGCACAGCGTCGCGAGGTCAAGGCGCGCTTCGCCGACAGCCCCGTGACACTGGTGGGGTTGGGTACGAATTTCGATTTCCACCACCCCGACAAGGACCGACTGGAACGGTCGATTCGGGGCGCAAAGGACTACGTCAAGCTGTCTTACGACTGTGGCGGCTCCGGCGTCAAGGTCAAGCCCAACGATCTGCCCAAGGGGGTGCCCTACGAGAAGACGATCGCACAGATCGGTGAATCGCTGAACGAGTTGGGGCAGTTTGCGGCCTCCTACAATCAGAAGATTCGCGTGGAGGTGCACGGACGTGGCACCTCGGCCCTGCCAGTGGTCAAAGCGATCATGGACGTGGCGAATCATCCGAACGTGGGCGTTTGCTGGAACTGCAACGGACAAGACCTGGAGGGTGAAGGTCTCGAATACAACTTCAATCTGGTGCGGCCCCGCTTTGCCGATACGGTACACGTGCGTGAGTTGAACATAGGCGACTATCCGTACCAGGAGTTGATGGACCTGTTTGTCGGCACCAACTACCACGGCTGGATCCTGCTGGAGGCCCGCACCAAACCAGCCGACCGGGTCAAGGCGCTGGCCGAACAGCGGCAGGTGTTCGAGCAGATGGTCGCCAAGGCCAAGACCGCTCCCGCGCCGAGCGCCGGCGGCGTCGAGGTCATCCAGCGTGACGACAAGGTAACCGTCAACATCAATGGCCAGTTGTTCACCGAGTATTGCTTCACCGATGTCCCCCGGCCCTACTTCTACCCGGTCATTGGACCGACGGGAGCGCCGGTCATTCGCCATTTCCCCATGAAGCCCGGTTTGGATAAGGGCGGCGACAGGGACGACCATCCGCATCACAACTCGCTCTGGTTCACACACGGCGACGTCAACGGCGTCGACTTCTGGGCCAACGGCGATCAGAAGGGCAAGATCGTTCACGATAAGTTTGTCGAAGTAAGTTCGGGACCCAAGACCGGCGTGATCAAATCGCAGAACAACTGGATGACGGCCGACGGCAAACTGGTCTGCACCGACACCCGGACCCACCGCCTCCACCACCGGCCGGAAGGCAACATGATTGACTTTGAAGTCACCGTCCACGCCTCCCAGGGCGAGTTGACGTTTGGCGACACCAAGGAAGGATCGATGGCCATCCGCCTGGCGCCCACGATGCGCCTCGAAGGCAACGTAGCGAAGGGACACATCGTCAACAGCGCGGGCGACAGAGACGGCTCAACCTGGGGCAAACGCGCCGCCTGGTGCGATTACTACGGACCGGTCGAGGGAGGCGTCGTGGGCGTGGCGATCTTCGACCATCCCGAGAATCCGCGTCACCCAACATGGTGGCACGTGCGTGGCTACGGGCTGTATGCCGCCAATCCGTTCGGCGTGAGCTATTTCGAGCGCAAGGACAGAGGCACCGGTGACTTGGTCGTTCCTGCCGGCGAGAGTGTCACTTTCAAGTGGCGCTTCTACTTTCACAAAGGCGATGAGAAGCAAGGGAAGGTGGCCGCACACTATCGCGAGTACGCTTCCTGAAAACGGACGCAAGTATCGACGAATGGACATCCATTCGAGCGTAAAAACTGTAGAGGAAAGGAGCTGTTATGAGGAATGTGACACGTCGTGATTTCATCAGAAGTTCAATGGCCGTAGGGGCTGGCCTGGCACTGGCGGGGCCGACATCACGCGTGCTGGGGGCCAATGATGACCTGCGCATCGCGGTTATCGGGGTCGGCGGCCAAGGTGGCGGTCACATGCGGTACTTCGGAGAGCAGTGTGAAGGCGTGCGACTGGTCGCCATCTGTGACGCGGATGAGAATCACGTCAAGAATCGGGCGGCCGACTGGGAGAAGAAGCACAACGTCAAGCTCGATACCTACACCGACATGCGGAAACTGCTGGATCGCAAGGACATCGATGCCATCACCTCGGCCACGCCGAACCACTGGCACGCGCTGACAACGATCTGGGCCTGCCAGGCGGGCAAGGACGTCTACATCGAAAAACCGGCTTGCCACAACATTTTTGAAGGCCGCAAGATGGTCGAGGCCGCCCGGAAGTACAACCGCATCGTGCAGATCGGCACGCAGAAGCGTTCCTCCAAGGCCCATCCGGCCGCCTTCGAGTGGATTCGCGAAGGTCATATCGGCAAGATCACGTGCGTTCGCGGATTCTGCTACAAGGCCCGCGGTCCCGAGACGAATGGCATCGTTCACGGTACGAACGGACCCAATCCCCTACCGGAAAGCGTGGACTACAATCTTTGGTGCGGACCGGCCGAGATGATGCCCCTGCGTCGAACGGCGCTGCACTACGTGTGGCACTGGATGTGGAACTCGGGCAACGGCGACATCGGTAACCAGGGTCCCCACGAGATGGACATTGCCCGCTGGGCGCTGGGTGATCCAGGACTCCCGAGGCATTGCTTCAGCATCGGCGGCCGTTTCGGCTGTGGAGCGACCGACGACATCGGTGAAACGGCCAACACGCAAATCGCCTACTTCGACTACAAGCCCGCGCCACTCATCTTCGAGGTCCGAGGTTTGCCGCGCAAGAAGGGTGACAGCCCAAGAACAATGAGTCACTACCGAGGCACCCGTGTGGGCAACTGCGTGCAGTGCGAAGGTGGGTACTTTGTGTCCGACGACGGCGGCGGTTGGACCTACGACAACGATGGCAAGAAGATCAAGCAGTTCAGCGGTCGAGGCGGCGCCGGCCACCATCAGAACTTCATCAAGGCCGTTCGCAGCCATAAGGTCAGCGATCTGAACGCCGATATCGAGGTGGGACATATCTCCGCGTCGCTTTCGCACATGGCCAATACCTCGTACCGTCTGGGCAAGAAGGCCACGGCCGACGAGATCAGGGAAACGATCGGCGACAATGCCGACATGATGGATTCGTATGACCGGATGCTCGATCACTTGGCCGCCAATGAGATCGACCTGGAGAAAGAACCGATCACGATCGGCCCGATGCTGACAATGGACGCTGAGAAGGAACGCTACGTTGGCGAGAACAGTGACATGGCCAACATGTTCATCAAGCGTAACTACCGCGAGCCCTTCGTCGTGCCGGAGAACGTCTGATGAAGTTCGCGTTGTGTAACGAGATGTTCGAGAAGCGGCCACTGACTGAGGTGGCCGCGACCGCGAAGAAGCTGGGCTATCACGGCCTGGAGATCGCACCGTTTACCCTGGCCGCCACGGCTCCGGAAGTCACCGCCGCTCAGCGGCAAGAGGTCCGGCAGGTGCTCGCCGACCATGGGCTCGAGTGCGTCGGCCTGCACTGGCTGTTCGCCGGCCCGACGGGCCTGCACATGACCACGCCGGACGACGCCACGTGGACCCATACGCGGGATTACCTGGCCGCCCTGCTCGATCTGTGCAGCGATCTCGGCGGCAAGATCCTGGTCCTGGGATCGCCCAAGCAGCGCAGTGTCGTGGAAGGCCAAACGCCGCAAGGCGCGTGGCAACGGGCGGTCGATCTGCTCAGCTCCGTGCTGGACAAGGCAGGCGATCTGGGATTGACGATTTGTCTGGAGCCGTTGTCACCAGTCGAAACGGATTTCATCAACACGGTCGATGAAGGAATGAAGATGGTTCGAGAAATCGACCATCCGAGCCTCAAAATTCATCTCGACGTCAAGGCGATGTGCTCCGAGAGCAAACCCGTACCCGAGATCATTCGCTCGGTCACAGCCCAGGAAATCGGGCACTTCCACGTCAACGATGCGAACCTCTACGGCCCGGGCATGGGCGACGTCGATTACGCCCCCATCGCCGAGGCGGTCAAGGACGTGGGTTGGGACCAATGGCTCTCCGTCGAGGTCTTCAAATACGACCCCGATCCCGAGACCATCGCCAAGCAGAGTATCGACTACCTCCGCCAGTTCTGGCCGTAGTGATCCGCTCTGCAAGAAATGGATGAACAACGACGAGGCAGGCCTTCGGGTCTGCCTCGTTTTCTTTTGCCAGGGCTACACGGAGCAGGCGAGTTGGGTTTTGAGGGATTGCTTGGCGCGGTGGAATTGGACGCGGGCTCTTTGGGGGGTGGTCTGGATGCGGGACGCGATTTCGTCGTAGGGTAGTTGCTCGTAGCAGCGCAACTCCACGATGTCGCGGTGGGCCGGATGCAGGCGCTTGACTTCAGCGGCGACGCGCTGGAGCGTCTCGGCACGGATTCTCGCATCCAGCAGATTATCCCCCTCGCGCGGAGCCGCGCCCGCCCGCTCCAAGGCGCGGAGAAGTGAGTTCTCGGCCGTCGATTGGAGTCGACGACGGCGGAACGTATCCTGCGTCTTGTTCCAGGCAATGCGATACATCCAGGGCCAGAACCGGCTGCGGTCGCGCAGGGATCCAACGCGGCGAATCATGGCCAGCAGCGTTTCCTGAAGGATATCCTCGGTGGCATCCTGGTTGAGCGTGATCCGCAAGACGAACGGATACAAGCGTTCCCAGACCAGCGTGGCCAGGCGTCCCATGCCGGCTTGGCTGCCCGACTGGGCCTCGGCGAGTATTTGGATGGTTTCGCAGTCGTCGTTCATGGTTTTGGTCCTCGCTCCTAGAAGGCCATCCATGCCCGGCCAGTCACGCAAAGTTCCGTGTCAATGGCGTTTTTTATTCGGCGGCTGCTTCTCCAGCCGGCATCGGAGGCTCGGCGACCTCACCCTGGCCTCCATCCAGGACGCGCCACGCCGGCGGGCGCAGTTGCGGCGCAGCCCACGGGCCGTTACAGCGATGGCACCGGTCCATGTCGGGCCGGCGCGGCAGGCCGCAACTCGCACACGTCACCAACGCCACGTCTGACCGAGTCAAGCGGTACGTGATATACGCCGGGATGCCGAACAGCAGCGTCGCCACCAGCCACACGGTGCGGGCGTTGGCCGACAACCCCATGATCCCCGCGTCACGAACGACCCGCCAGGCAAGGAAGATCGCCAGAAGAACAGCCGGCAACATCATGACCAGTGCCCGAAGAAACTGCGTTGTGATGCCAAGACGGACCATATCACGGTGCATGGCCGCAAAGGAGTTGGGTATCAAGAAGAGCGTCCGGTGGCTCGCGCCGGCCTCCACATGATTGACGGCAAAGAAGGAGGCCATCGTCAGGCCCAGCGGGTGCAGGCTCTCCAGCACGTACTGGCAAGCCCCCAGCAGCTTCCCACCGGGAACATCGCGCAGAACGGCCAGCGAGGAAGGAACATCGGGCGTCGCCAGCATGGGCACGGATTCGGTTTGCCAGCGTGCTTCCTGCAATGCATGCTCTATAATCTCAGACTTGTGCCGGTAAGATACGGCCCTGCTGAAGTTCCCTCCGATGCGTTTGCCGTCTTTGTCGAAGATGCCCAGTGACATAGAGGTTCCCTGGCGGGAAACCGCGGCAACAAGCATGCCGATGTATTCGGCCGGGTTGTTGATACTGACCGGTGCAACATCATAGGCCAGCAGTTGGTCGGGCCGGCTCCCCCCACTGCCAAACACCGCGATGGGAGCAGGCAGAGCCGCTTTGCCGGGCAGGAGTTCGAGCGTCTCAACGTCCAACAGATCCACGCAGCCGGAAGCCGCGACGACCGGCGCGTAGTGCCAACTGAACCCAGCGCCGAACGGCATGTTGAAGCGCCATTGGTACTTTGGCTTCGAAGCTCCTTCCTGATTCTCCCGGAGCACATACCGCATGGTCGGCTGCCAATGCACATCCAGACCGTGAGGCCCCAGAGACCCCATGATCTTGACGGGCTCGTGCGCTGCATTATGCGCCAGTTGCGGTCCGGATCGGACGTCCATCGTGTTCTGGTCGATCGCGAAGAACCGGCGCTGCTTGCGGTCATAGATGATCACCTGCCAGTGTCTTTCTCGGATAAGAGGGTCGACAAAACGCCCCAGTTCCTCGCTCGGTGCCTTGGCAACGCCTTCCGGCCCGGCATAGTACGGCACGGTGAGCCGTTCGACCATCCGGCCGTCTCGCTCTCTTCGTTCACGGCGCATGACACGGAATACGAGCTGCCCGGCGGCGCGATCGAAGTACATCCACGCTCCGTCCTTCTTGTACCGGATAACGTCGGTACGCCGTCCACCCGGCGCTTTGGATTTCGCATACTCGAGAATCCCGAGGGTATCACGAAAGACGTCTCCCCGGAAACCGCCGCTGGCGATCGAGGGGCGATCCGCGTTCGGATCGCTCTCGACCTCTTCCGGCAGGAGCCCCGACGGGCGAACCCACATGGATTGGGCCTCGCGCGGCATCTTGATCTGCGCCATTACTCTACAGACATAGCGGCCCCAGAACAGCACGATCGCGAAGAACACGAGAACCATGAATCCCGTGGCCAGGGCTCTGAGGCAGTAGTTGCGTGAGGTCGTCATGGTAATGCGCTCCTATAGCGACGAAGACGAGAACCGGGTCCACGTGGCGGTCAGACAGGCCACGATGAAGACCAGGAGGATCAGGGTCACGTCCGGGCCCAGCCCCTTGATGATCACCAGCAGAGGGATTAATAGGGCTACAGGCAGAACGCCCAGCGTCGGGGCCAGCGACCGGCGATGCCAGCCGGCATAGAGGCCCACGCAGTAGCAGGCGAAACACGTCAGGAAGAGGCTGCGCATGATGTCACCCAACACGCCGGCAAAGAGCGGAACCTCATCGGTATGCATGTCGATGAGAATGGCACCGGCCACACCCAAAGGTATGATGAAAATCAGGATTGCCACGAGGCCGGCAAGAACACGGGCAATGAAGATCTGTCGACGCGTGGTGGGCAGCGCAACTAGAAACGCGGAAACCTTGCGGGTTCGATCGGTGTACATTTGCGCCACGCCCAGCGCCGAGACACCGACCGTCACGATAATCGCAACGGGAATGGAACCACCGATCCCGACGAGTTCCATGTCGCCGGACCCCATCGCCAGGACCACGGAGACCACACCGAAAGTGAGCAAGCCCGAGAGGACGATCGCCCCGACGAAGTAAGCCAGATGGTCCACAATCTCGCGTTTGACCAATGTCACAAGGGTTCGCATGTCAGACCTCGCTTTCCTCTAGGACCAATTCGCTGGAGGGCCTGGTGCACTCGATGAAGATGTCCTCCAGTCGCATGGGCAGTTCCGTGAAGCTCTCGGGCTGGAACGTCTCCAGGATGGCCCGCTTCTGCGGGTTCCAGTTGGCGACGGTCAGGACCATTTCGCGCCCCTCGGCCCGCTGGTTGATGATCTCGGTAATATACAGGTCCCTGGGGGCTTCGCGTGGGAAGAGCACCTGGAGCTTCTTGACGCGGTTCTTAAGCTCTTCCAATTCGCAATCGACGACGAGCTTGCCCGCGGCGATGATGCCGATGCGGTCGGCAATGCGTTCGACGTCACCGAGGATATGGGAACTGAAGAGAATCGTACGGTTCTGCTTCTGGATCAGGTCGATGGCCATCTCCAGGAACTGCCGGCGGGCAACCGTGTCGAGGCCCAGCGTGGGATCGTCGAAGATCAGCAGTTCAGGTTCCACCGTCATCGCCAACGCCAGATTGAGTTGCGCTCGCATGCCGGTCGAGAGGTCCTTGACCTTGCGATCCATCGGCAGACGAAATGTTTCCATGAGGCGGTCGAAGAAAGCGGCATCCCAGTGAGCCGCGAGCCCCTTGCAGAGATCGACCAGACGTCGGACGCGGTAGTTCTGGATCAGGTGGTGCCCCTCCGCCACGTATCCGATCCGGCCCCGCGTCTGGGCGGTCAGCTCCATCGAGTCCTGTCCCAGCAGCGCCGTCGTGCCACGCGTGGGCGGTTCCAGACCCAGAAGGATGCGGATGATCGTGGTCTTGCCGCACCCGTTACGGCCGAGCAGGCCGTAGATGCACCCACGCGGCACCTTCAGGTCGATGCCGTCAAGCACACAGCGCCCCTCGTAGTACTTGACCAGGCCGTCTATTTCGATCGCGTTGTCCGGCATGCCACCTCTCCTTAATTTCCCGCCAGATTGAACTTGTCTACGGTGCCCTGGAACCAATCGACGAGCATCGGTTTGTCGATTTGCATGTGAAAGGCGTCGACCACGATACGCTCGATTTGCTCGCAGATGATCCGCTTCCGCACGGTCTTGCTGAGATTGCTGTCCAGGCTGGCGACGAACGCCCCGGCGCCGGCCTTGGTCACGATGATTCCCTCCTGTTCGAGCTGGCGATAGGCTTTGGCAATGGTATTGGGATTGATAGCCAGTTGCTGAGCCAGTTGCCGCACGGTAGGCAAGCGCTCTTCACGCAGCAGCCGACCGATCGCGATGTCCCGTTTGACCTGATCGACGATTTGCAGGTACACGGGCCGATCCGATGCGTTGTCGATGCGAAATTGCATAGGCCACCTCAATATTTGTACTACTATAACTAGTACAAGTATACGGCTCCACTGTTCGCGTTTCAAGGCCTTTTTTCATTTTTTTTCGCGGACGGCAAAAACGGACTCTGATCCGTCCAATCTTGACGGAATCGGCGGTTTCGGGCAATGAGTCTGGGTTTTTCGGGCGAATCCGAGTAGAATGGGTGATGTGATTCCCTGCGTCGACCCCGGACGTGAATCGTTACACGGTATGGGAGATGAGCGATGAGAAGAACGATCCCCACTTGTGCGAGCGTGGCGCTATCGGTGCTGGCCCTGGGGCTTCTGCCAGGGAGTTTGGCTGCCGCCGAGATCGACCTGAATCCGGTGGCCCACTGGAAACTGGACGGCAACGCCAACGACCAGACCGGCACCCACCACGGCATCCTCATGGGCGACCCCACTTGGGTGAACGACCCGAACCAGGGCTGGTGCCTCGACTTCGATGGCGATGGCGACTACGTCGATGTCGGCGACGATCCGTCATTGACGTTTACCGAGACGATCACGGTTGCCTGCTGGATCAAGGTCCGCGCGTTCGATAGGAACTGGAACGCGATCATCGCCAAGGGAGACGACTGGATCCTGGCCCGGACGCGCGACGACAATCGCGTGGCCTTCCTCTGCCTGGGCCCAACCGGAGGGGGTTGGCCGGAAGTCTACAGCAGTGACGTCAACGACGATCAATGGCATCACATCGCCGGCGTGTACGATGGCTCCAGGCTCCATCTGTATCAGGACGGCGAGCGCGTGGACTCCAAAACACTGCAAGGCCCCATCAACAGCCAGTGGAGCCGGGTCCTGATCGGTGAGAACGGCCAAGCGTCGAACCGGTTTTGGAATGGCCTGATCGACGATGTGCGTCTCTACGACCAGCCGCTGTCAGCCGAGGACATCGCCGGCCTGGCCCAATCCGAACCTCCGCTTCCGCCTGCTCCGCCGGCTGCTCCCAACGATGTCACCGCCACCGGTCACGATAGCCGCATCGATCTGCGCTGGAGCTTCGATACGGATCCCAATCTGGAGGGCTACAACATCTATCGCGCCGACACCGAGGACGGTCCTTTCGTCCAGCTCAACGACTGGCCCCACGCAGCCTCTGTCTATAGTGACTTCTTCGGCGTCAATGACCGGACCTGCTACTATCAAGTGACGTCCGTAGCCATCCGGGGCGGCGGAGAATCCGAGCCTTCCGATACCGATTCCGCCACGTCCTATGCGATGACGGAGGACGAGCTTCTCACGTCTGTGCAGGAGGCGCTGTTTCGATACTTCTGGGACTACGGCCATCCGGTCAGCGGCCTGACCCGGGAAGGATACGAACTGGGCCATAGCACCGACACCTGCACCTCCGGCGGCACCGGTATGGGCCTGATGGCCCTGTGCGTGGGCGCCGAGCGTGAATTCGTCACCCGGGCCCAGGCGGCCGATCGCGTCCTGAAGATTCTGACCTTCTTGGATGAGAAGGCTTCTCGTTTCCATGGCGCCTGGTCGCATTGGATCCACGGCGCTACGGGCGCCACCAAGCCGTTCAGCACGTACGACAACGGCGGGGATCTGGTCGAGACGGCCTACCTCGTGCAGGGCATGCTCACGGTGCGGCAGTACTTCGACGACCCGAACGACCCCGTGGAGACGGAGATCCGCCGCCGGGCGATCCAAATGTGGGAAGAGGTCGAATGGAGTTGGTATCTCCGCTACCCGCGGGGCCAGGTGCTCTACTGGCACTGGTCGCCAGAGTACGGCTGGGAGATGAACCATACCGTTCGTGGCTACAACGAGTGTATGATCGCCTATCTCCTGGCGATTGCCTCACCGACGCATCCGATCCCGGCGGCGTGCTACTACGAGGGTTGGGCCAAGCCGGCCGACTACGTCAATGGCAGCGAATACTACGGCCATACCCAGTGGGTAGGCCCTGTGAAAGGCGGGCCGCTGTTCTTCGCGCACTATAGCCATCTGGGTTTCGACCCGCGTGACAAGCACGATGATTACTGCGACTACTTTGAGAACAGCCGCAACATCTCTCTGATCAACCGTGCCTATTGCATTGAAAACCCACGCGGCTACGCCGGTTACAGCGACCTGGTGTGGGGCCTGACGGCCAGCTTCGACCCGTGGGGCTACAGTGCCCATTCCCCGACCAACGACAATGGCACGATTACCCCTACCGCGGCGCTTAGCGCGATGCCTTATGTCCCCGCCGAGTCCCTGGCGACCTTGAAGCACTTCTACTACACGTATGGTGCGGATTTGTGGGGACCGTTTGGCTTCGTCGATGCTTTCCACCCCACGGAGAATTGGTTCGCGCCCGGCTGTGTGGCCATCGACCAGGGACCGATCCTGATCATGATCGAGAACTACCGCACGCAACTGTGCTGGGACCTGTTCATGGCCAACCCCGAGATCCAGCCCATGCTCGACGCCATCGGCTGGAGAAGCCCATAGCAACTGCGTCTGAAGGCCCGATGCAAGTAACGATGAACGTCGTACAACTTCAAGACAAGGAGAGGATCGAAGCCTGCTTACGGCGGAATCCTGAATTGTATGTCTACGCTATCGGCGACCTGGACGATTTCTTCTGGCCCTACACGACGTGGTATGGGCGAGAAGAGGCTGGCGAATTGCGGGACGTCGTGCTGGTCTATGCGGGCAAGACGCTGCCGACCGTGATCGCGCAGACGGAAGAGCCGGAAGGCATGCGTGCCTTGCTCGCCGAGATTGCCCCCCTGCTGCCCGAACGATTCCACGCGCATCTGAGCCCTGGTTTGGAGGAGGTCTTCGGGAACAACTGCACGATAGAATCTCACGGGGTATTCCAGAGAATGGCGCTGCGTGATTCGGCGCCTGTCCGGCGGATTGATGGTGTGCAGGCCGTGCGATTGACGGAGGTGGACCTGCCCCAGATGCTCAGCTTCTACGCGCAGAGCTATCCGGGCAACTGGTTCGACGAGCGCATGGTGGCGACGGGCCGCTATTTCGGCCTGCGCGAGGACGAGCAACTGATCTGCATCGCGGGTGTGCATGTGTACTCGCCACGCTATCGCGTGGCGGCGCTGGGGAATATCGTTACACATCCGGCTCATCGCAACCAGGGGCACGCCACCCGCGCAACGGCCAGATTGTGTCAGATCCTGCTGGACGAGGTGGACCATGTCGGTTTGAACGTCAAGGTCGATAATGAGACCGCGGTCGCCTGCTACCGTAAGCTCGGCTTCGAGGTCGTGGCCCCTTACGGCGAATTCAATATCGCCCGCCACGAATAGCCGCCTACGGCATCGTTAAGCCTTGCGGGCCTGGACCAGTGAATTCATCCCTGCGTCTTCGTGGATCTGCTCCACCTCGGCAAAGCCGGCCCCCGTCAGGTCGTCACGGAACTCGTCGAGCGTGTAGGAATTGCCTCCTTCGGTTGCTACCAGCATGTTGACGGCGAACAGGGCGCCGGAGGCCGGCGCGGTGCGGGAGGCGTCCATGACGATGTCCCGAATGACCAGCGTCCCGCCTGGAGCCAGAGCGGCGTGAATCTTGCCGTAGAGCGCCCGGTTCTGGGCCGACGAATTCTGGTGCACGATGGCACTGAGCCAGGCGAAATCCGCACCGGCCGGCAACGGGTCTACGTTGTAGTCACCGGCCACCAGCGTAACACGGTCGATCAGACCGGCCGCGGTGAGCCGCTGGCGGGCCAAGGGGATCACTTCGGGCAAGTCGAACAGCACGGCGGTGGCCTCGGGGACGGCTTGCAGGAAGGCCATGGTCCAGGTGCCCGAAGCCCCTCCGATATCCAGCAGACGCTGGAACTTCACCGATTCCAGCTTACCCACGATCTCCGGCGCGACAGGCTCGGTGAAGTTGTTCATCGCCCCGATGAAGGCCTCGCCGTCGGCCTCGGGTCCCCGGATACTCGGCGCTCGCTCGGCGGGCCTGCCACTGCGCACGACCTGGCCCAGTTGGGCCCAGCGACGCAGGCAGTTGCCCTGGTGCCGCACGGCCGGCAAGACGTTCGCAGGCGAGTCGGCACTGAGCAGTTCGGCCACCGCCGGCGGGGCCTGGTAGAGCCCCTGCTGCTTGTCGAGCAGACCGAGTGCCACCAAGGCATCGAGCAGGATCGTCACGCCGCGCGGATCGGCATCGATCCGGCCCGCCAGGACCTCAGCCGACACCGCGTTGTCGCCCAGAGCGGTGAAGATGTCCAGCTCTGCCGCTGCGACGATGACACAGGCCGGCTGAAACGCCCGCGTCATGTCCATTAGTTCCATTGCCATCCAGGATCTGGCCATTGGGGACCTCCTATTTCATCTCACTCGGCCCGGGGCCCAGTATACGAACGGCGTGGAAGTCACCCCAAGGCAAATCCAGGCGAGTCGCCCCCACAGAAAGGCGGAAACCCTTGATTTTGGAGCCGATGCTGCGTGAGTTTTTCCGCGTTGGGGCTTGACGCGCGGGACAACTTGGGCTTTATTGTGCGTGTTAGGCAAGCTGGCGTTGTGGGCATGGCTTCACCCGGCAGGCGTCCTGGCCCTAGGGGGGCTCCTTCCGGACCAGCAGATATGCGGATTTCATAGCTGAAAGGAGGCTATACAATGACAAGGACAGTTATCACTGTGGCCATTATTTCTCTGCTGGTCCTGACCATCGGGTGCCAACCGTCTGATCGCAGCCTGGCCCAACGGCTGCCGCAACGAACCAGGTATGCACCGTCGGCCAACGAGGCTTCTGAAGCCGTCGGGTCCGCTGACGAAGTGGATCTGGTCGAGCAGGTCTCCAAGTTCCGGCGTGACTATCGCCGCAGTCTCGAATTGTTGACTCAGCATTATACGACCACGGGCGATAACAGAAAGCTCGGCTGGGCCCAGGAAGAGCTGCGGGCACTCGACCGGATGCCCCAGTACCGCTACATTGTCGACGCCGAGGTGCTGCCGGCCACGCTGTCGGCGTCCGCACGTATCCCGGCAGCCGACGAGCTGTACGAGCAGGCCAAGGAGACGCATCGTCAGGCGAATCCGATCGGTGTCTTCGCCGACCAAGAACAGTTGCGTGTGGCTCGGGAAATGTATACGGAGTTGATCCGCCAGTACCCCACCAGTGACAAGATCGATGACGCGGCCTATGAGGTGGCCGAGATTTATGAATCGTTCAAGAACTATGAGATCGCCCTGCTCTACTACCAGCGGGCGTATCAATGGGATCCGGAGACGCCCCACCCGGCGCGGTTCCACGCGGCCGTGCTGCTGGACAAGCGTCTGCATCGGCGTGACGAGGCCCTGGAGCTCTACCAGGAGGCCGTGCTGCGGGAAGGTGACCGATTCGATGAGTGGAAACTGTACGGCGAGAAGCGGATCAGGGAACTGGGTACTTCCAACGACGGCGGCATGTAGCACCAGATCATCTGCAAGCGTATCCTCAGGGTCTGACATTATGTCAGACCCTTTTTTAATGGCCCGGAACGGAAAGCAACTCCATGGAGCCGCTTGAAGAGAAGGTGGCGTGTTTTATTCGAGCGAACCGCTTGTTCGAAGGGGCCGCACGCATTCTACTGGCCGTCTCCGGCGGCGCCGACTCCGTCGCCCTGCTGCACGTGATGCGCGCCCTGGCAACGCGGGGCGTCATCCAGGCCGAATTTGTCTGCGCCCATGTCAACCACCAGTTGCGCGGCGCTGCCAGCGATGGAGACGAGGCGTTCGTAACGGCGCAGGCAGCGGAGTTGAGAATCCCCGTGATCACGAAGCGCGTCGACGTCAGTAGCTTCGCGAAGACACACAAACTCTCAATCGAAACAGCGGCTCGACAACTGCGTCTGGCGTCTTTAGGCGAAATCGCCCCAGCCAAGGGATGCTCCTGGATCGCGACGGGTCATCAGATGAACGACAACGCGGAAACCGTGCTGCAACGACTGCATCGAGGAACCGGCTTCCGGGGATTGGCGGGGATCTGGCCCACCCGACCGCTCGATGGGGCATCGAGGCTGGCCCGCCCTCTGCTGGATTGCGGGCGTCCGGAGATCATCGCTTATCTCCAGGCACACCGTCTGAACTGGCGTGAGGATGAAACGAATGACGATTGCGCCCACACCCGCAACTGCATTCGCCACCGCTGGCTGCCGGAGTTGCAAAGCCAATGCCGCGATCCGCTGGTTGCCACGTTGGGAGGCCTGGCAACCGTCGCGGGAAGACTGCATCAGCGCGTCCAGGAGCAGGCAAAACGAGCGAGCACGAACCAGGTGTGCCGCACCGACGATGAACGGTCGATCGACACCGTCGCACTGGCTTCTATGCCCGAGATGGTTGCGGTGGAACTGATCCGACTCCAACTGACTGAGTTGGGTTGCGGCGAGCGTGACCTGACCCGGCGCCACTACCAAGCCATCCTCGAATTGGCGCGGTCTAGCGTCGCTGGCAAGACTCTGGCGCTTCCCGACGGTTTCCTCGCCTGCCGTGAACTCGGACAGATCATCCTACGCCACGGCACATCCGCCCCACCCGCTGAAATGCCCACCTCGAACGTCACGATCCGCATCCCGGGCGTCACCCGTTTCGGCACCTACCGCATCGAGGTCACAGTTCTTGACCCTCCGGCATCGACAGAAGCTGAACTGAGGAGCAACAGAGATGCACATTTCGAGTGCCTCGATCTCGATCGCATTGCCCCACCCCTCATCGTCCGAGCCCGGCGAGCCGGGGATCGCTTCCAGCCGTTGGGTCTGACCAAATCCAAGAAGGTCGGGAAATTCCTTGCCACTGCCAAGGTACCCCAGCAACTGCGCTGGCGAACGTTCGTCTTTGAAGACGAACGAGAAATCGTCTGGCTCTGCCCAATCCGCATCAGTGAATACGCGAAGATCACAAACCAAACGCACCGGATACTGGCGGTGAGGGTGATCGACACGCGCGTCGATCATACCACGAACAACACAGTTGCCACCGAAGCGTCCACGCGATACAAATAACAATTGATCGACAGACGCGCTACCGCGTCAGTCGTTGGATCCCAGCAGGCGTATAGTATAACGGAGATCGCCATGAGCATCGCGAGCAGAACACGTCGAGATTTCCTCAAGACCGTGGGGTTGGGAGCGACCTGGATGGCCCTGCCTGGCTGTCGCCAGATGCAAGCATGGACAGGCAACGGCCCGCCGAAGCAGAGACCCAATATTCTGTTCTGTATCGCGGATGACTGGTCGTGGCCGCACGCGAGTATCGCTGGCGATAAGGTAGTGAAGACGCCTACGTTCGATCGCGTCGCGCGGGAAGGGGTTCTGTTCGAGAACGCCTTTGTGACCGCCCCTTCGTGCACGCCTTCGCGCGGCTCGATCGTCACAGGGCAATGGCACTGGCGTCTGGAAGAGGGTGGCAACTTGTGGAGCACACTGCCGAGCAAGTTCGCGGTGTATCCCGATCTACTCGAAGCAGCCGGCTATCACGTCGGTTGCACGCGCAAGGGTTGGGGCCCGGGCCGCAACGAACCGGGCGGCAGAACGCGGAACCCGGCCGGGCCTCATTTCAAAGACTTCGCCACCTTTCTGAAGGCTCAACCGCAGGGAGCACCCTTCTGTTTCTGGTTTGGCAGCCAGGACCCCCATCGCGGCTATACCTGGGAGTCGGGGGTCCAAAGCGGCATGAACCCTGACGATGTGGAGGTGCCGCCCTGCCTGCCCGACAGCGAAACGGTGCGAAAGGACATCTGCGACTACTACTGGGAGGTGCAGCGTTTCGATCGCGAGGTCGGGGAACTGCTGGCCCTGCTCGCCAAGCGGGGCGAGTTGGACAACACGCTGGTGGTCATCACGGGTGACAACGGGCTGCCCTTCCCGCGTTGCAAGAGCAACCTGTACGATCTGGGGACCAACGTTCCGCTGGCTGTTCGGTGGCCTGAGCGCGTCAAAGGCGGACGCACCATTGAGGACTTCATCAGCCTGCAAGACCTGGCACCGACTTTCCTGGAGGCGGCCGGCCTGAAACCGACGGCCCAGATGACGGGGCGAGGTCTCTGGGACCTCTTGACTTCGGGCAAGTCCGGCCGTGTCGATCGCCGGCGTGATCATGTCCTCACGGGCAAAGAGCGGCACGCCTGGGTCCGCGAAGGTGGCTTGGGCTATCCCTGTCGCGCGATTCGCACGCACGACTTCCTTTATATCCGCAACTTCAAGCCGCAGCGTTGGCCCGCCGGCCATCCCGTCGATGGCGGAGAACCGTATTACAGCAACCGCGCCTACGGCGACATCGACGACGCACCATCGAAGACCTACATGATGGAGCACCGCGACGATCCGGACGTCAAGCGGCTCTTCGAGCTGGCGTTCGAGAAACGACCGGCCGAAGAACTCTACGACCTGCGCCGGGATCCTGACCAGCTTAGCAACATTGCCGAACAGCCGGAATACGCGTCCATCAAGAATAAGCTAGCCGCGATGCTGATGGCGGAATTGACGGCCACGAAGGATCCGCGTGCCCTGGGCGAAGGTGACGCCTTCGATCGCTATCCCTACTATGGGGGTCGCCAGCCGAAAAAGACTTGAAGTGGTGCGCGGTGGCACAGTGGGCAGTGTCAGGAGTCACAGACTTCAGATGCGCACCCTTCCGAATCGGCACGATTGTGGCCCGGGTGTATCGTCGCGTCAGCGGTGGACAGTACCTGGTGGGGCTTCGAGCCATAGCGATAGATCGTGATTCCCTTGCACCTGAGCCGGTGCGCGAGCAAAAAGATGTCACGAACTTCATCGACGGTCGCTTCTTCCGGCAGATTGATGGTCTTCGAAACGGCGTTGTCCGTGTACTTCTGAAAGGCCGCCTGAATCTCCACATGCTGTCGCGGCGGAACGTCGAAGGCCGTCACGAACAACGCCTGGACGTCGCGTGGAATGCCTTCGATCTCTCTCAATGAACGATGCTTTGCCACGTCCGCCAACAGATCGTCTCTGTAAAAGCCTCTTTCGCGGGCCACCTCTTCAAACCACGGATTGACCTCATGCAGGTGTGTTCCGGAAAGCACTTCGCGTGTGAAGCCAATGGCGAATACCGGCTCGATGCCACTGGAAGCACCCGCCAGGATGCTGATGGTCCCGGTCGGCGCGATGGTGTTGACGGTGGCGTGGCGCAGCGGTCGTCCGGCGGAGGCATGAATCGAACGCTCGAAATTTGGGAAGGCGCCTCGTGTCACGGCGAGCTCGGCCGAGGCCGCCAGCGACTCGGCACGCACAAAGCGCATGAGCTTGCGGGCCATGACCACGGCCTGCGGCGAAGTATACGAGATCCCCAGCCGAAAGAGCATGTCGGCAAAGCCCATAACGCCCAGCCCGATCTTGCGGTTGGCCAGCGTGGCCTGCTCGATCGCCTCCAATGGGAACTGGTTCACATCCAGGACATCATCGAGAAAACGAATGCCCCAATGAACCCTGTCCCGCAGTTTCACCCAGTCCACTGTGGAGCGACGGCCGTTGCCGGCTCTGACCATTCGCGCCAGGTTGATCGAGGCCAGCACACAACTCTCGTACGGGAGCAGCGGGACCTCACCACAGGGATTGGTCGCCTCGATCGCTCCGAGAGCCGGCGTTGGATTGTGCCTGTTGACATGGTCGAGAAACACCAGCCCCGGATCGCCCGTCCGCCAGGCCGCCTTGACGATGCGGTCGAACAGCGTGCGGGCCTGGATCGTTGCCGCACGCCGGCCGGTGCGCGGATTGACCAGCGGGAAGCGACGGTCATGTTTCAGCGCCCGCATGAAGCGAGCGGTAATACCCACGGAGAGATTGAAGTTGCCCAAGGCGCCGGGGGCCGCCTTCGCGTCCACGAAGTCAACAATATCCGGGTGATCGCAGCGCAGGATTCCCATATTCGCCCCGCGTCTTCTGCCTCCCTGAACGATGACCTCGGTGGTCTTGTCAAAGATGCCCAGGAAAGACAGGGGCCCGGAGGCGTGGCCCATCGTCGACCGGACGAGATCGCTCCGGGGACGCAGTCGGGAGAAATCGAAACCGGTTCCTCCCCCGGTCTGATGGATGCGGGCCATCTGACCCAACGATGTGAATATCCCTTCGATAGAGTCCTCGATGGGCAGGACGAAGCAAGCAGCCAATTGCCCCCCCGGCATCTCGGCATTCATTAGCGTTGGCGAGTTGGGCAAGAACTCGAGTTCACACATCATCCGGCCGAACTTCTGCTCGACTTCCGCGACGACGGACGCCGGGCCGTAGTTGGCCTCCGCTTGCGCCACATGGCGAGCGACTCTCTGGAACAACCCCTCCGGGGTCTCCGTGAGTTCTCCGCGGCCGTCGCGCTGGAGATAGCGCCGCTTGAGTACCTCGCGGGCATTGGCAGACAACCCGGCTTCCACGCTCCCGGGCGAATCAGAGGAAATCCGAGAGTTGCGTTGCGACCCAACTTGTCCTGGAACACCAAGATCGTCCATCTTCAGCCACCCGACCTCGACTTGTGCCGAGGCAATTGTCCCCGCAACCACTTCGTACGCGCTAGATCATGGCCTCTGCAACCCCTCGGACCAGCGTGAATATCGGACCTGCTCGCACTGCTTTCGGGCCCGCTCTCACCCAACGGTCTCCGCCGCCACATGGCCGCACCGATGAGCCGGCCCCAACCGCCCGGGGCACTCAGCAACTTTCTCGCGACAGCACTGGTTAACCGAGGATTTCTGTTAAGAATTTTGCCTTAACGTACGATGTATATTATAAGCTTTTGGTCTGAGAATTCTATCTGACGCCGCCAGCCGGGTGTGAGCCCTGCTGTCTCGTCCTATAAGGCTTGAGTAAAGGAGAATCACAGTGAAGGCATTGAGAAGCACAGCAGTGGCCACTCTTGTGGTCGCATTGAGCCTCGTGGCGGGGTGTTTCTCCTCCAATCCTGAAGATATCCGCGCATTCGTCAAGCCGTATGAGGTTGACGTCACCGCTGACAACTATGTCTTCCAGCCGCCGGACGAGATTGAGATCCACTGTTCGCAGGTTCCCGAGGTCCACTTGCAGCGTCAGCGCATTCGCCCCGACGGCAACATCAGTTTCGAGGCACTGGGTGAGATCGAAGTGGCCGGCAAGACGCCGAAGGAAGTCGCCGCCATTGTCAATGAGAAGGTCCAGGATCTGTACCAATTGCCGGGCGACAACCCGGTCGATGTCCGCGTCGCTGTCTACGCCACTAAGGTCTACTACGTCTTGGGGCAGGTGGCCCGGCCCGGCCCCCGTGACTACACGGGCCGTGACAGCCTGTTGACCGCACTGACGATCGCGACCCCGGTCACTACCGCGTGGGAACAGCGCGTGCAGGTTATTCGTCCCTCATACAGTGAGGACGAGCGCCCTATGATCTTTGAGGTCAATTATGCGAAGATGATCGCCCACGGCGATATCTCCAAGGATGTGCTGCTGGAAGAAGGCGACATCGTCTACGTGCCGCCGACTATCCTGGCAACCATCGCGATGACCATTGAAGAGTTCATCACACCGGTAGCCCGCGCCTTCTACGGGTACTACCTGGTCAACAACCCGCCGTCAGCGGACACCGGGTACAGACCAACCGGCAGCCGCTACTAGTCCAACGGGAGACGATCCGGTGGATGGAACCACGAGAGATGACGGTATGACCGCAAGGCGTGCCCTAAAGCTGATTCACCTGGTCAGCACGGTCTGGTTCATGCTTTGCGTGGGCGGGATTGTGGTAGCCGCTCTGCACCAGGCCGGCTTCAACTGGTGGCTGATCTTCTCTCTATCAGGGCACTCGGCACTGGTGATCTTCCTGCTGATCAGCCTCTATCTGTTCGCTCTGTTCCGCGGCATCGGGGGCGCTCAGCACATCGAGGTCGAGCATCCGCTAACCAGCACCCACTACTACATGGGACTCTATGTCGCCGCTCCCCTGATCGGCGGACTTGCAGGCGTCGTCGGCATGATTGGAGCCCAGAGCACGAGTAAGTTCCTGCTGGGCATCACGCTGGGTACCTTGGGAACCACCTTCGCCGTCTGGGTCATCATCGATCCGGTGATTGGGCTGATTGAAATGCTCCTGCCGGCCAGCCGCAAACATCGCGCTGAGCGTTTGGCTCGTGCCGAAGCCGAGCGGCGCGCTCGAAAGGAGCGACGTGATCAACTGATTGCCGAAGCCTTCGCTCGTGAGGCGAAAGAGCGACAGCGTTGGGAGGAACGTCTCAAACCCCATGCCGAACACCTCGCGAACCTCCTGACCACAGAAACGTCCAGTCTGCCCCGTGCAGAAAAAGAGGCGCTCGATCTTGGCGCCACGGCCTGGCGCTTGGGCGGCCTAACCTGCATGAAGCAACTCCGGGACATGGCGATTACCATCAGCCGGGAAAGACGCGGGGGCAGAGAGGTCGTCGACTATGTCTCCTACTGGTGGGATGGCATCGGTGATTGGCGTCGACCATCGCTCGGTTGAGCCGGGCGCTCCACACCCACACGATTGACACCTACCCTACCACGCGCCGTGGACGGAGTATCGACAGCGCCGGCACCCCTTGCTGGCCCCACAGAGGTGGAAGATCGTCACCGCAGAGAAATGGCCGCAGGAAGGGGCTCACCTCCATGCGCTGCCCCTTCCATGCGACCAAGAACAGGACTTGCCAAACGGCCCTCACCCCCAGCCACAGCGCCGGGGGCCCGAGGGACGGTGCTGAGTGCAACCGCACTGTTTTGTCATATAGAACGGCCAGAGGAAGGAACTTGCCTCCTTGCGACGCCCCTTCCCCATGACCGAGAACAGGCTTCTCACCAACAGAGCACGCTCAAGCCCTTCCATGGACCAGCCCTCAGGGGGCTGGCTACCAAGCCGATCTTCTGCGCAACCATCCGAGCAGCCCCAAGCCGAGGCTACCCAAGACGATCGCACCGGGAGCCGGCACAACCAAGCCGAGCATGTCCTGATTGTCGGCGCGCTGCCCCTCCTCACCCGAAGTGAGGTTGACCACGCAAACTGATCCAATCGACGTCCGTCCGGACTTCTTCGCAGCCGCGATGAACTGCCGAGCTGCCAGTACATCGGCCTCGGTAGCGATGCGCCAGCCGGAGCCATCCGGCGTTAGCAGATCAACCAGGTCCCCGCTTTCACCCTGGAGACTCCAAATCGCCGCCTGGAGGGCACGCGCGGACGATTCCCGGCCTACCCCCGGCGTGTAGTCATAACCAACGAGCGTGCCATTGCGGAACTCATTGTATAGATAGGCCACTTCCGGCGTCAGCAGAACACCACTGTTCATGACTCGGTCACTGAGCGAAACGTCGTAAACTTCCCCCTCTGCAACTTCAGCACCCATCTCGAGACAAAAGGACTGAAATGAGCCCGCCGAGGACGACACCATCCCGGGCACGTCGTCCGCCACAAGCCGGTACTCCCCCGCCCAAGCGGGCCGGAAGAATGTGCCAGCTGTACGCTCGACGGTGATTGTCGCCGCTGCAGCGGCAGACCCCACCCCCAGGAGGCAGACCGCCACCCCTAGAAACCGCTTCATCCTTTTCTCCTTACGTCCCTGTAAAACCTGCCTGCCTAAAACTGGAAACCGTATCCTCTTCAAACACCCTCTCTTCGCTACCGGCCGGAGCAGATAAGCGAAGCGTATTCACACCGAAGAGTCATCGAGAAGGCCGCGGAAACGACCCTGCGCCACCCAATCCAAGGAATCTTCTTCCCTGCCTTCCATCGGTCCTGTCTCCGCAGGTGTCATCGCGTGCCACCGGGACATTGCTGCTATCACAACGTCGCAACGTGTCGACGACATCGCACCCGATCTGCCGGGCCGGACACCCCCGCGCCCAATAGCAGCCGAAGGCGCGATCCCTGGCGGGGCAAACGAAAGAAGGAACGGCAGAAACGATGCGGAGGTTGGTGCAGGTGAGACCATCAGCACCCGATGAACTACTGGTCAGACCAAACAGAACAAGAACGCTGATTCTGATGATCGATGAGATCTGACTTTCCCTGCCCAAACGCATCTCCCCGTCTCCTTACGGTCCACCCTCCAGAGGGCTCTCTGGACTTGGTCGGCGCTCTCTCGCCCCTCACAGTCGACGAGAAATTCTCCTTCCAAAACACACTCGTAAGATATATCGGTCCTGGCCGAATGCGTCAAGGAAAAACGCCGAAAAAGTCACACTTTCTGCGATGGACAAGCAGTTCTTTTCGGGCGTTGCTCGTAGCGGTCAGTTCAGGACGCGCCCTCGCTGGTTCTGCACAGCGCCGTTTCACGTGCGCAGACCACCTACTTTCTCGTCGTGACCGTCGGACAATGCGTCCAAGACAACCTTCAGCAACAGGTCGCCCCGGCCCACGGGAGCGTTTACGAGCGACGTCGCCTCAGCAGAGCTAGACCACCAAGTCCCAGCAGCGCAATCGTGGCCGGCTCTGGAACGGCTTCGCCCACGATGTAGGCCACGGTGAGCGTCGACCCGTTGAGGGTGAGGCGATGGCCCGTGTTGTCGGAGTCAATGTCCAAGAAGATGGTGACCTCTCCATCTTCCCAGAGGTCATCCACGGCATCGGGCGTGAGGGTCAGGTACGTCGTGCCCCAATACCTTCCGCCAGTACCGCTAAGAACCCCCAATTCCTCCCCATTGGCGTAAACGACGTCGATCTGACCTTCGTCGGAATCGACATCCCAGGCTGAGATTGCGATCTGTGCCCACTGAATCCCTGTGGCGTCATCCGGCACCAGCGCACTGAAGTCGTGCGTCCAGTCCCAGTCCTCCCAGGCGCCGCGATAATACGGGGAATGGTCTGTGATGACCGACGGGTCGTGGAACCAGTTGCTGCCGCCGGTATCACTGAGATAGTCAAGTCCCTGGTCAACCAATTGGATGTCGCCGTACACGGCGCCGCTGAGCAGCAACACGGCGGCCAGCACCATCAATACTCTCGTCACGCTCATACTCCTTCCTCCCAGCTCGTTCCACTGTTCTTTCCCGTGAAGCTTCCTGCTTTGCTGCGGCATGCCAACGCAGCCATCCTCTTTACCATCTTCCATGAGACTCCACCTATGGCAAACACCACCCCCAACCCAGAACACCGAACTCCTGTCCGGCGGGAGGTCCAGGCGTCTTGTAGAACGCCCCCCAGTGCTCCTTCCCCAATGGTCGCGATGGTGTGCGGGCGTCGTCGGAGGACCGAGAAGATGATCTCTGTCGATACCGACCACCGGTCGCCGCGGCACCGTCTCATCCTGGAGACCAGCCCGCGCTGACCGCTTGTGACACCCGCGGTGACGCACGTACTAAAGCCCCGAACGGAACACCTCGGTTCCGTCCGGGGCCCAAACTGCAAAAGATACAGCGGCATCCCTGCTCGGTGCCCAGAAGGGATCACTTAAGTCCTTCCCAGGCACGCGTGACTCCTGCTCGCTGCTTACAGCGACCGCTTCCTGCGAAGCCAGCCGACCAGACCTGCTCCAAGGCTGCCCAACAGAATGGCGCCGGGAGCGGGCACGGTTGACGGGGGCTCGGGCGGCGGAAGCAACTCGTACGAGTAGGTGACGGCCAGTCTCGAGGACCGCACGCCAGCGGCACTACCCATCTGGGTCGCGTCAAGGTCCAGCCAGACATCGAGGGCACCATCTTCCAGATCAGCAAGAATGCTGCCCAGGTCAAGATTCGTGACCTGCCACAGTTCGTGGAGACCGGTGAGGTTGCCCACCTTGGTTCCGTCCCCGTAGACATTCACGTACTCGGGATTAGGGGGAAGGCCGGGGTCGGGGTTGTCAACATCCCACGCATCGATTGCCAGTGTCGCCGAGGCAATCGTAACCGTGCTCATGTCGATGTCGGCAATGCCGGCCAGTTGAGCCGCGGCGGTCGCGGCGAAATCGTGGCTGTAGCCCCAGTCCTGATTCGATGAACGCTTGTAGATGCTGTACGACGACGGCATATCGGTGCCGTCCGGCGCGAACCAAGGCCCCGCTCCATTTCCATACCCATCGTTGTCTATGGTGGGCGTGTTGGCGTTGTTCAGTTCATCGATGACCGTCGTGGTGCCGGCGGTCGCCACACCCGCGAGCATCAAGACACACATTGCTACCAAAGCAAACTTCTTCATAGTCCTGTCTCCTCCAAGCTCTCTCGTTTCACCTGCACACCAAATGATTCCTGATGAGCACGTCTCTCTTATTCCCCACTCCTCTCCGATTCTCTCTTTGACGATGGGGCAACATTCTCAATGTCTTTTCCTGCAAAGCACTTCATCACACCCTGTCGACGACACTGCCTATCCGTCACTTCAGGCGAAGGATCTTGCGCGCACCGACCCTTCGTCGAACGAAGGTTGGCAGTACGTCTATTTCCCAGGCCTTCCGCGGAGGGCCCCGCGCCAACTGGGCCAACACCAATTCGGACGAACGCAGCACGCTGCGATTGTCACCCTGAAGCCGGACGACGGCGACCGAGACGGCACCAACACAGCTCTTCGCACGCGTCGCAAGAGCTCGCAAGGCAATTGTCCGTCTGGCATACCTCTCAGTCACCGCTCCTCCTCCTGACCAGCAGTGCGACAATCACGTCGGAACCCGACCAGGCCGGCGCCACGCGCACACTGCTCAAGGGACTTCTCTGCCTCCGTGAAATGCCTGCCGACGCAAAGTCAGCCAGATATACCCCCTCCAATGAGGTATAAGCAAATGCTATTCTATGCTTTTGCGGCCCGGTTGTCAAGTGAATTTCGCTAAACCGCAACCAAAGACAGGAACTTACCCATATTTACACGGTGCCAGAAGATTCCGGGCTCAGATAGGGGCGTTTCTGGGCCCCAAAGGGGCCCCACTCCGCGCAGAGATACCCCTTTAGATATACTTCTTAAGGGGTAGGTCGGGCAGAAAAAAAAGTGGTGAGGGAGCGACAGATACGGTCGCGGGGAGGGGAAAGAGCGGCGCCAGCGTTCCGCAGGCGGATCTCGGGGGCATTGGCATGAATCGGGCAGTTCGCCCGTTGCCGAAATGGGGTGATCGCGGCCAGGCCCGGGGTTCCGGCCATGCACATGAGTCAGTCGAGCAGTTGAGCAGAGGGGCAGGCCGCAGAACCGGGAAGGTCGTTAGCCTCGGTCATGAACCGCAGAAGCATCGTGATCTTGCTCCGGACTCTCACCTTGCGGTATATGTTTCGGACGTGGGTCTTGACGGTTCCGGGCCGGATCTTCAGGTCCTTGGCGATGCTGCCGTTTCGCAGCCCTCGACAGACCAGGTCAGCGATCTGCACCTCGCGTGGAGTCAGGCCGTAACGTCTCTGCAGATACGCCCACTGTCTGTCGTCGAGGAGCACGAGAGCCGAGCCTCGGGTCCCATAACCAGCATTCTCGTGCCGCCTTGGTCCCGTCTTCGATGGTTGGGACATCCTCAACTGCCTTTCCTGAGCTGTTCGAGAAGACGGCTCGCCTCAGTCTGATCCGAGGGGCTAAGACCGCTATTGCCTTCGCGCAAACCTGAGATCTGTTCGAGTTGCCGAACCGCCTCTGCGGAGTTCCCCATTGCCGCGTAGGTTCTGGCCAAATGAAAACGTGTCGTCGGCAAAGAGGCCGCGCCAGGCGGACACAATTCGACGAAGCGCGTGAAGTCCCGTACGGCTTCATCCATATGGCCCAGGCGATAGTGAGCAACCCCGCGCGTGTCAATCAGATCCAGGTACTCCGGCGCCAAATCCAGCCCTCGGGTGGCCAGATCCATGGCCTCCTGGTATTTCCCCTGTTCTTCGCAGAGGTACCAGGCCAAGTTGTTCATGGCGATCACGTTGTTCGGAGCGATCTCAAGGATGCGCCGATTCACGTTGGCGTTTTCTTCGAGGCGTCCCATCGCGCCAGTCAGGTCACCGAGAACCAGGAGGGTGGCAATCGATTCCGGAGCACGCTGCAGTACCGACCGTAAGAGGCCTTCTGCCGCGCGTATGCCTTCAACATCGCGGGCGGCAATCCAGGCTGCCGCCAGGACTGTCGGCGTCTGGATATCGTCGGGATGTCTCGCCATCCAATCGTCGACGAATTGCCGCGACTGGGGACACCGTCGCAGCACATCCGGCAACTGGGCCAGGGTCAGCAGAGGCGCCGGATCATTGGGGTCAGCCTTCATCAAGGCCTCGAACCGTGCCATGGCGTTCTCGTCTTGTTCGCTGCGGTAAAGGGTCACGGCAAGAATCGTCTCGCACCGCCGGCGTGCAGGGCCTTCCAACACCGCCAGACGTTCCCGCAGCAACTGCAACAATTCCTGCGTCTTGTCGGGTCTGTCCGCCTTCGAATCGGCATCCGCCAATCGCGCCAGCGCGTCCAAATCGTTGGGATCCTGCCGCAGTAGCTCCTTGAGTGTCGGAACGGCCAACATGGGCGACCGTAAGGCCTCGGCATCAGCCTTGAGCAACAAGAGCCGCCGGTTGTCAGGGTTGTGAGCCAGGCCGCGCAGCGACACGTCCATCGCATCACCCAGTTGTTTCCGATCCAACGCCAGACGACCGAGCAATTCCCACGCTTCAACCAGCTCGGGATTGTCGGCCACGATCTGGTTCAGCAGCCCCCGGGCTTGCTCGGCAGCCACCACCGTCTTTTTCGCTGCCAGGACACGCGCTTTGAGTATTTTCAGATCGCTGTTCTCCGGATGAGACTTCAATGCCTGCTCGAGAAGGGTCTCCGCCTGATTGAACAAAACCCGATCGCCCGACGCCAGGAACACGCGCAGCGTATGCTGTTGAATGGTCAAATCGCCCGGCGCCAAACTCAGCGCTTTCTTGATGTCCTCGATCTCCTCGTCGCTCCGCCCTCGATCGCGATGAAAAGTTGCGCGTGCCAGCCAGACACTTGGATCATCCGGTTCCCGCGCCACGGCCCGATCCAGATCAGCAAGCGCCTCGTCATAATGCTGGAGTTCGGCATGCGTGCGGGCCCGCAAGGTGTAGGCCGCGACACTGTTGAGACGCTCGACCAACTCATTGCAGAGTTGAATGGCTTGGTCTCCCAGGCCCTGGGTGATATAGAACCGCGTTTGAGCTTCCGCAACACGGATCGAGTCCGGGGCTTCCGATCGGAGATCTGCGAGTATAGCCTGAGCTTCGTCAAATTTCCCCTGTCTGGCGCGCAGCATCGCGAGCGTGAATCTCGCGGAAGTATCGTTGGGATCCTGCTCGACCATGTCCTGAAGAATCGTAGAAGCCGACCCCAAAGCCCCACGCTGCAGATCCCCCTCCAACTGCAGTTTTTGAAGGTCCGCGTGGCGAAGATCACGCTGCGCCGCCTGATCGAGAATCCGCTGTGCTTCGTCGAATTCTTCCGCTTTGTAGAGGGCTTCTACGGTTCGTCCGATAGCGCGCATGTCGTTCGGCGCGCGCTTGAGCGCCTGTCTGTATGCCGCCAAAGCCTCTGACAGATCCCCCGCCTGCTCGTGGGCGGCCCCCAGAACAAGCATGATCTGTAGATCGTCCGGGGGACGAGAGCGATCCAACGCCTCGCGATAAGTGGATACTGCCAGGCGCGTCTCGCCAGCTTTTCCATACGCCGCCCCGAGGAGCATGCGGCTGGCCTGATCCTCCGGGTTGGCCAACAGGTTCTCCTGAAGGAGCCGCACGGCCGCGGTGTAGTGGTTCTCGAACTTGTCCGATCGGATCCACACTCGCGACTGCTCGATCTTCCATTGCCAGCCATTCTCTCCCTCGATGGCCTTGATGTCGTCGACGATCTTCTGGGCCTGCTCCGGATCGTTCAGGACACGATCAAGGGCCAGAAGGCGGCGTTTGATCTGGATATCCTCAGGAAACTGCCCACTCACCTCCGTGAGCCAATCGTAGAGTCGATCCGTCTGGCCCCAGGCGGTGTAGAAATCCGCCTGGAACAGAGTCAACATGCGTCGCATGCGA